>WBZS01000386.1_pt1 | contig 60570 bp, 53 predicted proteins | sample 5204201 | NCBI WGS metagenome assembly WBZS01 (sample SAMN12344357, study PRJNA552823) | activated sludge metagenome | biome: Activated sludge suspended growth; feature: Nitrification reactor; material: Wastewater; isolation source: activated sludge from nitrification reactor of wastewater...
CACCGCGGCGGCCTTCTCCTCAGCGCTGTACCTACGTGTCGTGGGCTTCCCCGCTGACTGTTCCTTCGGCATGACCCCATCCTCGTTTCCAAGGTCAGGAGCCTCCAACATTTCCAGTGCGGTTCATTTCGGCGCCCGGGGGCATCTAGAGGGCATGACTGAATCAAATCCGTCGACAACACGACTCGAACCCCTGACCCCGACCAAGGCCTCCCCGATGATCCGGCTGATGTACCGCTGGGCCAAACGCCGCTTCGGCGAGGTCCCCGAACCGATGGCCATCTACGCCCACCACCCGGCACTGCTGGTGGCCAATTCCGTGCACGAAGGCCTGCTGCAGCGCGCGTCGAAGACGCTGCCGATCAGCGTCCGCGAACTCGCGGTGTACTGGACCGCCCGCACCGTGGGCTGCTCCTGGTGCGTCGACTTCGGCTCGATGCTCATGCGACTGGAGGGCCTGGATCTCGACCGGCTCAAGCACATCGACTCCTATGCCACCTCGCCGTTCTACACCGACGACGAGCGGGCGGCCATCGCCTACGCCAACGCCATGAGCACCGATCCGCACACCGTCACCCAGGAACAGGTCGACGACCTGCGCCGACGCTTCGGCGCCGACGGCCTCGTCGAGCTGACCTATCAGATCGGGGTCGAGAACATGCGGGCTCGGATGAACTCGGCGCTGGGCATCACCGAGCAGGGCTTCGGCTCCGGCGAGTCCTGCCGGGTGCCCTGGGCGGCCGAGGCAAACTGACGCGACCGAAAGCAAATGGTCATCAGAACGCACGAATCCGTGATCGTGGGCCACTCTGACCACGGATTCTTTTCCCCATCAATTGTTGGGCCAACAATTCCGTAGTTGGCGCGCGCATCTGCCACTGAAACCGTAGTCTCGTCTCGTTCAGACGCGGCCGTCCCCCCGGCCGTTAATACGGCGTTCAAGCAGGAGATGCCATGGCCAAAGGTGAGCTGCAAGTCGAGCCCGGGTCCAACACCGTCGAGAGCAAGGGGCTCAAGGGCGGCGCTCTGGGCTTGTTGTCCAGCGTTGTCGTCGGGATGGCCTCCACGGCGCCCGCCTACTCCCTCGCGGCGACCCTGGGCCTGATCGTCGCCAGCGGCGGTGCGCTGCTGGCCGGCGTCAAGGCGCCCGCAATCATCCTGCTTTCGTTCATCCCGATGTACATGATCGCGGTGGCGTATCAGGAGTTGAACAAGGCAGAACCGGACTGCGGCACCACCTTCACCTGGGCATCCCGCGCCTTCGGACCACTCGTCGGCTGGATGGGCGGCTGGGGAATCATCGCCGCCGACGTCATCGTCATGGCGAACCTCGCCCAGATCGCCGGCTCCTACTCGTTCACCTTCGTGGGCGGCCTGGGCTGGACGTCGGTGGCCGACCTCGCCAGCAGCACGCTGTGGTCGACGGTCGCGGGGGTCATATGGATCATCGTGATGACCTACATCTGTTATCGCGGCATCGAGGTGTCGGCCCGCATCCAGTACGGGCTACTCGCCATCGAGCTCGTGGTGCTTGTGGTCTTCTCGATCATCGCGCTGTTCAAGGTCTACACCCGTACCGCCGAGAGCTACTCGCTCATGCCGTCGATCTCGTGGTTCTGGCCGGCCGGCCTGGACTTCAGCACCGTCATCGCCCCGGCCGTCCTGACCGCGATCTTCATCTACTGGGGCTGGGACACCGCGGTGGCCTGCAATGAGGAGTCCGACGATCCCGGCACCACGCCGGGCCGGGCGGCCGTGATCTCGACGTTCCTGCTGTTGGCCACCTACGCACTGGTCAGTGTCGCGGCCATCGCGTTCGCGGGAACCGGCACCGAGGGGATCGGGTTGGGCAATGAGGAGAACGCGGCGGACGCATTCGCGGCGATCGGGCCGGACCTGTTCGGCGACAGCTTGCTGGGCAAGATCGGTCTGATGCTGCTCGCGGCGTCGATCCTGACCTCGGCCTCGGCATCCACCCAGACCACTATCCTTCCGACGGCCCGCACCACGCTGTCCATGGGTGTTTACAAGGCGCTGCCCGAGTCGTTTGCCAAGATCCACCGCAACTACCTGACCCCGACCACCTCGACCATCATGATGGGGTTGGTCTCGATCCTGTTCTACGTGCTGTTCACGCTTGTCAGCCCGAATCTGCTGTCGGCGCTGATCGGCTCGGTCGGCCTGATGATCGCGTTCTATTACGGCCTGACCGGCTTCGCGTGCGTGTGGTTCTACCGCAAGGACCTGACCAAGAATGCGCGCGATTTCATGATGCGCGGCGTGGTTCCACTCGGAGGCGGGCTGATCCTGCTCGTCGTCTTCGCCTACGGCCTGATCCAGTACGCCAAGCCGGACTGGCTCACCGACGACGACGGCAACAACGTCACAATCCTTGGTTTCGGCGCAGTGGCCGTCGTCGGAATAGGGGCATTGGCGCTCGGCCTGGTGATGATGGTCATCTGGTGGCTCATGTCGCCGGACTTCTTCCGGGGCCGCACGCTGTCCCGGCGCTCCAGCGCCGATCTGGTGCTGGCGCCGCCCACCGCGGTCGACCCGATGTTCGGGCTGCCCGACTCCGGCGACATGCCGACCGTCATCGCGCCGGACCTGTCGAACCTCCCGCCGGGTGAGACGGCCGTCAACCCCGAGACGGGCGAGGAGTTCACCAAGGAGCACCAGAGCTAGGCCCTCAAGCCCTGGACGTCGAGCGTGAAGTTGTCCTCACGCTCGACGTTCAGCGTGATAGTGGCTTCACGCTCAGCGCAGCTTGAAGATGGTTCGGTGCCAGCCCTTTTCGGCCGCACCGGTGATGTCGCTCATCACGTGCTTGATGGTGAGGTACTCCTCAAAGGAGTAGTCGCTCATATCCTTGCCGAAGCCGGACGCGCCGACCCCGCCGTGCGGCATCTCGCTGATGATCGGGATGTGGTCGTTGATCCACACGCAGCCGGCGTTGATCTCCCGCGAGGCGCGCTGCGCCCGGTAGACGTCACGGGTCCACGCTGAGGCGGCCAGCCCGTAGTCGGTGTCGTTGGCCTGGCGCAGCGCATCGTCGTCGCCGTCGTGCGGGCGCGCGACCAACACCGGGCCGAAGATCTCGTCCCGGTAGACCTCGGAGTCCTCCGTGACGTCGGCGATCAGGGTCGGCTGGAAGAACGACCCGGGCAGGTCCGGAACCTTGCCGCCGGCCACGATGCGACCGCCCTGCTTGGGTGCGTCGGCCACCATGGTGGCGACCCGGTCGCGGTGCATCACCGAGATCAGCGGCCCCATGTCGGTGTCGGGATCCTGCGGGTCGCCGACGACGACCTTGCCCATCAACTCGGCCACCCCGGCGACGAAGTCGTCGTAGAGGTCGCGCGCGACGATGGCCCGGGTCGCGGCGGTGCAGTCCTGGCCGGAGTTGATCAGCGAGCCGGCCACCGCGCCGTGCACGGCGGCGTCGAGGTCGGCGTCGGAGAACACCACGAACGGCGCCTTGCCGCCGAGTTCGAGTTGGGTGCGGTGGCCGTGGACCGCCGCGGCCGCCATCACCCGCCGGCCCACCGCGGTGGAGCCGGTGAAGGTGACGACGTCGACGTCCGGGTGGCCGGCCAGGGCGGTGCCGACGTCGATACCGGAGCCGGTGACGACGTTGAACACCCCGTCGGGCAGGCCGGCCTCGGTGGCCAGCCGGGCCAACGTGAGGGTGGTCAGCGGGGTCAGCTCGGCGGGCTTGATCACCACCGAACAGCCGGCGGCCAGCGCGGGGATCACCTTCCACACCGCCATCTGCAGCGGGTAGTTCCACGGCGTGATGGTGGCGACCACGCCGACCGCCTCCCGCCGGATCGACGAGGTGTGATCGCCGGAGTACTCCGCGGAGGCCTTGCCTTCCAGGTGGCGGGCCGCCCCGGCGAAGAAGGCGATGTTGTCGATGCTGCCGGGCACGTCGAACTCGGTGGCCAGCCGCACCGGCTTGCCGGTCTGGGAGACCTCCTCGGCGATCAGCTGATCGGCGTTGGCCTCGACGAGTTCGGCCAGTTTGGCCAGTACCGCCGACCGTGCCGCGGGGGTGGCGGTCTTCCAGCCGGGCAGCGCGGCACGGGCGGAGGCCACCGCGGCGTCCACATCGGCCGCCGTCGCCAGCGCGAGTTCGGCCACGGTGTTTCCGTTGGCCGGATTGACCACCTGGTAGGGCGTGCCGCCGGTCGTCACCGGGGCACCATCGATCCAGCTACTGGGCACAATTCTGGTCTGATCGGAGGTGAGTGCAGTCACACGGTCACGGTAGCCGACGACAACCCGCCCTGCTACGCATTCCTGCAGTTTGGACGGGCGTTGACGACCAATCTCATCGATCCCGTTGCCTAAAACAACGGATTCCGTGCACAATCATGGGCATGCGCGACTCGGGAGTGCCGGCCAGCCGGTTCCCCGTCCGCGCTGTCGGGTCCAGTGCGGGCGCACCGTTCCAACTCGACGAGATGTCCAAGGCCATCATCGAAAAGCTTCAGCAGGATGGTCGGCGATCTTACGCCGGGATCGGGAAGGCCGTCGGCCTGTCCGAGGCGGCGGTGCGCCAGCGGGTGCAACGACTCGTCGACTCCGGCGTGATGCAGATCGTCGCGGTGACCGATCCGATGCAGCTCGGATTCGCCCGCCAGGCGATGATCGGCATCCGCTGCACCGGCGACACCACCAAGGTCGCCGAGAAGCTGGCGCAGATCGACGCCGTGGACTACGTCGTGCTCACCGCGGGCACCTTCGACGCCATCGTCGAAGTCGTGTGTGAGGACGACGCCGAGCTGCTGGAACTGCTCAACACCGAGATCCGCGCGGTACCCGGCGTCACGGCAACGGAGACGCTGGTCTACCTGAAACTCGTTAAACAACAATACAATTGGGGAACCCGATGACAACGACCGCCAGCCAGAACCTGACCGCCGAACTCGGCGCAAAGGCAGACCGGCACCTGTGGGGTCACTTCGCCCGGCACGGGGAGGGCAACACTCCGCCGATCATCACCCGCGGCGACGGCGTCTACATCTACGACAGCAACGGCAAGCGCTACATCGACGGCCTGTCCGGCCTGTTCGTGGTGCAGGTGGGCCACGGCCGCGAGGAGATCGCCGACGCGATCAAGAAGCAGGCCCAGACCCTGGAGTTCTTCCCGCTGTGGTCCTATGCCACCCCGCCCGCCATCGAACTGGCCGAGCGGCTGGCCGGCTACGCACCCGGCGACCTGAACCGGGTCTTCTTCACCACCGGCGGCGGCGACGCCGTCGAGTCGGCGTGGAAGCTGGCCAAGCAGTACTACAAGCTGACCGGCAAACCCGGCAAGTACAAGGTGATCTCCCGCAGCATCGCCTATCACGGCACCCCGCACGGCGCGCTGGCCATCACCGGCCTGCCGACCTTCAAGCAACCGTTCGAGCCGATCACCCCCGGCGGCTTCCGGGTGCCGAACACCAACTTCTACCGCGCGCCCGAGGGCCACGACACCGACATCAAGGAGTTCGGTCAGTGGGCGGCCAACCGGATCGCCGAGGCCATCGAGATGGAGGGCCCGGACTCCGTCGCCGCGGTGTTCCTCGAGCCGGTGCAGAACGCCGGCGGCTGCTTCCCGCCGCCGCCCGGATACTTCGAGCGGGTCCGCGAGATCTGCGACGAGTACGACGTGCTGCTGGTGTCCGACGAGACGATCTGTGCGTTCGGCCGGATCGGATCGATGTTCGCCTGCAACGACTTCAACTACGTGCCCGACATCATCACCTGCGCCAAGGGCCTGACGTCCGGCTACGCGCCGCTCGGTGCGATGATCGCCTCCGACCGGCTGTTCGAGCCGTTCAACAACACCGACCACATCTTCGCGCACGGCTACACCTGGGGCGGGCATCCGGTCTCGGCCGCCGCCGCGCTGGCCAACCTCGACGTCTTCGAGCGCGAGAAGCTCAACGACCACGTCAAGACCACCGCGCCGGCGTTCCGGGCCACCCTGGAGAAGCTGCTCGACCTGCCGATCGTCGGTGACGTCCGCGGCGAGGGCTTCTTCTACGGCATCGAGCTCGTCAAGGACAAGGCCACCAAGGAGATCCTCGACGACGAGCTCTCCGAGTGGCTGCTGCGCAGCTTCCTGTCCACCGAGTTGTTCGAGGCCGGGCTGTACTGCCGGGCCGACGACCGCGGCGACTCGGTGGTGCAGCTGGCCCCGCCGCTGATCAGCGACCAGGCCCTGTTCGACGAGATCGAGCAGATTCTGCGCGGAATCTTCACACAGGCCTGGGACCACCTGCAGACTCGTGGGAATGCCTGGAAGTAAGCCATCCGTCGACCCGGTCCGGTGGCAGCCGCCACCGATCGAGCCGCTGCCCGAGTTCGGACCGGTGGAACTGACCGTCGTCCCACTGCCGGGTGACCAGCCCGAGGACATCGTCGTCGACGCCGACGGCGCGCTGTGGACCGGTCTGGTCGACGGCCGCATCGTGCGGATCGACCCGGACACCGCCGCGACGACGGTGGTCGGCCACGCCCGGGGTCGCCCGCTGGGCATGACAGTGGCCGCCGACGGCCGGCTGCTGATCTGCCTCAGCCCCGGCGGGCTGGTGGCGATGGACCGCGGCACCGGCGAGATCGACGTGCTCGTCGATTCGGTGGGTGGGCGGCGCCTGCAGTTCTGCTCGAACGTCGTCGAATTGCCGGACGGCACAATCTATTTCACCGAGTCGACGGCGAAGTGGACCTACCAGCATTTCAAGGGCGGGGTGCTGGAGGCGCGCGGCGACGGCGGGTTGTTCCGCCGCGACCCGGACGGCACCGTCACCCCGGTGCTCGACCACCTCTACTTCGCCAACGGGCTCACCCCGACCGCCGACGGGTCGGCCCTGGTGTTCGCCGAGACGCAGGCCCGCCGGCTGTCCAAGTACTGGCTCACCGGGCCGAAGGCCGGAACCGTCACACCGCTGGCGGTGAACATGTCCGGCATGCCGGACAACCTCTCGACCGGGACCGACGGCCGGATCTGGTGCGCGATGGTCTCGCCGGCCAACGCCGCCGCGGACTGGCTGGCGCCGCGCTCGCCGCTGCTGCGCAAGCTGCTGTGGCTGCTGCCCGAGCGGCTGCAGCCGCAGATCGAACCCGTCGTGTGGGCGGTGGCCTTCGACCCCGACACCGGCGCCGCGGTGGCCGGCGTGCGGATGACCCGCCCGGACTTCGGAATGGTGACCGGCCTGGTCGAGACCGGCGGGCGGCTCTGGCTGGCCACCATCGGGTTCCCGGCCGTCGCGCACTGCCCGCTGCCACGTTAACAATTGCATCAATAACCACACCAGTAACAGCGCGGCTCCCCGGTTTCGCCCCGCCGATCCCCTATTCTGCGATTCGATGGCCCCCTCGAGAACCCTGGCGCGGTTGGCTGCCGTGGCCGCGTCGCTGTGCATGATCGGTGCACCGGCGATCGCCTCGGCCGAGCCCAATGCCGCACCGGACCCCAACAGCTGCCCGTACCGGGTGTCCACCCCGCCGGCGGTGGACTCGTCCGAGGTGCCCACCGCCGGTGACCCGCCCCAGCCGCTGCCGGTGCCCACCAAGCCGGTCGGCGGGGATGCCCTGAGCGGGTGCGGCGTCATCGTGGCCGCCGGTACCCCGGCGCTGCCCAACGACGTGTCGGCCGAGGCCTGGCTGGTGGCCGACCTCGACTCCGGGGACGTCATCGCCGCCAAGGACCCGCACGGCAGGCACCGGCCCGCCAGCATCGTCAAGGTGCTGCTGGCGATGCAGGTCATCAACGAACTGCCGCTGAACAAGATCGTCGTGGGCACCCAGGAGGACGCCAACGCCGAGGGCACCCGGGTCGGCGTCGACGAGGGCGGCCGCTACACCGTCAACGACCTGCTGCACGGGCTGCTCATGCACTCCGGCAACGACGCCGCGCACGCGCTGGCCATGCAACTCGGCGGCATGGACGTGGCGATGCAGAAGATCAACGCGCTGGCCAACAAGCTGGGCGGCCGCGACACCCGGGTCGCCACCCCGTCCGGGCTGGACGGGCCGGGCATGAGCACCTCGGCCTACGACATGGGTCTGTTCTACCGGTACGCCTGGGCCAATCCGACGTTCGCCAGCATCGTCGCCACCCAGAAGTACGACTTCCCCGGCCATCCGGCCAAGCCAGGTGACGAGGGCGACCACCCCGGCTATCAACTCGAGAACGACAACCAGCTGCTCTACAACTATCCGGGCGCGCTGGGCGGCAAGACCGGCTACACCGACGACGCCGGCCAGACCTTCGTCGGCGCGGCCAACCACGACGGGCGCCGGCTGGTGGCGATCCTGTTGAAGGGGTCCCGACAGCCGATCGCGCCGTGGGAGCAGGCCGCGCACCTACTGGACTACGGTTACGCCACCTCGGCGGGCACGAAGATCGGTGACCTGATTGATCCCGACCCGTCGTTGCTGCCGCCCAAGCCCGATGCCGACGCCGTGCGGGCGGCCTCGCCGCTGATCGCGGCGGCCGACGCGCTGCCGGTGCGCATCGGGGTCGCGGTGATCGGCACCATCATCGTGTTCATGTTGATCATGGGCGCGCGCTCGATCAACCGCCGCACCGTCCGCGGCGGGTAGGCCGGCGGCTACGACTTGGCAGCTGCCTCGTACTTGGTGATTTGAGCCTTGAGGAGGTTGATCACCTCGTCGGCGTCGGCGGTTAACCCGGCACCGCCGACCTTGACGATCACAGGCCCATCGACCGCAAAGAACGAAAACAGGTCGGCGCCATTGGCGGTCATCTTGACTCCGACCGCACCGTTACCGACCCCTGGGGCGGACATCGGCGCGTAAGTGATTTGGGAACCGTTCCACGTCTCGCCGGTGCAGGTCGCCAGCGCATCGGTCAGGGACTTCAACGCTGCCTTCGCCTGATCGGCGTCGGCATACTGACGCAACTCGACTCTGCGAAACTCAGGGGACAGCCCGCCGCCGTTGGTGAAGGCACGCTCCACATCGATCTTCTCCTGGAAGGCCGGCTTGTAGTCGCAAAAGGTCTTGTCGGGCCCCTCCGGCTCCGGCGGATCCTGGCTGTAGCCGGGCGGAAGTTCCGGCACGGCGAGGAGCGCCTCGGTGAGTTCCTGCTCGGACAGGAGCGGCAGGGCGGGGGCGGCAATCGCGGCCGCGCCCGTTGAATAGGTCGCCGTTCCGCTCGGATCCGTTGCGCCGCCGTCGCGGCAACCTGCCGCCAGCAGGCTCAGCGCGAGAGTCACCAGGGTCCGTCGCACCGGGCGCTCCTTTCACTGGTCCACCCGATGCAACCTACCTGAATCAGCAGGCGCCCGCCGAAGGCCTGCGTCCAGCCTCGTGCGAGGTGACCCTACCGGCCGCCCCGCCACAACCGCGAAAGCCCAAGCGCGCCAACCGCGCCCGCCACGAACGCGGTCACAAGCCCACCCGCCCGCGACCCGTCGTCGGGCCCGACACGGGGGGTGATGACCGCCGGCGGCGGCGCGGCGACCGGCTCGGGTCGCAGGTTGTCCGCCGACGTCGCGGCCCATGCGGTGGCGAACAACAGCAGGCGGGCGGTGATGTAGGCGAACACCATCAGGCCGAACACCGGCCCGAACGTCGCGCCGGCCGGGCCGTGCAGGACCGAGCGCAGGTAGATCGACCCCACCTGCTTGAAGATCTCGAAGCCGACCGCGGCCAGCAGTCCGGCCCGGACGCTGCTGCGGAAGCTGATCGACTCCCGTGGCAGCCGGGCGATCACCCAGGTGAACGCCAGCCAGGACACCAGCCACGACATCACCAGCGAGACCACCCGCAGCGTCGCGTTCAGACCCGGGGAGTCGTGCACCCCGACCAACTCCAGCACCCGGCCCATCAGGCTCGGGGCGGACAGCGCGGTGAGCACGATGGTCACCAGGATCGCGAAGAACGCCGACACCAGGGCGACGAGGTCGGACAACTTGGTGCGGACGAAACCCTTCGGCTCGTCGCGCTGCAACCACATCTGGCTGAGCGCCTCGCGCATGTTCGCCATCCAGCCCAGCCCGACCCACGCCGCGGTGGCCAGGCCGATGATGCCGACCGAGGTGCGCGACTGGATCGCCGTGTCCATCAGGTTGACCACCTGGGTGCCCAGGGTCCCCGAGAAGCTGGCCTTGATCCGGTTCTCGATCTCGGCCAACAGCTGCGGTCGGCTGGCCAGCACGAAACCCGTTGCGGCGAAGCCGACCATCAGCAACGGGAACAACGCGAAGATCGTGAAATAGGTGATGCCGGCGGCGTAGAAGTCACCCTTGGCGCGCTGGTAGCGCTCCTGGGCGCGCATGACGTGGTCGAACCACCCGAACCGGGCGCGCAACCGGTCGATGAAGCCGGGTTCGGCCGGTTCGGTCATGCCAGCTCCTCCGGGTCACGGGTCACTGACTGCTCGGCAGAAACCCTAGCCGGTCGTATACCCGCCCGAGGGTCTTCGCCGACACGTCGCGGGCATGGTCGGCGCCCTTGGCCAGGGTCGCGGTGAGCTCGGCGGGGTCGGCGAGAAGCTCGTCGACGCGCCGCTTGATCGGCGTGACGTACGCGACGACGGCGTCCGCGGTGTCCTTCTTCAGGTCGCCGTACCCGCGCCCGGAGTACCCGCTCACCAGCGTGTCGATGGAGGTGCCGGTCACCGCCGACTGGATGGACAGCAGGTTGGACACCCCCGGCTTGGCCTCGACGTCGTAACGGATCTCGCGCTCGCTGTCGGTGACGGCCGAACGGATCTTCTTCGCCGACACCGCCGGGTCGTCGAGCAGGCTGATCAGCCCCGCATCGGTGCCCGCGGACTTGCTCATCTTCGCGGTCGGGTCGGCCAGGTCGAAGATCTTGGCGGTGGCTTTCGGGATCATCGGCTCGGGGATGACGAAGGTGTCCGGGAACCGGGCGTTGAACCGCTGCGCGACGTCGCGGGCCAGTTCCAGGTGCTGACGCTGGTCCTCCCCGACCGGAACCAGGTCGCTGTCGTAGAGCAGCACGTCGGCGGCCATCAACACCGGGTAGGTGAACAGCCCCACCGTGGTGGAGTCCGCGCCCTGCTTCTGCGACTTGTCCTTGAACTGCGTCATCCGGGAGGCCTGCCCGAACCCGGTGAAACAGCCGAGCACCCAAGCCAATTCGGCATGCGCGGGCACCTGGCTCTGCACGAAGATGGTGGAGCGGGTGGGGTCGATGCCCAGCGCCAGGTACTGCGCCGCGGTGCGAAGGGTGCGCTGGCGCAACACCGCCGGGTCCTGCGGCACGGTGATGGCATGCAGATCAACCACGCAGAAGAACGCGTCGTGGTCGTCCTGCAAACCCACCCACTGCTCGACGGCGCCCAGTGCGTTGCCGAGATGCAGGGAATCGGACGTCGGTTGCACGCCGGAGAACACGACGCGCCGGGCTGACTCACTCATGATGGATCAATCCTGTCACGAGGGGTTTCGGGGCTAGCATCCTGCTTCGTGCGACGAATCCTGGCCGCCCCGGCGGTGGCGATAGCGGCGGTGATGACGGTGACCATGCTGGCCGGCTGCGGGGGGAACTCCGACGGCGGCGAGAAGCGCTCGGCCTCCCAGGCGGTGGTGATCGTCTCCGGCGGTGACGCGACCAGTCCGTACACCTCCAAGGACGAGGCCTGCGCCACCGGCCTGGCCGCGGGCAACACCGACACCGCGCTGCGCGAGTTCCTGCTCAAGCAGGGCTACACCGTGTTCACCTCGCCGGCGATGGCCGGGCGCGGGCAGGTGGTCGACCAGACCGGCTTCGGCTCGTTCGGGGTCTGCCCGGTCACGCTGCCGGAGAACATGACCGTGAACTCCACCGGCAGCATCGACACCGCGGGCGAGCACCTGGCCCGGTTCCTGAACTGGCTGCACACCGAAAAGGGCATCACCGAGGTCGATTTCGTCGCCCATTCCATGGGCGGGCTGTACTCCCGCGCCGCCATCCGGGTGCTCGCCACCACCAACGCCCCGGTGAAGGTGCGCTCGCTGACCACCATCGGCACGCCGTGGCAGGGGTCCTATCTGTCCGACTTCGCCAACGGCATCGTGCCGCTGAGCGACTGCCTCGGCGACAAATTCTGCGAATCGGCCATGAACACGTTCAAGGGCCGGGTGCTGCAGCTGATGGCCGGCTCGGGCCGCGAGGTCAACCAGGCGTTCCTGATGGGCCAGAACGGCTGGAACCAGTTCCAGTCCGGTGTGCTGGACAAGATCCCGGTGGTGCTGATCGGCGGCAAGAAGTTCACCGCCCCCGCCGGGCAGGCGAACCCGGCGGTGTGGCCGAACGACGGCCTGGTGGCCCTGCAGAGTGCGCTGGCCAAGGACATCGGCGACCCGGTGCTGGCGCACCGGCGCTGCTTCACCTTCGACGACACCCACAGCATCTTCGTCTCGAACGCCGCCGGCCTGGACTGGGAAACCGCCCTGACCTGGGACCCCGCCGTTCTCGACGTGGTGCACAAGGCCATCGAGGACGCGCCCAGGGCCCTCGCCGGCGCGAACCGGGAAGGCTGCCCGTCATAACCCGCAGGCTGCTCGCGGCGGCCGCCGTCATGCTGCTGCTCGCCGGTTGCGGCTCGGGGACCACCGGCAACCGCGCGACGTCCACCGCCGTGGTGATCGTCTCGGGGCTGGCCAGCACCACCCCCTTCACCACCACCGGGGCCGGGTGCGCCACCGGGCTGGCGGCGGGCGGCACCGCCACCGCTCTGCGCGCGCACCTGCTGGGCAAGGGCGACGCCGTCTACACCGCGCCGGCGGCAGCGGGCCGGGGCCAGGTGCACGACCAGATCGGCTCCGGGGCGTTCGGCATCTGCCCGACCACGCCGCCGGAGACCATGACCATCGACACCACAGGCAGCATCGACCTCGCCGGGGAGCACCTGGCGCGGTTCCTCGACTGGCTGCGCACCGACAAGGGGGTGCAGGAGGTCGACCTCGTCGGGCACTCGATGGGCGGGCTGTACGCGCGGGCGGCCATCCGGGCGCTGGCCGAGATCGGCTCGCCGGTGAAGGTCCGCTCGCTCATCGCGATCGGCACGCCGTGGCAGGGTTCGTATCTGGCCGACCATGCCGATGGCACTGTGCCCCTGGATGATTGCCTCGGCGATGCGATGTGCGAAAGCCAGATGACGGGTTATGCCAGGGACATCGCCGCGGCCTTCGTTTCGGGCTCGGCACGCGAACTCAGCCAGGCGTACCTGATGGGCATCGGGGGCTGGAACCAGTGGCAGGCCGGCGTGCTCGCCGACATCCCGGTGGTGCTGATCGCCGGCAACCGGTTCACCAAGCCCGGCGCGGTCAACCCGGCGGTGTGGCCCAACGACGGGATCGTGGCGTTGCGCAGCGCGCTGGCGCAGGACATCGAGGACGCGATCCTGCCGCGGCGGCGCTGCTACACCTTCGACGACACCCACAGCGACTACGTATCGATGGTCGCGCAGTTGCCGCCGACCACCTCGCTGACCTCCGATCCGCGGGTGCTCGAGGCGGTGGCCGCGGCGGTCGGCAGCGCCCCGCAGGGCCGGGAGGCGCCCAACCGGGACGGCTGCTAGCCGAACTCGACGGTCACCGGCGCGTGATCGGACCAGCGCAGGGCGTACGCGGCGGGCCTCTCCACCCGGGCCGACACGGTGCGTTGGGCCAGCCCGGCGGTGGCCAGGTGGTAGTCGATGCGCCAGCCGGCGTCGTTGTCGAAGGCGCGGCCCCGCCAGGACCACCAGCTGTACGGGCCCGCCACATCCGGGTGCACGCTGCGCACCACGTCCACCCAGCCGGACTCGATGAGCTCGGTCAGCCACCGCCGCTCGGAGGGCAGGAACCCGGCCTTCTTGACGTTGGCCTTCCACGCCTTGATGTCGGACTCGGTGTGGGCGATGTTCCAGTCGCCGCAGATCACCGCCTCGCGGTCGTCGGCGGTCAGCTCGGCCATCCGCTTGCCCAGCGCAGCCATGAAGCGTTCCTTCTCCACCTGCCGCTCGGTGCCGGCCTCGCCGGTGTGCACGTAGACGCTGCCCACCGTGACCGGACCGGCCGGGCCGTCGACGTCGACCTCCACATACCGGCCGTGGTCAGCGAATTCGGTTGCGGCCAAACCGATCCGGATATCCGTGAACGGGGTGCGGCTCAGTACCGCGACCCCGCACCGCCCCTTGGTGTTCGGGCACGCCGAGGCCAGATGCCAGCCGTCGGCCAGGGCGGGCGCCAGCGCCTCGGCCAGTTGCCCGTCGTCGGCGCGGGTCTCCTGCAGGCATACCGCGTCGGCCTCGGTCCGCGACAGCCAGTGCAGCAGACCCCGATTCTCCGGGGACCGCTCGCGCACCGCCGCGCGGATGCCGTTGACGTTGATGGTGCTCACGATCACGGCCGGAAACCTACCTTGCGGTACCGGCGGTATCGCCTTTACGGTCGGGTTGTGACGTCACGGGAACCGATCCATGCGGGGGCGGGCGAACCGATCCTGCTGCTGCACCCCTTCATGATGTCGTCCTACGTCTGGACCGACGTCGCCCCGCGGCTGGCCGACACCGGCCGCTACGAGGTGTTCGCCCCCACGATGGCCGGCCACAACGGCGGCCCGGCCACCCGGTCCTGGTTCCTGGACACCGACACCATGGCCAATCACATCGAGTCCCAACTCGACGCCCTGGGCTGGGACACCGCCCACATCGTCGGGAACTCGCTGGGCGGCTGGGTGGCGTTCGAACTCGAACGGCGCGGCCGGGCCCGCACCCTCACCGCCATCGCGCCCGCCGGCGGCTGGCACCGCTGGTCGCCGGTCAAGTACGAGATCGTCGCCAAGTTCGTCGCCGGCCTGCCGGTCTGGCTGACCGCCGTGGCGCTGCGGGAGCGGGCGCTGCGCCTGCCGTTCGCCAAACAGGCCGCCAGCGTGCCGATCAGCGCCACCCCGGCCGGGCTGTCCGACGAGCACCTGCTGGAGATCATCGACGACGTCACGCATTGCCGGGCGTACTACCAGCTGCTGATCAAGGCACTGCTGCTGCCGGGGCTGATGCAGCTCACCGAGACCACCATCCCGACGCACCTGGTGATCTGCGAACGCGACCGGGTGCTGCCGCACCCGCGGTTCACCAAGCATTTCCTCAAGCACATCCCGGAGATCAGCGCCGTCACTCAGCTCGACGGGGTCGGGCACATCCCGATGTTCGAGGCGCCGCAGCGCATCGCCGACCTGATCGTCGAGTGGGTCGACCGGCACACACCACCGATGCGGCAGGCCGACTCCGGCTGACGGCTACTTGCCGCTGCGCACCTTCTCCAGCGCGGCGTTGAACGTCTTGCTGGGCCGCATCACCGCCGTGGTCTTCGCCGGGTCCGGTGCGTAGTAGCCGCCGATGTCGGCGGGATGACCCTGGGCCTCGGAGAGTTCGGCCACGATGGTGGCCTCGTTCTCGGCCAGCGACTTGGCCAGCGGGGCGAACGTCTTGGCCAGCTCGGCGTCCTCGGTCTGCTCGGCGAGCGCCTGTGCCCAGTACATCGCCAGGTAGAACTGGCTGCCGCGGTTGTCGAGCTCACCGGTTTTGCGCGACGGGTTCTTGCTGTTGTCCAGCAGCTCGCCGGTTGCGGCGTCCAACGTGTCGGCCAGGATCTTGGCGCGCTTGTTGCCGGTCTTGGTGCCCAGGTCCTCCAGGCTGGCGCCGAGAGCCAGGAACTCGCCGAGCGAGTCCCAGCGCAGGTGGTTCTCCTCCAGCAACTGGTTGACGTGTTTGGGCGCCGAGCCGCCGGCCCCGGTCTCGTACAGCCCGCCGCCGGCCATCAGCGGCACGATCGACAGCATCTTGGCGCTCGTGCCCAGCTCCAGGATCGGGAACAGGTCGGTGAGGTAGTCGCGCAGGATGTTGCCGGTCGCGGCGATGGTGTCCTGGCCGCGCATCGCACGCTCGATGGTGTGCCGCATGGCCCGCTCCTGCGACATGATCTGGATGTCCAGGCCCTCGGTGTCGTGCTCGCCGAGGTAGGTGAGCACCTTCTTGCGCAGCTCGTTCTCGTGCGGACGCTCCTGGTCGAGCCAGAACACCACCGGCATACCGGACTCGCGGGCCCGGGTGACGGCCAGCTTCACCCAGTCACGGATCGGCGCGTCCTTGACGACGGGCATCCGCCAGATGTCGCCGGCCTCCACGTTCTGCGTGAGCAGCACCTCGTTCGTCTCGTTGTCGACGATGTTGGCGACGCCGTCCTCGGGGACCTCGAAGGTCTTGTCGTGGCTGCCGTATTCCTCGGCCTGCTGCGCCATCAGGCCGACGTTGGGAACGGTTCCCATGGTCGCCGGGTCGAACTGGCCGTGCGTCTTACAGAAGTTGACGATCTCCTGGTAGATCCGGGAGAAGGTGGACTCCGGGTTGACGGCCTTGGTGTCCTTCAGCTTGCCGTCGGCGCCGTACATCTTGCCGCCGGCCCGGATCATCGCCGGCATCGACGCATCCACGATCACGTCGGACGGCGAGTGGAAGTTGGAGATACCCCGCGCCGAGTCGACCATCGCCAGCTCGGGCCGGTGCTCGTGGCAGGCGTGCAGGTCCCGGATGATCTCCTCGCGCTTGGAGGCCGGCAGCACCTCGATCTTGCTGTACAGATCGGACAGTCCGTTGTTGACGTTGACGCCCAACTCGTCGAACAGCTCCTGGTGCTTGGCGAACGCGTCCTTGTAGAACACCTTGACCGCGTGGCCGAACACGATGGGGTGGCTGACCTTCATCATGGTCGCCTTGACGTGCAGCGAGAACATCACGCCGGTCTCGTAGGCGTCCTGCATCTGCTCCTCGAAGAACTCGCACAGGGCCTTGCGGCTCATGAACATGCTGTCGATGACGTCGCCGGCGTCGAGTGCCACCTCGGGCTTGAGCACGATGGTCTTGCCGCCCTTGGTGATCAGTTCCATCCGGACCTTGCGGGCCCGGTCCAGGGTCATCGACTTCTCGGAGTGGTAGAAGTCGCCGTGCCGCATGGTCGCCACATGGGTGCGCGAGGCCTGCGACCACTCACCCATGCTGTGCGGGTGCTTGCGGGCGTACTCCTTGACCGCCTTGGGCGCGCGGCGATCCGAATTGCCTTCGCGCAGAACGGGGTTCACCGCGCTGCCCAGGCATTTGGCGTAGCGCTCCTTGATGGCCTTCTCTTCGTCGGTCTTCGGGTCGCCCGGGTAGTCGGGCAGCTTGTAGCCCTTGCCCTGCAGTTCCTTGATTGCGGCCAGCAGCTGCGGCACCGAGGCGCTAATGTTGGGCAACTTGATGATGTTGGTGTCGGGCTCCTGGGTGAGCCGGCCCAGTTCGGCGAGGTTGTCCGGAACCTTCTGCTCGTCGGTGAGGTAGTCACCGAACTCGGCGAGGATGCGGGCGGCCACCGAGATGTCACTGGTCTCGATGTTGATGCCGGCGGGCTCGGCGAAGGTCCGGATGATCGGCAGGAAGGCGTACGTCGCAAGCAGCGGCGCCTCGTCGGTCAGCGTGTAGATGATGGTCGGCTGCGCGGCGCTCATGTGCGGTGTGGTCTCCCGGCGTCGGTATGTGGGACGGCTATCAGTATCACTTCGGAACAAACGCTACGTGAACCCGCTGGCATGCATCGCCTGCGGTGGGATACCCTTTGAGTCGGTCATGAGCGCCAGCATCAAGCCCCGGCTTGCTGGCCGGCAACCCTCCAACCGCGGTGGGGTGCCCCGGGTGATGACCAGGTTGAGCAGCTGAAACCGGCTGCACGGCAAGCGCGGGTCCGCCATGTCGGGCCCCCCGAACGAGACAGGGAAACCTGATGCGGAGCCTGAACATGAGTCACTGTCGCTGAACCCTTCGCCACCGGCGCCCGTGTCGACTCTCAGCAGCGCCGGGGCCGTTCCCAACTGATCCGACCCGAACCATGCATCCTCGAGGAGCAAACCCCTATGAGCACCCCCGAAACCACCGATCCGAGCGCTGACTGGTCGTTCGAGACCAAGCAGATCCACGCAGGTCAGACCCCGGGCGACACCCATGCCCGCGCGCTGCCGATCTACCAGACCACCTCATACACCTTCGACAACACCGAGCACGCCGCCGCGCTGTTCGGGCTGGCCGAGCCGGGCAACATCTACACCCGGATCATGAACCCCACCCAGGACACCGTCGAACAGCGCATCGCGGCCCTGGAGGGCGGCGTGGCGGCGCTGTTGCTGGCCTCCGGCCAGGCGGCGGAGACCTTCGCGATCCTCAACATCGCCGGCGCCGGCGACCACGTCGTCGCGTCCCCGCGGCTCTACGGCGGCACCTACAACCTGCTGCACTACACGTTGCCCAAGCTGGGCATCGAGACCACGTTCGTCACAGATCCCGACGACCTGGACTCCTGGCAGGCCGCGGTGCGGCCGAACACCAAGGCGTTCTTCGCCGAGACCATCTCCAACCCCCAGATCGACATCCTCGACATCCCCGGGGTGTCCAAGGTGGGCCACGACAACGGGGTGCCGCTGATCGTGGACAACACCATCGCCACGCCATACCTGATCCAGCCGATCGCGCACGGCGCGGACATCGTGGTGCACTCGGCCACCAAGTACATCGGCGGGCACGGCACGACGATCGCGGGCGTGATCGTCGACGGCGGCACGTTCGACTGGACCAGCGGGCGGTTCCCCGGGTTCACCGAGCCGGATCCCAGTTACCACGGGGTGGTGTTCGCCGACCTCGGCGCGCCGGCGTACGCGCTCAAGGCCCGGGTGCAGCTGCTGCGTGACCTGGGTTCGGCGGTCTCGCCGTTCAACGCCTTCCTGATCGCCCAGGGACTGGAGACGCTGAGCCTGCGGATCGAACGCCACGTCGCCAACGCGCAGAAGGTGGCCGAATACCTGGCAGGCCACGACGACGTCGTGAAGGTCAACTACGCCGGGCTGCCGAGCTCGCCGTGGCACGAGCTGGCAAAGAAGTTGGCGCCCAAGGGAACCGGCGCCGTGTTGTCCTTCGAGCTGGCCGGCGGCATCGAGGCGGGCAAGGCGTTCGTCAACGCCCTGACGCTGCACAGCCATGTCGCCAACATCGGCGACGTCCGGTCCCTGGTGATCCACCCGGCGTCGACCACCCACCAGCAGCTGTCCGCGGAGGAGCAGCTGGCCACCGGGGTCACGCCCGGCCTGGTGCGGCTGGCCGTCGGCCTGGAGGGCATCGACGACATCCTGGCGGACCTGGAGCGCGGTTTCGCCGCCGCCAAGTCGCTGTCCGGCGCGGACGCCGCGGACCCTCGGGCCGTGGCGGCCTTTTGACGGAGCCGGACGTGACGCTTTCCGATGAGCGCACCGTGACACTGCCCGCCGAGGGCGAGATCGGCGTCGTCGACATCGGCCCGCTGACGTGCGAGAGCGGCGCCGTGATCGACGACGTCTCGATCGCGGTGCAGCGCTGGGGTGAGCTCTCGCCCAACCGGGACAACGTGGTGGTGGTGCTGCACGCGCTGACCGGCGACTCGCACATCACCGGGCCGGCAGGACCTGGGCACCCGACACCGGGCTGGTGGGACGGTGTGGCCGGGCCGGGCGCGCCGATCGACACCGACCGCTGGTGCGCGATCGCCACCAACGTGCTGGGCGGCTGCCGCGGGTCCACCGGGCCGAGTTCGCTGGCTCGGGACGGAAAGCCCTGGGGCTCAAGGTTTCCGATGATCACCGTGCGCGACCAGGTCAACGCCGACGTCGCGGCGCTGGCGGCGCTGGGAATCACCGACGTCGCCGCGGTGATCGGCGGCTCGATGGGTGGGGCGCGGGCCCTGGAGTGGATCGTCGGATATCCCGAGCGGGTTCGCGCCGCGCTGGTGCTGGCCGTCGGCGCCCGGGCCACCGCCGACCAGATCGGCACCCAGAGCACCCAGATCGCCGCGATCAAGGCCGACCCGAACTGGCAGGGTGGCGACTACCACGACACCGGCCGCTTCCCGGACGGCGGGCTGCAGCTGGCCCGCCGGTTCGCGCACCTGACCTACCGCGGCGAGGTCGAACTCGACACCCGGTTCGGCAACGACGCGCAGGGTGACGAGGATCCGTTGTACGGCGGCCGCTACGCCGTACAGAGCTACCTGGAGTACCAGGGCGCCAAGCTGACCAGGCGGTTCGACGCGGGCAGCTACGTCACCCTCACCGAGACACTGTCCAACCACGATGTCGGCCGCGGCCGCGGCGGGGTGAGCGCGGCGCTGCGGTCCTGTCCGGTGCCCGTCGTGGTCGGCGGGATCACCTCGGATCGGCTCTACCCGCTGCGGCTGCAGGAGGAGCTGGCCGCGGAACTGCCGGGCTGCACCGGACTGAACGTCGTCGAGTCGATCTACGGCCACGACGGATTCCTGGTCGAGACCGAGGCGGTCGGTCGGCTGATCCGCCACACCCTGGACTGCGCAGACGCCGAAGGCGCCCGCAGGCCGTGACGGAACCGCAACAGGAACGGTCACTGTCCTTCGGATCCGAAGCCGCGGCCTACGAGCGTGGCCGCCCGTCCTATCCGCCGGAGGCCATCGACTGGCTGCTGCCGGACGGCGCCCGCGACGTCCTGGACCTCGGGGCCGGCACCGGCAAGCTCACCACCCGGCTGGTGGAGCGCGGTCTCGACGTCGTCGCCGTGGATCCCATCGCGGAGATGCTCGAACTGTTGCGCGGCGCCCTGCCCGCCACCCCGGCGTTGCTGGGCACCGCCGAGCAGATTCCGTTGCGCGACAACAGCGTTGACGCCGTCCTGGTGGCGCAGGCCTGGCACTGGTTCGACCCGAAGCGGGCAATCGCCGAGGTGGCCCGGGTACTGCGGCCCGGTGGGCGGCTCGGCCTGGTGTGGAACACCCGCGACGAGAGGATGGGCTGGGTCAAGGACTTGGGCCGCGTCATCGGCCACGAGAGCGACCCGTTCAGCGACCGCGTCACCCTGCCCGAACCGTTCACCGACGTAGAGCGCCACCACGTCGAGTGGACGAGTTACCTGACCCCACAAGCGCTCATCGACCTGGTGGCCTCGCGCAGCTACTGCATCACCTCACCGGCGGACGTCCGCTCCAGGACGCTGGAGGAGGTGCGCGAGCTGCTGGTCACCCACCCGGCGCTGGCCAACTCCAGTGGGCTGGCGTTGCCGTACATCACGGTGTGCATCCGGGCGACGCTGGCCACGTAGTCTCCGGGGCGGACACCGTCGTGCCCGCCTTTGAGCGACTTTTCCGGATCGGCGCGCCACGCTCGATCCAAAGTCGCTCACTGGTGGACAGTGTGTTTGGTTGGTGGTTCTGAGGGGTTGCTTTCACGATGGTTGTGTCGGTAGCTCCGGATGGGCTGTCGATGCACCCGCGGTGCCGTCGAGTCACTGCCTTAGTCGCTTGACACGCGATGTCCACTCATGAGTGTTGCAGGGCTCGGCGGTCCCCGGGGTGTGGTGACCGTCAACAGGGCAATGCGTCAGGAGTTTCTGAACGCCGAGCAGTGAGCATCACGGGTATCACGCCCCTCACCGATAAGGGTGCCTCCCCACTGGGATCAGCAGCGAGGAGGCTGTTATGCAGTATGCCCCAGTCCGGTTGGCCGACCTACCGGTCAGCGGTGTTATGTGCGGAATCGATTGGGCCCGTGATGATCACGCGGTCGCGATCATTGACCGCGACGCCCAGGTGCGCTACCGAGGCGTTGCTGAACACAGCGCGCGCGGCCTAAAGGACCTGATCGCAGTTCTGGCCCGTCACGGTGTGGCTGAAGTCGCGATCGAACGTGCCGACGGGCCGCTGGTCGAGGCCCTGCTCGCCGCCGGTCTGACCGTGGTCGTCATCCATCCTCACCGCATCAAGAGTCTGCGCTGCCGCTATGGATCAGCCGGCAACAAAGACGACCGCTTCGATGCTTTTGTGTTGGCCGATACGTTGCGCACCGACCGGGCCCGGCTGCGGCCGCTGGCTCCCGAGAGCCCGCAGACCACAGCGCTGCGCACGCTGTGTCGAGCTCGCCGGGATCTGGTGGCCCACCGGGTGGCGGTAGCCAATCAGCTGCGCGCCCACCTCGACCGGGTTTATCCCGGCCCGGTCGGGCTTTTCGATGCCCTCGATTCGCCGATCAGTTTGACCTTCTTAACCCGCTTCGACTGCCAGGACCGCGCCGACTGGTTAAGTCCCACACGGCTGGGCGCCTGGCTGGCCTCTGTCGGCTACAAAGGCCACACCGACCCCGCCGTCCTCTACCGGCGACTGACCGCACGCCCGCGCGGGCTCAGCGCGGCCCAGGGCGCGGCATATACGCCGATCACCGCTGCCCTGGTGGCCACCTTGAAAACCTTGGTCCTTCAGATCGCCGAGTTGTCCAGCCAGATCAGCCGGGCCTTGGCCGCCCACCCCGATGCCCCTATCTTCACCAGCCTTCCACGTAGCGGCACCGTGCGCGCAGCCCGACTGTTGGCCGAAATCGGAGACTGCCGCGGTCGATTCCCCACCGCAGACGCACTGGCGTGCCTTGCAGGTGTGGCACCCTCAACCCGCCAATCGGGCAAAATGCGCTCCGTCGGATTCCGCTGGGCCTGCAACCGAGAACTCCGCGATGCCCTCTGCGACTTCGCCAACGACTCCCGCCACGCCAACCCCTGGGCCGCCGACCTCTACAACCGCGCCCGCGCCCGCGGCCACGATCACCCACACGCCACCCGAATCCTTGCCCGCGCCTGGATCCACGTCATCTGGCAGTGCTGGCAGACCAACACCCCCTACAACCCCAGCCAACACCGAGCCCTACAAACCCTGCTCACACCATCAGAACAAGCCGCCTCTTGACACAGGGCTACTCGTAGCCGGGCACAAAGGGTGTCCCCTAACTGGTGCCCAGCGGGTCGATCGTCGAGGCGATGTAGACCATCACCGCGCAGACGGTGACCATGGTGGCGAAGTCCAGCGATTTCGACCGCACCACCAGGAGCCCGGCCCGCTCGTCGGAGAGGACCAGCCGCAGCACCGCGGCCAGTCCCACCGCGATCCCGATCAGCAGCGAACCGCGCCGCCAGAACCCGGCTGCGACCAGCGCGAAGGCGATCACGAAGATCACCGCCACGGACAGGATCGGCCACTGCGCCCGCACCAGCCGGCGGGTGAACTCGGTGAGCTCCGCCCTGGTCGGCCACCGCCGCCTGGACCGTGCGGTCATTGCGCCGCTTCGGCCAGCTCGACGACGTTGGTCAGCAGGAACGCCCGGGTCAGCGGGCCGACCCCGCCCGGGTTGGGCGAGACGTGCCCGGCGGCGCCCCACACGTCCGGATGCACGTCACCGGTGAGCTTGCCGTCCACCCGGCTCACCCCCACGTCGACCACGGCCGCCCCGGGCCGCACCATGTCGGCGGTCAGCATGTGCGGCACACCGACGGCCGCGACGATGATGTCGGCCTGCCGGGTCAGGCTCGGCAGATCGCGAGTTCCCGTGTGGCACAACGTGACCGTGGCGTTCTCCGACCGGCGGGTCAGCAGCAGCCCCAGCGGGCGGCCCACCGTTACCCCGCGGCCGATCACCACCACATGCGCCCCGGCGATCGGCACGTCGAAGCGGCGCAGCAGGTGCACGATGCCGCGCGGCGTGCACGGCAGCGGGGCTTCTTTGCCCAGCACCAGCCGGCCGAGGTTGGTCGGGTGCAGGCCGTCGGCGTCCTTGTCCGGATCGACCCGCTCCAGGGCGGCGTTCTCGTCGAGGTGCTTCGGCAGCGGCAACTGCACGATGTACCCGGTGCAGTCCGGGTTGGCGTTGAGCTCGTCGAGCGTGGCGTCCAGCTCGGCCTGGCTGACGTCGGCCGGCAGGTCGCGGCGGATCGAGGTGATGCCGACCTTGGCGCAGTCGGAGTGCTTGCCCCGCACGTAGGCGTGCGAGCCGGGGTCGTCACCCACTAGGACGGTGCCCAGCCCCGGGGTGCGGCCCGCGGCGGTCAGCGCCGCCACGCGTTCGGCGAGGTCGACGAAGATCTCGTCGCGGGTGAGCTTGCCGTCCAGGGTGATAGCGACCACGGCTGGCCATTCTTCCATTGACCGGACGGCTGTCGTTGACAGCACCGATCGGCGCGTGGTCAGCTGCCGATATGAACAGTGCGCCAGATGTGTTCAGCCCGGCCAAGCTCGGCCCCATCACGTTGCGCAACCGGACCATCAAGTCGGCGACGTTCGAGGCCCGCACGCCCGACGACGTCGTCTCCGACGACCTGATCAACTTCCACCGGGCGATCGCCGCCGGCGGTGTGGGCATGACGACGGTCGCGTACTGCGCGGTCAGCAAGGGTGGCCGGACCAACGGCGGCCAGATCTGGATGCGCCCGCAGGCCGTCCCCGGTCTGCAACGGCTCGCCGACGCCATCCACGCCGAGGGCGCGGCGATCAGCGCACAGATCGGCCATGCCGGCCCGGTGGCGAACTCGCGCTCGAACAAGGCCCAGGCCCTGGCGCCGGTGCGGTTCTTCAACCCGCTGGCGATGAAGTTCGCCAAGCACGCCGACCGCGACGACATCAACGACGTCATCGCCGCCCACGCCGCGGCCGCCCGGTTCGCGATCGACGCCGGTTTCGACGCCGTCGAGATCCACCTCGGGCACAACTACCTGGCGAGCTCGTTCCTGTCGCCGCTGGTCAACCGTCGCACCGACGAGTTCGGCGGGTCGCTGGAGAACCGGGCCAAGGTGGCCCGCGGCGTCGTGCTGGCGGTGCGCCGCGAGGTGGAGCGGCTGGGCCCGGCCCCCATCGCGGTGACCGCCAAGCTGAACATGTCCGACGGCGTGCGGGGCGGCATCTCCGTCGAGGAGGCGCTGCAGACCGCCAAGTGGCTGCAGGACGACGGCGGGCTGGACGCGCTGGAGCTGACCGCGGGCAGCTCGCTGCTCAACCCGATGTACCTGTTCCGCGGGGACGCCCCGCTCAAGGAGTTCGCCGCGGCCCAGAAGCCCCCGATCAGCTGGGGCATGCGGATGACCGGCAACAAGTTCCTGCGCGAGTACCCCTACCAGGACGCCTACCTACTGCGCGACGCCATGCGGTTCCGAAAGGAGCTCACCCTGCCGCTGATCCTGCTGGGCGGGGTCACCAACCGCGAGACCATGGACCGGGCGATGGCCGACGGATTCGAGTTCGTGGCGATGGGCCGGGCCCTGCTGGCCGAGCCGGATCTGCTCAACCGGATCCAGGCCGACGGCGATGCGCATTCGGTGAAGTCGTTGTGCACGCACTGCAACAAGTGCATGCCGACGATCTACTCGCGGACCCTGTGCGTCGTGACCGGCGCCCCGGGTTGATCAGGGGCCGGCGCCGGCAGTACCGATAGAGTTGGTTCCGATGAGCCGACCAGTCGCGCCTGTTCTCACCGTTCGCAGCGACGGGTCGCAGCGCACCTTCGCAGCGGGGCACGACGTCGTGGTCGGCCGTGACCTGCGCGCCGACGTCCGGGTGGCCCACCCCCTGATCTCCCGCGCGCACCTGGTGCTGCGGTATGACCATGGCCGCTGGATGGCGATCGACAACGGGTCGCTCAACGGGATGTTCGTCAACGGCCGACGGCTGCCCGCGGTCGACATCACCGACCGGATGACCGTCAACATCGGCAACCCCGACGGCCCCGCGCTGAGCTTCGAGCTGGGCCGCGACCAGGGCTCCGTCGGCCGCCCGCCGCCGACGTCGTCGGTGCGGGTCGCGGCGCCCCCGTCGACACCGTCCTGGCCGGCCGCACCCAGCGCCGGGCAGTCCACCGCGAGTTCGTATGCGCCGCCGTCGCAGTCCCGCCAGCCGGCCTACCCGCCGCCGCGCAGCCAGCCGACCTACCATCCGCCGACCGGGCCCGCCCCGGCCGCGCCCACCCAGATGCGGCCGGTGGCGGTCAAGCCGGGCGGGTCGTCGAACCTGGCGACCTCGATGCTGAAGATCCTGCGTCCCGGCGGGGCCCCGGCCGAGGTGCCGCCCGGCGCGGTCAAGATCGGCCGGGCCACCGACAACGACATCGTCATCCCGGACGTGCTGGCCTCGCGCCACCACGCCACCCTGATCCCGACCCCGGGCGGGACGGAGATCGCCGACAACCGCAGCATCAACGGCACCTTCGTCAACGGCGCCCGGGTGGACACCGCGCTGCTCGACGAGGGTGACGTCGTCACGATCGGCAACGTCGACCTACTGTTCACCCGCGGCACGCTGGTGCGCCGCACCGAGACCGAGGCCGCGACCGCGACCGGCGGGCTGGACGTGCGCGCGGTCACCTGGACGATCGAAAACCACAAGACGCTGCTGGACAACATCTCGCTGACCGCGCGGCCGGGCACGCTGACCGCGGTGATCGGGCCGTCGGGTGCGGGCAAGTCCACGTTCGCGCGACTGGTCGCCGGCTACACCCACCCGACCAGCGGCACGGTGAGCTTCGAGGGTCACAATGTGCACGCCGAGTACGCCTCGCTGCGCTCCCGCATCGGCATGGTGCCGCAGGACGACGTGGTCCACGGCCAGCTGACCGTCAATCAGGCGCTGATGTACGCCGCGGAACTTCGGCTGCCACCGGACACCACCAAAGAGGACCGCCAGCAGGTGGTCGCGCAGGTGCTCGCCGAACTGGAGATGACCCAGCACGCCGAAACCCGGGTGGACAAGCTCTCCGGCGGGCAGCGAAAGCGCGCGTCGGTGGCACTCGAACTGCTGACCGGCCCGTCGCTGCTGATCCTCGACGAGCCGACCTCCGGCCTGGATCCCGCGCTGGACCGCCAGGTTATGACGATGCTGCGCCAGCTGGCCGACGCCGGCCGCGTGGTGCTGGTGGTCACCCACTCGCTGACCTATCTCGACGTGTGCGATCAGGTGCTGTTGCTGGCGCCCGGCGGCAAGACCGCGTTCTGCGGCCCGCCCGGCCAGATCGGCCCGGCGATGGGCACCACCAACTGGGCCGACATCTTCAGCAGTGTGGCCAGCGACCCCGACGGCGCCAACCAGCGCTACCTCGCCCTGACCGGGCCGACGCCGCCGCCGCCCCCGCAGGAGCAGCCGTCGGACATCGGCGAGCCCACCCACACCAGCCTGTTGCGCCAGTTCTCCACGATCGCGCGCCGGCAGATGCGGCTGATCATCTCCGACCGCGGCTACTTCGCGTTCCTGGCGCTGCTGCCGTTCATCATGGGCGTGCTGTCGCTGTCGGTGCCCGGCACCGTGGGCTTCGGGGTGCCCGACCCGATGGGCAACGCCCCCAACGAGCCCGGCCAGATCCTGGTGCTGCTCAACGTCGGCGCGATCTTCATGGGCACCGCGCTGACGGTGCGCGACCTGATCGGCGAGCGGGCGATCTTCCGCCGCGAACAGGCCGTCGGGTTGTCGACGACGGCGTATCTGCTGGCGAAGGTGTGCATCTACGCGGCGTTCGCGGTCGTGCAGTCCACGATCGTCACGGCGATCACCGTCGCGGGCAAGGGCTCGCCGACGCAGGGTTCGCTGACGTTCCTGGGCCCCACGCTGGAGCTGTTCGTGGTGATGGCGGCGACGACGGTCACCGCCGCGATGGTGGGTCTGGCCCTCTCGGCGATGGCCAAGTCCAACGAGCAGATCATGCCGCTGCTGGTGGTCGCCGTCATGAGCCAGCTGGTGTTCTCCGGCGGCATGATCCCGGTGACCGACCGGCTGGTGCTCGACCAGCTGTCCTGGCTGACCCCGGCCCGCTGGGGCTTCGCCGCGTCGGCCTCCACCGTCGACCTGATCAAGCTGGTGCCCGGCCCGCTCACCCCCAAGGACCGGCACTGGGAACACACCGCGTCGGCGTGGTGGTTCGACATGGCGATGCTCGGCGTGTTGTGCGTCGGGTACCTCACGTTCGTGCGGTGGAAGATCCGGCTGAAGAGCGCGTGACGAGCCCGGGCGTCATTGCGTTGAGTCAGCACCCACGCCCACAAAGTGCGAGTGACGACGTACCGGAGTTCTGACTCAACGCAATGGCCGACGCCATCGATCCGGTGTAGGCCGTGTCATCATCGCCGGATGTGGTTCTTCTACACCGTCATCCTCGGCATGGCGTTCGGCCGGGTGCTGCAGGAGTTGGCGGTCACGGTGCGGGACTGGCGGCACGGAACCCGTCGCCCGTTCGCACCGGCGGTGCTCTGGCAGGCCTTCCTGCTGGCCTCCATCGTGCAGGTATGGCTGGCGGTGCGGTACGCCGTGCACACCGAGGAGATCTCGGTGCTGGGACTGCTGGCCTTCCTCGCGGTCCCCTCGGGCATCCTGGTGATGTCGTTCCTGCTGCCGCAGTCCGACCTCGACCCGCAGCACGATCCCGAGGCGGCGTTCGGCCGGGTCCGGCCGGTGTTCTTCGGCGTGCTGATCGGGACGGTCGCGATCAACCTGGTGCACAGCTTCGTGATCGGGCAGCGCGGCCTGGACTTCGATCTGCTGTTCCAGTGCCTGTTGGCCGCGGGCGGCCTGACCGGGCTGCTGCTGCGCCGCACCCGGGCCGACATCACGTTGGCCGCGGTGATGACGCTGATCGTGTGCGTCTACATCGGGCTGGGTTACTCGACTGTCGAGGTGGGTGGGCCCGGGGCCGCCGCCGGTGGCTCAGGCCTGGAAGGCTCTCACTCCCCCGACACGTCGAGGCCGTGCGCCACGGCGTAGGCCAGCGCCTGCGCGACGTCGATGCGCGCGCCGCGGCAGGCCGCCGTCGTCCACAACGTGGCGTCGATGCGGGCGCCGCGTAGGTCGGCCTGCTCCAGGCGCAGGCCGTTGGTGCGCGCGCCGGACAGGTCCGCCCCACGCAGCACCGCCTTGCGCAGGTCGGCACCCACCAGTCCGGTCTCCCGCAACCGGCACCCGGACAGGTCGACCCCGCGCAGATCCGCCCCGCCGAGCACCGCGAGGGTGAAGTCGACCTCGTCGAACACGATCGGTCGCAACCGGCAGTCCTCGAACGTCGAGCCCAGCAGACTCGAGTTGCGGAATGTGCTGTGCCACAGCACCGTTCGCAGAAATCGGCAGTTGCGGAAGGCCGACCCCTGGTGTACCGACTCGCCCAGGTCGGCGCCGCCGAAGTCGCACTCGGTGAACACCGCCCGTTCGGTGCGCAGGCCGGCGAGGTCCTCGTCGCGGAAGTCCTGGCCGACGAACTCCCGATCGACCCAGTGCGGCACCGGTCGAGTATGGCAGTCACAACGCAGCCCGTATGTTGGGCGGGTGAATGCATGGGCGACGCCAATCACTCTCGCGGGTGCTCACGTACGGATCGAGCCGCTGGCGCCCGACCATCACGACGACCTCTGCGACGCCGTCCGCGACGGCGAACTGTGGCAGCTGTGGTACACGCTGATCCCCAACCCGGATCAGATGCGCGGGGAAATCCAACGCCGGCTCGACGAACAGGCCCGTGGCAGCATGTGCGCCTTCGCGGTGGTCGAACCCGACAGCGGCCGCGCGGTGGGGATGACCACCTACATGAACATCGACGCGGCGAATCGCCGACTGGAGATCGGTTCGACCTGGTACCGGCGCAGCGTTCAGCGAACGGCCCTCAACACCGAGGCGAAGCGGCTGCTGCTGGCGCACGCGTTCGAGGATCTCGGCGCCATCGCCGTGGAGTTCCGCACGCATTTCTTCAACCACGCCAGCCGCCACGCCATCGAACGGCTCGGCGCCAAGCTCGACGGCGTGCTGCGCAGCCATCAGATCAATGTGCATCCGCAGGCACGCGGTTCACTGCGGGATACCTGCGTCTACAGCATCATCGCCCCCGAGTGGCCGACGGTGCGAGCCCATCTCGACCACCGACTCGGCCGATCCGCGCGAGGCTGAGACGCCTTGTTCCGCATCGTGTTCTTCTCCCCGCGGATCGCGCCGAACACCGGCAACGCGATCCGGATGGTGGCCGCCACCGGTTGCGAACTGCACCTGGTGGAGCCGATGGGTTTCGACCTGTCCGAACCCAAGCTGCGCCGGGCCGGTCTGGACTACCACGATCTGGCCTCGGTGACGGTGCACCCGTCACTGGAGGCGGCGTGGTCGGCGATCGGGCCGGCCCGGGTGTTCGCGTTCACTGCGCACGCCGGTCGCTCCTTCGCCGACATCGGCTACCAACCCGGTGACGTCCTGCTGTTCGGTCCCGAACCCACCGGGCTGGACGACGCGACGCTGGCCGACCCGCACATCACCGAACAGGTGCGCATCCCCATGCTGGCCGGCCGGCGATCGCTGAACCTGTCCAATGCCGCCGCGGTCGCCGCCTACGAGGCGTGGCGGCAGCACGGGTTCACCGGAAGCGTCTGACTACCAGCTGTCCCAGTGGGTCAGCTGGTCGGCCGGCAATCGGTTGGCCGGCTTGAAGCTGGTGCCCTTGGTGTAGGCCACCGGGAACAACCCGCCCTGGGTGTATTGCTCGTACGGAATGCCGAGCAGCTCGGCGGCCTGCTTCTCGCCGTCACCGATCAGGTGCAGCGTGGTCCACGCCGAGCCCAGCCCGCGGGAGCGCAACGCCAGCATGAAGCTCCACACAGCGGGCAGCAGCGATCCCCAGAAGGAGGCCTGGGTGCCGGCGTCCATGCGTTCCGGACGGCCCTCCAGACACGGGATCAGGAAGACCGGGGCCTTCTCCAGGTTCTCGTTGAGGTACATCGCCGAGTTGAGCACCGCGTCGATCTGTTGGTCGCGGATGTCGCCACGCTGCGGCTTGGGCATCCCGAGGTAGGGCGTCGCGGTGGTCCGGTAGATCTCGGCCAGTGCCTTCCTCTTCGCCGGGTCCTCGACGAACACCCACTGCCAGCCCTGGGCGTTGGATCCGGTCGGCGCCTGCAGTGCTAGGTCGAGACACTCCATCAGCACCTCGCGGGGCACCGGACGGTCGAAGTCGAGTCGCTTGCGCACCGATCTGGTGGTGGTCAGGAGTTCATCAACGGTCAGATCGAGTGTCATGTCAGGAGATTACATTCGGGTAGATGGCGACCGGATTGACCCAGGAAGTCTCCGACGGCCCAGCTGCGAGCGTGCGCCAGATGTCAGCCCGATCGGCGTGTACCCGAACCGACACGCACTGTCGCGGGAAGGACGCTCACCGGAAGTCCCGCGAGCGGGAGCCGACCTTCATCGAGATCCGGCCCATCCGTTCGGCCACCACGGTCACCGCGCCGGTGGCGTTCTGCACCTGACCCCGGATCAGCAGGGCCGACGCCGTCTGCGCCAGCTTGCGGTGCCCGGCCCACACCCCCGGCGTGCAGAGCACGTTGACCATGCCGGTCTCGTCCTCGATGTTCATGAACGTCACGCCCTGTGCGGTGGCCGGGCGCTGCCGGTGGGTCACCGCCCCGGCGATCAGCACCCGGCTGCCGTCCGGCACGTCGAGCAACCGACCGGCCGGGACGACGCCCATGGCATCGAGGTCGTCGCGCAGGAACTGGGTCGGGTAGCTGTCCGGTGAGATGCCGGTGGCCCACACGTCGGCGGCGGCCAGTTCCACCTCCGTCATGCCGGGCAGGGTCGGGACATGCGACGACGAGCCCACCCCGGGCAGCCGGTCGGGTCGCTGGTTGGCCGCCGCCCCCGCCGCCCACAGCGCCTCACGGCGGGTGATGTCGAAGCACCCCAACGCTCCGGCGGTGGCCAGCGCCTCGGTCTGCGGGACCGAAAGCACAACCCGCCCAGTCAGATCCAGCAGTGAAGCGTACGGGCCGTTGGCGGTTCGCTCGTCGACGATGCGTTGGGCGAGGTCGTCGCCGATGTGGCGCACCGCCCCCAACCCCAGCCGCACCGCGAGTCCGCCGTCCTCGCACGTGGCGTGCGCCAGGCTGGCGTTGACGTCCGGCCCGCACACGGTGACCCCGTGCCTGCGCGCATCGGCAACCAGCGACTGCGGTGAGTAGAAGCCCATCGGCTGGGCCCGCAGCAGGGCCGCGCAGAACACCGCCGGGTGATACAGCTTGAACCAGGAGGAGTAGTACACCAGCGAGGCGAAGCTCAAGGAATGACTTTCCGGGAAGCCGAAATTGGCGAAGGCCTCCAGCTTCTCGTAGATGCGGTCGGCGACCTCGCCGGTGATCGCGTGCCGCTGTGCCATCCCCGCGTAGAACCGGTCCCGCAGCCGCCGCATCTTCTCGGTGGAACGCTTGGAACCCATGGCCCGGCGCAGCTGATCCGCCTCCGTCGGCGAGAACCCCGCACAGTCCACGGCGAGCTGCATCAGCTGTTCTTGAAACAGCGGCACCCCCAACGTCTTCCGCAGGGCCGGCTCCATCGACGGGTGGTCGTAGACCACCGGTTCGAGCCCGTTGCGCCGCTTGATGTAGGGGTGCACCGAACCGCCCTGGATGGGGCCGGGGCGGATGAGCGCCACCTCCACCACCAGGTCGTAGAACACCCGCGGCTTCAGCCGGGGCAGCGTCGCCATCTGGGCGCGCGACTCCACCTGGAACACCCCGACGGAGTCCGCGCGCTGCAGCATCTCGTACACCGCCGGATCGGACAGGTCGAGCCGGGCCAGGTCCACCTCGATGCCCTTGTGCTCGGCGATCAGGTCGATGGCGTAGTGCAGCGCCGAGAGCATGCCGAGACCCAGTAGGTCGAACTTCACCAAACCGATTGCCGCACAGTCGTCTTTGTCCCACTGCAGCACACTGCGGTCGGCCATCCGCGCCCATTCCACCGGGCACACATCGGCGATGGGCCGGTCGCAGATCACCATGCCGCCGGAGTGGATTCCCATGTGCCGCGGCAGATTCTTGATCTGCATCGCCAGGTCGATCACCGGTCCGGGGATGTCCTCGATGTCGGGGGAATCGTCCAGCCCGTTCCAGCGGCTGATCTGTTTGCTCCAGGCGTCCTGCTGCCCCTGGGAGAACCCGAGCGCACGGGCCATGTCGCGCACCGCGCTGCGGCCCCGATAGGTGATGACGTTGGCGACCTGGGCGGCGTAGTCCCGGCCGTACTTGTCGTAGACGTACTGGATCGCCCTCTCGCGCAGATCCGATTCGATGTCGATGTCGATGTCGGGCGGCCCGTCCCGGGCCGGCGAGAGGAACCGCTCGAACAGCAACTCGTTGGCGATCGGGTCGACGGCGGTGACCCCCAGCGCGTAGCAGACCGCGGAGTTGGCCGCCGATCCCCTTCCCTGGCACAGGATGTCGTTGCGCCGACAGAACTGGGTGATGTCGTGCACCACCAGGAAGTAGCCCGGGAACTTCAACGCGGCGATGACGTCGAGCTCCCGTTCGATCTGCGCGTAGGCCTCCGGGGCCGAGGACCGCGGCCCGTACCGCCGCGCGGCCCCGACCATGACCAGCTCCCGCAGCCAGCTGTCCTCGGTGTGGCCTTCTGGAACGTCGAACGGCGGCAGCTGGGGGGCGATCAGCGCCAGCCCGAACGCACACTGCTCGCCCAGGTCGGCTGCGGCGGTGACCGCTTCGGGATACCTGAAGAACAGCCGGGCCATCTCGTCGCCGGAGCGCAGATGCGAACCGCCCAGCGGGGCCAGCCGGCCCGCCGCCTCGTCCAGGGACTGGCGCGCCCGGATCGCCCCCATCGCCATCGCCAACCGGGCCCGGCCGGGCTCGGCGAAATGCGCGGCGGTGGTGGCGACCACCGTCAGCCCGAACCTCCGGGCCAGCGCGCCCAGCGCGGCGTTGCGTTCGTCGTCGAGCGGATCACCGTGGTGGGTGAGTTCGACGCTGACCCGGTCGCGGCCGAACCGGTCCACCAGGTCGGCAAGCGCCTCGGCGCCGGCCTCCGGCCCACCGGTCGACAGCGCCTGGCGCACATGGCCTTTGCGGCACCCGGTCAGGATGTGCCAATGCCCGCCGGCGGCCTCGGTGAGGGTGTCGTAGTCGTAGAGCGGCCTGCCCTTCTCCCCGCCGGCCAGGTGCGCGGCCGCCAGCTGACGCGACAGCCGCCGATAACCCTCCGGCCCGCGGGCCAGCACCAGCAGGTGCGGGCCGGGCGGATCGGGGTCTTCGGTGCGGACGGTATTGCTCAGCGACAGCTCGGCGCCGAAGACCGTGCGCATGTCGAGTTCCTTGGCGGCCTCGGCGAAGCGCACCACGCCGTAGAGTCCGTCATGGTCGGTCAGCGCCACGGCCCGCAGGTCCAGCCGCACCGCCTCCTCGACCAGTTCCTCCGGTGTGCTGGCTCCGTCGAGAAAGCTGTAGGCCGAATGGGCGTGCAGTTCGGCGTAGGCAACCGTCGAACGCAGCGGGTGTTCATCCGTCGGCTCGTAGGGCTGCCGCTTGCGGGACCAGGCCGGGCTGTCACCGCCGTCGGCGTGTGGCTCGCCGAGCGACATCCCGGAACGTCTGGGCTTGCCGTTGAGCACCCGCTCCATCTCGCCCCAGCTAGGCGGGCCGTTGTGCCACCCCATGGACCGATCTTATTCGAATATATGTTCGATGCCCAGGGGTCGATGAATTTCGTCCGCCGAACCGGTCCATACAGAGACACTGACGAAAAGAAGGAGATGCGCATGTCCGCCCTACCATCCATCGTCGACCAGCAGACCTGGCGCGCCGCGCTCGAGGACCTCCGCAAGCGGGAGAAGGCCGCCACCCGCGAACTCGACGCCATCGCCGCCCAGCGCCGCCGGCTGCCGATGGTTCAGTTGCCCGACTACACCCTCATCGGCCCGGACGGCCCGGTGCGCCTGGTGGACATCTTCGACGGCCACTCCCAGCTGATCGTCTACAACCACATGTGGAGCGACGGCGCGGAGTGGCAGTGCTCCGGCTGCACCGGGTTCACCACCGTGTTCACCCGGCTGGAGTTCCTGGCCGACTATGACGCCCGGTTCGTCATCGTCACCAACGGACCCATTGACGAGGCGCTGGCCTACAAGAAGAAGGTCGGCAACAAGATGGACTGGTACTCCTCCTCGGAAAGCTCGTTCGGCGCCGACGTAGACGCCGGCCCCGGAGAAGGGTTCGGGCTCAACGTCTTCCTGCTCGAAGGCGACACCGTTTACCGCACCTGGCACACCAACGGCCGCGGTGTCGAACAGCTCACCTACTCGTTCGCGCTCACCGACGTGCTGCCGTACGGCCGCCAGGAGGAGTGGCAGGACTCCCCCGACGGCTGGCCGAAGCGGCCGAACTACTCCGCGTGGCGCAGCTCCGAAGACATCGCACGCACCTACGGCGAGGATGGCTAGGCCCTACGCTGCACATGTGACCGCGACACCGGAGCCCTCCGACCCGCAGCTGCATCCCGCCGAGCCGCACCACAGCGGCATCGGCAGCAAGCTGAACTGGCTGCGCGCCGGGGTGCTCGGCGCCAACGACGGCATCGTGTCGACGGCGGGCATCGTCGTCGGCGTCGCGGCCGCCACCGCCGAGCGCGGCCCGATCTTCACCGCCGGCATCGCCGGCCTGGCCGCCGGCGCGCTGTCGATGGCCGTCGGTGAGTACGTGTCGGTGAGCACCCAGCGCGACACCGAGAAGGCGCTGCTGCGCAAGGAGCGCCGGGAACTCGACACCCAGCCGGACGCCGAGTTCGACGAGCTCGCCGCCCTCTACGAGGCCAAGGGGCTGTCGCCGGCCACCGCCCGCACCGTCGCCCGGGAGCTGAGCGACCACGACGCGTTCGCCGCCCACATCGACGTCGAACTCGGCATCGATCCCGACGAGTTGACCAACCCCTGGCAGGCCGCGATCTCCTCGGCCATCGCATTCACGGTCGGGGCGATCCTGCCGCTGCTGGCGATCCTGCTCCTCCCGCCCTCGACGCGGGTCCCGATCACCTTCGTGGCCGTGCTGATCGCCCTGGCGTTCACCGGCTGGCTCAGCGCCCGCCTCGGCGGCGCCAACATCGCCCGCGCGATTCAGCGGGTTGTGATCGGCGGCGCGCTGGCCATGGCCATCACGTTCGGCATCGGCCACCTGGTCGGTGGCGTGGTCGGCTGACCGCCGAGCTACTGAGCGAGCTCGATCACCGACACCGTGTCGTCATTGAAGCTGGTGACGTAGACGGCATGGCTGTCGGGGTCCACCGCGACACCGTGGCCCAGCGATGAGTGACCCATCGACACGGTCGCGGTGACAGCCCGCTCGGTCCCGTCGATCACGGACACCATGTCGTCGGCGAATTTGGCGACGTAGACGGTGTCGGTGCCGGAATCCACCGCCACCGCATCCACCGACTTGCCGATGGGAACGGTGGCGACCACCGTGCGGGTCGACCCGTCGATCACCGAGACCCTGCCGCTGCGCGACGGCGGCTGGGTATCTTGAGCGGCGCCTTCGGGATCCCGGGTGCCGACATAGACACTGTGAGTGGCCGGATCCACCGCGACCGTGTCGGGCCACTGGCCCACGGCCAGCGTCGCGGTGACGGTATTCGTCGAGGTGTCGATCACTGACACAGAGTCGTCGGCAGAGTTGGTGACGTAGACCGCGTGGTTGCCCGGATCCACCGCCAGTCCACCGAGATATTTGCCGACGGCCACGGTGACCACGACCTTCCTGGTCGACCCGTCGATCACCGACACCATGCCCTGTCCGCTCCGATCGTCGGACCCGCCGACGTAGACGGTGTGGCTGCCCGGATCCACCGCCACCGTCCGCGGGCTGGGGCCGACAGGCACGGTGTCGGTGACTGTCAGTGTCGCGCCGTCCATCACCGTCACCGTGCCGTCCTCGGAGTTGGTGACGTAGACGGTGTGGGTGGCCGGGTCCACCGCCACCCCGCTGGAGCCCTTGCCGACGCGCACCGTCCGGCCGACCGTGTGGGTCGTGACGTCGATTACCGACACCGTGCCCTGGCCACCCTCGCGGCCCGCATGGGCGACGTAGACGGTCCGGGTGCCGGGATCCACCGCCACGCCGCCGGGGCCATTGCCGACGGGGATGGTGGCGGTCAATCGATACTGACGTTGCCCACTGGGACCTTGCCGGCCGGTCGACGCCGTGGACGCCGGAGAACTCGACGACGAGGCCTGGCCCCCGGCCGGCTTGCCGCATCCGGACAGCGCGACGACCAAGCCGGCCGCTGTGACGACCGCGAGCATGGCGGCGACCGTGGCTGTCGGGGCTGGCCGCCGGTCGGCAAGTTTCTGGTCCGTCATCAGGCGCCCCCATCACTCGGTGTATTCGGCGACCCCGTCGTCGAGCACCACCCGGGTGTTGGACCCGTCCGGGCCGCTGGCCTCGGTGCGGTAGACGGCCTTGCCCGGCTCGGTTCGCCAGATCGACGTGGTGAGCGTCTCGCCGGGGAACACCGGCGACGAGAACCGGGCCGCCATCGCGGTCAGCTTCGCCGAGTCGTTGCCCGCGAGTTCGGCCAGCAGCGCCCGGCCGGCGAACCCGTAGGTGCACAGCCCATGCAGGATCGGGGTCGGGAAGCCGGCCATCTCCCGGGCGAACCACGGATCGCTGTGCAGCGGGTTGCGGTCACCGGACAGCCGGTACAGCAGGGCCTGGTCCTCGCGGGTCGGCGCGGCGATCCGGGCGTCGGGCTCGCGGTCCGGGAACTCCGGCGCCTCCGGGCGCTGGCCGGGCTGCCCCCCGAATCCGCCCTCGCCGCGGATGACGGCCGTGGCCAGGGTCTCGGCGACCAGTTCACCCGTGGCCGGGTCGGTGCCGCGGCCGCGCATCATCAGGATCGCGTTCTTGCCGGGGCCCTTGTCCTGGATATCGGCCACCTCGGAGACCACCGACAGCGAGCCGGCGGCCGGCAGCGGCTTGTACAGCCGAATCTCCTGCGACCCATGCAGCAGCATGCCCCAGTTGAAGGTCCCCACCTTGGATGCGGCGGCGAAGCCCATGCAGCAGATCACCGCGAAGGTCGGCAGCACCTGCTGGGCGATGTCGTGGCTGTTCTCGGTGGTGTAGGCCAGGTCGCCGGTGCCGGCGCCGACGCCCAGCGCGTACAGCATGGTGTCGCGTTCGGTCCAGGTCTGGGTGTGCGGCTCGGTCACCGCGCCGATTGCCGTGGGATCGATTGCCATGGGCGTGCTCCTGACGGGTCGAAGTGAGGGTCTCATCCTCGCACTGCGGAAATTCTCGCCCGCTCGCGCGATCGACAAGGCACCCTTATGGCATGCAGCTCACCCGCGCCCGAAGGATCACCGCGACGATCACCGCCCTGCTGGCGGTGGTCATGCTCGCCGCCTGCAGTTCGCCAGCGCCCAAGGAACGCACGATCACCTTGACGTTCATCCGGCACGGTGAGTCCCAGGGCAATGCCGACGGGGTGGCCGACACCGCCGTTCCGGGGCCGTCGCTGACGCCGGCCGGCGAGCAGCAGGCCGCCGCGGTGGCCAGCCGGCTGCAGGGCAACCGCTATGACGGCATCTACGCCTCGGAGATGGTGCGCACCCAGCAGACGGCGGCGCCGATGTCCAAGGCACTCGGTGAACCGGTGAACGTGCTGCCCGGGCTCAATGAGATCAACGCCGGCTGGTTCGACGGCGGGCCGGTGAAGAGCATCGCATCGACGTTCCTGGTCGCCCCGATGAACTGGCTGCAGGGTGACCGCAACTTCGCCATCCCCGGCTCGGTGAACGGCAACCAGTTCAACCAGCAGTTCACCGGTGCGGTGCAGCGCATCTACGAGAGCGGCGACACCAAGCCGGTCGCGTTCTCCAGCGCCGTCTCGATCATGATGTGGACGCTGATGAACGCCCGCAACGGCAAGGACAGCCTGCTGACCGATCACCCGCTGCCCAACGCCGGCCGCGTGGTGCTCACCGGGAACCCGGTGCAGGGGTGGACGCTCGTGGACTGGGACGGCATCACGTCGTTCTGACATGCCGCCCGCACAGTTCGCCATGCCGCTGCGAGTGCGCTACGTCGAATGCGACATGCAGGGCAGGGTGTTCAACGGCCACTACCTGACCTGGATCGACATGGCCCACAGCGAGGCGATCCGCGACATGGTCGGCGGCTATCAGGTCCTCATCGACAGGGGTATCGACGTCGTGGTCGCCGCCGCGGAGTTGCAGTTCCGGCTGCCCGCCCATTTCGACGAGGAACTGGTGGTGGGAGTCGGGATCGATCCGCCGGGCCGTACGTCGCTGCGCAGTGAGTACCTGATCCGCCGCGGCGACGACGTGATCGCCGAAGCGACGATGATCCACGTCTGCGTCGACTCGACGACGTTCGAGAAGCGGGAGTGGCCGGACTGGTTCCGCGACGAGTTCGCCGCCGTCGGCTGAGGGTTCGCGGCCGGTATCGTTGCCGCAGTGACAACGGCGCATGACCCGACACCGGCGCTGCCCGTGTTCGCCGATGTCGACACCGGCGTCGACGATGCGATGGCGCTGGTGTACCTGCTCGCCAGCGCCGACGCCGATCTGGTCGGGATCGCCTCCACGGGCGGCAATGTCGACGTCGATCAGGTCTGCCGCAACAACCTCGGGCTGCTGCAGTTGTGCGGCGCCACCGACATCCCGGTGTCCCGGGGAGCCGATCAGCCGCTGAGCGCCGCGATGCGCACGGCCGAGGACACCCACGGCCCCGCGGGTCTCGGGTACGCCGAGCTACCGCGACACGACCGCGAACCGACGTCGTACGACTCCGCCGAGGCCTGGGTGCGCGCCGCCCATGCCCACCCCGGGGAGCTGATCGGCCTGGTGACCGGTCCGCTGACCAACCTCGCCCTGGCGCTGCGCGCCGAGCCGACGCTGCCGTCGCTGCTGCGCCGCCTGGTCATCATGGGCGGATCGTTCGACTACCGCGGCAACACCACACCGGTGGCCGAGTGGAACATCAGCGTCGACCCGGAGGCCGCCGCCGAGGTGTTCACCGCCTGGGGGCGGGCCGCGGATGCGAAACAGATTGCGGTGCAGGATGTTCCGATCGTGTGCGGGCTGAACCTCACGGAGAACATCGCGCTGACGCCGGCCATTCTGCACCGGCTGGGAATCGCGGCGGAATGCTCGACGATGGCGATGAGCGTGCTCGACGCCAGGGGGACCCGCTCGGTGGCCGACAACCCGCTGATCCGGGCGCTCGAAGATGCGATGCGGTTCTACTTCGAGTTCCACTTCGATCAGGGTGAGGGCTTCCTGGCCCACCTGCACGACCCGTTGGCCGCGGCCGTCGCGCTGGACCCCGCCCTCATCGAAACCCGGCCCACCACGGTCGACGTCGAACTGACCGGAACCCTGACCCGGGGGATGACCATCGCCGACTGGAGCCGCCGCTGGGGCCGCGCGCCAAACGCACAGGTCGGTGTGCAGGTCGATCCGTCGGCGTTCTTCGAGCGGTTCATCTCGCGGGTGGGCCCGTTCGCCCGGGGCCTGGCTCACTCGTAGACCCCCTCCAGGTACCAGCGCCGCTGCCGGTAGCACAGCAGCAGCGCCGCGCCTGGTTCGTGGGCGCCGGAGTCCACCACCACCTGGGCACGCGCAGTCCGGCCGGCCCTGGACTGCTCGGCCTGGTCCCACCAGCGTTCGTCGACCGGCCACGGCCCGGCCCACCAACTCAGCCCGCCCCGATAGTGGTGTCCGGTCGCGTCCAACCGGGCCGGCTCGGCGCTGAACATCCCGCGGGCCGTCACGCGCACCGGGTTGCCTTGGGCGTCAAGCAGTTCCACCGGATCGTCGAGGACTACTGCGGGCGCCGGCTCCGGCAGGCGACCCGGCCAGGGCTGGCCGGGATCGGCCCGCGGCACCAGTTCGTCACCGAGCGGGGTCAGGGTGACGCGCTCGGCCGGACCGCGGCCGCCGGACAGGACCGGCAGCTGCACGGCCTCCTGACCCAACAGGCCCTGTACCCGCACCAGCGCCCGGCGGGCCCGCAGCCGGTCATCCTCGCCGTCGCCACCCCACAGCGACAGTTGAAGGGCCTCGGCGGAGACGATTTCCACCGGCTGCAGGCGCAGCATCGTCACCGGGGCGCTCGGCCGGTCGGAGGGCCGGGATCCATCCCCGAGTCGCTCCGCTCCTGCCCGCCGGGAGCCATCCCCGAGTCGCTCCGCTCCTGCCCGCCGGGATCCATCCCCGAGTCGCTCCGCTCCTGCCCGCCGGCGCGTACTCAGCCAGCCGTCGAGTTGCCAGCGCACCCGGTCGGCGGTGGCGTCCTCGGTCAACGGTTCGGCGCAGCGCCAGACCCGGGTCAGCTCACCGCCGTTGGCGGTGACGGCGTGGATGGCCAGCCGGGTGCATCCCACCCCGGCGGCCTGCAGGCTGCGGTGCAGTTCGCCGGCCAGCGTGCGACCGGCGAACGCGGCCGCATCGACTCGGTCGATCGGCGGGTCGCAGTGCAGCACGGCATCGAGTTCCGGGGGCAGGTCACGCCCGGACGGTCCGCGGACCGGTTCGCCGCTGGCGAAGCGGTGCGCGACCACCGCGTCGGCGCCGAAGCGGGAGGCCACATCCGTCCGCGACAGCGCGGCGAACTGGCCGAGATTGCGAATTCCCATGCGCCACAACAGATCAGTCAGCTCCCCGCGACCCGAACCGGACAGGCTCGGCTCGGTGGCCAGCTGCCGGATCGACAGTGCCGCCAGGAACACCGCGTCCTGGCGGGGTGGCACCACCCGGCCGGCGCGGGCGGCGAAGACGGCGGTCGGAAGCTGGTCGGCGATGCCCACCTGGCATTCGGCGCCGGCCGCGGCCACCGCGTCGACCAACCGCTCGGCGGCGGCGTCCTCGGACCCGAAGTAGCGGGCCGCACCGCGGACCGGCAGCACCAGCAGCCCCGGCCGAAGCACCTCGGCACGGGGCACCACATCGTCGACCGCCGCGATGACCCCCTCGAAGAAGCGGGCATCGCGGGCCGGGTCGGCCGTCGCGACATGCAACTGCGGGCAGCGGGCCTGGGCCTCGCGGCGGCGCAGGCCCCGGCGCACCCCGGCGGCGCGCGCCGCGGCCGAGCAGGCGATCACCCGGTTGGCCAGGGTGACCGCGACCGGAGCCGGGTGCGCCAGTCCCGCGGCCGTCGCGGCGGCGACCGCCGGCCAGTCCATGCACCAGATGGCCAGCACCCGGCCGCTCATCTCAGCCGGCCCGCCCCACCGCGCGTCCTCGCGCCCGGACCGACAGCCGTACCCGGTTGATGCGCCCGCAGCCCGCCACCGGGGCGCCCCCGGAAACGCCGGTCATCTCATAGCCGTGCACCCGGGCGTCGAGCCGGATCGAGGCCCCCTGCCACTCGCCCCGCGCGACCAGCAGGGTGCAGCCCTTCTGCCGGGCGCGGGCCACCACCGCGCGCGCCCGGGTGGCCGACACCGCACGACCGGCCAGGCCGAGCACCACCAGATCCATCCCGTCCATCAGCACCGCGGCCACCTCGACCGGGTCGGTGCCGGGATCCGGGATCACCGCCAGCCGGCTGAGGTCGGCGCCCATCTCCGCGGCGGCCAGCAGCCCGAAATCCGGCAGCCCCACGATGGCCACGTGCCCACCGGCGGCCGTCACCGCGGCGGCCATGCTCACCGGCAGCGACCGGGCCCCGGAGAGCACTGCCACCACCCCCCGCGGCAACCCGGCGGGGAGCGGTCCGGCCAGCGACTCCGGCACCGGCAGCAAAGATTCGGCCATCGGCAGTACCTCGACGGCACGCTCCGCGACATGTCTGCCGGCGCCCACCTTCCCGGAGACCGCCGCCATCTGGCGACGGAGCTGTTCTAGCTGCTCAGCACGGTCGAGTTGCCGGGCCTCCATGGCGATTGCCGCCGTCATCGCGCACCTCCGGAAGCGATCGACGTTCACTGTGTTCGAATATATGTTCGATAGCGTGAGTAAACACCCACCCCCCGACAGCGTCAAGAGACCAGCGAGGGTCGTGACGGGTGATGCGGGAGTGACGGTCGGATCCGTCCCACCGCCACCGGAGCGGCCGGGCCGCTGGCACTATTCACCTATGGGCATCAACACCGAGCAGGCCGACAAGATCGCCACCGGGACCGGCTTCGTGGCCGCCCTCGACCAGAGCGGCGGCAGCACCCCCAAGGCGCTCAAGCTGTACGGCATCGCCGAGGACGCCTACTCCGGCGACGAGCAGATGTTCGATCTGGTGCATCAGATGCGCACCCGGATCATCACCAGCCCGAGCTTCGACGGCGACCGGATCCTCGCCGCGATCCTGTTCGAGGACACCATGGACCGCGACATCGAGGGCCGGGCGACCGCGGAGTACCTCTGGGACGTCAAGAAGGTGGTGCCGATCCTCAAGGTGGACAAGGGCCTGGCCGCTGAGCAGGACGGCGCCCAGGTGATGAAGCCCATCGCCGGCCTGGATCAGCTGTTGGCCCGCGCGGTGGACAACGGCATCTTCGGCACCAAGATGCGCTCGGTCATCAAGCTGCCCGGTGCCGGGCTCGACGCGGTGGTCGCCCAGCAGTTCGAGGTCGCCCGCCAGATCCTCGCCGCCGGCCTGGTCCCCATCATCGAGCCGGAGGTCGACATCCACAGCCCCCGCAAGGGCGAGGCCGAAGACCAGCTCAAGGCCGCGATCATCACCCATCTCGGCGCGCTCGGCGACGGCCGGCAAGTGATGCTCAAGCTGACGCTGCCCGACACCGACGACCTCTACCGCGACCTCGTCGACGACCCCAGGGTGATGCGGGTGCTCGCACTCTCCGGCGGCTACACCCGCGCCGAGGCCTGTGAGCGGCTGGCCCGCAACCACGGGGTCATCGCCAGCTTCTCCCGCGCGCTGACCGAGGGCCTCACCGCCCAGCAGAGCGATGCCGAGTTCGACAAGACCCTGGACTCGGCGATCGCCGAAATCGCCGCCGCCTCAAGAACTTAGCAGCGCGCGTTGACATGGCACTGAGGGCGAGGTTTCGGGCCGGGGATCGCTCTCAGCGCCATGTCAACGGAGGTGCTACTCCCACTCGATGGTGCCGGGTGGCTTGCTCGTCACGTCGAGCACCACCCGGTTCACCTCGGGCACCTCATTGGTGATCCGCGTCGAGATGCGCTCCAGCACGTCGTAGGGCACCCGGGTCCAGTCGGCGGTCATGGCGTCCTCGCTGGACACCGGGCGCAACACCACCGGGTGGCCGTAGGTGCGCCCGTCGCCCTGGACGCCGACCGAGCGGATGTCGGCCAGCAGCACCACCGGACACTGCCAGATCTGGCCGTCCAACCCCGCCGAACTGAGTTCCTCCCGCGCGATCATGTCCGCCCGGCGCAGCGTGTCCAGCCGGTCCGCGGTCACCTCGCCGATGATCCGGATGCCCAGACCCGGGCCCGGGAAGGGTTGGCGCGCAACGATTTCCTCGGGCAGGCCGAGCTCGCGGCCGACCGCACGCACCTCATCCTTGAACAGCAACCGCAACGGTTCGACGAGCTTGAACTTCAGGTCGGCGGGCAGGCCGCCGACGTTGTGGTGGCTCTTGATGTTCGCCGTGCCCGTGCCGCCGCCGGATTCAACCACGTCCGGGTACAGCGTGCCCTGAACCAGGAAGTCGATGGTGTGCTCGTCGCCGGAATCGCTCTCGGCCAACAGGTCTCGTACCGCGCCCTCGAACGCCCTGATGAACTCGCGGCCGATGATCTTGCGCTTGCCCTCCGGGTTGCGCACCCCGGACAGGGCGGCCAGGAATCGTTCCTCGGCGTCCACCGTCACCAGTCGCGCCCCGGTGGCCGCCACGAAATCCCTTTGCACCTGCGCCCGCTCGCCGGCGCGCAGCAGCCCGTGGTCGACGAACACACACGTCAGCCGGTCTCCGATGGCCCGCTGAACCAGCGCCGCGGCCACCGCGGAGTCCACTCCCCCGGACAACCCGCAGATGGCCTTGCCGTCGCCGATCTGCTCGCGGACCTGCTCGACCAGGCTGTCGGCGATGTTCGCCGGCGTCCAGGCCGCCCCGATGCCGGCGAAGTCGTGCAGGAACCGGCTGAGCACCTGCTGTCCGTGCGGGCTGTGCATCACCTCCGGGTGGTACTGCACCCCCGCCAGCTTGCGAGCCCGGTCCTCGAACGCGGCGACCGGCGCGCCGGCACTGGTGGCCACCACGTCGAAACCGGCCGGGGCGGAGGTCACCGCGTCACCGTGGCTCATCCACACCGGCTGCTTTCCGGGCAGACCCGAATGCAGTTCGCCGCCAACGACATCCAACTCGGTGCGGCCGTACTCGCTGGTTCCGGTGCGCGCAACGGTGCCGCCGAGCACCTGGGCCATGGCCTGGAAGCCGTAGCAGATGCCGAACACCGGCACGCCCAGGTCGAACAGGGCCGGGTCCAGCTGGGGGGCACCCTCGGCGTACACGCTGGCCGGCCCGCCGGACAGCACGATGGCCTGCGGGTCCTTGGCCTTGATCTCCTCGACGGTCGCGGTGTGCGGAACGACCTCGGAGAACACCCGGGCCTCGCGGACCCGGCGGGCGATCAGCTGCGCGTACTGGGCGCCGAAGTCGACCACCAGAACAGGACGAGGAGATTCCGATGTCACCGACTCAGTCTAGTGGGGGCCGACCCACGCCGGATCGCGACGCATGTTCTGCGCCGAGAACGGGAATGACCTCCTCCAGATTTGCTTCAACCTCGAGGAGGTCGGCGTGCTGGGTCTGCCCGACGCGGTGCACGCCTGCCTGTTCGACCTCGACGGCGTGCTGACCGACACGGCCAGCGTGCACACCAGGGCGTGGAAGGCGATGTTCGACGCCTACCTCCGGGATCGGGCCGGGACCACCGGGACGGCGTTCGTTCCGTTCGACGCCGCGGCCGACTACCAGAAGTACGTCGACGGCAAGAAGCGCGCGGACGGGGTGCGGTCGTTCCTGGCCAGCCGCGGCATCGAACTTCCCGACGGCACCCCTGCCGACTCCCCCGACACCGAGACCGTCAACGGGCTGGGGAACCGCAAGAACGAGCTGTTCCAGAAAATCCTGCACGACGACGGCGTCGAGGTGTTCGAGGGCTCCCGGCGCTACCTTCAGGCGGTGCACGGGGCGGGTCTGCCCGCCGCGGTGGTGTCGTCGAGCGCGAACACCCGTCAGGTGCTCGAGATCACCGGCCTGGACCGGTTCGTACAGCATCGGGTCGACGGCGTCACTTTGCGCGACGAGCGGATCGCGGGCAAGCCCGCACCGGACTCCTTTCTGCGCGGCGCCGAACTGCTCGGTGTGCCGCCCGCGCGGGCGGCGGTGTTCGAGGACGCCCTGGCCGGTGTGCAGGCCGGCCGCAACGGGCGGTTCGGCTTGGTCGTCGGCGTGGACCGGGTCGGATGCGCAGAAGCGTTGCGGCACAACGGCGCCGACATCGTCGTCACCGACCTGGCCGAACTGCTGGAGTCCGGGTGATCAGCGGCGACGGCTTTCCGGTCGAGCCCTGGCAGGTCCGCGAGACCGATCTCGAGCTGAGCCGGCTCGCGCAGACCGAATCGCTGTTCGCCCTGTCCAACGGCCACATCGGTCTGCGCGGCAATCTGGACGAAGGCGAACCGCACGGGATACCCGGCACCTATCTGAACTCGTTCTACGAGGTGCGGCCGCTGCCGTACGCCGAGGCGGGCTTCGGCTACCCGGAGGACGGTCAGACGATCGTCAACATCACCAACGGCAAGGTGATCCGGCTGCTCGTCGACGACGAGCCCTTCGACGTGCGCTACGGCGACCTGCTCGAGCACGAACGGGTCCTCGACCTGCGCGCCGGAACGCTGAACCGGCGGGCGAGGTGGCGCTCCCCGGCGGGCAAGCAGGTGGTGGTGACCTCGACGCGGTTGGTGTCGCTGACCCAGCGCAGCGTGGCGGCCATCGAGTACACCGTGGAGGCGGTCGACGAATTCGCGCTCATCACAGTGCAATCCGAGTTGGTGGCCAACGAAGACCTACCGGCCGACTCCCGGGACCCGCGGGTATCGGCGGTGCTGAGGAAGCCGCTCGAGCCGCTGCACCACGAGGTCACCGAGGAGGGTGCGCTGCTGTTGCACCGGACCAAGGTCAGCAAGCTGTCGGTGGCCGCGGCGATGGACCATCTCGTGGAGGTGCCCGGCCGCGTCGAGGTGGACACCATCGCCCGGGAGAACCTGGCCCGCACCACGGTGCTGTGCGGCCTGCGCCCCGGCCAGCGGCTGCGCATCGTCAAGTACCTCGCCTACGGTTGGTCCAGCCTGCGGTCGCGCCCAGCCCTGCAGGACCAGGTCGCGGGGGCGTTGGCCGGCGCCCGCTACACCGGCTGGGAGGGCCTGCTCGGTGCCCAGCGCGACTACCTCGACGAGTTCTGGGACTGCGCCGACGTCGAGGTGGAGGGTGATCCCGACAGCCAGCAGGCGGTGCGGTTCGGGCTGTTCCACGTTTTGCAGGCCAGCGCCCGCGCGGAGCGGCGGGCCATCGCCGGGAAGGGCCTGACCGGGCCCGGTTATGACGGCCACGCCTTCTGGGACACCGAGGGTTTCGTGCTTCCGGTGCTCACCTACACCATGCCCGGCGCCGCCGCCGACGCCCTGCGCTGGCGTGCCTCGATCCTGGATCTGGCCCGCAAGCGGGCCGAGCAACTCGATCTGGCCGGCGCGGCGTTTCCGTGGCGCACCATCCATGGCGAGGAATGCTCGGCGTACTGGCCGGCCGGAACGGCCGCCTGGCACGTCAACGCCGACATCGCGATGGCGTTCGAGCGCTACCGGACGGTGACCGGTGACAACTCGCTGGAAGCCGAGTGCGGACTGTCGGTGCTCGTCGAGACCGCGCGGCTGTGGATGTCGTTGGGCCATCACGACCGGCACGGGGTGTGGCATCTGGACGGGGTCACCGGGCCCGACGAGTACACCGCGGTGGCGCGCGACAACGTCTTCACCAACCTGATGGCCGCAGCCAACCTGCGCGCCGCGGCGAACACCTGCACCCGGCACGCCGAAGCCGCACACGCGATAGGGGTGACCACCGAGGAGACCGCCGCCTGGCGCGACGCCGCCGACAGCGCGAACATTCCGTACGACAAGGAACTTGGGGTGCACCCGCAGTGCGAGGGGTTCACCACTCTGCGGGAATGGGACTTCAATTCCAACGCCGTCTATCCGCTGTTGCTGCATGAGCCATACGTGCGCCTCTACCCCGCGCAGGTGGTCAAGCAGCCGGATCTGGTGCTGGCCATGCAGTGGGAGAGCCACGCATTCAACGCACAGCAGAAGGCCCGCAACGTCGACTACTACGAGCGCCGGACCGTGCGCGACTCGTCGCTGTCGGCCTGCACGCAGGCCGTGATGTGCGCAGAGGTGGGTCATCTCGAACTGGCCCACGCGTACACGAAGGAGGCCGCGATGGTCGACCTGCGCGACCTGCACACCAACACCCGCGACGGGCTGCACATGGCCTCGCTGGCCGGGGCGTGGACCGCGCTGGTGGGCGGGTTCGGTGGCCTGCGCGACGACGAGCACCTGCTGTCGCTGAATCCGCATCTGCCGGAGGGGATTTCGCGGCTCACCTTCGGGCTGCGCTGGCGCAACTTCCGGTTGCGGGCCGTCGTCGACCACACCGAGGTGACCTACCTGTTGCGCGACGGGCCGGACGGCGAGCTCACCATCCGGCACGCCGGGGACGATCTGACGCTGAGCACGCGCGAACCGACGACCGTCGCCATCAAGGCCTGCCCGCCGCTGCTGCCCGAGCCGCCCCAGCCGCCGGGCCGCGAACCGCAGTGGCGCGGCCGGCGGTTGTCAGCCCACCCCGATTAGCCGGCGGAGCCGACCGGTTCGATCGGCAGGTGCCGCAGACCGCCCGGAGCGTCGACCGGCACCATCGGGTTCTTCGGCGCGATCGGCGCCAGCCGCTGGTACGGCTGGCCCTGCCCGGGGCGCACGTCGTCCTCACCCTTGTTCGGCCACAGCGATGCGGCGCGCTCGGCCTGCGCGGTGATGGACAGCGACGGGTTGACCCCGAGGTTGGCCGAGATCGCCGCCCCGTCCATGACGTGCAGGGTCGGATAGCCGTACACCCGTTGGTAGGGGTCTATGACACCGTGCTCGGGGCTGTCGCCGATCGCCGCGCCGCCGAGGAAGTGGGCGGTCAGCGGGATGTTGAACAACTCCCCCCAGGTTCCGCCCGCGACGCCGTCGATCTTCTCGGCGATCCGCCGGGTGACTTCGTTGCCGACCGGGATCCACGTCGGGTTGGGCTCGCCGTGGCCCTGCTTGCTGGTCATCCGGCGTCCGCCCAGCGCGCCCTTCTTGGTGTAGGTGGTGATCGAGTTGTCCAGGTGCTGCATCACCAGCGAGATCATCGTGCGCTCGCTCCAGCGCCGCGGACTGAGCATGCGCAGCATGCCGCGCGGATCCCGGCCGGCGTTGATGAACAACTGCTTCCAGCGCGGCACGTCCGAACCGCCCGGGCCGGGGCCGTCGGTCATCAGCGTCTGCAGCAGCCCCATCGCGTTGGAGCCCTTGCCGTAGCGGCACGGTTCGACGTGGGTGTCGGGCGTCGGGTGAATCGACGACGTGATGGCCACCCCGTGGGTGAGGTCGAGGTCGGGACGCGCCTCCATCCGCCCGGCGCCCACGATGGACTCCGAGTTGGTGCGGGTGAGCACACCGAGCTTGTCCGAGAGCCTGGGCAGCGTGCCGGAGTCGCGCATCTTGAACAGCAGTTTCTGGGTGCCCCAGGTGCCCGCGGCCAGGATGAGGTGGCGCGCGGTGAAGGTGCGCCGGCTCTTGCGGGCCCACCGGCCGGTGCGCACGGTCTCGACCTCCCAGGTGCCGTCCGGGCGCTGGCTGAAGCCGGTCACCGTCGTCATCGGAATCACTTGGGCGCCAGCCTTTTCCGCAAGTCCGAGGTAGTTCTTGACGAGGGTGTTCTTGGCCCCGTGCCGACAGCCGGTCATGCATTCGCCGCATTCGATGCAGCCGGTGCGGGCCGGCCCGACGCCGCCGAAGTAGGGGTCGGCTACCGTCTTGCCGGGCGTCTTCTGCCCGTCGGCGCCGAAGAACACCCCGACCGGGGTGGGGGTGAACGTGTCACCGACGCCCATCTCGTCGGCGACCTCCTTCATGATGCGGTCGGCATCGGTGAAGGTGGGGTTCATGACGACGCCGAGCATGCGCTTGGCCTGGTCGTAGTGCGGCATCAACTCTTCGCGCCAGTCGGTGATGTGCGACCACTGCCGGTCGTTGAAGAACGGTTCCGGCGGCACATAAAGGGTGTTGGCGTAGTTCAGTGATCCGCCGCCGACGCCGGCGCCGGCCAGGATCATCACGTTGCGCAGCAGGTGGATGCGCTGGATGCCGTAGCAGCCGAGCCGGGGTGCCCACAGGAATTCCCGCAGCCGCCATGAGGTCTTGGCGAACTCGTGGTCGGCGAATCTCCGGCCGGCCTCCAGAACGCCGACCTTGTAGCCCTTTTCGGTGAGGCGCAGTGCGCTGACGCTGCCGCCGAACCCCGAACCGATGATCAGTACGTCGTAATCCGGTTCCATCCGACCAGCGTAGCCGCGAGCGTCACGCCAGATCGATGTTCGGCGAGCCCAGGCTCAGCGGTCGACCGTGAGTCCGACCTTCTGGAATTCCTTGAGGTCGCAGTACCCCGCTTTGGCCATTGACCGGCGCAGGCCGCCGACGAGGTTGAGCGAGCCGAACGGATCGTCGGACGGGCCGTTGAGCACCTGGTCCAGCGACGGCCGCTCGCCGAGCGCGACCTGGAGCAACGCACCGCGCGGCAGCGACGGGTGAGCCGCGGCGACGGGCCAGAACCAGCCGCCGGCCAGCGCCTCCGACGACACCGCCAGCGGCGTGCCGAGCACCACCGCGTCGGCGCCGCAGGCGATGGCCTTGGCCAGGTCGCCCGAGGTGTGGATGTCGCCGTCGGCCAGCACGTGCACGTACCGGCCGCCGGTCTCGTCGAGGTACTCGCGGCGGGCGGCGGCGGCGTCGGCGATGGCGGTGGCCATCGGCACGCTGATTCCCAGCACCTCGTCGCTGGTGGTCACCCCGGTGGTCGAGCCGTAGCCGACGATCACCCCGGCGGCGCCGGTACGCATCAGGTGCAGGGCGGTGCGGTGGTCCAGGACGCCGCCGGCGACCACCGGCACGTCGAGTTCGGAGATGAACGTCTTGAGGTTGAGCGGCTCACCATCGGTCGCCACCCGCTCGGCGGAGATGATGGTGCCCTGGATGACCAGCAGGTCGATGCCCGCCGCCACCAGCGTCGGGGTAAGCGCCTGGGCGTTCTGCGGGCTGACCCGCACCGCGGTGGTGACACCGGCATCGCGGATCCGGGCGACGGCCGCCCCGAGCAGGTCGGGGTCCAGCGGGGCGGCGTGCAACTGCTGCAGCAGCCGAATGGCCGCCGACGGCTCGGGCTCCTTCTCGGCGGCCTCGATCACCTCGGCGATCTTGGCCCCGACGTCGGCGTGCCTGCCTATCAGCCCCTCGCCGTTGAGCACGCCGAGGCCGCCGAGGCGGCCCAGCTCGATGGCGAACTCCGGAGACACCAGGGCGTCCGTCGGATGGGCGATGACCGGGATCTCGAAGCGGTAGGCGTCGAGCTGCCAGGCAGTGGAGACATCCTTGGAGGAGCGGGTGCGCCGCGAGGGCACGATGTTGATGTCGCTGAGTTCATACGTCCGGCGGGCAGTCCGGCCCATGCCGATTTCGACCATGTCGCGCATCTGGGCCTCTAGCGGGCGTAGTAGTTGGGGGCTTCGACGGTCATGGTGATGTCGTGCGGATGGCTCTCCTTGAGCCCGGAGGCGGTGATCCGCACGAACTGCGCGCGCTGCAGATCCTCGATGGTGGGCGACCCGGTGTAACCCATCGCGGCTCGCAGGCCGCCCGTCAGCTGATGGATCACGGTGCTCAGCGGCCCACGGAACGGCACCCGGCCCTCGATGCCCTCGGGAACCAGCTTGTCCTCGGAGAGCACGTCGTCCTGGAAGTAGCGGTCCTTGGAGTAGCTACGCCCAGTGGATCCAGCGGCGCCCCGGCCCTGCATGGCGCCCAGCGAACCCATGCCGCGGTAGCTCTTGAACTGCTTGCCGTTGACGAAGATGAGATCCCCGGGGGCCTCCGCGGTCCCGGCCAGCAGCGAGCCGAGCATCGTCGTCGACGCCCCGGCGGCCAGCGCCTTGGCGATGTCGCCGGAGTACTGCAGACCGCCGTCGGCGATCACCGGCACACCGTGCGGCGCGCACGCCGCGGTGGCCTCCAGGATCGCGGTGATCTGCGGCGCGCCGACCCCGGCCACCACCCGGGTGGTGCAGATCGAACCCGGACCCACCCCGACCTTGACGGCGTCCGCACCGGCCGCGACCAGCGCCGCGGCCGCACTGCGGGTGGCCACGTTGCCGCCGATGACCTCGATCTTGTGTCCCACCTCGGCCTTGACCTTGCCGACCATCTCCAGGACCAGCCGGTTGTGGGCGTGCGCGGTGTCGACCACCAGGACGTCGACACCGGCGTCGGCCAGTGCCATGGCGCGTTCCCAGGCGTCATCGCCGACACCGACCGCCGCACCGACCAGTAGCCGGCCGTCGCTGTCCTTGGTGGCGAGCGGGTGCTGCTCGGTCTTGACGAAATCCTTGACGGTGATCAGCCCGGTCAGCCGGCCGCGGCCGTCGACGATGGGCAGCTTCTCGATCTTGTTGCGCCGCAACAGTCCCAGCGCAGCGTCGGCGGTGACGCCCTCCTGCGCGGTGATGAGCGGCGACTTGCTCATCACCTCCGAGACCGGCTTGCTCATGTCGACTTCGAAGCGCATGTCGCGGTTGGTGATGATGCCCACCAGCGAGCCGAAATCATCGACGACCGGCAGACCCGAGATGCGGAACCGGGCGCACATGGCGTCGACCTCGGCCAGCGTGTTGTCCGGCGAGCAGGTGACCGGGTCGGTGACCATGCCGGCCTCGGAACGCTTGACCATCTCGACCTGGCCGGCCTGGTCGGCGATCGAGAGGTTGCGGTGCAGCACCCCCATGCCGCCGGCACGGGCCATGGCGATCGCCATCCGGGCCTCGGTGACGGTGTCCATGGCCGAGCTGACCAGCGGCACCCGCAAGCGGATCTTCTTGGTGAGCTGGCTGGAGGTGTCGGCGGCGGCGGGCACCACGTCGGACGCGGCGGGCAACAGCAGCACGTCGTCGAACGTCAGTCCCAGCATGGCGATCTTGTTGGGGTCGTCGCCGCCGGTCAGGACCTGCTCCCCGGGCATGTCGAGCAGACGCGCCGAGAGGCCGTCGATGCGGCCGGTGCTGCCTTCGGCAATGGTCATCGGTGGGCCCCCATCAGCAGGCGGATCAGAGACCCCATCCTATCGGCACGCGGCCGCGATACCTGGCGCGATACCTCCCCGGCTGCGTAGGGTGGACTCGTGCGCGACCACCTTCCACCAGGCCTGCCACCGGACCCCTTCGCTGACGACCCGTGCGATCCCACGGCGGCGCTCGATGCCCTGGAGCCCGGTCAGCCGCTGGACCCGCAGGAGCGCTCGGCGGTCGAGGCCGATCTCGCCGACCTGGCGGTCTACGAGGCACTGCTGGCCCACAAGGGCATCCGCGGTCTGGTGGTGTGTTGCGACGAGTGCCAACAGGACCACTATCACGACTGGGACATGTTGCGCGCCAACCTACTTCAGCTTCTTGTCGACGGGACGGTCCGTCCGCACGAGCCGGCCTACGATCCCGAGCCGGACGCCTATGTCACCTGGGACTACTGCCGCGGATACGCCGACGCCTCGCTGAACGAGGCCACCTCGGACTACGACGGCCTGCGCTGACCCGCTGACGATTCGGGCGTAATCAGCCCGCCGTGCTGCTTTGCGGCGCCGGAGCCGGGACGATCACCGCGGTGGTGACCACCGGCGCCTGCGGGCGTGTCGGTTCCGCGGTCGGCGCAACGGCGGTGGCCGGTTGTTGCGGAACTGTGGTGGGGACCACAGCTGTGGTCAGCACGGGAGCGGCGGGCGTGGCGGTCGGCGGCGCCGCCGTCGAGGGCGCCGACGCCGGTGCCGAGGCCACGGACTGCTGGACGACGGCCGTGCTCGTCGCCGCGGGCGCAGCCGTCGTCGTGGCGGGGGCCGCCGTGGAGGAGGCGGCCCGGGCCGCGGTCGTCGTGGTGCTCGCCGGCGCGGCAGACGTGCTGCTCGGTGCCGCGGTGGTACTGGCCGGCGCGGCGGTGGTACTGGCCGGCGCCGACGAGGTGCTGGCCGGCGGCGGGGTGGTCGTAGTCGGCGCCGCGCTGGTCGCGGTGGTACTGGCGGGCGCCGGACTGCTCGGGGTGGAGGTCGGCGACGGGGTCGCGGACGGCGGCGTCGTCGACGGTGGCGTCTGCTCCGGTGATGTCGAGCCCGGGGCCGACGGCGACGTCGTCACCTCTGACGGCGACGGACTGGGGCTGCTCGAGCCCGTCGCCGGCGAGTCCGGCGTGGTCGAGATGGTGATCGGCGGGATCGGGGTGTTCGGCACCGTGGTCGCGGCCGGGGTGGGCACGAGTTCGGTTGCCGACGCCGGGACGGTGTAGGTGATGCCGGGCGCGACGGTGGCCTCGGGATTGCGCTCGACGACCTTCGCCGACAACTGGTTCCACTGATCGAACAACTGCTGCTTCTGGTCCGCATCGCCGACGGAGGCCACCTGCGTGCTGACCGCGACGAGCTTGTCCTGCGCCGCCTTCCAGTCGCCGCGGGCGATCAGGTCCTGAACCTGGTTGAGCTCGGTCTGGGCGGCCAGGGCGACCTGGTCGGTGCGGACCTGCTTGGGCGCCCCGAAGAACATCGTCCGCAGCCCATAGAGCGCATCACCGGGGCCGGCGCCGGAAACGACCGCGCCGAATCCACCGATGCCCAGGACCGCGGCGGCGACGGCACCGACCACGCTCAGGCCGCGGCGGCTGCGCCCGCTGCCCTGCTTCTCGGCCAGGCCGGCCTGCAGTGCGGTGACGGCGTCCTGCTCGGTGACCAGGCCGGTCGCCGGCGGCCAACGCATCTCGTCGCGCCAGCCGCCCAGCAGCGCGAACAATTCCGCGTCGGCCTGATCCCGGGGGGGAACCGACTGCCCGGCGGCGAGGGCGTCGACGAGCCGGTCACTGGCCAGCACGGCATCCAGCGACGCGTCGTCGTTACCCGGGGTGCGTCCGAAGTCAGACATGGTCGGGTCCTGCCGCCGTGATCTCCAACTTGAGCTTCGCCAGGGCGCGGTGCTGAGCGACCCGGACCGCGCCCGGCGTGCTGCCGACCGCCTCGGCGGTCTCCTCCGCGGACATGCCGACCACGATGCGCAGGATCAGGATCTCGCGCTGCTTGTCGGGCAGGGTCTCCAGAAGCTTGTTCATCCGGCTCGCGGCGTCGGCCTGCAGTGCCATCTGCTCGGGTCCCGACTCGAGCGAGTACCGCTCCGGCACCTGATCGGTGGGCTCGGAGCGATTACGGCCGGCGGCGCGGTGAGCGTCGGCGACCTTGTGGGCAGCGATGCCGTACACGAAGGCCAGGAAGGGGCGACCCTGATCCTGGTAGCGCGGCAGCGCCTGGATGGCGGCCAAGCAAACCTCCTGAGCGACGTCGTCAGCTGACAGACCCACTCGCTCCGCGGTCCCCAGGCGAGCCCGGATGTAACGGACCACAATTGGACGAATGGTCTCCAGTACTTCCCGGAGCGCATCCCGGCTGCCGGCCACGGCCTCAGCAACGGCGGCGTCGAGACGATCTCCCGGAATTGTCATCGACGGCGATATCTCCAACGTTACGAACGGCGCTCTTCGGTGACAGCGTGGTCCCAGCTAGACCATATCTGTCTGTGCTGGGTATCGGCGTTAGCCGCCGCTCCAGCGGCCTCCGCGCCGTGTCACCTCGGCGGCACACTGTTCCCGGATCGTTACCACTTCGTGCGTTGCGCGTGTCGTGCTTCCGAGGTCGGACAGCAGGCAGGCCAACGCCCACCGTAACGGCACCAGACCGTAGGTGGCGGTCTCGGTCAACGCCCGATCGGCGACCTCGCGGGCGCGGTCGATGGCCCCCGCGCTGCAAAGCGCCGCGGCGAGCACCACGTCGCTCTTCACGCGGTGCCGGCGCAGCGCGGGTAACGCCCGTTCGGCAAGCTCGACGCCGCGTTCGGCCGACGCCTGGGCCCGCGTGCCGTCGCCAGCCGCCATCGCCAGTTCGGCACCCACCCAGGCCCGCCGGATCGCCAGCCGCGCCGGCGGGACGTCGACACGCGCCAGTTCGGCGTCGGCCCGCTCCAGCAGGGTGGCCGAGACCGCCAGCCGGCCAACACCGAGGGCGTCCGCAGCCAGTCCGACAAGCGCGTCGACGGTGGGCTCCACGGTCGACGCGCCGTCGGTGCCCGCGAGGGCGAGCGCCCGGCCGTCCCAGCCGCGGGCTGCCCGGTGGCCGCCGAGTTGGCGCAGGAACGAAGCCCGGGTGCTCAAGGCCAGCGAGGCGAGCCCGCCGGCAGGCAACTGGCGCAGCAGTGCCGACAGGTCGGCCTGGGCGCTGCCGTAGTGGCCCTGGCCCCCGGCCGCGACGGCGCGCAGCCACAACTCGGCCGGTGTGTGCGCGGCGGGCAGGGGCCACATTCCGGGGTCCTCACCGAAGGCTGCGGCCGAGAGGGCGGTGGCGGTCATCTGATCCGCGACGCTACCAAGGGCGCCTAGGCCGAATGTGACGAGAAGGTCGGTTAACAGTTTGTGGTGGCCGTGTTACGGCCATGTCAACTGGCTGTCGAGCGCTATGAATTCAATGGCGTTGGTGGCAGCGGTTTTCTGCGGAAACGGGGCGCCGCCGGGTCCGCGCCCGCCCCGTTAGCACCCCGGCCAACGGCGCGGATGCGCAATGATGAACGTGATGTAAATTCTCGGCCTGCGGTTATGTGATTGCGCACATAAGTCCACTATTGACCGCCTCGCCGACCACCCCATAGCTTGTGTCCCACGAGTAGTCACCGGCGACAGTGCTCGGATCGGTTCCACAACTCACGCGCGAAAGATGCGCGGAGAGAGGGGTTTTCCAATGCCACAGCCGCAACAGCTACCCGGGCCCAACGCAGACATCTGGGATTGGCAGATGGCCGGACTCTGCCGGGGCGTCGACTCGTCGATGTTCTTCCACCCCGACGGCGAACGGGGCCGGGCGCGGGCGCAGCGGGAGATGCGCGCCAAGGAGATGTGCCGGCGCTGCCCGGTCATCACCCAGTGCCGCTCGCACGCGCTGGCCGTCGGTGAGCCCTACGGCATCTGGGGCGGCCTGAGCGAGTCCGAGCGCGAGCTGCTCCTCAAGCGCGGAATCCGCCGCACCGCCTGACCGCAAGCGAACGACTCGAGAGGCCCATCCCGCATCGGGGTGGGCCTCTCGTCGTTCGCGGTATGTTGCGGCGATGAACGAGTCTCTCGCGGTCGAACGACGCGGCAAGGTCGCTATCCTGACCATCAGCGATCCGCCCCACAACCCCATGTCGATGGCTTTCATGGACCGGCTCGAGTCGCTGGTCACCGACTTCGCCGCCGACCCGGCCATTCGGGCCGTCGTCCTCACCGCCGCCGGTGACAAGAACTTCTCGGTGGGGATGAACCTCAAGGAGATCAGCGGCTCGCTGGGCGACCGGGAAGCGCTCGACGCGATCTTCGATCAACGCCTGCGGGTGCTGGCGGCCATCGAGAACATGGACAAACCGTGGATTGCCACCCTGTTCGGCAACTGCCTCGGTGGCGGGCTGGAGCTTCCACTGGCCTGCCACTTCCGCCTGGCCGCGCAGGACGGCGCGCGCATCGGGCTGCCCGAACTGCACCTCGGCACCGTGCCCGCCTGGGGTGGCAGCGCACGGCTCGCCCGGCGCGTCGGGCGCGACCGGGCCATCGACCTCATCCTGCGGGCCAAGACGTTGTCGGGCCCGGAGGCACTGGGCATCGGACTGGTGACCGAGGTCTGGCCCAACGATGAGCTCAAACAGCGCGCCGTGGAGTTGGCCGAGGAGCTCGCCGCGATGCCCCGCCTCGCGGTCGCGACGATGCTGCGCTGCCTGGTGACCAGTGACGAGAAGACCCTGGCGGAGTCGCTACGGGATGAGCGCGACGCCGTTCACGCGACCCTGTCCAGTCCGGACGCGGCTGAAGGCCTCTCCGCGTTCGTGGAGAAGCGCAGGCCGGTGTTCGGCTAGCCCCTCGACGCCCGCGCCGAGGACCATTCCGGCGCGCGCTTCTCGATGAAGGCCTGCACACCCTCGAGCGCGCACGGATCCATCATGTTCGTGGCCATCGTGGCGCCGGCGTCGGCGTAGGCGGAGTCGATGCCGACCTCGACCTGGCGGTAGAACAGCGCCTTGCCCATCGCGATGGCGACACCCGGCTTGGCGATGATGCGGGCCACCAGGGCCTCGACCTCGTCGTCCAGCGCCTCGGGTGCGGCCACCCGATTGACCAGACCGAGCTCCCGGGCCTGCTCGGCGGAGACGAAGTCCCCAGTCACCAGCATCTCGAAGGCGGCCTTCCGCGGCACATTGCGCGACAGCGCCACCCCCGGGGTTGCGCAGAACAGCCCCACGTTGATGCCGCTGACCGCGAAGCGGGCGTCCCGGCCGGCCACCGCGAGGTCACACATCCCGACGAGCTGGCAGCCCGCCGCGGTCGCCAGCCCGTGCACCCGCGCGATCACCGGGACCGGCAGGCGCTGGATGGCAAGCATCACAGCCGTGCACTGGGCGAACAGCCGCTGGTAGTACTGCAGCGACGGTTCGGTTCGCATCTCCTTGAGGTCGTGACCTGCGCAAAATGCCCTCCCGGACGCCCCGAGGACGACGACGCGCACCGTGTCGTCCGCAGCGATCGCGTCGAGGACTTCGCCGAGCGCGGTCAGCATCGCCTCGGACAGCGCGTTAAAGGCCCCGGGCCGGTTCAGGGTCAGCGTGACGACGCCGCGATCATCGCGGTCCTGGAGCAGCAGCGGTTCATCCACGCTTCCGATCCTGCCCCGCATCCTCCGATTGCAGGATGCCGAATCGTCAACAACATCCTCGTTCTGGCCGATTTTGCGCGCCCGCCAATTCCGGCAATGTGGGTTTCAGCAAGCCGGAGACACCGGCACCCAACAGAAGGAAGAGAAAGATCATGAAGCGTTTCGCGGTTTCGACAGTGCTGGCCGGTGGGCTGTTCGCGGGTCTGCTGGGAATGGCCGGCGCCGCGCACGCCGACCTCAGCGACGTCATCTGGAACCAGCAGCAACAGCAGCGGGTCTACGTTCCCCACGTCGACACCACGGTTCATCACAGCCGCTGATCCGACACACTTCCGGTCGGCCCGTCACCGCACAGGTGGCGGGCCGATCAGTCGTTGGGGAGGGCGAAGAGATGCACTACCGCCGACTTGCCCTTCAGCCCGTGCGATCCCCGGTCGATCAGCCCGGGTGGTCGGAAACCCAGCGCATCGACGCTCTGTGCGGTCAGCAGGACCGCGTCGCCGGTGATCTTCGTGAGCTGTTCGACCCGGGCGGCGACGTTGACGGTGTCACCGATCAGGGTGAACTCGAGCTTCCCACCGCCGCCGATGGTGCCGGCGATCACCGTGCCGGTGTTGATGCCGATGCCGATGCGAAGCTCACCCTGGAACCTCCGGGCGACCAGCCGCTGAATCAGCACCGCGGCCCGCACCGCGGCGTCGGCATGGTCGGCGAGGTCGTTCGGCGCCCCGAACACCGCCAAGGCGCCGTCCCCGAGAAACTTGTTCACATGTCCCCCGGCGTCGACGACCGCGGGCACCACGATCTCGAACAGGGCGTTGAGCCGCGCGACGGTGTCCTCAGCGGAGTGCGCCTCGGCATACGGCGTGAAATCGCGGATGTCGATGAACATGACGGTCACTTGCCGGCGCTCGCCGGTGAACACATCGTCGCCCTGTTCGAGCAAGCGCGCCGCCAAGGCCGGATCGACGTAGGTGCCGAACGCCGCCTGAAGACGTTGCCGCTCAGCCAATCCGGCCTGCATGCGGTTGAACGACGCCGCGAGTGCCCCTAGGTCATCGTCCTGAACCACCGGCAGGCGTTGCGTATAGTTCCCCGCAGCTACGCGTTTGGTTGCCGCGGCGAGATCTCGAATGGGCTGCAGCGACGGCGCGAAAACGCTGCCCACGGTGATCGGCACGCCGAGGAAAAGAGTCAAGGCACTGGCGATGACCAACCACGACAACGGGATCCGACCGGCTTGATCGAAAATGGCGGCCAGCATCACACCCGCGATGGAGAACGCGAACGCGACCGCGATGACGGACAGGCTCGACCACGCTACGAACGTCGGTCGTGATCGAGGTAGCTCGTCCCCAACATCAGCATCGGCGGAGATCGCCACCCGTGCCGGTCTTATCATGGTCTCCGGCACGCTGTGCACACCGATCGAGTGGCTGCCCGCTCCTATGGCCATTCCGACAAGGGCGTACTGAATCAATCGAAACCCGGTTGCCCCGGCTACGCCACCGGCGACGACAGATACCGAGGCACCGCACACCGCACAGACCACCAAACCGCGGACGGTCGCACCGCGAGCCCAGGTGTAGGTCGCTTCCAAAGCCGTTGCAGCAAGCTCCTTTTCGCCAGCAGCCCACCGATGTACCGCATGCCAGGGTCCCATTCCGGGCAACACGATCCCGACGGCGAGTACCACCATCGCCAAGGCGGTGACGCAGGCCACCGGTAGGTAGCGGTCGGAGTGCTCGAAAGCCACGATGGCGAGGGCTGTCGCTTGCCACGGGGATGGGACCACCTGATTGCCAGGGGGATGGGACCACCGTGGCGCGTTATTGAGGATGGCTGTTGGGGTGGTCTGGGTCAAGCCGGCCGGGTCGGTTGCGTTGTCGGTAGG
>WBZS01000388.1_pt1 | contig 60398 bp, 48 predicted proteins | sample 5204201 | NCBI WGS metagenome assembly WBZS01 (sample SAMN12344357, study PRJNA552823) | activated sludge metagenome | biome: Activated sludge suspended growth; feature: Nitrification reactor; material: Wastewater; isolation source: activated sludge from nitrification reactor of wastewater...
AAACACAGAGACACGCACTGAGTTGGTTGAGCGAATTGGACGGCGGATGTCCGAGATGTACGCGGCAGAAGTGGTCGGCGAGACAAACGAAGAACGGCTGCAGTCACTGGCCGAATGCCTTCGCTCAAGAGAAATTGGAGCACAGGTCGAACAGGTCGTTGGGCAGGCGTTACCCGTTTTGAAAATAACCGGTTGTCCCTATCCAGGCCTTTCCGGCCCAACACATCACGAAATTTGCGAAATGGAACAAACGATGTTTGCCGGATTGTTGGGACATCCAATTCGTCTGGCAGATTGTCGTTGTCATTCGGCCGAAGGTGTTTGCACGTTTGAGCTGGAAAATGCGACGGCGAAATGAAGTAGCGGCTCTGCGAAGCGAATTCCAAATCCGTTTTTCCAAAAAACAACGAAACAAAAAAACTTAAAAGATTTAATACGAGAGACTCATGTCCGAAACGCTTGAAATCAAAAATTTGCATGTTGAGATCGAAGGTAAAACGATTTTGCGGGGCGTTAACCTGAAAATCAATCGCGGTGAAACGCACGCCTTGATGGGGCCGAACGGTTCCGGAAAGAGTACGTTAGGACTCGTGATCATGGGACATCCCGGTTACGACGTTACTCAAGGCGAAATCCTGTTGAACGGCGAGAATATTTTGGAACTGGAAGCGGACGAGCGAGCTCGAGCCGGAATCTTCATGGCCTTCCAACGTCCGATTGCGATTCCTGGTGTCAAATTGGCCGACTTCCTTCGGCATGCTACGACAAACGTTCGCAACCCGGAGCGAAAAGAAGGGGAGGACTTGATTCCAATGCGTGAGTTTCGTGCGGAACTTAAGGACAAAATGAATCAACTCAAAATGGATACGGACTTTGCTCGGCGGTATGTGAACGACGGCTTTAGCGGCGGCGAAATGAAGCGGGCTGAGATCCTACAGTTGGCGATGTTGCAACCGAAATTTGCAATTTTGGACGAAACGGACTCGGGTCTCGACGCCGATGCCGTTCGTCTAGCAAGTCAGAGCATTGCCGAAATCGGCGGCGAACGCATGGGTCTGCTTATTATTACCCATCATGACAAACTCTTGGAGCACAACCCGCCTCAGTTCACCCACGTGATTTTGGGCGGCCGCATCGTGGAAACCGGCGGTCCCGAATTGGCTGACGAACTGCACACAAAAGGCTACGAACGTATCCGTCGCGAACACCCGGTGGCTTCGGAAGCCAACGACAACAACACGCGCGACGAGGCGGCAGAATTAGCGGGAACCTAGTCGCTGATACTTCTGGTTCGCTCAAATCAAATAAAAAACCCCTCGGAAACATAAAATGGCAACTGATATCACCCAAGACCTCGAGAACGAAGCCGTCGGCGAGATCAACAAATACAATTTTCGCACCGAGTCGAAGGCTGTTTTCAAGGCCCGCAAAGGACTCGACGCGACGATCGTAGCGCAAATTTCCGAAATGAAAAACGAACCCGGCTGGATGCGAGACTTTCGTTTGAAGTCGTTGGAGATCTTCAACTCCAAGCCGATGCCCAAATGGGGCGGAGCAATCAATCTGGATTTTCAAGACATCTATTACTATCTCAAGCCGACGAACAAACAAGGTCGTACTTGGGATGACGTTCCCGATGAAATCAAAGAGACGTTTGAAAAGCTCGGAATTCCTGAGGCCGAACGAAAATACCTCTCGGGCGTCAAAGCGCAATTCGAAAGTGAAGTCGTCTACGGTTCGCTGAAAGAAGACTTGGTGCAAAAAGGTGTGATTTTCACTGACACCGACACCGCGGTTCGCGAGCATTCGGATTTGCTGCGCGAGTATTTCGGCACAATCATTCCACCTGCCGACAACAAATTCGCGGCACTCAACTCCGCCGTATGGTCGGGCGGATCGTTCATCTACGTGCCGAAAGGAGTGAAAATCGAATTCCCTCTGCAGGCCTATTTCCGCATCAACGAAGAAAACATGGGCCAGTTCGAACGCACTCTGATCATCGTCGACGAGGGGGCACAAGTGCATTACGTCGAGGGCTGCACGGCTCCAATGTACTCCAGCGAGAGTCTCCATTCGGCGGTCGTCGAAGTGATCGTCAAGAAGAACGCTCGTTGTCGCTATACAACAATTCAGAATTGGGCCAACAACATCTACAATTTGGTAACGAAGCGGGCGTTTGCCTATCGCGATGCAGTCATGGAATGGGTCGACGGAAACCTGGGTAGTCAACTGACGATGAAGTATCCGGCTGTCTACATGATGGAACCGGGAGCCCGAGGCGAGATTCTTTCGATCGCGTTTTCCGGTAAAGGCCAGCATCAAGATGCCGGCGCGAAGCTGGTGCATTGTGCGCCAAACACCACCGGCCAGATCATCTCCAAATCAATTTCCAAAAACGGCGGACGCAGCAGCTATCGCGGTTTGGCCAAAGTCGAAAAGGGAGCAACCAATTCGAAATGCAATGTGGTCTGCGATGCTTTGATCCTCGACGACATCAGTCGCAGCGATACCTATCCCTACATCGAAATCGCTGAACAAAACGTCTCGGTCGGACACGAGGCCAGTGTCTCGCGAATCGGCGAAGAGCAATTGTTCTACTTGATGAGCCGCGGACTGACTGAAGCGGAAGCAAGCACGATGATTGTCAATGGCTTTATCGAGCCGCTCGTCAAAGAATTGCCGATGGAATATGCGGTCGAACTTAATCGCCTGATCCAACTGCAAATGGAAGGCTCGGTTGGCTAGTCTTTTTTGGCAGCCGCCAGGCCGCAGACTTAGGATCTCAATAATCGCATCACTTTGAATTTTGAAAGAACATGGAACAAGTAATTGAGAAAATCGGTTTCCACGACGCGGGCCTTGAGGCTCTGATTGATTCGCTTGACCAGCCAATCTGGCTTGAGGAACTTCGTCGCGACGCATGGGCTCGGTTCAATGAGCTGTCATGGCCAAACTCTCGCGAGGAAGAATGGATGCGGACCGACATCCGTATGTTTCACCTGGAAAAGTTCTGTTTGTCTGCCGAGGGCAATCGCGAAATGCCGGTGGGCACGCTGGACCAAGGCGTTGATCTCGGCGGCCGCACCGTGACCGTGGATACAGTTTCTCGGGTTGCCGAGTTGTCGAAACAATGGGCTGAGCGTGGCGTGTTGTTTGGACCGTTGCTACAAATCGTGAATGAGCATCCCGACCTGATTCGCCCTCACTTGATGGGCCGGGCTTTCAACTGGAGGTTTGATCGTTTCTCAGCTCTGCACGCTGCATTTTGGTCATCGGGCACCGTGCTGTACGTTCCTCGCGGCGTTTCGATCAGCCAACCGTTGCATACGCTCAAGGCCATTTCGAACGGCGGATCTGATCTTAGCCACACCCTGGTCATTCTTGAGGACGGCGCCGAGGCCACGTTGCTCTCTGAAAACAGCAGTTTGCACTCCGATCATGCACATGCGTCGACCGCTTCTGGCTTTCATTGTGGCGGCATCGAATTGATCGTCGGGGAGGGAGCACATCTCCGCTACGTCAACCTCCAGGACTTTGGCGAAGGCGTTTGGCAATTTGGTCACCAAAAGGCGGTTGTCCATCGCGACGCAACGTTGCAATGGACGGTTGCGGCATTGGGTTCGCGACTATCCAAGGTCAACCAGCATGTGGAATTGGTTGGGCGCGGCGCTTCTTCCCAAGTGAACGGTGTCATGTTCACGGAGAACAAGCAACATTTGTCGTATCACACCTTGCAACGGCACATGGCCCCAAACTGTCGAAGCGACTTTTTGTACAAGGCCGCTTTACAGGATGAATCGCGCACGGTTTGGCGCGGAATGATCAAGGTCGACAAAGCCGCTCAAAAAACCGACGGTTACCAACGTAACGACAACCTGTTGCTTTCGGAATCGGCCCGAGCAGATTCGATTCCCGGACTGGAAATCGAAGCAGATGACGTCCGCTGCACTCACGGAAGTACGAGTGGTCGCATTGACGAAGAATTGATCTTCTACGCTCAGGCTCGTGGCTTCACGCGACAAGAGGCGATCCAGATGATTGTGACCGGGTTCTTTCAACAAGTATTCGATCGCATCACGATCGAGTCTGTTCGGGAGGCCTTGGGCAGCGCCATCCGCCGCCGCGTGCGTGAGTACGAATAATTCACTGGTGTATGGTTCAATAATTCTCCATCGATTGAGTGACCGACGACCTGAACTCTGTTCTCATCAGGTCGAATGAATCACAATTACAGCTAAGCTGATTGAGAACTTAAACAACTCCTGGGAAGGAGCTTTCAACAATGAGCGATTCAGAAACACCACAAAGCGCATTCACCGTTCCGCGAGCTGGAAAGGAACACAAGCTGCTCGAACCATTTGCCGGACGATTTCGTGCAGAAGTTTTGGTCTTTATGGGTCCGGGCGAATCGCACAAATCAACCGGAACGATGATCAATTCATTTCAAGTAGACAATCTCTACCTGCATCAGGAATATCAGGGCGATCCAACTCCGGCGCCCTACCCGGCTTTTGTCGGTCGCGGTTACTGGGGATACAATTTCTCTAGCAAGCTGTACGAAGGATTTTGGATCGATAACGCATCGTCAATGATTCAAACCGAAACAGGTTCAGTCGACGCGACTGGAAAAATCTGGACGATGCTCAGCGAATTTCAGAGCCCCCAGGATGGCAAAACGATAGTCAAACGAACCGTAATTCGTTTGATTGATCAAAATCACCATTCTATGGAGTCCTTCATGACAGGCCCTGATGGTCGTGAATTCAAAACGATGGAAATTCAATACGTGCGTTCCTAAGGTCGCCCGACTCCCCGACTCAGATTCCGTTCCAAATCAATCCCCAACTAAAAGAGTGGTGCAATGCCCGAATTTCAATTTGCGATTTACAAGAATGAAATTGCGGACGGCGAAAAGAAATTGGTTGAGGTCGGCGAACAAATCGTTTTGATTTTTCGAATTGGCGAACAATTTTTTTGTATCGACGACGTTTGCACCCATGACGGCGGAACTTTGGCAGACGGAGAACATATCGGTTACGAAATCGAATGCCCTCGGCACGGCGCCAGGTTTGATATTAGGGACGGGAAACCCTTGTGCATGCCCGCAACCAAGCCTACAGCGGTCCACGAATGTCGCGTCGATGCCAGCCAAGTTTTTGTAAAAGTCTAACGAGCGAAAAACCAATGCCACTGCATGAAGACCAAGTGCGCGAAGCACTAAAAAAAGTGATCGATCCGGAACTGTTCGTCAACATTGTTGACCTGGGATTGATTTATGTCGTCGATGTCATTCCCAAAGAAGGTGTCGAGGACCGATACAATGTCAAAATTGACATGACGTTGACGAGCCCAATGTGCCCTGCTGGTCCACAGCTGGTCAGCCAAAGCAAACAATTTGTCAGCCAAATTGAGGGTGTCGATGAAGTCGAAGTTAAAGTCGTGATGGACCCACCTTGGACGCAAGACCGCATGACAGACGACGCGCGCGATCAACTGGGCATATTCTAGGGCCCTCAACTCCACTCGCGAGGTAGACCTTGGGAAAAATCTTCCAAGGAACATTCCTTTTTGAGTGTCCTCGTGATCCCTGATCTTGTAATAACGACCATCAATGGGAGAATTGCAAGCGTCACGATAACCCCAAGTTTTGTGGGTTGACGTGTTCGTTGAATGACCTTCCAACAGGGCGGAATCGTATGCGAATTCATCTCGTTGCTCTTAGCGTCATGCTTGTCATCTCAACGGCTTGGTCAGTCGAAGGCTTGAGCGCCGACAACATGACCCACCGTGTCGGCGTCGCTCGCGTCGACATTACGCCAAACTACCGCGTACGATTGAATGGATTCGGTTCGAGACGCGAAGAAGCCGAAGGGAAATCTCAAACGCTCTGGGCCAAGGCACTTGCGATCAGCGCTGGCGAATCTCAGCCGGTTGTGCTGGTCGCGATCGACAACTTAGGGGTCCGGCAGTCAATGGTCGATCAAGTGGCGGGCGAATTGAACAAAAAGTACGGTTTACCTCGCGAGAATTTTGTCCTGACGTTTACGCACACGCATTGTGCTCCGAAGGTCAACGGCGCCTCCGACACAATATTTAGCTCACCCATTCCGGCCGATCATCAGCTGCATATCGACCGGTACACCGAGGAGTTACCTGGACACTTAATCAAAGTTGCGAGTGAAGCGATTGAAAACCGGCAGCCTGCGACTCTGGAATGGCAAGTCGGCCGAGTTTCCTTCGCCACGAACCGTCGTACACCGGGCGGACCCGTCGATCACGACCTGCCTGTATTGATGGCTCGTGATGCTCATGGTAAACCCTTTGCGATCTACACAAGCTATGCTTGTCATTGCGTGACCTTGTCCTTCAACATGTACAGCGGTGATTGGGCTGGCTATGCCCAGGAGTTGATCGAAACCGCTTTTCCCGACACGATTTCACTGGTTTCGATTGGTTGTGGTTCCGACAGTAATCCCTCGTCAGGTGTGGCCAACGATCGAGTCTCCTTGGCTCAGGCACAAGGTCAGGAGATCGCCGACGAAGTGAAACGCCTTTTCGAAGTGCCTGGACGGCGAGTGGAAGGCGCACCGCGGGCCGTACTTGAGCGCATCCCGCTGGACCTTAACCCCTTACCGACGCGTCAGGATTTAGAAGCTCAAATGAAAGCTGGTGGGTCAGTTGGCTACAATGCTTCGTGGCAAATCGCCAAGCTGGATCGTGGCGAAGAACTTGTTTCGAAACTGGACTATCCGATTCAGTCTTTGATCTTGGGCGACGATCTGCAGATCGTTTTCCTGGCGGGCGAGGTTTGTGTTGACTATTCGCTGAGGCTGAAGAAAGAACTAAAGGCGGAGCATCTGTGGATCAATGGTTATTCCAACGATTTTTGCGCCTACATTCCCAGCGAACGATTGCTGCGGGAGGGCGGCTACGGTGGCGGAGGCGAAGTCCCCTATTTCGCGTTGCCCACAACACTGAAGGCGGGACTTGAGCAACAGATTATCGAAGCGGTAAAAGCTCAAATTCACGAACCATTTCGCTCGCCCTCGACGACCCAAGGAGTTCCTCCGCGAAGTCCCGAGGAATCGATGAGTCTAATGACGACCCACCCGGAACTTCGAATTGAGTTGGTGGCCGCAGAGCCGCTCGTGGCAGACCCTGTCGCGATTGATTTTGGAATAGACGGGCGGCTGTGGGTTGCCGAAATGCCAGACTATTCCCGCGGCGTCGACGATAAATTTGCAGGTTCTGGACGCATTCGATTTCTGACCGATGATGACCAGGACGGTCACTATGATCGGTCGACGATTTTCGTCGATGGTCTGCGCTTTCCGACCGACGTCAAGGTTTGGCGCGATGGTGTTCTGATTTGCGATGCGCCAAACATTATTTACGCGGTCGACAAAACGGGTGATGGACGGGCTGACGATTTGGAGGTGGTCGTTTCTGGATTTGCGACGCACAACCCACATGCTCGGGTCAATGGCTTACGATTTGGACTGGACAGTTGGTTGCACGGCTCCGGCGGGTTGTTCGGTGGCATGTTGAAAAACAAGTTGGGCCTGGAAACCGAGGCACAAAATCGAGATTTTCGTTTCAATCCCGCCACCAATGAAATTGAATCGGCGTTGGGACAAACCCAACAGGGACTGGCCAAGGATGATTTCGACAACTGGTTCGGTTGCGCGAACAGTTCCTTGTTGCTGCATTACCCGCTCGACGATCATTACACGCGTCTGCGTCCGGACATCGCGCCGCCCTCGACGATCGTCGAGGTACCATCGGCCGAGCATGGTCAACGGCTTTTTCCGCCGCGCGATCTAGTCCTGTTTAAGCTAACGGGTCCACCAGGAAGGCCGACCTCCGCCTGCGGACTGGAAATTTACCGCGATCAGGTGCTCGGTGAAGACTACTATGGTGACGCTTTTGTGTGTGAACCGGTAAATCAATTGGTGCACCGCATGAAACTTTCACGCGACGCAAACGGAAAATTCGTTGGCAATCGGCCCCTCGACGAAATGAACCGCGAGTTCTTGAGCTCACGAGACAAGTGGTTTCGTCCAGTGCAGGCTCGAATGGGACCGGATGGTGCGCTTTACATCGTCGACATGTACCGTTTTGTTATTGAGCACCCCAAATGGATTCCCGAGACGACTCAAGAAGGTCTGGATTTGTTCGCTGGCCGTGATTTGGGTCGAATCTACCGCATGGTGCCCAAAGATTTTGTAGCACGCAAACAAATCGATTTGGTGACGCTGCCGACGAACGAAGTGATCCGTTTGATCGATTCGAAAAACGGCGTAATGCGAGACCTCGCTCAACAAGTCACCGGGTGGCGAGACGACAGCAAGAACTATTTGCCGATACTCAACGAAATTGTTGCCAAGTCAACTTGGCCCGCCGCCAGAATTCAGGCGTTGGCCACCACGGTCCAACTCGGACAAATCAGTCCGTCAACTTTCCGTAACTCTTTGAGCAATGCGAATCGAGAGGCGCAACGGGCGGTGATTCGAGTTGCCGAAAAGCACTTGGCGAAATCGCCTGAACTTCAGCAAGTTCTTTCCGAAGCAATCGGCCAGCCAGCATCGGAGGTATTGAGTCAACTTTTTTTTTCCTTTGCCATTGTCGATACGCAAGCCGTCAGTCAAATCCTGGTCAAACTGGTACAACAGCCGCGCAACGAATTGATCGACTATGCTGTTCTATCCTCAGTCTCGGGCAAGCAAGCGGCTGAATTGTGGCGACAGATTCGCGACGGCAAAATGCCCCATTCAACCGAACAGTTCGAAGCCCAACTCATTCACATGGCCGCCAGCGACGCCACTTCGTTGCACGCTATTTTGGAGTATGTACTGCCGGAGCAATTGCCTGAATCCGAATGGTCCTACTGTGCAAGACCGCTGGCTGAGATTCTTCGCTCGACGCCCGATGAGCTGCCGATTCAAGAGCAAATGGCAAACCGGTTTTCAAAAATCGTTTCGCATGCAGAACATTCGATTTCAGTTGCCGGGGTCGATGTAAATGAGCAATTGGCGGCGATTGATTTGGTGACTGCAGCAGTGATGTGTAAATCGAACACATTGAAAGTTGCTTTCACTCCCCAATTTGCCGACAGATGTTTGTTACTCATGACGAGTTCTTTTCCACCCGAGACACAAACTGCTGCGTTGGATTCGTTGGCCAAGATTACTGGCCACCTGCCCACTGGCCCCGATGGTACACCAGCCATTTGGCAGGCTTGGGAACACGGTTCACCTCGCCTGCGTAATCAAATCATCGATTGCTTGTTGACGCGCGAAGAATGGGTCGAATTTTTGCTCGGGGCGCTCATCGACAATCGTTGCAGGCCAAGTGATTTGAACGCGTCTCAACGCGAGCGACTACTTTCGTCGCCAGAATCTCGCAATTCAGAATTGGCACACAAGGTCATCGAAAAGTATGGTGAGAGGAATGCCTCCGAGAAGCTGTCCGAGTGGTCAGAAAGCCTGACGTTGCCTGGACGATCAGACGCAGGCCGGTTGGTGTTTTCCAAACACTGTTCCGCTTGCCATGTCTTGGATGGGATCGGGTACGCGGTAGGTCCGGATCTTGCGGCACTCACCGATCGATCACCGCGAGCATTGTTCACGGCAATCTTGGACCCCAACCGAGATCTTGATACGCGGTATCTTAACTACGTTGCCGTGACAAAGGATGGATTGACGTTTTCAGGGGTTCTTGCGGAAGAGACGGCCACAAGCGTGACATTAAAAGAACGAGAGGCGAAGGCACACGTACTTCTACGACGAGATTTGGAGGAGCTTAAGGCCAGCAACAAGTCAGCAATGCCCGAGGGATTGGAGAAAGACTTTTCGCCAGAGGACTTGGCCGATCTCTTGGCATTTGTGTCGCTGGAATGGAAACCAGCAAGAGCCTTTGCAGGAAACTTACCAAAAACCGTGTCACAAAGGGCCGACGGCCGGATTGATTTTCCAGCAAGCGCTGCGGAAATTTTCGGCGAAAAGATCGTTTATGAAACCGACTCACCATTTCGAAATCTCGGCTTCTGGCAGGGCCCATCCGATCATGCACAATGGAAGTTCAATGCCGACAAAGGGTTGCGAGTGGATATTTACCTGGACTACTCGTGTGATGTTGCATCGGCAGGGAATGAGTTCGCGATCGAAATTGGAGTCCAGCGAATTACCGGCTCGGTTCTTTCCACCGGGGCTTGGTCGCAGTACGTCGTTCGCAAGGTTGCCGCCACTGAGATCGAGCAGGGGTTGGGGCAATTCAAAATTGGTTTCCACAAACAGTCAGCAGCCGGAAAACCACTCTTTGATCTCAGGAACGTTATCCTTGTGCCAGAGGGCAGTGCACCTCCGACGCGTGAATGACTTACGCGCGAATGACCGTCGCCTGGGGTTCGCGGCGCAACCGCGATGAACGGTCCACTACAACAGGTGCCGAGCCTTGATATCCAGGTAGCGATTGACCAAAGTCGACGTCAATTGTTCCGGAAAACAATCGACGCATAGGACGCCGGAATGCGTGAGCGAGATAATCGACTGATTGCGCCACTTGATGATGTCAGCGGCAGCGGCAGCGGCGTACATGTCTTGCACGTTTCCATGATAATTCGCCAAATATTCATCGACCGGCCCAAACAAATCTCGATCGCGAAGAAAAACGCCCATCGGCAAGTGGTGTCCCGTCACGTTTTTTAAGTAATTACTTACCTGTGTCGCGTTGATGTCATCGATCAAATTGGTAATGAGAACGACGAGTGAACGTTTTCGGCAATTTCGTTTCAGATAAAAGAAGGCTTCGTCAAAGCGACTTTCTACAAATTCGGCATGTTGGTTGAATGAGTTGTGAAGTAACCGATTGATATGTTTTCCACCCGATTTCGGCGGTGTAAACGAGTGAATACGATCGCTGAACGTCAACATGCCCACCGAGTCACCTTGCTTCAATGCCACGAAGCTCATCAAGAGCATTGCATTCAGCGCATGATCAAGCAGCGTAAACCGCCCGGATTGTCCCGTCATCATCCGCCCACAATCGATCATAAAGATCAGATTCTGATTTTGATTGACCTGAAAATCTCGGACCATCAATTTGCGTTTTCGAGCCGTTGCCCGCCAGTCGATATGGCGGTGGTTGTCGTCCCGAGTATAGTCCCGCAGACGTTCGAATTCATTGTCCTGTCCGACTCGACGCGTTGGTCTAACGCCTAACAAACTCAAGCGGTTGGTCCGCGCCAGAACTCCGTATTCGGAAATCTGCTTCAAATCCGGATACACGTGCACGTCAAATGCTTCACGGTATTGGTAATACGCATGCCAATAACCGAGTCGACTGGCAACCTTCAGATAGACCGCCATGAGTTGAAAAAATCCGCGACGTTTGCTTTGCAATCGATAGGTGAATTTTGTTCGACTCTTGGGATCGCAAACGAGAGAAAACTTCGGGGGATCGGCAACGAAGCCTTCCGGACAATCGTCCACTAATTCGATGCGCTGCCGCCGATTCGCTTTGTTAATTAGTTCCAGTTCGACGACCGTTGACTTACCCAATGACATGATCCGATCCAGCGAACGAATGATCGAAAACGTTGATTTGGGCGGTACCAGAAATAGATCAATTGCAAAGAGGAACAATAGCAGCAAATCGACCAGCACTACGAAACTCAAAAAATCGCCGGTAATCGCGGTGGTCAATGAAAGTACCGTTGGTATGACTGCTGCAATCAACAAACGATGCGTAGGAAAAATTTTGCGGACGGACGCCAGCAGAATCAATGGTAAAAGCGCAATTCCAATCAATACAATCGGATGCGCCACGAGGAATTCAAATAGGTCTTCGAGCCAAAACATAGCGATCAATTGTCCAATCGGGGAACTTCGATAGACCGCAACACTTCCAACAGAATCTGGTCGGCGTTTTGGCCTTCGACCTCTGCTTCTGCGGTCAACATGACCCGATGTCGCAGGGCCGGCAGAGCAATTTGCACGACGTCATCTGGCACAGCGAAATCGCGGCCCATGAATGCAGCCAGCGTTCGGGTGCCTTGCATGAGACTGATTCCGGCACGTGGCGATGCTCCCATGTGCAATAAGGGTATTTCCCGGGTCTTCCGCACCAGTCGATTGATGTAGCCAACTAATTTAGGATCGATGCGAACGGTGCTATTGGCTTGAATTGTCTGGTTGATTTCTTCGGCCGAAGTCACCGTTTCAATCTCATTCAACAATCGATCGTCGAAGTCTTTTTGGGTGCTATGCAACATCAAGATTTTTGCTTCCTGTTCTTCGGTTGGATAATTGGCCACAATCTTGAACATGAAGCGGTCCAATTGAGCCTCCGGCAGATTGTATGTTCCCTCGGATTCAATTGGGTTTTGCGTCGCGAGGACCATAAATGGCGGTTTTAGCTCGTGCGTCGTACCGTCGACCGTAACGTTTTTTTCCTGCATGATTTCCAGGAGAGCCGCATGCGTTTTGGCAGGCGCGCGATTGATTTCGTCTGCCAACAACAATTGGGTAAAAACCGGACCTGGACGAAATTCGAAATCTTGCGTCTTCATGCTGAAGATTGGAGCACCGGTGACATCTGACGGCATCAAGTCAGCGGTGAATTGAATTCGCCCGAATTCAACTCCTAAAACCTTGCCGAGCGTGCGAACGAACAGGGTTTTGCCGAGGCCAGGAACACTTTCAATTAGAACATGTCCGCCCGAGAACAGCGCGACCAATGCCCCTAACACCAATTCATCTTGGCCGACGAAAACCTTGGAGATTTCTGACGTAATTTTTTCAAAAAGTCGTCGCGCCGGTGTGTCGTTTTGACTTCCACCTTTCATCGAAATGGACTGCTTGATTCCGGACGTTGCCACGGTTGCGACATGTTGTTGTGTTGCGACCTGATCGGGGCTGCCAAAGGGATCGATCGACGCATTCAAAACTTCGTCCGCTGGCAACGGAATCTCGACAATTCCATCGCACTTGGGACATTTGGCGCGTTTGCCTTTCGCCGAAGCCGGCACTTGCAGCTTCGCCAAACAAGCTGGACAGGAAATATTCATCAACTCTGAATTCGACTCATTCATGGGATTGTCAATAGAATAGTGAGCGACCGGAAAAATGGGAAATGGACTGTCCGATGACGACATCGGAAAAGAAATGGGTTCTAGCCGGTTTCGCGTTTAAAATGAACTTTGTAATACTCGATTGATTGTTTTGCTTTTTCGAAATCTGAACTTCTCTTTAGCAACCCGCCGATGGCGGAGATATGTCTACGAAAACTGGTCGTGGCCTTTCTCACCCCTCTTCGCGGTCGGCCAAGGATTGGAAAGAAGGCAAAACAAGCAACTATTCCCAGGACCATGAAATGCGGCAGGATGTAGCTCAAGGGCTTTTCTCGCATCCAGGCCCACATTGTTGGTGGTCCATCGCCGGACACAATTGGTAAGTCACGTTCGTCACTCTCCAGAAACAAGACATCGCCGAAATCCGGAATGTAGTCCATCAAAATGTCGGCGATGAATGATTGCTTCGATGTCAAGATTGAATAATTCACGAGCCCCGAGCCATTGTTAACTACGACGATTCGAGATTGGTTGGGCCAGACTAATTCGAAAATAAAGGGTTCGCCGTTGGCCGACAACAACGTGTTGACATGCAGCCACGAGGGTGTCTGCGGAGGCACAAGGCGAATGCCGCCCGTTCTCACCGTGGGTTGAAAAGTCTCATCGGTGGGGAACAAATCTCCGGTGATCGCCGTGGTCGTTTCTTCAATGTCGTTCTCAATGGAAAACCAGGAACATCCCTTCAAGTCCTTTCGTTGACGTTTTGCGAGGTGTTCACTTCGGTGTAAACTCCATTGTCTCAGGGCTGTTGTGCGTTGCGTCCCAGTTGAGGAATTGGCCAGGTCGTACCAGTAATCGGTGGCTGAATCGTAATCGCGACCGACGTAGATCAATGTCCGATTGGACTTGGCCTCTAGCCAATCGGTAAGGCGTTCTTCAACCCTTTGAGACGGTCCATTGAACGAATCTGGAAACCAAATCACCGTGTCATAACGAGAAATCTTCGGAGAAATCGAGGAACGGACTCCAACTGTATGCCCAAATCCTTCAATCGATTTGATCAGGGCTTCCGTTCCATTAACGCTTCCCTTGTATCCCAATCCGGATTTCCGACCGTATTTCGTCGCCAGTTGAGCCGACAGACTTGATTCCAACATCGCCAGCAAAAAAATCAAGCTAAGTTGCAATACCACACGTATCATAAAGGCACCTCGGTTGGCAGGATCCCCAATACCTGCTGCTCAAATGAAGTTAAGCCCTGCCAAACCATTTCAAATTGTTCACGGCTCAAATCCTTGTTACCAAAAAATACCGCTTCAAAAGGAACCACCAATGTCTGAAGATAATTGGCCACCATTTGGAAACGGCTTAACTCACGGAGATATTGCCGGTTGGTCTTACCGCGACGCAACCGTAAAAGATCATGTTGGTCAAGATAGATGAGTGCATGACTGAACAAGTAGATCATGGCCCTGCGATAATCGCCTTGCCGGTATGAGCGTTCCGCCAACTGGCGACAGTCGCCAATATCGACGTCCAATTGAAATGGTAGGGATCGAATCAGCTCTTGCTTACGAGCAAATTCGAGTTCTGGTAATTCGCCCTTGCCAACCTCCGTTTTCGACGCAATCCAAATCAGGAGAACAATTGCGGCTACAGACACCAGCAATAGCAAAATTGCGGCGATCCAATTGTCCACGCCTTGCCAATTGAAATTCCAATTCATCGGACTGGAAGGAGCCGAAGGTGCTCGCAACGTTACTATCTTTCGAGCGGCAGAACCATCGGTTCCCACGGATGCCGGATCGACAAAAACTGGCGAATTCGTCTCCGGATTCAGCCACGGAAAGTTTGCCTCTTGTTCCATCACTCCGCTGGAATTCATCGCCCCAACGAACATCAAGACAATTCCTAAAAGCAGTTTCAATTTTGGGAAACCCATCAAAGTGTCTCTCCCGCCAGTTTGATACTGGCCGCTCGAATTTTCAATTCGACTTCCCACCCCTCCTGCTGAATGCGTGTCTCGACGTAAAACAAAAATCTGACAATGGCCCAAAATCCCGCGACCAACCACAGCGCTGATTGCCAGAGAATCCCGGAGTGAAGCCAATCAACATCCCGGGGAACGCCAATTAATTCAAATGCGTTGCTGAGCGTTCCGTAAAAAGACAGAAGCAATGGAAATGAGAAAAAAATCATCACGAGGGCAATTGACATTGCTTCGCCGCCAATGGAACTATGCATTACTTGACTCCGTTTTCCAAACGAAATTTCGTCGGTGACTTTTTTGCGAAGGCGTGCTTTCTCCAAAATCAAAATCTCTGCCACGAAGGGGCGAAATGTTCGAATCAAGATGCCTAAAGCCGCTGACATTCCCGCAAGCCAAATTAATACCACCGACCAATCGGCGCTATCGACGAAACACGCATACGCGACCATTCCAATGACCAAACCAACAGAACGCAACAAAACGTGTAAATAAAAAATCGCTCCCCAGTTATTGAGCACCTCCCGGATCACCACCGATGTCTTCGGTTCGTACTCGAACATCGCTTGCCCCAAAAAGCTCGTAACAAAAAGCGTTCCCAATTGAGCTTCCGTCAATACAAGTAGCAAATTCATCCATCCATTTTGCCCCGCCTCAAAAGGAAACGTGCGGGTCAAAACAAAATTAAAGATTCCAAGCGGAACCGCTCCCAAAATCAAGAAACTCAACAATTGTCCGGCATAGCAGCGCAAGACTTTCAAAGCCAAGTCGAGCGTTTCCAACAAGGAGCGTTGGCGAATCGCGATAAAGCTACGATCTAATCGCATTGGCGTCTCCATGGATAACCCAGGATGACAAAGTAAAACATCATAAAGCCGCTCGACAGGACCGCGATAATCGCCTTAAAGACCCATGGGATCACCGTCTCCGGTGCGGGGGAAATAAATCCCTCAATGAATGCCGCAATAAAGAAAAACGAAACGGCACACAAGGCGATCGGCAGACTTTTCTTCGCGTTAACCTGCAAGGAATCCAAGCGTCGCAAATTATTCGTTGCCAGCCAACTGATACCGATTCTAAGTCCGGCACCAGCCGACAAGACAATTGCTGTCAATTCGAATGGCCCGTGAGCCGTCACGAAGGTCTTGAAGTTGTCGCCGGCCAGGCCCGAATCAGGACTCAACATGTGCCCGAAAGCAGCGCCCATTTGAACCGCATTTGAACCAAGATAAATCAGGCCCGGCAGAATCGGCAGCATGCTGACGAACACTCTCAGTCCAATCCCTGCGTTATTAAAGACGTACAACGCCGCCATAAACATGTTTTCAGAAAAACTCCGACCTTCAAACTCCGTAAAATCAGTTTCCATCTTCTGTATGGCTTCCTCGCCCATCACCCCGGCGGCATAATTGGGCCATACCGACCCCTCATAGGAAAGCCACGCAGAGATTCCAAACAACCCCCAAAAAATCAGGCCTGCGACATGAACACAAGGATCTGAAAAAATTCTGCGCGGCGTGTCGCGAAACACCATCGCCAAAATCTCGTTCAATAAAAACGCGCGACTGCGGTAGAGTTGGTTATGGGCTTTGGCGACCAGCGAATGCAAATAATCAACGGTGCCGGGTGGAAACTGATTCGCGGTGGCCAACGCCAAATCGGCACACGCGTTGCGGTAAAGCGACGCGAACTCGCCCACAAATTGTGAATTCTTGCGACTTTTGGGATCGGAAATCGCGACGCACATTGCTTCTAGTTTCGTCCACTCGCCTTCCCGCCGTTGAATGATTTCAGCTGCTTTCATTGGTTCCTCAATCGCGCCGATTCAAAGGCAATCGTTCTACTGTGACAATATTCACCACATTCCCAACCACCGGACGTGCCTTCGCGAGAGTCGCAGGATTCATCTGCCCCGTCGCCTCGGAATGAAACGTTTTGTAATACAGCGAACATAGTAACAAGTCAGGGTTGGTATCCTGGGCGAGGTTCATCTTCTCAATCAGCATTGGCGAAAGGCGACGAGCAATCTCGTCCAGACGCTGTTGGCCTAGGAAGGAACGTCTTTCGACATAAGACGCGAGAGCCAAGGCCATTTCTTTATCCACTGCGAAGGACGCAGGTAAAAGTTCCGCGAGCAGTGGGACCCGCGAATCGGTAAAACGAACGACGTTTCCCGACCGTTTGATCTCTTCTTTTACCACAATCGTGCCTGCGACCAGGTCGCCAATTCGACGAAAATCTCGATTGACACACATCACCACCAAGCCGAAAATTGCGGTGGGCACTGGAACATAAAATTGATCACCTGCCCCGAAGTCGACGGGCAAAAGAAAAATCGGTCCGGTGTCGACCAAGCGGAAAAAATTTCTCAATAATGCTTGGCTGCCATTGATCGCGCTCCCGTCGGCATTGAGAACCCGTTGACGACAGACCATCTTTCCCCAAGTTCGTCCGTTGTAGAACGTTTCCATGTACGCTCCATAGAACCAGTAAACGAAAAATGCACCGATCAGCCCCAGGAACATTACGAAGCTCCCCAAGACGCCGCTGAAAAGCCCAAATGGACCAAGCACAAATCCCAAAACAAACATGATCATCAGAAAAATGACCCAATAGGCTGCTTGGCTGAAAGTAAAGTCAAGCAAAAACGAGATTGCGCGTTGGAAAGGCCCTGCAATCTGATAAAAAAAGGCGATATTTTCGGGCGTGCTAACGGTCAAATAATTGTCAACCGGCGAAAAAACTCGACCGCCTTCCGCGTCCGTTTTCATACCGATGACCACTCGACGTTTACGTTCAACCATAAGGCGATTGCAAAGTTCACAGACGTTGGACCAAAACGGGACGGGCGATCGGGATTGCGGTTTATTCTCGTTGGCTGACTCAAAATTCGCAAGTCGACGAGTAGCTTGCCCAGAAAACAATGCGGCGTTACTTGTTCAACGCAGCGGCAAAGACGCCGATGGGAATTCAGTGGCACTGAACGGACTAAATGGAGTGCCCGACACTGCCTGGACGATGTTGTGTCCAGTCCTTGCGTTGCCGCGAGCTGGGAATGCTCAGTTTTTCGCGATATTTGGTAATCGTCCGCCGGGCAACGTTCAATCCCAAGGCCTTCAGGCCCCGAACGAGTTCGTCGTCACTAAGCGGTTTCGATTTGTCTTCGCTTTCCACAAGCTTTTGCAATTCAATTCGAATCCGATTCCAGGCAACGTCCTCTCCTTCATCGTTTGTCGTTCCACCGACGAAGAACATTCGCAATGGATAAATGCCACGCGGCGTTTCAATGTACTTGTCGTCGACCGCCCGACTGACGGTGGTGACATGAACCCCTACCTTTTCGGCAATCTGTTGCATCTTGAGAGGCTCCAGAAAATCCGGGCCATGCTCCAGGAATTTCATTTGGAAATTGACGACTTCTTGAGCCACCTTTAAAACGGTGTTGCGTCGTTGCTCAATCGATTCGATCAGCCATTGGGCAGCAAGAATTTTCCGCTTGATAAACTCGCGTTCTTCCTTCGTCGCTTGCTCGTTCGCCAGGCGTTGCCGATAGTATTTGCTAATGTAGAGATTACGAGCTGGGCCCTCGTCCATTTTTACAACGTATTTTCCATCGTCGTCGACCTCGACCCATAAATCCGGGACGACGGACGCGGCGTGGGATTCGCCAAACTTGCTGGCGGGACGGGGGTTAAGCTTCCGTAATTCCGCCCAAGCTTCCTGGATTTCATCAATGGTGAAACCCGTCGCCTTTTGGATCTGGGGCATTCGATTGTCGCGCAGATCTTCCAGATGGTTGAGGATCAGCGTGCGGACTTTTTCGTAATGCGGAATGTCAGCGGTCAATTGCAGCATCAAACACTCCTTGAGATCGCGGGCTGCAACACCGGGCGGATCGAGCCGCTGCTGAATCGTCGCCAATGCCTCTTCCGCCAGATCTTGAGCAGAGACCGGTGCGTCCGCCGGCAACAGATCTTGTAGAGGAATCCGCATGTAACCACCGTCTTCCTCATGCAACGAAGAGATAATTCTTTCGCACATGCGGCGCAATTCGTCGGACAGTTCCAATTCGCCCAGTTGCGCACGCAAATGATCTTGCAACGACTCGGCGCGTTCGGCGACGTTCGCAATCATATCGGAGTGGCGGTCGGATGACTCCTGAATACGACTCGCTGATGGTCGATTTTGGTCGTCGAAGAATTGGGGGTTGTCCTGGTCAAGGTTCAAGAGGCGTTCGAAGTCATCGGCATTATTGTGCGACTCATCGATCACCAATTCTTTTTGATCGACATCGCGAGTCTCGTTTTTTTCACCGCCGCCTTCAGGCTGCTCGCGTGGCAGGGCAGGGTCGGACTCGCGCAACTCCAAAACGGGGTTCTCTATCAGCTCTTGTTCAATTCGTTCCTGCAGCTCAACCAGCGGCATCTGGAGGATTTCCATGGACTGGATCATCCGAGGCGCCAAGGTTTGCATTTGTTTTTGTTGCAAATGCTGACCGAACGATAATCTCATACGTAAGCTTTGATGATGGTTTTTCTATCGGAACTGCGATAAGTTTGTCGCTGACAGTCGCTCTTCAACCCTCCGGCGAATGGTCTGTCGCGAATTTGAAAGAGCTTTGTTCTCGAAAACGAAGGCCCCCTAATTGTACGATATTCCGCACTCGAGAGCATGGCAGGGCCTGCCTTTTTTTGAGAAGACCGTTGTTGACAATGCGATTATTTCGCCAAGTGTCCAGTTCGATAACTCAGGCACCCAAAAAGTTACCAACCATCATGTGCTGGAAACGAAAATCAGAAGACTTTTTGCTTGGACCATTTGCGTTCCCTGGGTGGACAAAATGGGTCCGTCGAGTTGCGGATAGGTATCTTTTGGAGAGGTTGCAGCCGTATCGCAAAACAGTTGCCAGCGGCGATTTTTCATCGCCGTGGGAATCATGAATTCAGTCGGCGTGTTGCCGCTGTTGAACATGATCAAAATTGTATGCCCCCGCTGGGTTGGGTCAGCAGCCGATTCGTCCCCGTTCAGGATACAAATCATCGGCAAATCGGAAGTGTGCCAGTTGACGGCTGTCCCTAAATGACTGTACCAGCCCACATCGGGGTGACCGGTGCCATTGACGGCGCTGCCGGTCAAAAAGGTCTGGCGGCGCAAGGTCGGCTGGTTGCGGCGGAATTCAATCAAGGTGCGAGTGAAACGGACCATGCCCAGATTTTTCTCGACGAACTCCCAGTTAATCCACGAGGTCTCGTTGTCCTGGCAATAGGCGTTGTTGTTTCCGCCTTGAGTGCGGCGCATTTCGTCGCCGGCAACCAACATCGGCACGCCTTGACTGATCATTAGGGTCGCAATGAAGTTCTTGATTTGCCGCTCGCGCAACTTTTCGATTTGCGCATCGGCGGTGGGACCTTCAACACCATGATTGCAACTGTGGTTTTGATTCTCGCCATCACGGTTTTCTTCGCCGTTGGCATTGTTGTGTTTGGCCTCAAAACTCACCAGGTCGTTCATCGTGAATCCATCGTGTGAGGTCACGAAATTGATGCTGGCCCATGGCAATCGCCCACCGGCTTGATAGAGATCCGCGGAGCCGGCCAGCCGAGTTGCGAACGCCCCACGCATTCCTGCGTCCCCTCGCCAAAACCGCCGAACGTCATCGCGGAATCGGCCGTTCCACTCGGCCCAACGATCGCAGCCAAACGAACCGACTTGATAGGCTCCCGCTGCGTCCCAAGCCTCGGCGACAATCTTCGTATCAGCGAGCATTGGGTCTTCCGCGATGGCTTCGACCAACGGCGGGTTGGGAACGAGATTGCCGTTGCGATCACGGCTCAAAATCGACGCCAAGTCAAAACGAAATCCATCGATGTGATAATTGTGCACCCAATTTCGCAGGCAATGGAAGATCATTTCGCGGACGATTGGATGGTTGCCGTTCACCGTGTTTCCGCAACCCGAGAAGTTCCGGTAGTATTGCGGATCGCTTTCCAGCATGTAGTACACCGGGTTTTCAAGACCCTTGAAGCTGAGCACGGGCCCCTTTTCATTGCCCTCGGCGGTATGGTTGAAGACGACGTCTAGGATGACTTCAATCCCTGCAGCATGGAGTTCTTTGACCATTCTCTTAAATTCATTCACGACGGCGCCAGGCGTTTTGTCGTGTGCGTAACCATGGTGCGGGGCGAAAAAGGCCAATGGATCATAGCCCCAATAGTTCTTCCTGCCCTTCCAAGAGCCATCAAAATTATTCTGCGGAAACTCATGCACGGGCATTAGCTCAACGGCAGTCACACCCAGCGACTTGAGGTAAGGAATCTTGTCGATAATTCCCAAGTAAGTTCCCGGGCACGAGGAACCCGAACTGGGGTGCTGCGTGAAACCGCGAACATGCAATTCATAAATCACCGAGTCGGCAAAGTTATGCCGCAAATGCCGTTCGCCCTCCCAATCAAAAAAGTCATTGACAACCACGCACTTTGGAGGGCGGGTAATCCCATCCTTTGCGGGTAGAAAATCACCCGCCAACGCCTTGGCGAATGGATCGACCAAACGGGCATTGCGATCGAAACGCATTCCCCGCAATGGATCGTGCGGACCGGACGCCTGAAAATGGTAGAGCTGCCCAGCGGAAACTTCCGGCAAAAAAATGCTCCACACATTGCCCCAGCGATCAAGGTTAGAATCAAAGCGCACAATATCCGCAGGCTCCAGATCATCGACGTTGTCGTACAGCAATAGACGCATTTCTTTGGCGTGTCGGCTGAAGACGACGAACTGCACACCCTGGTCGTGGTAAATCGCCCCATAGGGCAAATGGTGCGCAAACTGCAGGCTGGGATGTGGTGATCGCATGGGCATTAACAATGCATTATCCCTCGCCGTACTGCAACCGGTATTGAAGGCGTTCGCCGGGGCGGACACCAAAACGTCTTCGATGTACATCGGAAAACTGGGAATGCGACCTTGGGGCGCAGGAAATCTTTGTGGGTTTTATCGGTCGCAACGAGAATGGGTTTCAACGGGAACTGTGCAAGAATGCCTTGCGCCGTTAACTTAAAGGGTCAAACAGCACTACCAAAACCATACCCTAACGCGGCTCGTCGCGCGAGAGAACAAAACGCCATGTCGGGACTTTCCTACAAAGATTCTGGAGTAAATCTCGACATCTACAACGAATCGATGGGGCGGTTGCCGCGATTGATGCACCGCACGTTTTCACCGCGAGTCCAACCGCTCGATGGTGGCTTCGCGGGGCTCTTCAAATTGGATTTCGACAATCCCTTGTTTCGTCGAAATTACGTGGATCCTGTTCTTGTTTCTTGCACCGACGGCGTCGGGACGAAACTGAAAGTGGCGATCGAGGCCAAGCGGCACAACACCGTTGGCATCGACCTGGTTGCCATGTGCGTTAACGACGCCATTTGCTGCGGAGCGGAACCGCTGTTTTTTCTTGACTACGTTGCAATGTCACATGATGACCCAGATCGACTCGAACAAATTGTTCAGGGAATCAGCGACGGTTGTGTCCAAGCCGACTGTAGTTTGCTGGGTGGCGAAACCGCGATCATGCCCGATGTTTACGCCCGAGGTGACTACGACCTGGCCGGGTTTTGCGTAGGCGTTGTAGAACGTAAACATCTGATCACGGGCCAAGCGATTGCCGACGGCGATGTGGTGATCGGGGTGGGCTCCAGTGGTGTGCACAGCAATGGTTTTAGCCTCGTGCGCAAAATCGTATTCGAACGTCATTCGCTGAAAGTCGAACAGCAGGACGCCGAACTTGGCGAATCGATTGGCGATGCCTTGTTGCGACCGACGATCATTTACACTCCGCTCACTCGAAAAGTCTTGCATCATTACAAGGTCAAGTCCGTCGTGCACGGGATCGCTCACATTACCGGTGGTGGCATTGAGGAAAATATTGAACGCATCGTGCCTGACGGGATTCAAGTGGAAATCGACTGCTCGACATGGACTCGACCGCCTGTGTTCCCGTGGCTTCAACGACTCGGAGGAGTTGAAACGGATGAGATGTTTCGTGTGTTTAACATGGGGATCGGACTGGCCCTGATTGTCAGTCCGTATTATGCCGACAAAATTCGGCGCCTGGTGGCGGAATCCGGTTTACCGACTTGGATCATCGGTTCGGTGAGAAAAGGAAAGACAAAGGTGGTCATGAAAAACAAGAAATAGCAAGGTTGGCCCATAACTCGTTGCCAGTCACGGTCGGGGATCATTGAGCGGCAAAATTTCCTTGGATTTCCCGTCGTTTTCATCAATATTTTGACTTTTGGTGGAGTTGAGTTCATCATGGACCGGGTGAACCCACAACAAATCATCTAAAAGTATGCGTTGCAAACTTCCTAGACTCCCGAGCCTTGTCGTTCTCGCCAGTTTCATCTGGTTGAGTCTTGGGGGAATGGTATCGGCGAGCATCTTGGTGACGCCTGCTTATCAGCGTTCGGAAACTGCGAAAGCTCTTGATCGGTTTATTCAATCGAGTGCTGCATCGCAATCAATTCCAAATCGTCCAGAACAAGAACAAGATTGCCCGCCCGAAGACTCCGAGTTGCGCATCCGTTCGGGTATGGCTACCTCTCCTCAATCTTCGATTGTGGGCGAAACACTGCCGGCGACTGCTCACTGCGGTTTGGATTGCGAACTCGCCACTAGGCCCAAGCTGATCACACATCTCTACGTCGAAGTAATTCTGAATTGGCCGTCACCACCATTGGATGATCTGCTCAAAGTTCCGATCCAAATCTCTTGAATGTCGATTTTTGTTTTGTTTTGAAAAAGTCAAGAAATTTGAATTTGGAGTATTTTTTATGTGTAAGAAAGTTTTGGCAATTTTTCTGTCAGCGTTCGCTGGCGTTTTGTTTTTGGCCCAACCGTTGGACGCTTCTATTATAGTCCTTGGTGGCACGGCAACGTTTACGAGTTCAGCAAATCCAGCAGTTCGCTACAAGGGATTTGATAACGGCAGTAATAGACGGAGCTACGTCGGCCAAGACAGTTTGGGCTCGGCTGCAAATCGCTCTGAACAAACGGCGAGTTATTCTGCGTCAAATTCGTTTACATTTACGTTTGATGGCATACAAACCGTGACTTCTAAATTGAACTCGAATGCCACAATCAGCAAAGTTAATTCCGCTGATCCCGGATCATTGAATGCACTTCAATTTCGGGTTCGAAACCAGGGTGCGGGGACAGTTACATTGAGTAACTTGGTTGTGGCAGGTAACAGTATTGGCGGGACTTGGACAGCTACGGCCGCCCAAAATTATTTCACATTGGTGGGAATTGACCTTTCGTCTGCGTGGTCAATTACTGGAGATATTGGCTTGAGTGGAGCGATGGCAGGAAATGAATCCTCTCTGGTTGAGTTCGTTGCCGGCTTCAACACTTCCTACGACCAATACCTTGTACCAGAACCGTCGACCTTGGGTATTTGGACTTTGGGTGCGGTCTGTTTCGGTCTGTTTGGTTCGCGCCGCCGAGCCATTCGTTAGTCTAGCCTAAGACTGACTGAATTCTGACAACTGATTTGGGCAGCCAAGAATTTGGCTGCCCATTTTTTTTGTTGCTCCTACCGACAGACGTGAGGACGAATTCGGTAAACCATTTTCCGCAAGCGGCTTTCACAAGATGCCAAGGAATGTGGCACTCAACCTGCGAATCGAGAACGCATCGACGCTGCAAAAACCCGTTGAATGGCTCTGGTCCGGATGAATTTATGCATTTCGTCCGGCAAGTGTGCCGGTACTGAAAGCTGCTTGAAAATTGAAGCCGCCGATGGGACCGTCAACGTTGAGGATTTCGCCCGCAAAAAACAGACGCGACACCAACCGGCTTTCCATAGTGGCAGGATTCACCTCCGAGAGTTCAACGCCACCCGCCGTGACTTCTGCCTTGTCGAATCCGCGAGTGCCTGAAAGTTGGATTTCGGTAGCTTTCACGGCATCCCGCAATCGCATCAACTGCACGGATGAGAAGTCCGCCAGTTTTTGGCCCTCGGAAATTTGGCAGCGGCCGAGAAGGACTTCGCTTAAACGATTGGGCAATTCCGCGAGCAGGGCAGAGGCCACCGTCGACTTGGGACGGGTTCGCATCAACTCGCGGGCGTGCTGCACAAATGCATCTGCCGAAGTATTCGGGAAAAAGTCGATTCGAAACCGCTTGGCCGGCTCGGCCTCCATCAACGTGACATAGCGACTCAGGTTCATTGGCTCGGGCCCCGACAAACCGGTGTGAGTGAACAACAGCGCCCCGACGCGCGAATCGATCGGTTTGGTTTCGTTCATTCGCAGGATTTCACAACGGACGCGTTCCAGCGCGATGCCAGACAGATCTTTGACCCACTGTTCGTCAGTCGTCAGTGGTGTGAGCGCGGGGTGCGGCAATCGCACGGTGTGTCCGAATTGCTTAGCCCAAGTGTAGCCGTCACCCGTAGTACCGCATCCGGCATAGGATTTTCCACCGCAACAGATAATAAGCGATGGAGAACGAAACTCGCCGACATCTGATTGGCAAATGAAATTACCATCTCCTCGAGCGATTGATTTGACGGCAATTCCACTGAGAAAGCGTGCACCTTCCTTTTCGGCGCGGCGCAGCAGCGCATCGCGCACATCAATCGCATGGTCGCTTACGGGAAACACCTTGCCGGTCGATTCGACTTTGGTCAGGACCCCTTCGCCCTCGACAATTCGCACGACTTCCTGGGGCGGCAACTGTCCAATGGCTTTGTATAAAAACTTCGCGGCGTGTCCAAATTCATCGGCGATTTCACGAGGAGAACAATCGTGCGTGATGTTACAGCGAGTGCCCCCGGACATCAAAATCTTGACGCCAATTTTCTTATTCTTCTCCAAGACGATCGTGCGCTTGCCACGCGCTGCCGCTGCTGCCGCGGCCATTAATCCCGCCGCACCGCCGCCAATAATGACGACATCGAATGTCCCTTCGGACGAGGATGCAAGGGACGAGTGTAATTCGATTTCGTCGTTTGTCATTTTCCCCAACGAATCCGCGTGCCTTCCGGCGGAAAGTCATCGGACTTGCCGTCGTTGGCTGTCGCTCGCATCACGACAAAGGCCTCGCCATTGTCTTCCTGCGGCTCAAAATCGTAGGACCACTCACAATAACTGTTGTTGCGCATCGTGAGAGTTGCAGGCAGGAAAATCGGCTCCACCTGCCACGTTTTGCCGTTCCAAAATTTGTTTCGTTGATTGTTTTGGATCGTAATTTCAATCTTCTTCAGTCCAGAATCATCGTTTGCCGAACCGCGGATCTTTATGACCTTATACAGCTTGGCAATGGTGTTGGGGTCAGGAAAAGTGAGCTGACACAACGGCTGATGCCTGTCGATTGCAAACGACTTGTTCATCTTGCTCTTTTGCAAAGTCCCGTCGGATCCGACTGCCTGCGCGACGACTTGAAAATTCCGAACAACTTCGTCGCCCGGGGGATCAAAGATGTAAGACCAACCCGTAATAATTGTGGCTGTCGACTCAAGTTGGGCGGTAACTTCCGTCGGACTGACCGTCCAATCTTGACCATCCCAAAACCGTTTGACGGGATCCGCCATTTTAGTAATCTGCAGGCGGACTTCTTTGATCGGCATTTTGTATTCAGCTAATCCTGAGATTCTAGCGACGTTGTGATACACATGATTATCAGTCAACGGTCTCGCAATGAAACTTTCGGGCGCCGGCATTGGAGCGCGCAGCGCCTGGAGTTTTTTGCGCAATTCGGCCTTCCGATCTTCTGAAACGGTTTCGATTGAGTTCGCTAATTGCAAAGGGTCTTGGGTGAGATCGTAATATTCCTCCTCCCCCGTATACCACTGTGTGAAGGTCGAATCGTGGAGGCGCAGATGTGCGTAGGCGGCAATAAGCGGATGGGGTTTCGCAAATATTTCTTCCCAATGTTCGACCAAGATTCCTTCCGGTCTCCATTCAGCCGGTTTGGCCGTGGAAGACCCATTTAAGATGGGCCAAAAAGATTTTCCTTGTATTTGCGAAGGGATTTTGGCGCCGGCAATTTCGAGAAACGTAGGCGCAAAGTCAATATTTGAAAGCAAATGGTTATCGTCGCCCGCGGCCGCCTTGATCACGCCTGGTCCCCACGCAATGGTTGGCACGCTGGTGATTCGATGGTAGGGCAACGATTTTCCAGTGTGCCGCAATTGACCCAAATCATATCCATGATCGGAGGTGAGAATAATCAATGTGTCTTTTGCCGCCCCATGTTGTTGCAAAGTATTGAAAAGATCACCGAGAGCCGCATCAATGTTCTTGAGCGAAAGCACGCGGCGGCGGAAATCCACGTCCGTCATCATGTAGTCGTTCGTGCGGGAATCTTGCGAATCGTTGCGCAAGCGTTCGAGTTGTTTGACGGGCGAAGGCTTATCGGAGTTATCGGCTTCGTCAAAATCATCCTGGCGAACCTGTTTAAGGTCTGGCCAAAGAAGTTGATACCGATTGTCCACCATTCCCATATTATCCACGGTTTCATCCCTATCAAATTCGCGAGCTTCCTCGCGGTGTGGTGCTAAGGGAGCTAAATAAAGGAAAAAAGGCTGGTCCTTTTTTTGGAGTTGAGAATTGACGAGGTTCAAGGCGTCGACTCTTTCGATTTCGGAACGATAGGGGACTGGATATTTTTTTGGATCGGCAGATTTGCAAAAACTGTATTCGCCGTTCTTGTAAAACATCGTGGAAAAGTAGGTTGCTCCAAAAGAACAATAGAAATCATCCCAACCTTTGGGAACAAGCTTTTTGAAATCTTCGCCTGGACCAGCCTCAAATTCATCGTGAAGAAACTTGCCAACAAACATCGTTCGATAGCCGCTCCCTTTCATCCAGGTCCCGATTTCGTTTTCGATATGAGGACGTGCCGGATCGCCAAATGGTCCGGACTTTCGGAATGGTTGAAAACCACCCGGTGTGCCCAGACTATTAGGGTTGGTTGGCGAATTACAGCGGACTCCGTTTTGAAAGGCATATTGGCCTGTGAACAAACATACGCGTGACGGATTGCAAATGGGTACGGCAACATGAAAATTGGTAAAGCGGATCCCCTCAGTTGCCAGCCTCTTAAAGTTGGGAAATAAGGGCTCGGCGTGTCGTCGTTGCAAATCGATCTCGACGCAATCTCGATCAGCATCATCAAGATTGATCAAAATGATGTTTGGACGATGAGCTTTTGCAGGACGTCTTGCTTTGACTGCCTCGACCGACGCAATGGGATTGCAACCATTGGCAAGAAACATCGAGGCTGTCGCGACGTAGAAAATCAGAGTCGCCAAATCTCGTCGTCCAATCATTTGCTTCCTTAAATCTCTCACCCCACGATCCGTTGCAATTTCAATTGTAGCGGAGGTGGTATTAATAGGAGAACACGAATATGCTGGCGATCAAGCGATCAAAACCAGAGAATAGGTCGCGTCGCATCGACGCCGAACTGGACGAGATTCGTTGGTCAGCGGGCCCATCGAATCAGCCTCGGTTGTGCCGGGCGATCATAACGACCATCATTGCTAATCGCGCGAACGGTGACGGATGCTGAACCATTGATTTTTCGCGGGCTGAATTCGTATTGCCAATCAACGTAGACACCAGGAGTAGTCATCGTAGCACTAACGAGAATGTAGGCATCCTGCCAATCCTGCCCATTCCAGTACTTGTTGGTCTCGGTGTTGCGAATGACCAATCGGACAGCTCGAATTCCCGCATCGTCTTGAGCCCAGCCCCGCAAATTCAAGCGGCCTCCATATCGAGCAATGTCGCTGGTAGGAAAGATCAATTGGCTGATCGGTTGGTCCGGATCGATAGAAAAACCTTCCACGACCGGCGTTGAATCCGATCCCCCGCTTGCCCCAATCACGGTCGCCCGCACAATGTAGTTGCGAAACGAGTTAAGTGTTGGGCGGAAGTCATAGTGCCAATTCGTGATCACACTATTGTTCGATTCAATTGTCGCAGCAACAAACGCTTCGGACGCAGTCCATTCCACGCCATTCCAAAATCGAATCCCCTCAGCCGTGTCTTCTGTGATTTGCAAACGCACTTCCTCGATATCGCCGCTCGACTCAGCTAACCCTTCCAGTCGGGCAGCACCCAAGAAGACTCGCGTCGCTTGCGTTGGCGAACGAAAAAAGCACATTGGAGCTGGCAAATCACTCTTCAGTGAGGCCAATTGATTCGCCAAATGAAATTTGTTGCTATCGGATTGTTGTAAATACTTGTTTTCAAGTTGCAAAGGATCTTTATCTAGATCGTAAAATTCCTTGTCGCCATTCGACCATTCGGTATAGACAGTGTTCTGAAAACGTATCGATGTGAAGTTGGCATCAATCAGCGAATTCCGCGATATGTATTCGCCCCAACCTTCGACTAGAACTCCCTCGAGTCGCCACGTCTCAGGTGCCTCGCGAAATCGTCCGTCCAGAATCGGCAAAAAGGACTTGCCTTGGACAACGTCCGGAATTGGCGCGCCTGCCATTTCCAGAAGCGTAGGGGCGATGTCAATATTGGAAATCAAATGCGGTAATTCTGAATTGTTGCTGCCAAAAATTGCAGGGCTCCAGACGATCAGTGGTACATTCGTGCATCGTTCATAGGGTAAAGACTTCCCGAAGTTCCGTTGCTGTCCGAGTTGAAAACCGTTGTCCGAAGTCAGCAGGATCACTGTATTTTCTGCGATACCTCGTTGAGACAAGGCCGCCATCAATCGGCCTAAGGCGAGATCGACGCTCTTCAGAGCCAACAGCCGGCGACGAAACTCCATATCGGTTGCCAAATAATCGTTGGTTTCCGGGGTATTGCCTTCTTTGCTCAACCGATTAAGCGATCGGATCTGCGCCGGTTTGTCATCGACATCAGCTTCGTCAAAATCGGCACGGCGCAGTTGTTTCAAATTCGGCCATGCGGTTTTCAAACGGTTCGCAACCATCCCGCAATTCGTAACGTCTTCGGCAATGCACATTTCAGTTCGCACTTCCTGGTGGCATGCGAGTGGTGCGAAGTACAGTAGAAAGGGACTGCCATCATCACGATCCAAATGCGCGTCAATCAGGTCAATGCAATCCGTGCTTTCAATGTCAGTGCGGTACAGCGACGGATATTTCGTTGGGTCAGATGTATTGGCCTTGCTGAATTGACCATTTTTGAAAAATGGAGTTGTAAAATAACTGCCGCCAAACGAAGCGTAAAAATCATCCCAGCCGGGTGGCTTGACGGCTTGCCAACTCTCGCTCGGTTCCGGTTCGTAGTCCTCGTGCAAATACTTGCCAACGAACATTGTGCGATAGCCGCTTCCCTTCATCCACGTTCCGATTTCATTATTGAAATGTGGATTCTGCTGGCTGCCAAACGGACCATTAAATCGAAAGGGCCTAAATCCGCCGTCAGCACCGCCGCTTTTGCGGGAATGGGCGTGGTTTCCGCGGACGCCCGTTTTGTAAGCGTATTGTCCGGTGAACAAACAAACTCGTGACGGATTACAAAGGGGCACTGCGACATGACAATTTCCAAACCTCAGTCCTTCGTGGGCCAAGCGTCGGAAGCTCGGAAAGTAAGCATTCGCAGACGTGTTGCGCCGCACATCAATTTCAACTGCGTCACGGTCCGCATCGTCCAAATTGATAACGATAATGTTTGGCCGCAAGGCAGATGGTTTACGATAGTTAGTGAGTTGCGCAGGAACTCTGACCGGCAAATTGACTGGCAACTTCGAATTCGGCAAGACCGCAGAAATCTGCTCGACCGGTGTCTCGGAAACGACGGCCTGGACGTTGCTTGTTCCGTTTCCGTTGCTTGTTCCATTTCCATTGCGTAGCAGTACCGAGGCGAGTATCGCCAGCAGAACGCCTGATACAAACAACAACTTGACTCGCATTGGTCTTCCTGTGAACCAACATTCACTCATTGCCGCAACGCCAAATGTACAATCGACCTTGGTGAATCAGCGGGACACGTTGCGAGCGTCGTTGAATAGGTGGTGCGGGGCTTTGACTATTGTAATTGCCAATTGGAACTGAGGCGAGATTGATTTTGGCGGGAATGACGCGATAATCCAGGCCCTTGCCTGCACAAAACTGAAAATCGGCAAGGGCTAAAGGATAAACTTACTCAGGTCTTCATTCTTCGAAACCGATTCAAGTTTTTGTCGAACGTATTCCAAGGTGATTTCGAATCGGCCTGCCGGCATGTGAGAGGCCTCAAAGCTAAGTTCTTCCAGCAAATGCTCTAGCACCGTATACAATCGCCGCGCCCCAATGTTTTGCGACGACTGATTGACCTGAAATGCAACGCGAGCGATCTCCTCAACGGCAGCAGTTGTAAATGTCAACTCAATTTTTTCGGTTTTCAACAGCGCCACGTATTGCTTCACTAACGAGTGCTCTGGTTCATGCAGAATCCGCACGAAATCTTCTACAGTCAAGTCATTCAGTTCAACGCGAATCGGAAAACGGCCCTGAAGTTCGGGCATCAAATCACTTGGCAGGTTCTTGTGAAACGCTCCAGCGGCGATGAACAACACATGATCCGTTTTGATATACCCGTGCTTCGTATGAACCGTCGTCCCCTCGACAATCGGCAACAGATCGCGCTGGACTCCTTGGCGAGAAACGTCAGCGCCTTTCGAATCACTGGCGATGACTTTGTCAATTTCGTCGACGAAGATGATGCCCATGTTTTCCGCTAACTCGATGGCAGCTTGATTGACCTTGTCCTCATCGAGCAGGGCATCTACTTCTTGCTCAAAGATCACTCGACTTGCGGACTTCACGTCCATTTCGCGTACCACGCGATTTCGCGGCATGATTTTTTCCAACATGTTTTGAAAGTCGACATCCATGTTTTCAATGTTCCCGCCGCCCAACATTACTGGCATCGCTTTCTGCTCGACACTCAATTCCACTTTGCGGTCATCTAGAGAACCTTTGGCGAGCAAGCCAGCCATTTTCTGCCGCGTGCGATCATAGGACGTATTTTCGCCGTGACCATCAACTTCTTCTGTAGTGTTTTGCATTGTATACGCGGGCGGTTTGGGGCAAAGCAAATCCAAAAGTCGCTCGACTGTCCTCAGCTCGGCCTCTTCACGCACTTCCTCACGCAACTTGCCTCGCACCAACGCGATTGAATTCTCCAACAATTCGCGCACCATGCTTTCAACGTCGCGACCGTAGTAGCCGACTTCGGTGTATTTCGTCGCCTCGACCTTGATGAATGGAGCGCCAGTTAATTTAGCCAATCGCCGCGCAATTTCAGTCTTACCGACGCCGGTGGAGCCAATCATCAGGATATTTTTGGGCGAGACGTCAGCCCGCATGGATTCGGGTAACTGTTGCCGACGCCAACGGTTGCGTACGGCGATAGCCACCGCGCGTTTTGCCGCATCCTGGCCAACAATGAACCGATCAAGTGCCTCCACAATCTCGCGCGGCGTCATCGTACGCGGCGCTAATTGGCTCAAGGCCTGATTTATTTTTGCGGACATGCAATTTTCTCGACAACGATATTTGTGTTTGTATAAATGTCGATTTCGCCAGCAATCGTCAGGGAATGTCGCACGATATCTTCGGCCGCCAGTTGACTATGGCGTTTGAGGGCGCGGGCTGCGGCAACAGCGAAATTCCCGCCCGAGCCAATCCCCAGCACTCCATCCGTCGGTTGAATCACATCGCCGTTTCCGCTGACCAACAACAGGTTGTCGCCATCCGATGCAATCAACAACGCTTCCAGTTGCCGAAGCATCTTATCTGTTCGCCACATTTTGGCCAGTTCGATTGCGGCGCGCGGCAAATTGTCGGGGGACTCTTTCAACTTGGACTCGAATTTTTCCAACAACGAAAAGGCATCAGCACTACTGCCAGCAAAGCCAGTCAGGACTTTGCCGCCTAAGAGTCGGCGGATTTTCATAGCATCCGATTTCATTACCGCGTTGCCCAAGGTAACTTGTCCATCACCGCCTATTGCAACGATGCCGTTTTTTTGAACTGCCAAAATCGTTGTCGCATGAAATTGCATCGGGGGCACCACACCAAATGAAACAAAAAAAGAAGCCGGGCCTTCCGGCAATTGCGGCGCAACGATTCTAGCAAACGTGTAACGCGAAGGTAACAAGGCGAACCCGGCAACTCTTGCCCGCAATTGAAGGCTGCTCATGCCTTCACACAGAGACTATTCGTCAGCGCCAACGGAAAAATGCGCCAAAGTAAAATTGTCTAGATACCAGCGCCGCCAAAGCTCTGCCGATTCACCGGGGTTGGCTTTCGTGATCGAGCGCAAGGCATTAATCACCTTTTGATTGATAAACAACTTGTCAATCAATTGAGGTTTACCCCCCATCTGCAGCCCAGTTCCTTGATTGCTCTGCTGCAACTGCATTCGACCGGGATCAGGCCCCACCCGCACTTTATGCACCGACTCGACAACATTGATCAGCGGCAGGATGGCATTGACTGTTCCCAATTCTCCCAAAAAAGCCGCGTGAGATTGTAAGCGTTCGTTATCCAGTTTGGCGGGGTCAAGTGCTCCCGTTCCGATAAATACACCAGCCGTGCTGAAACGATTCACCTTGTCACCATCGAACTCCGGTGACAAAAGTAAGTCCTTGGCGCGCTCCCGCAGGCCCAGGTCTGAGTCTGCTAAATAAAAACGAATCAACGATTGTTGGGACGCTGTGCAAGGGATTTGTCCAATCACCTCCAAATAAACACGACGTAATGCAGGCTCGTTCAATTTTTCGTCTTGAGCTTCCTTGTCGAGAATCGGGACTAACATCTCGTCCGCAAACGCTCGCAATTGAACAACCGCTTGACCAGCATTGTAGTTCGGAAGTTGCTGCTTCCATTTCACGAATTGCGATTTTAGCTGCCCAATTTTAGCATCGCGCTCCGCAATGATTCTGTTGATTCGCGATTGCAACTGGCTGACCCAACGGCCATCCTCATATAGAAAACCCAAATTCGAAAAGAACTGGGCTTCGGGCATCCAATGGCCCCCGACATTTTTCCATCCACGCCGCTCCAATTCCTTGCGCGCTTCGGCATGTTGAGGATCGAGTCGAACGGTTTCCAAAAGGTGGAAGTCAATTTGCTCGGCGAGTTTGGAGCGCCCACCTTTTTCAGCCAGGCACCATTGAGCCAATGCCCAATGACTCTCAGTCGAATCGGTCGCCTTGGCCAATTCGCTTTCGTATCGAGCGTAGAGACCATCTCCAGGTTGCCAAGTTGCGTCGGATCGATCGAATTCGATTCGCCCTCCCGATTCGGTTTCGACAATCAGAATCGATTTGCCGGTCACCGGATCTTTGGCGTCCTTGTCCACAAGCTTGCCGAATATTTTTCCGGAAGAATTCTTGAGAACCAGATAGCCGGTTTCTTGGCCCCACAATAATGGACTGATACATAGTTCCAGAATCAACGCGGCAACGCCAAGGATGAATCGAATCACACAAAATCTCCCTGACTACAAATGCCGAATATCTTGCCCGCTCGAATTTTATTCCTTGGCCGTTTTCTGGCAAACACCTCCAAATAAAAGGCTATTGCCTCGCTGTCGCAAGACTTGGACTCTTTCGATTCGGATTTTGCCGGTAGAAAAATGCGCCCAGACAAATCGTAAGGAATCCAAGCCCCATGAATGAACCCGGTTCTGGTATCGCAGAAATATTTGCTCGCCAGGCCAAAGCAAAATCGTGACTGGTGTCCGTCGTCACGCGCAACGTGTATCGACCCGGGCCTAACGAATTCAGATAAAGATGCTCGACATTGCCCACGGTTGACATGCTGAATGTCAGCAAGCTGCCCAAAAACAAAGAATTTGAATTAAACAACTCAAGATCGAAATTGGCCAAGGACGACGTGGGACTGAAGATACCTGCCGAAGCGTTCGAATCGGTCACGTCGATATTCCAAGCCAATAGGATTGACACGTCCGTCCAATTAAACCCAGGACCGACCACGATGTCGTAGAACATTGCGTCCGTACTGTTGAGATTGCTGGTGTAATCCCAGCCGTATTGATTAATGCTGGCAATCGGTTCCACCAATGAACCATTAAACTCGCCGGCCTCGACAATTTTGTAACTGTTGTAGACATTCACTTCACCGGCTCCAAACACCTCATCCAGCCGTCGGTTCGCGGTTTGGTCCCAGCCTCCGAACTCTTCTTTAGTTGCGCCGGCCATGAGGATCGCTCGCATCGATTCACTGCGCGCGGCATCCGTTCCAGCAGCCGCCTGGTGCAAAACGGTTGCAACCGAGGAAACGACCGGAGTGGTGTAACTGGTATACGGCCCTCGATCCGGTGTAGGCGCGACAATATCGGGTCGCGAACGACCGATGCCGTAAAATGTCGTCAAACCCTTCGCATGTCCACCATCAGTTCTCCCCACGCTGATCACATTGTACGCATGGGTCAACAATTGTGGGTTGGCGCCATTATTGGCCGTGCCCGCGATCATCGTGACTTCATCGCGGTCCACCACAAAATCCGCTCGATGCAAGATGTTTTGAATAGCAGTCAAATTTGGATCGTTACCAATCCAAGAATGGTTTTGCACTTTGAAGTTATGAGCAATCGGGTCAGCACCCGACACAAAATTGAGACGATTGTCGATCCAATCATTGGCTTCATAAACTGTAATGGAGGTTGTTCCACTTGCGATACTTGTGAGGTTGCCAAAATACGCGCGAGCCACGGCCTCTGAATGTCCGGATTGCCCGGAACTCGTTCCCGAAGCATTCGTAAAGGTCTTGCCCAGATATTCAGCCGGTAATGGCCCTAATCCGATCGGCATGTAATTTCCAAATACATCTGGAGCCTCTGTAATCGAGACCACCACGCCTGCACCAGTTACCGGAGCACCGCCATATTCGGTGAGCAGACGGGTCCAGCCGATATCGTCCTTCCAATCAGCCTGCGTAGTGCCCGTCGCGGTGGCGAACGCGATTGCCAATACCAATGACAGTATATTTCGTCTCATCGTATTCCACTCAACTTGTTAAACGATTTCCTGTATGCCGAATCGAAAATGTGACACGGTTTGGTTGATTCCCCTTTGACACCAAACCAAATCCGCAAATTACCGAGCAACCGTATGGTCTTTTTAAGGTAACCCATCTCAAACTGTTCCACAAGGAAATTCTGATAGAATAGGTGCTTAAAATGTAGGCTTGCGATTTTGATCAACCGTTTGCATCCATCGGCCTGGACGGTGACGCGAATTCGTGTTTGTCTGAATGCTATCAATCTTCAGGTATTGGAGAGCTGGGAACGGTTTATGCCAAAAATCAGTAAAGCTCAAATGAGCAAACTGTTCTATCGTCTGGAAAAGACCTATTCGGCCGGCATCGACTTGTTTACAGCGCTTCGTCGCGAAAGCGAACAGGGTAGCCACGCCTTTCGATCGGCAATGAAATCCATTGCCGATCGCGTAGGCCAAGGCAACAGTTTGGCGGAGAGCATCGCCACACTGGGCGATTACTTTCCACCATTGGTCGTCTCGGTCGTGAAAGCCGGGGAGCGCGGTGGACGACTGGAGGATTCGTTTCGGCGGCTTTCACAACACTTCAACAGCCTTGTACAGTTTCGGCAAAGACTACTGGGGAAGATCGCTTGGCCGCTGTTTGAGTTGGGTTTTTCGATTGTCGTTGTTGGAGTGATGATTCTGATTCTAGGATTTATTCTGGAGTCAGGTGATCTGGAACCGATTGATTGGTTTGGCTTGAAACTGGGAACGGTTGGCAATTTTGTGCTTTATTGCGCCATCGTTCTGTTCCTTCTCAGCGCGGCGTTTGTGTTGATTTTTGGCGCGATGAAAGGCTGGTTTGGTCAGATCCCAATGCGGATCGCCAAGTACATTCCGCTTGTTGGCAAAACAATTGAGAGCTTGTCACTTTCCCGATTCGCCTGGACATTATCGGTCGCTGAGAACGCGGGCATGACGCCTCAGGAGTCCACGCAACTCGCCTTGGAGTCGACACAGAATTTTTACTTCACGGACCAGATTGGGAAAATCAGACGTGAAATTGACGCGCGGAAACAACTGCACATCGCTCTAGGTTCTACCGGAGTCTTTCCGAAGGAGTTCTTGATGTACGTTGAAAACGGCGAAACGGCTGGCGAGTTGGCCGAGACCATGGATCGCGTTTCGGTGGACCTGCAAGAGACTGCTGAAAACAATCTTAAGACGATTTCCACGATCGGCTTTGTGCTAACGTTTCTTTTTACTTCCGTCGTGATCGGCGGGGCAGTCATTATTCTGTTCAAGAAAGTCTATATCGACCAGATTCAAAACATTTCAAACGGGTTCTGAGCGGCGTCAGGCTGGGGACTTGGGGCCTTGGGGACTTTCGGGCAGGAAATGATCTTGCCGTCATTAACCAGTTACTGTATCTACTCCCCCGTTCAGCTTTTCGAATCTGCTTCACAGGAACCCTCCATGCGCGCGTTCTCTCTGCTATCACTCTTCGTCTTGCTCGCTGCCGGATGCACTTCGGCCCGCACTAGCGATACTGCCCGAACAGGTATTGAACAACTTTTGGTGTCCAACGCCGTGGACCAAACTCTCGACAAAATTCCTTTTCCGAACGTCGAAGGCCGCAAGGTTTTCATCGATCCGCAATATCTGGAATCAGTCGATAAGGGCTACATTGTCGCGTCCGTTCGACAGCGTTTGCTTGCCAGTGGCGCCGAATTGAAAGACAAAAAAGAAGATTCCGAAATCACAATGGAAATTTCTTCAGGAGGCGTTGGCACAGACAACCTCGATTCCTACCTGGGGATGCCGGCCTTAGCGATTCCCGGTCCAATGCCCTTGAATTTGCCCGAGGTTCGCATGTATCAACGCAAAAGTCATTATGGTACTGCGAAATTGGGCGTAGTTGCCTACAGCACTTCGGATGGAAAAATGATCATGGATAGCGGTCGTGCCCTCGCTCGATCGGACGACAGCAGCTGGAGCGTGTTTGGAATCGGGCCAATCCAACGTGGCACCGTTCGCGACGAAGTCCGCATTGCCGAAAGCCGTTCCACAAGTATTCCTACGCGAACCGCCAAAGTTTACGAGTCCGAAGACAGCACCACCCTGAAGCGTTGATGGTTGGTTATTGACACGCGAAGTCGATTTTCTCCTCCTCTGCAACGTTCGCTCGTGAGGACACGAACTTGTATCACGGGACCTTCTGCGTCCAAGCGGCCTGGGAGTATTTTTGGTGGACAAGGTGGTGGCATGCGGCAAGGGGCGGTTGCGAATCCGGTTCACCCGCCCCCCACTGGGTCGCAAGCGCCGCCTCTAAAGCGTTACGAGAGACCGGCAATCCGCATAAAAAATCCCGGTGGCTGCGGTCTTGGCGATAGTCAGGCTGACGCACCGGCCGATTGAGACAGCTTTCGATGAACCCAATCGACATCCCATAAAGTAAAGTGCCGTGGTAAACAATTGCATTGCGCCGACAACGAAGGCTGTTGCCGCTGAATTTTTTGCCGCAGCAAGTGAGATCGCTGGTGCCCGAAATTTCGCTTTCTATTCCCAGTCGCCCCAATCCGGCAACCATACTCGACAAAACGAAATCGTGGGCCCGATCGACCATCACTAATTCTGGTCGCAGGCGCAAATCCAAAACGACCGCATACATTAAACAACCGCGGCCGGTCACAATTGCGGCACCGCCACTGGAACGCCTGAGAATGGGAATGTCGTTGGCGCGACAGAAATCGAGATTGACTTCGTGCGAATAGGGTGAGCTTCGGCCAAGGACGACAAAGGCATCCTCGGGCTCCCAAAAACGCAGGCATTCATGGCCTGTTTGTTCCTCTGCCCGGTCGAGCAGGGCCTCGTCCATTGCAAGATTCGCCGCCGGAGTTTCGAGCGTCATTTGCAAAAGCCTCATCGGTACTCACCACCTCTTCCCAAAACTACTTGTAGCAAACCTGAGCACCGTCCCAAGTTACCACCCAAGCTGGACAATACCAAATGCCTGCATGGAGATAGGCAATCTAGAAAGACCTTGCAGGTGCCACCAGAAAATTCTGGGTCAAATTGCACATTAACAATTGAAAATCGCCTCTCCTTTCGTCAAACTCGTCAGGATCGGAAACAGAAAAGTAGCCAGCAACCACCTTGCTGCTAAGATAGAAGTGGAACGCGAATCCGGAAACGCGCGCCGAATTTGTTCGCATTGAAGGGTCTAAAAAATGAGCTTTGTTAAAAAGTTCTCGTTGACTACCGTTTGGATTCTTGTCATTTCGTTGCCAGCTTGGGCTGCTGCTCAAGTCAATTACATCTATCAGCCCAAAGTCATTCAGGTCGAACAACCGGTCACCAAAACTCGATTGGTGAAGGAGACGACTTACGAACAAGTACCCATTACCGAGCAAGTACCGGTTATCACCACGGAAACTCGGTACCGTAAGACAACGGCCTATCGCCCGGTAGTGAAGAACAAGATTTTGGAGGAACGTTACGAAGTTCAAAAACCCGTGATCGAAACATCGTTTAAAGAACACGCGGTCGAAGAAACTTCTATGGAAGAAGTCACGGAAATGCGGAAACAACAGGTGGTTGTCGAGAAACCTGTAACCGAAACGCGAATGCGTGAAGAACAGGTGATCGTGAAAAAGCCTGTGGAAAAAACTGTCTACCAACAGGAAACTCAAACTACCTATCGCCCGGAACTCCGTAGCGAAACATCTTATGCTGAGGCTGACGTGGTGATCACTGATCCGTCTGCATCAGTCGGCGGTACTCATTTGGAATGGTTGAAGCGCGGATATTATTACGACGCCGATAAAAGCGCTTACGTTTATCGTCGGCCTGGATTGCATTGGGTTAATTCCCCGACGCAGCCGGTCACCACACAAAAAATCTTGGTTCCGCAATCAACCATGAAAACTGTACTTGTGCCCCAAGAATCAACTTCGCTTAGACCGGTGACAATTTCTGCGGTCGAAGACGTCATCGAAACCCGCCGCGTTCCTTACACGGTCGAGACAACCCAAAGTGTTGTGGAAACCGTCGATGTTCCAGTTGCCGTTAGGAAACCGGTCATCAAGTACCGGACGGAACGCGTTCCCGTCAATTCCACCCGTTACGAAACTCAAGAAGTCGTACGGCGAACGCCTTTCACCGAAACGACTTGGCAGTGCGTCGAAGAAAATGAACCGTATCAAGTTCAAGTTCAAAAGTATGCGACGCAAACGAAAATGGTTTCGATTCCCAAAACGGTTTATCGCGAAGTTCCGTATGAAACCATCGAAACCGTCTCGAAATTCGTCATGGAGAAAATTCCTGTCGATGCAAACGGTTGTCCGCTGCCTGTCGTGAATACACCAGAAACAAGTTCATCGACGCCCACTAGCCCGGTCAGGGAATTGGCCTCGTCTTCCACCACTACTCAACAGTCGGTCGCGAAGCCGACTTTGGCAAACGAGCCAAATAGTTATGGCTCCTTTAATCGAACCCGCGACGGACAAACGCTTAGGCAAAGACGCGTCATCGATGCCGAAGCAAAACCGACTGCGAAAGAAACCGAAACAATGGCAACGGAAGAAAAACCTTCGTCCGCTGATCTCTCCGCGGAGCCTTTGAAAAGCGTTTTGACATTGGAAAGAAAGGAATTGAAACCGATTGGAGCCCGCCCAATCCCCAAAGAGGCCGATATTCCTCCCGCTATTGAACGGCCAAAAACAAATTTGGACTCTCCAGGGGCACAATCCCCTAGCACCGGCGACCAACCCACAGTACCTGCGACAAAAACGTCTAAAGACCCATTCATAGGATAATCGAGGCAAAATAGGTGACTTTTCGTCAAATGATTGGTCAACACCAAATTGAGGCCGAACAGCGAAATTGTGGGAACTGAACGATTGGCCGCTCCTCCCCCTTCTTACGTCTCAATTTTCATTTGTTATATTTGACGGCGTTGTTTCGTCGTGGGGCTAACGTCGCCCCCAAAAAATTCAGTTTTGTTTGATATGGGAGACCCCACTATGCGTAAAGTTTTTGGTTTTGCTATTGTTGCTTTGTTGGTTTGCAGTCAAGCGTTCGCTCAGAACACGACTCAACCTTCCCCAAGCGACGCACCTCCTGCTGCTGCAACTCCAACGGCTCAAACCGTTGTTGAGCCAACTGCACAGGCTGCACCTGCTCCAATAGCCGTTCAAGGCTTCCCGATTCAAGCTGGCTGCGGTTGTGCTGCAGCTCCAGTGACGAATTCAGGTTGTGGTTGCAACGCTCCTGTTGTAAACACCGGTTGTGGTTGCAATGCTCCTGTTGCAAACACCGGCTGTGGTTGCAATGCTCCTGTTGCAAACGGTTGCTATGGTGGTGGACGTCAGCGCATCCTGCATGGCCGCCGCAACAACGATTGTGGCACTTGCTGCTCAGCTCCTGCTCCTAGCTGCTGTTCAGCACCTGTAGCTGCTGCTCCTTGCTGTGCAGCGACTCCCGTTGTTGCTCCAGCTTGTGGTTGCTCGAACACCGTTGCTGCTCCAGTTGATAACTGCTGCCCAACTCAACGTACTGGCATCCGCAACGTTCTGCCCACCCGCGGTAACGGCATTCGTCTGCGACGTGGTTGCTAGGTTCAAGTGATTACTCGACCACTAATCCACTCAAAATAAAAAACGCCATGACAATTGTCATGGCGTTTTTTTGTACATAGGCGGGGCTAATCCACTAACCGACCATGGCCATTAGTAAGCAAATTCTTCGTTACGGTTGACCGACTTCTGTCGCAGTGTGAACTTAGGTGCCCGAACGGTTTCTGTGGCAACTATCTGTGGGGGCACGACCATTTCCTCACTATCGGTTCGGGATTCGGCTTTCGCTCGTTCGCAACTTTCGAATTGTTTGGTCAAACGAACCGTTTCCTCGCGAGACATGACCTGGCACTCCACCAGAATGTCGTCAAATGACGGACCCAACAGCGCGGATAGTTTCTCGATCATTTGCGTCTGTTGCTTGGTCAAGAACTCTAAGTGGACCGCGGTAGTGAGAAAACCAACTCCACGATTTTTCTCCATTTCATCGTACACTCGTGCGACTTGACGAATCGTCAACAGATCACGTTGCAGGGCAACGGTGCTGGGCGCAGGGATCATCTGCTGCTGGATACCTACCAACCCGCAGAATTGGTCGCAGGTAATGATTCCCTGCTCGATCAGATACAAACCAAATTGCAAACTCATTGTTACTCCAAATAACTGGTGTGAACGAAAGAAATATCGGCGAATCGTCATGAGTTCTTTTCTTGCTTCGCGTCGGGCACCGAGTTTGTCCGCAACACGAATGAATGTAACACTTGTGCAACCTGCGCCGAAATTCGCCGGGAAACATGAAATTCCACTTAGTCCGGTTGTACCGCCCGCAACGGAATGTGCCGAGCAAGTAAATATTTCCCGAGCGAATGTTTTTGCCGTTTGTTGGAAAAGGAAGCTAAGGTTTTCAGTCTCGGTTATTCGAGATTCCAGGTTTCTTGCCCCCATTGGCCTACGAGCGTTACACCTATGAAAAAATTTGAGAGAAAGTTGAACTACATTGATGGCAGTGTACAAGGTTCACTAGTTCGTCGAATCATGCTGCATTGGCTTTCCTTCCTTGCAATAGCATCCTTTTCGTTCATCTTGCTACAGGCATTGCTGGGAAATCCAGACTTGCCATTGACCGACCGAATCGCGAAGACCGTCTCCGAGTTCGCCTTGTTGGGCGTTCTCATGTTGGCAATTCTACCGGCCTTCGTGCTGGATACCATTCGTTTCAGCAATCGATTCGTTGGTCCGATTGCCCGCCTTCGTCGCGCATTTCGCGAACTGAACGAGTTCGGGCACTGCGAACCAATCAAGTTTCGCGGCAATGACTTTTGGCAAGAAGTCGCCGACGAGTTCAATTCCATTGCTGCCCGTGTTCACGAACCGGCAGTCACTAACAAAGACCAAAACGTTTCTGCTTCCTAGTCATCGTTTGAGCGACCCAAGGGTTTAAAGCCGGAAATTAGAAGATCAGGAAATGAAATCAAACTCTCAAATCCAATCGAAGCGCGTTGGTGCGGCACTCGTGGAACTCGCGGTCTGCCTGCCGATCATTGTGATGATCGTCATGGCCACAATCGAATGCTCCAGTTTGTTATTCTGCAAACAAGCAATGGTCCAGTCGGCGTACGAAGCCGCCATGGTCGCCACCAAAAGCGATGGGACTACGGTCAAAGCCGTGGACGCCGCGCAACGTGTGGCACAAGGTCGGCGAATCAGCGGGATCGGAATTACCTTCAATCCTCCAAATATCGATCGAGTTCCCTCAGGAACCATAATCACCGTTTCTGCCACTGCTCCATCTGCCGCAAACCGGCTGCTAACCAGTGGAATTTTCACGTCGCCGACCGTCAGCGCCCGTGCGGTTATGGTTCGCGAATGAGTTGTTTAAAAGGCAATATTCTGGCTCTTGGCAAGACTATGAAAACGAAAACAAAAATGAAGAACCGCACCGGTGCCATGTTGCCATTGATCGCGGTGTCAATTGTCGTGCTCTTTGCAGCTGTTACGTTGTCTGTGGACATCGCCCGTATTCACGTCACCCGTGCCGAATTGCGCACGGCAACGGACGCCGCAGCGCGGGCCGGTGCAGAAGCCTTGAGTCGGACCCAGGATGTAAATGCGGCAATCGATCGCGCTATTCAAATCGCCAATTTGAATCAAGTCGCTGGGAAAAATCTGAGCATCCGTCGCAATCAAGTTTCGGTGGGGCAAGCAACGCCTGGTACCGATGGATTATTCAACTTTGATCCTAAGGGCAAAGTAATTAATGCAGTGCGAGTCACTGGCAGTCGGACCAGCGGCAGCCCCGACGGGCCCGTCGGATTGATGTTTGGCCCATTGTTCGGTGTCACCAAATTTGAACCAATTCAAACGTCATCGGCTGTACGGACTGATCGGGACATCGCCGTGGTGCTCGATGTTTCCGGATCGATGAATGACTTTGGACGATTTCCGGCATTGCAAAACGCCTTGGGTACATTCTTGAACGAACTGTCGAGGACTTCGCAGAAAGAACTCGTCAGCTTGACTGTTTACAGCACCGCTTCGCGAAAGAAGCTAGATCTGACGAATGATCTCGCCGCAATCTCGGCTTCCTTTGCCGCCGAACGTCCGGCTGGTTTTACAGCGATTGGTGAAGGACTGAAAACCGGGATTGCTACGCTCAAAGACAGGTCATTCGCCCGGCCATTTGCATCAAAGACGGTGGTCCTCATGACCGATGGAATCCACAACACGGGCGAGAGTCCCGACGCCGTAGCCCTTCGCAATAAAGACATCACCATCCACACGATTACTTTTAGCCAAAGTGCAAATCAAACACTAATGCGTCGCGTCGCGGCCATTTCTGGAGGAACTTTTCTCCACGCCGAAACCAACGAGCAACTTGAGCGGGCCTTTCGCGAAATCGCTCGACAATTGGCAGTCCTGTTGATCGACTAATAACGCAAAATCTACCCGGAACGAACATGACAAGAACCTCAACGAATTTTAAATCGAACCGGCGAAATCGAAGCGGTGCATTGACCGTCGAGATGGCAATGACATTGCCTGTTTTCTTTACGATTCTGTTTGGGTGTTATGAGATTTGCCACGCGAGCATGCTCCAGCACGCTGCCGAAAGCGCAGCGTATGAAGGAGCTCGGGCCGGAATCGTCCCAGGCGCGTCTGAATCGCGATGCCGCAATTCTGCCACACTTGTTTTACGCTCCATGGGAATACGAAAATTTGATGTCCTGGTTTCCCCGTCCAGGATCGGGACGACTACTCCCACAGTAGACGTGGAGATCCGTGTGCCGATGAAGGGCAATACGACCTTTGCCACTTTCTTCTTCAAAGATCCTGTATTCCGCGGGCGTTGCGAACTAGTCCGCGAAACACTGTAAATTTCCGCTCGATGAGAGAACCGCATGAGCCCTCGAGGAATCGAGGGCTCTTTTCTTTTCACTACGGGAGTCGTGTTGACTCCATTCTGGTTGCGTCCTGGTGTAAAATTGAAAGCAGCGTTCCGAGGCTGCAATCGTGTATTGCCGCCAGGCTAATTGCTGGATTCACCAGTTCGCCTCGAAGCGCATTTTTCGTATTCGCTTTTCAAAAACAATGAGGGGTTCGCTGATGCCAACTGCCTGTTGCCGTGCTGCGATTTTCCGGATGACGTTCTTTGCCGTATTGATGGTTGGGAGCTTTTGTGTTCATGCCCGACCGTTGTTTGCTCAAGATTCATCAGAGAATCCGGTCCAGTTCGCCGAAGAAGAGTTGGAATTTTTCGAAAAAGAAATTCGACCCATCTTTGCCGCACATTGCCTTGAATGCCATGGTCCAGATGAACAGGAAGCCTCGCTGCGGCTCGACAGTCGAGCCGCAATTCTCAAGGGAGGCGATACGGGACCAGCGATTGTTGTGGCAGAGCCGGCGAAGAGTTTGCTTTTGCAAGTGGTCAGTTACGGAGGCGACATTCAAATGCCACCGGACTCGAAGTTGCCCGCTGCGAAAATCGAACTCTTGAAACGTTGGATCGAGCTCGGAGCACCGTGGCCTGTTGATTCCGAACAGAAGCACGCGGATGCGACTGTTTTCGATTTAAGGTCTCGCCTGGCGGGGCACTGGAGCTGGCATTCCCCGCGAATGCCGCAATTGCCAAAGGTGAACAGAAGAGATTGGGATCGCGATCCGATCGATCGTTTCATTTTGCAGCGTTTGGAAGCAGAAGGATTGCAACCGGCCGGAGACACCGATCGTCTAACCTTGATCCGCCGACTTTACTTCGCACTCATTGGCTTGCCCCCAACCCCGGAAGCCGTCGCGAAATTTGTCGCTGACGAATCGCCACAAGCGATCGAAAGGGTTGTCGATGAGTTATTGGCGTCACCACGGTTCGGCGAACATTGGGCACGCCATTGGATGGATCTGATGCGCTATGCCGAGACCTATGGCCATGAATTCGATTATCCGATCGAGAATGCCTTTCAGTTTCGCGATTACTTGATTCGCGCGTTCAACGCTGATGTGCCCTATAACGAATTTGTCCGCGAGCACATCGCTGGCGATTTGTTGCAATCACCGCGAACAAACATCGAACGAAAATTCAATGAATCCGTTTTGGGTACTGGTTTTTGGTTTCTAGGGGAAGCCACCCATGGGCCCGTTGATGTGAAGGAAGATGAGGCTGGCCATATCGACAACCAAATTGATGTGATGACGAAGACCTTTCTCGGCCTAACAGTGGCCTGTGCGCGTTGTCATGATCACAAATTTGATGCGATTTCTACCGAAGACTATTACGCTTTATCCGGATTTCTCCAAAGCAGTCGCCGGCAAACGGTTTTACTGGATATCGACCGGAAAATTGCGACTGGTGTCGAGGAATTGCGGCCCATTCTAGAGCGCGCTAACAAAAATTTCGAATCGTGGTCGGAAGCCCTACAGCTCTGTGACCCAAAACGAGCCAACCAGATTCTTACGGCGGCAATCACGCTTGCTCGAACAAAGTCGAAAAATGCCCCCGGTGCGATCATGATTGAAGGCGAAATGCTGCAGCCAGACGTCGCCAATAAGAACGTTTCAGTCCAAAACTTGGGGCCGCAAAGAGATTTCGCTTGGAGCAACGACCGCCAATTGTGGTGGATGGATGGCCAAGTTGGCGACCGCATCACTATGAATTTTTCAGTGCCGGATACCAAGAAGTATTCGTTGTCGTATAGCCTGACAAAAGCACGTGATTATGGAATCGTCAAGATCTGGATCGATGATTCTGAAAACTTGCAAACGATCGACTGCTTTTCGCCGAATTTGCAAACGACGGGCAAACGGAAACATAGCGATCTCTTGCTGGAAAAGGGTTTGCATCGATTGAACGTGGAGATTGCCGGCCATCATCCCGAAGCGATCCCTCGACGAATGTTCGGGCTGGACTATTTGGTTCTCGAATCCTCGGAATCCGACTCGGCAACGAACCAGTGGCAACACGATCTGGCCGAAGCTGCCGTCAATTTGAAGATGGAGACAGGACAACTGGCGAAAATCGTTGACGCTTTGCAATCTCCAGAGATTGCGTCGCCTGACCATCCGCTGTTTGCCTTGAAGCGACTTGCGTCGCCAGGTGCCGGCGATGGCTTGCTGGACGACCTTCGGCACGAGTGCCAAACAGGACCCAATTCAACAGCAATCCTTTTTACAGATTTTGCCGATGAGACCCAGTGGTTGAGCACGGGATGGGCGTTTGCCAGAGACCCGTCCAACGCTTTTGTATTGAATTCGGATGGGTCGATCGAAGCTGCCGACGTTGTGAGTTCGGGAAGTCTTGGAAAATCGTTGCAAGGCAGCATTCGATCGCCTACGTTTGAACTGACGCACGACCAGATCCATTATCGAATTCGAGGGGAAAATGTTCAGATCCGCTTGATAATCGACGGATTTACCTTGGACGTTTTTAACTCATTGTTGTTCGACAGCATGTCATTCACGATTCCAAAATTGCCCACATTCCAGTGGCGAACGCAAGCAGGCGATGTGAAAAATTACCGGGGCCATCGGGCTTATATCGAAATCAACGATTTGGGCAATGGATGGTGTGTGCTGGACAAGGTCGCGTTTTCCAACGATGGGCCGCCGGCCATTGAAACTCACCCATTGAATCTTGCCATGCTGCAAGACCTCAACGATTCAAGTGCCGAAACGGTGGCTGCCGCGTTTACAGCCTCAGCGCTGAATTGCATGTCACACGGCAACTCTGCGGCTAAAGCGGAATTGTGGAGCTGGATTGCCGCTAACGACTGGGAGATTTGCTTTTTGGGTCGTGACGCCAAAGGCCTGGAGAACTTCAGCCGTTGGAAGAAAGATCTAGCGGAAATGGTTGAGAAAAGTGCGGCGCTGCCTGCTCCGGTTCAAGCAATCGGCATGACGGACGGGTCGCCGGAAGACGAGTACGTGTTCATCCGCGGGAATCACAAGTCAGTCGGCCCTGTGGTCCAACGTCGTTCGCTGACCGCGCTTTTGGAGGATCCTTTACGATATCAAAACCTCATCACGAGCGGCCGATTGGAGTTTGCAAACGAGCTCGTTGCCCCAACACATCCGCTTACTGCACGAGTGATGGTCAATCGAATGTGGCACCATCTATTCGGCCGCGGCCTCGTCGCTTCTGTGGATAACTTTGGGGCCTTGGGCAGTAAGCCAACGCATCCGGAACTTCTGGACTATTTGGCTTTGGAATTCGTCCGGGATGATTGGTCGATGAAACGGATGATCAAACGAATGGTTTTAACGCGGACGTTCGCTCTTGCCAGTACCGCATCCGCTGATGCAAAAAAACGGGATCCCAACAACGATCTATTGCATGCGTTCCGGATTCGTCGATTGTCCGGCGAAGAAATTCGGGATGCGATTTTGCAAACGAGCGAGGAATTGGACACGACGATGTATGGCCCATCGATTCCAATTTTTCTAACTGAGTTTATGCAAGGCCGCGGACGGCCCGGCAGCAGCGGCCCGCTGGACGGTGCCCGCCGTCGCAGTTTGTACATTGAAACCCGCCGCAACTTTCTAAATCCAATGATGCTGGCTTTTGACATGCCAATACCTTTTAATGCCATTGGCCGACGAAACGTTTCAAACGTACCTGCTCAAGCGTTGATTCTGATGAATGACCCGTTCGTGATCGACCAGGCGCAAAAGTGGGCGGCTAAAGTAATTCAAACCCCGACAAGTCGCGAGGAAAGAATCGCGTCGCTCGTGAATCGTGCATTAGGCCGACCGCCGTCGGTTGACGAACTAAAGATGTGCCGACAATTTGTTGAGGATGAAGCTAGTTCTCGAAACATTCCCGTTGCAGAAATCGATCGCCATCAGGAATTATGGCGAGACTTCTGTCATGTTTTGTTCAATCTAAAATCGTTTACATTCGTCTATTGACATTTACGCGGCTGCCGTGCAGTTGACCACTGGCTCGCACTTTATTCTGTATTGGAGTATTCCATGGCAAATCAATTTCCTTGCGGCAAAACTCGACAAGTGATTTCGCGGCGGGACATTTTGGTGCGAGCATCTTGTGGTTTCGGCGCGGTCGCTCTTGCAGCCTTGTCGCGAAACAGCGCGTTTGGTGGGCTGTCCTTGCGGGACGAACCCGTCGGCGGACCACTCGCGCCGCGCACCCCGCAATTTGCGCCCAAGGTAAAGCGCGTTGTTTATCTGTACATGGACGGGGGCCCTTCGCAGGTCGATACTTTTGACCCGAAACCGCTGTTAACGAAAGAAAATGGCCAACCGTTCAAAATGAAAATGGAGCCGACACAATTCAATAATCGCGGCAACACACTTGGCAGCCCATGGCAGTTCAACAATTACGGCGAAAGCGGAACGCCCGTCAGCGACTTGTTTCCCAACATTGCGAAACATGCCGACAAGCTTTGTGTGATTCGTTCGATGTACAGCAACTTTTCGGAACACACGAATGCAAATTACTTTTTGCACACTGGAAATGGCTTTCAAGGTCGCCCGAGCATGGGCGCATGGGTGTGTTATGGTCTGGGAAGCGAAAATCAAGACTTGCCAGGGTTCGTGGTTCTCAACGGCGGATTGATTCCGCCGGGTGGATTGGATTGCTTTAACAGCGGTTTCCTTCCTGCCAGTTACCAAGGCTCGGTGTTCAATCCTGGGGATCGCCCACTGGCCAATATTCGCCGCAGCGAATCCAGCGAAACGATTCAGAAAAACAAACTCAACTTACTGGCCCAATTGGATGCCGCTAATATGGCACGGTCCGGTGCCGACGATCAAATCGAATCGGCAATCGCCAACTATGAACTGGCCTTTCGCATGCAATCTACCGTCCCTGAGATCGCTGACATTCAGAACGAAAGCGAAGCAACCAGGGAAATGTATGGGCTAAACTCTAAATACGAGCCCACCAAAATTTATGGACGTCAGTGTTTGTTGGCTCGCCGCCTCTTGGAAAAAGGGGTGCGGTTTATTGAGTTGACTTGTCCGGGCGTAGGCCATGACCGTTGGGACCAGCATCAAAACTTGAAAAAGGGTCATGAGGACAATGCGCGGGCGATCGATCAACCAATTGGCGCGCTGCTGACTGACCTGCACCAGCGCGGGTTGCTGGAAGATACTTTGGTCGTTTGGTCTGGCGAATTTGGGCGAACACCTTTCGCGCAGGGATCGGACGGAAGAGACCACAATCCGTTCGGCTTCAGCCTGTGGATGGCAGGGGGTGGAATTCGGGGCGGCATGACTTATGGAGCAACTGACGAGTACGGTTACAAGGCGATCGAAAACAAAGTGGAAATTCACGATTTGCATGCCACGATGTTGTATCTCCTCGGCATGGACCACGAGAAGCTGACGTTTCACTGGTCGGGTCGTGACATGCGTTTGACCGATGTCAAAGGAAAATTAGTGAAGGCGATTTTGTCTTAAGCCCCAAGACATCAGATCTGGGCCGAGTCGACAATCGTTTTCGCTGGGGAAATGGGTTGCCAATTCGCAGGCTGATTTGGACTGCATTCAGAAATTGGCAATTCGAGGAATTTCTGAATTCGATCGATAGGATAGTTTTTTTCGATCATAGCTCGTTTCAACTTTGACTCGTTGTAACTTTTGCTGGTGACCTCGATCATTCTTAGCAACCGGCAAAGAACGATCGTCACGAGCGGCCCGCCAACACAAATTCCCAAAACAATCGACAGCCACACTGGGTCTTGAATCGTTTTTTCCATGGCTTTTCTCGCGGGTCGGTCATTGCCTGTTTGATTCATTAGCCGAAACGGGTTACACCCATTCTATATCACCAACGCAACCAGGACTTCCCTGATTGCTGGGATAAATCAAACGGTTGACGTCAAAAAAATGGGCCAGCCAGTTAATCTGGCCGGCCTACAAAACTTCACATCGTCGAAGCGTGGGATGTTGAAGACGCCTAACGGGTGCGGCGTCGAGAAACAAACGACAATCCGAATGCGCCGAAAGCTAACAAGCCCAATGAACTTGGTTCTGGAACTGAAGTGAATAACAGGTTTCCTGTGCTTACGGGATTGACCGCTGCTCCTGAAGTCCAATTGGCCGAGTTGGTCACATATATTTCCCAACCGGCTCGGTCGCGTGCAACGTTATCATTGATCAGGCGCAACCCTCCAGCCAAAGGCGTGGGATTCAGCGAAATACCCAGCGTTCCGATGGGTTTATTCCCAGTTGCAGCAGAAGTCGCATTTTCGAAGCCATTGGTATCATCGAGCACGAAATGAATTGCACTCGGTGAATTCAAGGGCAGATTCAGTGGAGCGGAAAACCCGTAAATTTGATCGCCCGTTTGACTGAGGGCCAAATCGGCAAATGAACCGGAACTGGCTCCTAGGGGAAGTCCGGTTTTGGTCCACGTGAACAAAGCGTTGGTAACGTCTAACGAACTAATCAAAGTGCCCGCCGAGATGTTGCTAGCTGCCGTGAATTTGATCAGGTTTTCGTTTCCGTCACCATCTACACCACCGGCGCCGCGGAATTGTGAACCGGTCCAGCCGTTGTCGGTAAAATAATACGTTGTTCCAGCCGTCAAATTGATCAACGGTGCAAACGTAAATGAATCTGGGGCACCGTTATTGATCCTCCCCAAGATCACTAAATCCGCCGAAGCCGAACTGCAAATTGCAGCTGTAGCCGCGACCATCAACATTAGTCTTCGCATGCGAAATCCTCCAATAAAACCAAGCAATTGAACAAAACCATAACGACAACGAGGATATCTGGGTGATATGAAGAAGTTGTTAAGCAACGGTGAAGATGGGGAGTTTTTGTCAAATTTCCCGAGCGCGCTGAGTGCCGAAGATCAATATTGCTCAAGTGAGAGCAATAAGCGAAAAAGGACCGTCAATTGCCCCAATCGCCCAGAATTACCGGGCTGCGGATGAGTCTTTGGCTTATGTCAAGGGAATCAGCGTGTACCAATTCTGTCTTGGCCCATGATGGAGACGAGGCATTTTGGAATATTGACCGTTCCATCAGCGTTCTGGTGATTCTCCAAAACGGCGATCAACGCTCGGCTCAAAGCGATCGCCGTACCATTCAAAGTGTGCACAAAGTGAGTCCCTTTCTCACCGGTTTTCTTAAAGCGAATATTCAGTCGTCGCGATTGATAGTCCGTGCAATTCGAGGTGCTGGTAACTTCACCCCACTCACCCGCCTCACCACGGCCGGGCATCCAAGCCTCCAGGTCGAACTTGCGATACGCGGGCCCACCCAAATCACCGGTGGCCGTGTCGACAACACGGTAGGGGATTTCGAGAGCATCGAACAACTCGCACTCAATTTGTTTCAATTCCTGATGCATCGCCTCGCTTTGTTCGGGCGTCGTGAAACCAAACATCTCGACTTTGGTGAATTGGTGGACTCGATACAGTCCGCGAGATGCTCGTCCGGCAGCCCCCGCTTCGGTTCGATAACAGTGGCTGATTCCACAAACTCGCAGCGGCAAATGCTCTTCGTTAAGAATCTGATTGGCGTAGAGACCACCCAAAGTAATTTCGGCAGTGCCAACCAAAGACAGACTTGTTCCGTCGATGCTGTAAACTTGAGTCTCAGGACCGCGGGGCATGAAACCGATCCCCAGTAGAATCGAGTCTTGTGCCAAATCGGGCGTAATCGTCGGGAGAAAACCTCGCTTCACCAACTCGCGAACGGCCCATTGTTGCAGAGCCAAATCGAGCAGCACCAATTCGCCCTTCAGGAAATAGAATCCGGCACCCGTCGTACGGGCTCCGCCTTCAAAGTCGATCCAATCCCATTTCTCTCCCAGTTGCAGGTGATCCAGCGGTTTGAAGTCGAATTTTCTGACGGGAGTCTTACCGCGGCTCACCTCCAGGTTCGCTTGATCGTCGCGCCCGACCGGTGCGTCAGGATGCGCCATATTGGGAATAGTGAGTTGGATTTCGTGAACCTGGGCATCCAGTTGATCGAGTTCTGCTTGAGCCGCGTCTTTGGCTTCGCGCAGCTTGCGCCCTTCTTCTTTGCGCAGTTCTCGTTCGGAGGCGTCTTTTGCTTGTCCAATCGATTTTGAGATTTCGTTTGACTGGCGATTGAGTTGCTCGACGAGAATCAATTTTTCCCGCCGGTCCGCTTCCAGCTTAGCCAGCCTGTCAACGTCTGCCGTGACCCCTCGGTTTCGGCAATTGGCTTTGACAGCATCGAGGTTTTCAATAATGAACTTGCGATCGAGCATGGTGTAGTTTTTTCGATTTGTTTTGCAAAATGGAAATCAAGCGGATGGAATCATTGAGTAGTAGCCGCTGGGTGGCAATCGCCTGAGCATTTGCCTGGGCAACCGAATGAATTCGCAAAGGATACTATTTGGTTTTGATTTTGCTGATTTCTTCCCAAAGGTGAGCGCTTGTGGCAATCCCCCGGTGAAAGTCTGCCAGCAGGAACTTCTCGTTGGGGCTATGCAAGTTGTCATCGTCTTGGCCCCATCCCAACAGCAGTGTATCAATTCCTGCTCGTTCCGCGAATGCGTTTACTACCGGAATCGAACCGCCTGCGCGAATAAAAACCGGGTCCGTTCCGAAGCCTTTTTCAATTGCGTTGGCCGCTGCGGTCATGTACGGACTGTCCAATGGAACCATTGAGCCTGGTGCACCATGCATATCGATCAATTCCATTTTGATTCCCGGCGGGCACAGTTTCTCAAGGTGGGAGCGAAGTGCGGCTTGAATTTTTTTAGGGCATTGCTTGGCAACGAGGCGGAAGCTGAATTTCGCGCCGGCTCGGGCTGGCAAAATGGTCTTTGCCCCGTCGCCTTGGTAACCGCTCCATAAGCCATTGATATCAAACGTCGGCCGAGCCCAACGCCGCTCAAGTGACGTAAAGCCAACTTCGCCGCTCCCTTGCTGGACGCCGACACTGGAGAAAAAAGCCTTTTCATCAAAGTTCAAGTTAGAGTACTGCTCGCGCTCGGTATCAGAAAGTTCCACGATGTCATCATAGAACCCTGGAACTTGAATTCGACCTTGGTCATCAATTAACGAACTGAGCATTCGGGTTAACGTGTTGGCAGGGTTGGTTACCGCGCCGCCATAGGTGCCGCTGTGAAGGTCTTGTTTTGGTCCCGTCAATCGCAATTCAAAATAGGCAATCCCGCGCAGACCGTAGGTCACCGCTGGTTGCCCCGGACCGTATTGAGAGTTGTCGCTGATCACGACGATATCGGCCGAGATCCGCTCTTGAGCTGTTTTTTCTGCCGTGTCGTACTTGCCGGCTAGAAACTCGTACAGACCCTTGCTCCCGCATTCCTCTTCACCTTCGATCAGGAATTTTAGATTGACGGGCAGGCTACCGATTGTTTCGATCCACGCCTCGGCCCCAAACAAATGCGTGATCATTTGTCCTTTGTCGTCAGTGGCACCTCGCGCGTAGATTTTCCCGTCGCGAATCGAAGGTTCAAAAGGTGGCGAAATCCACTCGTTGAGCGGATCAGGAGGCTGCACGTCGTAATGGCCGTAAACTAATACCGTCGGCACGTTGGGAATCGTCGGTGATTCGGCATAAACAATCGGGTGACCGACAGTTGCTATTAACTCCGTTTTGAAACCCAACGAGCGAAACCGATCGGCAAGCCAGTTGGCAGCCCGGGCAACTTCGTTTTTAAACGCGGGATCCGTGCTGACGCTTGCCATTCGCAGCCATTCCGTCAATTCCTTTTCGTATCGGTCGTGGTTTGCGGCAATAAATTGCTCAAGTGTCGCCATCATAGATTTTCGATTCCAATAAGTGTCTACGTCGAGCCCATGACCGAGAACTGCGGAACTCGACGGCCGACGCAATTTTCCTGCTTGTTTCCGCGATAAAAATTGGTATTCTCAAACATTGCCGCGACTAAAATAGTGTTAGGCCGAGCAGCGGCAGGCATTCAAATATAGCGGTCGAATCAGCAGGCCGCTATTGCCTGACCGAGGGCGTTTTTGACTGATTTTTTGCTCGAACATCGGGTGACGAAGTGCGCACAGAGCGAAAGTACTTTCTCCAATCATTCCCTGTCAAAGACCCGTAGTCTTCGCTCGGATTGGTTGAGGAGCCCAGTGTATTTTGGTGGTCTATCAGGAGCGTTATTGACCTATGGAAGAAAAATCTGTTGCAGTGGCCGAACCCGAAGTAACGGTGACCACCAAGGCAACTCAAAAAAACAAACCAAAACGCCAACCGCGGTACCATGTGATCTTGTGGGACGACAACGACCACTCCTACGAATACGTCATCGTCATGATGCAAACCATCTTCGGACACGAACTGGAAAAGGGCTTCCTGATCGCCAAGGAAGTTGATCGATCGGGTCGAGCAATCTGCATGACGACCACCAAGGAGCATGCAGAATTAAAACGTGATCAGATTCACACGTTTGGTCGCGATTCACTCATCCCTCGCTGCCAAGGGTCGATGAATGCGACGATTGAACCTGAAGAAAGCGAATGACCTCGCCGCGAAAATTTGGGTGGAGTCGTTGAAGATGCGAAAATCCCCAGCGGATGCAACTCAATTCACGGAACGCGATTCGATTTCAAACCAGCGTACATTGTCGCATGATGCGAGGACTTCGGTCTGCCACGTAGTCCGCAAAAGTTGAGGTGACTTCTGAAGGTCGATCAGGCAAATTTGATCCATGAGCCAATTGCATTTGTTGGGGACCGTTTCGTACCATTCGCTACCGCGTCCGTACCCATCTGGGATCTCGGATTTTTGCAAGGTGTAACGATTACCGAACGACTTCGTACCGTGAAGCGTCGTGTGTGGTCAATGACCGGGCATCTGGAACGCCTGTTGCATGGCCTGCATTTGTGCGGCATCGCCAGTCCAATGAGTGTTCAAGAAATTAGTCAGGTGGTCAACGTTGTTGCTGAATACAACCTTCAATTCGTTGGCGAGGCCGACGAGTTGTCGATCGGAATTGGCGTGACGGCGGGTGATTCACGCTCACAGAGTCCTGTCGCCTTTCCTGATCGCTCGTTTGAAAATTCGACAACATGTCGGGTGATAGTGCATGCCGTACGACTACCTGTGGAAGAATGGTCGGCGGCCTATGCTAACGGCCTTGGATTGTTTACCACTAAAGTTCAAGAAATCTCGGGGCAGGCGATCCCGCGTTCGATTAAGTCGCGAAGTCGTTTGCATTACTGGCTGGCAGAACAAGACGAACGATTTGTTCCTGGGCAGTGCTATCCGTTATTGCTGAATTCGGATGGAAACGTTGCCGAAGCTCCTACTGCGACGATAGTTATGGTTGACGAATTGAGGCGAGCGATCGTTGCACCGCAGATTGAAACAATCTTGCACGGTGTAACGTTTGATTATGTCGCTGCGATTGCCAGCAACATCGGCTTGAGAATCGAACGCGGCGTGATTACACCTCGAGAACTCGCAAATGCCCATGAAGTTCTCTGGCTCAGTACTCCCCAATTTGTATTGCCGGTGACCACACTCGATGGCCAACCAGTTGGCACCGGCAAGCCGGGCCGTCGATTTAGCAAAATCATTGCCGCAATTGAGACCGATCTAGGCCTTTCGTTATTACCGCAATGATCGAGCAATTTACCGCAACTGGGTAGGTTTCAGCCCCAATTGGGCTACACTAAACTAGATTCGTGTTGCACTAGAGTTGTGATCCTCCCGATACGTCCTTGCGAGGTCGACATGAGCGAAGACGATGGCGAGCAAGTAAACGACACCCCGAATCGTGTGGTCAGTGCTGAACTGCGAGTCAATCTGATTCGGATCATTTCAATATCGGCGTTCTATTCCCTACATCTCTGGAATTATCTCGCACCAAATTTGGGAAGCGTTGTTTCCGAGTTTTTCGGCATTGGAACAGGCGCTGTTTCCTTACGCCGGCACATTGCCGTGACAACACTTAGTTTGGCGTGGCTGATGATTGCCTGTATCGTTCATTTTTTGATTGACCAGCGCAAGGTTTCTGATCGGCTGACCTTGTGGTCGACGTTGGCGGACATTGCACTGCTCACCGCGATTCTGTCTGTTTCGAGTGGTCCGTCAGGACCAATGGTTGCGGGATATTTCTTAATCCTGATGCTGACTGGATTGCGGTTTGATTTACGACTCGTACGAATTGCAACGTTTGCAGCAGGACTTGGTTACCTGACCGTCTTAGCCGTCGCACGATGGCCGCAGGGCATCCTCGAGATCGGAGAGGTGCAAACGGTTCCACGTTATCACCAGGCCATGGTTCTGGTGTCGATCACTATTTCAGGAGTGATCATGGGCCAGGTGGTTAGACTTGCCTATTCGGTGTGTGAGGATTCGCTGAAATTGGGGGGAAAGAAGACCTCATGAACACTAGTGACTCCTTGACATGTTCACGCTGCCATCATCCCGTTTCGCCGAATGCCAATTTCTGTTGGCGTTGCGGAGGCAAGTTGATGTCGGCTGCACTCGGAAAAGTTGGAAAAACGTCTGAGTCTACTGGTTCCAACGTACCGCATTCGGCGGCGTCCAATCGAGCGACCTTCAGCATCTCCAGTCTGCTGCTCATTACGACTCTCATTGCTGTCTGCATGGCATTGATCGTCGCCGTGCCCGGTTTGGGAATTCTGTTGTCGATATTCTCGTTGCCGCCTTTAGTTCGAACAACGATTCTCATACGGCATCGGCTCAAGTCGGGTTTGCCTGTAGAAACAGGCAGCAAAGTCGTCTGGTTCCTAGCTTCGTTGGGCACAACAATGTTAATAACCTTTGCGACTTGTTGCTTGAGTTTTGTTGCTTTTTTTGTTTCCTGCCTCGTCATGATTCCGATTGCTGGTCAAGGTTCAGGCGAACAAATTCTTTTAGCGGTCGCAAGTATTTTTACGTTGATTGTTGCAGGCTTGGTACTCTGGCTGTTTTCCTTTTGGATGCGTGCGCGATGGCGTCGCGATACGAAGGATTGATTTGATTCGCTGTTAATTAGCTCACCATATACAGGAAAGTACTCGATGAAATTTGGGTACGCGCTCATTATCTTGGCTGCACTCAGCGCTGCCTTTCTGTTGGCCCGAAAAACCCAAAAGGGCTTATCGCTACGACCGATGGAGAAATTCGGGATCGGATTGGGAGCGTTCATCGGCGCAATGTTTGGTGCCAAACTGCCGTTCCTGTTCGACAATTGGGACGCGTTTTTAGACGGCACAGCATGGTTCAGCGACGGCAAGACAATCTTGACCGGTTTGGTCGGAGGTTACTTGGGCGTCGAAATTTCCAAATGGACAATGGGTGTGCAAACGCGGACCGGAGATACATTCGTGCTACCAGTTGCCGTGGCTATCGCGATTGGGCGATTGGGCTGTTTTTATGCCGGCTGTTGTTATGGACAACCTACGACATTGCCGTGGGGGGTCGTTTTTCGGTCGGTCGATGAAGTTCCACGTCATCCAACCCAGCTTTATGAAACTTTGTTTCATTTGGTTGCGGCTATCGCTTTCTGGTGGTTGGCTGCCTTGAATCAATTCCCAGGACAACGCGTGAAGCTCTACATCATGAGTTATGCGACCTATCGATTCTTCAGCGAATGGTTGCGCCCCGAGGCAAGAATGTATGGCTCGCTCACCGGATACCAACTGGCAAGCGTGGCAATTGTGGCGCTATTTTGTTGGCTATGGTGGCGTGATACGCCAAAGTTACCGACGTTCGTTTCTGGCAAATAGCTCGGGAATGCAATCTATTGTTAGTGAAGTGCAAAACATTGGGGTCTAACATTGCTTTTGCCAACGTTTAGTGAGGGATGCCTTGCACCGTTTGCAGTTCTTTCATGAGAGCTTCAAATGCCGCGATGGCAACTTGTTCCTCCGCTGAGCTCGCATCAACTTTGGCCTTGAGTTCAGCTAGTTGTTTTTCGAGCGCTTCGCGAGCAGCGGCCTTTTGATCAATGATCGCTTGAGCCTCTGCGATTTTCGACTCAATCGTTCTGACTGTCGTAATGAATTGAATTTCACCTTGCCAACGATTGACTAACGCTTGAGCGGCTTCGATCTTTTGCTGTAGTTGGGCAACGACTCCCGTTTTTTCCGTGACTGTTTTTTGCAACGGTGTCAATTGTGACTCCATAGCCGTAATCTGCGTTGCCATCTGCTCCAGACTTACCTTTTGCGCCGCCAGTTTCTCGGTCACCGCCTTCATTTCTTGTTCGGTCATTGTCGTCTGCGTTGTGATTTCGGCAATTATTTTTGTTAGCTCGTCGACGCGAGCTTTGATGCTTGCCTGTTTTTGGGTTAGGCCTGCGGCGGAGGCCTGTAGTTCCGGATCTTGTGGCGAGATTGCGGCAACGGCAACTGCCTTTTCCGCGAGTTCTGTGAGGCTGGGCAAAAGCTTGGCTTTTTCTTCCATTTCGCCCTGCATTTGCGCCTTCTGAGCCAGTTTCGTTTCCAGCGTCGTTTTGGTGTCGACGATAATTTTCTCCGATGCGGCCATTTCTGTTGTCAGGTTTTGCTTAGCCGTGTTCGTTTCATTGAGTTGGGTCTGCAAGGCCGTCATCTGTTGCGTTACCGCGGCTAACTCCGCAGCGACGGGCTGATGTTCGGCATTGGAGGCCAGTAACATCGACTGAGCGGTGGCAAGCCGATTAGCTAGCGGGAGTGGATTCATCGCCAACTCGCCGACTGCAACACCGTCGGCGACATTCGCAACCATAATTTTTCCCGACCAATCGCCAGCAATCACGCGCTGAGTTTCGTGGCAATAGGCCACCGTTGTACCGATGTCCGGTAGCGCCGGAAACTGCTTTTGGGCTTCGCCGTTTTGATTCCAAATTTTGGGAATCCGATCGCGACCATTCGTAACCAAATTACCCTCGCGAGTGAAATAGACGGCGGTTGCCCCGCCACCGTGGGCACCCCAAGATTTCACTTGACCACCATTGTTCATTTCCCACAATCGAACAGTAGTGTCTTGGCTGGCCGTGGCAACAAGGTTGCTGTCGATTCGCCAAGCAATGCTATTAATGCGATCGGTATGCCCGCGGAGAGCCAGGTATTCATTACCTGTCGGAGCTTCCCAAACGAAGGCGTTGCCACCACGATCCCCCGACGCCAACAAGACTCCGTCTGGGCTGAACGAAAGCGAAGTAATCCAGTCCGTATGCTTTTTGCATTCATACGCCAAACTTCCATCACGCGTCGAGTAAACACGGACGACCTTGGAGGGACCGCCAAGGGCAACCCACTTAAGGTCACTACTGATGTCGGCACCGAGAACTGTATCAAGTTCGTCGCCAACCTCTAGTTGCCGTTTGCCGGATGCAATATCCCACACCACTACTTTACCGCTTACC
>WBZS01000389.1_pt1 | contig 60156 bp, 62 predicted proteins | sample 5204201 | NCBI WGS metagenome assembly WBZS01 (sample SAMN12344357, study PRJNA552823) | activated sludge metagenome | biome: Activated sludge suspended growth; feature: Nitrification reactor; material: Wastewater; isolation source: activated sludge from nitrification reactor of wastewater...
ATGCTTGACCCGTCCAGTGTCGGGAGAGGCGCAACTGGCGAGCGTATCCTTGGCGGTTGCTTCCTTGAGCATGAAGCCGACCGTGAAGACCTCGATGCCATCGTCACGCATCGCCTCGCAAAGCGTCTCGGCTGAGGCCGACGACGTCGCCGCGCCACCGGTTCCGACATAGGCCGTATTGAACTCGCCGTCGGTCATGATGATCGCGTATTTCGAGACCTGCTTGTCGTGGTATTTGGCCGGACGCTCGGAAGCCGAGAGAACGTTTTTCCACTTCGGCGACAGCAGGTAGCGGCCCCACTGGATGCCGATATGGCCTGCCGTCGATCCATTGGCGGTAAATGAATCGATGCGGCTGTCGAGCGCCGACTTGCTGGCCGTCAGCGGCATCAGCGCGGCCGACGGGCAGAAGCCGAGACGGTCGTCGCGGTTGACCATCGCGGTCTCCGGTCCGTTGTCGGTAAAGTCCATCGTGCCGGACCCTTTCTTGCGCTCCGTCGCACACGCATCGGGGGCGCTCGAAACATCCTGCGGATCGTTGAGTCCGGGAGGCGTATCGGTACCGCCCTTCTTCTCCACGAAGACCGTCCCGTCCAGTTTGCCGGTATTGACGGCGGTCGCATACGGCACCAGCGCGACGCGAACGCGCGGATCGGGAGATGTCGGACCGTTGAGGAAGAGGGCGACAGCGCTCTTGGCGGCGGATTTGAGGTCGGCGAGTTTCGACCCGGCCATCGAACCGGTAATGTCGAGGACGAGGGATACCTCGATCTTCTTGTCGGAATAGGCGGCCGAGGCGACCGTTTCCAGGCGTTCCGGCGCATGCGCCCCGAACAGCGGGAAGATCACCGGCGTTGCGATCGAGGCCGAACCCGTCAAGGTCTTGTCGGAGCGGTCGATTGAGAGTTTGTCGAGCGTGATGGAGCCGGCGAAATTGCCGCCGCTCTGGTTCACCGAAAGGAACCGTTCGACCGAGGCACGGGCGTCCTTCTCGTCGATGGTGCCGGTGGTGATGTCCCGTGCCGTCGAGGTCAGCGCCGCATCGAGTGCGCTCTGCATGCTCGATTTCGCGTTCAGCATGGCGGCCGTGTTCAAGGCGAGGCCCGCTGCCAGCATCAGCGCGACGGTGCTCACGGCGGTGACGATCGCAAAATTGCCGCTGCGATCCCCGGCGAATTTCCGGATCATCGGATGGCGGATCATGGTCATCGAAGCGTCTCCGTTCGGCCCCGGTATGGATGCCTTCGCCGACGATCCGCATATTCCGTGCCATGGTCCGGCTGTGAGCCGGACAGGCTTCCCATGTCATTGAAATCATTGATGTTGGACCGGCGTCAGAATGAACGGATGGTAAATTTGCCCGCGCACGCCGTCCGCTCCCCAATGCGAACGCGCCCCACCCGGTGTGCCGTACCCATCACGCGTTCCGTTTTGGAACGCTTCAATCACACCAGCCTCCGCGCCGTTGTCCCCGATAGGGACGCACAAGGCCGCCGGCGATCAGGGCGGCCGAGGCGCGGCGCCCGTCCGCCATCATCAGGTCGGCGACCACGCGGCCGAAATACTTGTCCCCGGAGATATCGACCAGCCGGACCCCGCCCGTCGCCATCAACGCGGCAAGCGCGGTTCTCGCATCCTTCGCCGCCGCCTTTTCCCGTTCGCATTGGCCGTGCAGTTCCGGCGCGTCGACACCACGGATCCGGACCGCAATGCGCAGGCTCTGCCCCGGCCAGATATGGGCCTCGACGTCGACAGTGTCGCCATCGACGACCCTTACGATCGTTGCCTCCACCGGTCCGGCAAAGATTTCGTTGCGTCCGCCCGCCCCGGAGGGAACCGCCAGAGCCGACAGGCAAATGATCAGTGTGAGGCGCAATCCCATCAAAGGAATATTTTCCTTTTATCGGGATTCGTCAAGCGCAGGAAGAAGTCAGAAGTCGCTGGCGATGCCCTTGACTTCCCAGTCGCCGTAGCGCGCGGGATCAAGCCCGCCGCGACCGCCAACCTCCGGTTCGGCCGTCGGCGCGGCCGCCGCCTTGCGCCGCGCCTCCGCTTCGGCGAGCGCCCGGCGGGCCGCGGGCGACAAATCGCGTGCCGGCGGGCCCGCCTCTTGCGGTTGGTCTTCCGCGCCCGCCCTTGAACCGGTCATCCGCGATCCCTACACATTCGCCCGAATGTATCCGCCGGCGGAGTTGAAACCAACCCCGGCATCGAGGAGACACGATGAACCAGATGCGCACTGCCATGCTGCTCGCCGCCATGACGGCGCTGTTCATGGGCGTCGGCTATCTGATGGGCGGCTCGATCGGCGCAGCGATCGCGCTCGTGATCGCCGCCGCGACGAACCTGCTCTCCTTCTGGAATGCCGACCGGATGGTGCTGGCCATGCATCATGCCCGCGAGGTCGACGAGAACTCGGCGCCGGAATTCGTCGCGCTGGTCAAGGACCTCGCCATCCAGGCGAAGCTGCCGATGCCGCGCGTCTATGTCATCGATACTCAGCAGCCGAACGCCTTCGCCACCGGCCGCGATCCGGACCATGCCGCGGTCGCCGCCTCGACCGGCCTGCTCTCCATGCTGTCGCGCGACGAGATCGAGGGCGTCATCGCCCACGAACTCGCCCATGTGCAAGCGCGCGATACCTTGACGATGACCGTGACAGCGACGCTTGCCGGCGCCATCTCCATGCTCGGCAACTTCTTCATGTTCCTCAGCCCCCGGGACACGCGCGACAATCCGGTCGGCATTCTGGGCGTGCTCTTCGGCATTCTCGTCGCCCCCTTCGCCGCGATGCTGGTGCAGATGGCCATCAGCCGCACCCGCGAATATGCCGCCGACCGTCGCGGCGCCGAGATTTCCGGCAAGCCGCTGGCATTGGCTTCAGCGCTGGCGAAGATTTCCGGCGCGGCCCACCGTATCGAAAACCGCGACGCCGAGGCCAATCCGGCGACGGCCCATCTCTTCATCGTCAATCCGCTGTCGGGCGCTCGCCTGGACAACCTCTTTTCGACTCACCCGGCGCCGGAGAACCGCATCGCCGCCCTCGAAGCGATCGCGGCCGAAATAGGCGCGGTTGGTCCCGGACCCTGGGGCCGCAACGCCGCGCCGAAGGGTCCGTGGTCGTGAGCGACCGCCCCGGCCTGCCGGCGCGCAGGGCCGCGACCAGGCTGCTCGCCGCCATCGTCGACGCACATACGTCGCTCGACGGGCTGACCGATCCGGCAGGCGGCCATCCGCAGTTTCGCGCACTCGACGGACGCGACCGCGCGCTCGTTCGCGCCATTCTTCTGGCCGCGCTACGCCATCGCAACACCATCGCGGCGGCGCTCGCCGCGCGCCTCGACCGGCCGCTGCCCGAAGGCGCCCGCCATCTCGAACACGCACTGCATGTCGCCGCCGCGCAGATCCTTTTCCTCGATGTGCCCGATAGCGCCGCCGTCGATCTCGCGGTCGAAGAGGTGTCCGCCGATCCGCGCTCCCGCCGCTTCGCGGCGCTTGCCAACGCGCTGCTGCGCCGCCTTTCCCGGGAAAAGGACCGGGTCCCGCAAGCGCCGGAAGGGTCCTTCTGGTTCCGTACTGCTCTGGCAGCGGCCTGGGGCGCCGAGCGTGCCGAGACGATCGCCGCCATGCATCTCGTCGAGGCGCCGGTGGACATCACCGTTCGCGCCGATCCTGCCGGCTGGGCCCCAAAACTCGGCGGTTTTGTCCTCGACACCGGTTCGGTTCGCCTTGTCGGCCTCGAGTGCGCCATCCCGGAGCTGCCCGGCTTTGGCGATGGCGACTGGTGGGTGCAGGATGCGGCGGCGGCGCTGCCGGCGCGCCTTCTCGGCGATGTCGACGGCCGCGCGGTCGCCGATCTGTGCGCCGCGCCGGGCGGCAAGACGGCGCAACTTGCGGCGGCGGGCGCCAATGTGACCGCCGTCGACCTGTCGCGCTCGCGCCTGAAGCGCCTCGCCGCCAATATGGAACGGCTGCGCCTTTCCGCCCGGATCGCCGAAGCCGATCTGCTTGCCTGGACGCCGGAGCAGCCCTTCGACGCCATCCTGCTTGACGCGCCCTGCTCCTCGACGGGAACGGTGCGCCGCCATCCCGACGTGCCATGGACCAAGACGGCCGAGGACGTGAACAAGCTGGCCGGCCTGCAAGCGCGCCTGCTCGATCGTGCCGCCGCATTCGTCCGCCCGGGCGGGCGGCTGGTTTTTTCCAACTGCTCGCTGTTTCCCAAGGAGGGCGAGGAAGTGGTCGCCGCCTTCCTGGCAAACCACCCCGACTACGAAACCGAACCTTTGCAGTCCGGCGAAATCCCCGGCGCCGACAGCTTTGTCACGCCTGAGGGCTGGCTGCGCACCCTTCCCGACGATATGCAGCGCGAGACGCCCGAGGTGTCCGGCTGCGATGGTTTCTTCGCCGCCCGCCTCAGGCGCCGCCTCTGACGGTTCGCATTTGCGCCATTCCGACTATTCTGCCGATGGAGATGAAAGGAGATTCGCGCGTGACCGAAGCCGCGGTCGACGATCCTCGCCTGTGGCGGCTGCTGGCCGGCGAGATCCTGCGGCGGTTGCGGCGGCGCGCCCGGATCGGCGTGCTTCATCCGCTGCGCTTTGCCGGCTCCACGCCCGAGCGCATCCTCGCCGCGCCGCCTGACATCCGGCCCGCCGACGCCGATGTGGCCCGGCAGTTCTATACCGGTCGCTACCCGTTTGCAGGCCGCGTCATCGAGATCGCCGGATCCCCGTTTTCCGCTGGCGCCGGTAACGCGGCGTTCCAGGCCGATCTGCACGGATTTTCCTGGCTGCGGCATTTTCGCGCCGCCGGGTCCGATCTCGCGGCGTCCAATGCGCGAGCGCTCACGCAGGAATGGATGCGTCAGGCGGCTGGCACGCTGGACGGAATTGCCTGGTCGCCGGAAGTCGTCGCCACGAGGATCGTTTCGTGGCTGCGCCATTCCTCCGTCCTGGTGCAGGGTTCGGAGCTATCCTTCTACCGTGCATTCCTCCGCTCGCTGGCGCTGCAGGTGCGCTACCTCACCGCGGCGGCCCCGGACGTCGCGCCCGGCAGGGCGCGCCTGACGGTCCGCATCGCCCTGGCCTTCGCCGCCCTTTCCCTGCCGGCCAGTCCGGCGCGTCTCGCCAGGGCCAGCCGCGAGCTTGCCCGCGAGATCGAAATCCAGATCCTCGCCGACGGCGGTCACATCTCGCGCAACCCCGAGGCTATCCTCGACCTGCTCGCCGACCTGCTGCCTTTGCGCCAGACCTACGCCACGCAAGCCGAGACTCCGCCTTCCGCGTTGGTCACGGCCATCGACCGCATGTTTCCAGCACTCCGCTTCTTCCTCCACCGTGACGGTTCGCTCGCCCGCTTCAATGGAACGGGTCCGACCGACCGCCACCTTCTCGCGGCCGTTCTGCGCCACGACGAAGCCGGGGCTGCGATCCTGCGCGCGGCTCCCCATTCGGGCTACCAGCGCCTGTCCGCCGGCGCGACGACGCTTGTCTGCGATACCGGAGAGCCGCCGCCGCCGGCCCATGCCGGACGGGCGCATGCCGGGACGCTATCCTTTGAATTCTCCGCCGGTGACCACATGTTCGTGGTCAACGCCGGTGTCGCTCTTCACGCCCCGGACGAATGGCGCCCCCTGTCGCGCGCCTCGGCGGCGCATTCGACCGCGGTTCTCGCCGACGAATCGTCGGCGCGGTTCTCGCCGTCGCCGCGCACCGCCGAACTGCTCGGCGAACCCCTGTTCGCCGGTCCGCGCAAGGTGACAGTCCACCGCCGCGATGAGACCGGCGCGCAGTCCTTCCGCGCCTCGCATGACGGCTACGTCCGCCGGTTCGGGGTCGTCCACGAACGCACCCTGGCGCTGAAGGACGATGGCAGCGAGATCGCCGCGGTCGATCGTTTCGCCACCGCGGCGGGCCGATCCGCCCAACCTGGCGCCCTGCGCTTCCACCTCCATCCCGACATCGCCGCCGCGCGCGACGCGGACGGACGGATCGTGCTCGACGCGGCCGACGGCGAACGCTGGGCCTTCCTCATCGATGGTCCGCAACCCACGGTCGAGGAGTCGATCTTCTTTGCCGACGCCGTCGGCCCGCGCAAGGCGTCGCAGATCGTCGTTGACTTCGACACCGTTGCGAATGCCGAAATCGCCTGGCGGTTCGTCCGCCTCGCGCCGGTGACTTCCACGGCCTGACTGCGTCCAATTTCCCGTTTCGCGACTGCCCTCCGCATGCTAGGCGCCGGCAGAGCCTGCCCTTGAGGAGACCGCCGTGGCCATACCCGCAAAATCCCTCCCCGTTCCTGATCTTGTCGCCGTGCGGCGGGCGCTGCTTTCGGTTTCCGACAAGAGCGGCCTTATCGAATTCGCCGCCGCGCTCGCGGCCAAAGGCATCGAACTCGTCTCGACCGGCGGCACCGCCAAGGCCATCGCCGAGGCGGGCATCGCCGTGCGCGATGTTTCCGCCCTCACCGGTTTTCCCGAAATCATGGACGGCCGCGTCAAGACGTTGCACCCGGCTGTGCATGGCGGCCTGCTCGCCGTGCGCAACGATCCCGAGCACGCCGCGGCGATGCAGGCGCACGGCATCGGCGCCATCGACCTTGTCGTCGTCAACCTTTACCCGTTCGAGGCGGTGCGGCGCTCCGGCGCTCCCTATGCCGCGATCGTCGAGAACATCGACATTGGCGGCCCGGCGATGGTGCGCGCTTCGGCCAAGAACCACGCCTTCGTCGCCATCGCCACCGACCCGGCCGACTATGCCGGCATTCTCGCCGCCCTCGACGCTCATGGCGGAGCGTTGCCGTACGCGCTGCGCCAGTCGCTCGCGGCAAAGGCCTTCGCCCGCACGGCAACCTATGACGCCGCCATTTCAGGCTGGTTTGCCGAGACGCTCGACGAGGAGGCCCCGGCGTGGCGCACCTTCGGCGGCAAGCTCGCCCAGACCATGCGTTACGGCGAGAATCCGCACCAGAAGGCGGCCTTCTACATCACTGACGAAAGCCGGCCGGGCGTCGCCACCGCGCGCCAGATCCAGGGCAAGGAGCTCTCCTACAACAACGTCAACGACACCGACGCCGCCTTCGAACTCGTCGCCGAATTCGATCCGGCCTCGACCGCGGCGGTTGCCATCATCAAGCATGCCAATCCTTGCGGCGTGGCGGAGGGCGCAACGCTGCTGGATGCCTACCGCAAGGCGCTGGCTTGCGATCCTGTCTCCGCGTTCGGTGGCATTGTCGCTCTCAATCGCACGCTTGATGCCGAGGCGGCCCGCGCCATTGTCGAGATCTTCACCGAGGTCATCATCGCTCCCGACGCTACCGACGAGGCGCGCGCCATCGTCGCGGCAAAGAAGAACCTGCGCCTGCTCGTCACCGGTGGCCTGCCCGATCCGCGCGCCCGCGGCCTCGCGGTGAAATCCGTCGCCGGCGGCCTGCTGGTGCAGACGCGCGACAACGGCACCGTCGACGATCTCGACCTGAAGGTGGTCACGACTCGCGAGCCGAGTGCACGAGAGATGGCCGACCTCAAATTCGCCTTCCGCGTCGCCAAGCACGTCAAGTCGAACGCCATCGTCTACGCCAGGGACCTCGCCACCGTCGGCATCGGCGCCGGGCAGATGAGCCGCGTCGATTCTTCGCGCATCGCTGCACGCAAGGCGTTGGACGCGGCCGAGGCCGCGGGTCTCGCCCAGCCGCTCACTATCGGCGCGGTCGTCGCCTCCGACGCCTTCTTCCCCTTTGCCGACGGACTGCTTGCCGCCGCGCAAGCTGGTGCGACCGCCGTCATCCAGCCTGGTGGCTCCATGCGCGACGACGAGGTCATCGCCGCCGCCAACGAGGCGGGCCTCGCGATGGTCTTCACCGGCATGCGCCACTTCCGCCACTGATGGCGCGGAACTACTCCTCGGGATTGTGCGCCGGATAGGGGGTCGTCCACAGCACGGCAAAGCCGACGAGGAAGAACAGCACGATGGTGGCGATGCCGGCGCGCTGCGATCCGCTCATCGCGGTGACGCTCGCCACCATGAACGGCGCGAGGAAGCTCGTGGCGCGGCCCGACAGCGCGTAGATGCCGAAATAGCGGCCCGACTCCTCCTCCGACACGCTGCGCGCCATGTAGGATCGTGACGAAGCCTGCACCGGACCGAAGGCGACGCCGATCAGCAGCCCGAAGGCGACGTAGGCCTTCTCGGCGGCCGTGCCGAACATCCCGCCGCTGTCCGACATGTTGAATTGTATCAGGCCGAATAGTGTGTAGCCGGGGCCGGTCGAAACGATGCCGATCGTGGCGACAAGCAGGAACAGGATGGCGCCAAGAACAACCCGCTTCGACCCGATACGGCTGTCGATGAACCCGCCCGTGATTGAGCCGAAAATGGCGACGACGTTGAGGATGATGCCATAGACGCCGAGCTCGATGATCGACCAGCCGAACATGGCGGCGGCGAAACCGCCACCCAGCGCCAGCAACGCGCCGACCCCATCCTGGTAGATCATCCGGGCGATGAAGAAGCGAACAAGGCCGACGCGGTGTTTCAGCTCGGCAAAGGTTTCCTTCAGTTCGGCAAGGCCGCGCCTCACCGCAACGCCGATCGGGCGTTTTGTGCCGCCGTCCGGCGTGAACAGGAACATCGGCAGGATGAACAGGAAGTACCAGACCGCCGAAATTGGGCCGGTGGCGCGCGCATCCTCGCCGAAACGGGGATCGAGCCCGAACAGCGGAGTCATGCCGATCAGGGTCTTGCCGGTCTCCTTGCTGCCGGCCAACGCCACCAGCACGAAGATCAGTACGAGCATGCCGCCGAGATAGCCGAGCCCCCAGGCGACATTGGACACCTTGCCGATCTGCGCCTTGGTGACGAGCCGCGGCAGCATCGAATCGTTGAATACGGTGGAGAATTCCGCGGCGATCGCCGCGAGCGTGTAGGCGGTCAGCGCCCAGAACACGCTCGACCCCGGCGCGGCGTTCCACAGGAAGAACAGGCCGGAGATCTTGAGCACGGCGAAGCCGCCGATCCACGGCTTGCGCGGACCGGTCTGGTCGGCGATCGACCCGAGCACCGGTGCAAGGATCGCCATGATGAGGCCGCCCGCCGCGATGGCGAAACCCCAGGCCGCCTGGCCGGCCACCGGATCCGGATTGCCATCCGGTCCAAGCACCATCGACGAGACGAAATAGGGTCCGAAAATGAAGGTGGTGACGACGGTGAAGAAGGGTTGCGCCGCCCAGTCGAAGAACATCCACCCCCACACGCCGCGGTTCATTTTGTTGGCGTGCGTATCCGTCTTGGCGTCAGCCATGTCATGCTCCCCGTGGGCGTCCGCCTCAGCGGCCCGCCAGATCCCCCAACAATCCTGCCGCCACGGTCAACCGTGAAACGGAAAGGTCCGCGCCTTCGCTGAGCGTGCGTAGCCGCTCCCGTACTGCCGCGATGCGGGCGCCGCCCTCGTCCATCCACGCGCCGACAGGATCCTTTCGGTCCCTGCCGCCGCGCAAGGCTGCAATGGCGATGTCGCGTCTGGCGGAGCCGATCATGTCACCGGCCCGCGAAAGCGCAAGGCCGTCGAAATAGTCAGGGGTCGCGACCGAACGAAGCGCCTCGTCCATCCGGTCGATGCGGAAGGCATCGGTGACGGCGAACCACGCACCGGCTGCCTGCGCCACGGATGCCGAGCCCTTCTCGGCGATGAGCGCAATCTCGGGAATGGCGCCGAGCACTGCGAGCGTAGCGAGGCGTGCGGCAAGCTCCTTTGGCGCGCCGAGCGCGGTGAATTCGCCGGCCCGCGCCGCCAGGAATTCGCGCTGGCTTGCTGGCAGCATCGACGTGAGGCGCGGTTCAAGCATCCCCAGCGCATCCTGCACCGCCTGGACCCCCTTGCCGATATCGGCGTCGGCTCGGTGGCGCAATTGCCATCCGGCTGCGTCTGCAAGGAAACGGACAACGACCTCATAGAGCTTGATCTGCGCTGCGCCGGGGATCATCGCATCCAGCGCATCGATGGCTGCGAACAGCGCACCGCAGCCGAAGCCGTCGCGGGCAACGACATAGGCCGCCAGCACCACCGAGGCGTCGCGGCCGGTCGCATCCTGGAGGCGCCAGACAAACTGCGGTCCGCCGCGGTTGACCGAATCGTTGACCAACCGCGCCCGGATGATTTCGCGGCGCAGCCGATGCGCGCTGATTTCCGCAGCATACGGACCCCGCATCGGTTCGGGGAAATAGGCGCCGAGTTCAGCGGCAAGGTAGGGATCGTCGGAGAGCCCGCCCCCCGCGACATCGTCGGCGAGCGCCAGTTTCGCATAGGCGAGCAGGATGGCGAGTTCGGGCCGTGTCAGCGCCTGTCCCCGCGCCGCCCGCTCGTCAAGTTGGGCGTCGGTCGGCAGTTTCTCCACCGCCCGGTCGAGCAGGCCGCGCGTTTCCAGCCACGCCATGAACCGCCGATGGTCGGCAAACTCGTCGCGCGCGCGGCGCTCGACCAGCGAAAGGGCAAGCGTCTGGTCGTAATTGTTGGCAAGCACGAGCGCCGCCACCTGGTCCGTCATCGAGGCGAGCAGCCGGTCGCGGTCGGCCCGCTTGAGCTGTCCCGAGGCCAGAACGGGGGCAAAGGCGATCTTGACGTTGACCTCGACGTCGGAGGAGTTGACCCCGCCGGAGTTGTCGATCGCATCGGAATTGCAGCGCCCGCCGTTGAGCGCATACTCGACGCGCGCGCGCGCCGTCATGCCGAGGTTGGCGCCTTCGCCGACGACCTTGGCACGGACATCCGCGCCGGTGACGCGGACCGCGTCGTTGGCACGGTCGCCGACCTCGGCGTCGCTCTCGGTCGACCCGCGCGCATAGGTGCCGATGCCGCCGAACCACATCAGGTCGACCGGTGCCTTGAGGATGGCGGTCATCAGGTCGGCCGGCGTCATCGTCAGCGTCGTCAGGCCGAGCGCTGCCCCGGCTTCCGCCGACAGCGTGATCGATTTCAGGCTGCGCGGGAAAATGCCGCCGCCCTTCGACAATTTGCCCTTGTCGTAGTCCTGCCAGCTCGAACGCGGCAGCGCGAACAACCGTTCGCGCTCGGCAAACGAGGTCGCCGGATCGGGATCGGGATCGATGAAGATGTCGCGGTGGTCGAACGCGGCGACGAGCTTCGTCTGCCGGCTGAGCAACATGCCGTTGCCGAACACGTCGCCCGACATGTCGCCGACGCCGGCCGCAGTGAAGGGCTCGCGCTGGATGTTGCGGTCCATCTCGCGGAAGTGCCGCTTGACCGCCTCCCACGCCCCGCGCGCGGTGATCCCCATTTTCTTGTGGTCGTAACCGGCCGATCCACCCGAAGCGAACGCATCGTCAAGCCAGAAGCCGCGCGCCTGTGCGATCCCGTTGGCGGTGTCGGAGAAGGTCGCCGTGCCCTTGTCGGCGGCGACCACGAAATAGGGGTCGTCTCCATCGAGTCGCACGATGTCTCGCGGCGGCTGCACCTTGCCGTCGACAATCGTGTCGGTCAGCGACAGCAGCGAGGTCACGAAGTTGATGTAGGCCTTCACGCCGCCGGCCTGCACGACATCGCGGGTGGCGCCCGCGGGGATGCGCTTGGGATAGAAGCCCCCCTTGGCCCCGACCGGCACGATGACCGCGTTCTTGACCTGCTGCGCCTTGACGAGACCCAGCACCTCGGTGCGGTAGTCGAGCGCCCGGTCCGACCAGCGCAACCCGCCTCGCGCCACCGGCCCGAAGCGCAGATGCACGCCCTCGACTTCGGGCCCGTAGACAAAGATTTCGCGCCAAGGCCGCGGCTTCGGCGGGAAGTCGAGCTCCGAAGCGGCGATCTTGAAGGCCAGCGACTGGCCGGCGCCATCTGTTTCGTCGGCGAAATGATTGGTTCTCACCAGGCTCGCAACGAGCTGTTCCAGCCGCCGGAGAATGGTGTCGTCGTCGAGAGAGGTGACGGCATCGAGCTCGGCGAGCACACCGTCGCGCGCCGCGTCAAAGGCTGTCTTGCGTTCCGCTTCCGGGAGCGCCGGATCGAAGCGCGCGGCAAACATCGCGTGCAGCATCCGGGCAATGGCCGGATGGCGATTGAGCGTCGCGGCCACGAACTCCTGGCTCTGCGGAATGCCGGCCTGCTGCAGGTAGCGTCCCAGGGCGCGCACGACGCGGATGGACCGGGCATCGAGCCCGGCCGACAGCGTCAGCCCGTTATAGCCGTCATTGTCGGCATCGCCGCGCCAGGCGGTGACGAACGTGCGTTCCAGTTCGGCACCCTCGCCCGCCAGATCGAGCGGCTTTCCGTCGGCCCGTTCGATCTCCATGTCGTGGATGAACGCGAGCGGTTCGCGCTCCGTCTCGAAGGTGCGTTCCGAGATGACCCGGAAGCCCATGTTCTCCAGCAACGGTACCCGTCGTGACAGTGTCACCGGCGAGCCGACCGCGAAGATTTTCAACGCACCCTGGTGCTCGGCATCCTCGCTGCGCCGGTAAAAATCGACGGCGACGGGATTTGCAGCCGACAGGGACGCGATGCGCGCCGCATCGGCAAGCCCTGCTTCCGGCGCGAAGCTGGCACGGTACGCTTTTGGCAGTCCGTGGACGACCTTGACGACAGCATCCTCCGTCCCGGCATCCTCGACGGCGTCCGCCAGCGCATCGTCCCAGGTCCGCACGATGGCGCGGATGGAGGCTTCGAGCTCGCGCTGCGAGATAGCGGGCGTCGGCCCGCCGGAACGGCCGATGATGAAGTGGACGCGCGCCAGCGAAGCGTGCGGAAAATCCGGATAAAAGGCCGACAGCCGCCCGGCGAACGCGTCCTTGAGGTAAGCCGCGATCGCTTCGCGCGCCTGCGAGTCGTAGCGGTCGCGCGGCACATAGACGATCACCGAGACGAAACGGTCGAACGGGTCGCGGCGCGCCAGCGCGCGCACGCGCGGTCTTTCGTAGAGCGACAGGATCGCCGCGGCGTTCGTCTTCAGCGTTTCGGCGTCGATCTGGAACAGCTCGTCGCGCGGATAGGTTTCCAGGATGTGGGTCAGCGCCTTGCCGGAGTGCCCGTGCGGATCGTAGCCGAGCGCATCGACGACGGAGAGGACCTTGGCCGAGAGCCACGGGATCCGCAGAACCGAACGCGTGTAGGCGGTCGCGGTGAACAGCCCGACGATCCTCAGTTCGCCACTGACCCGACCGCCCGCGTAGAGCTTGACGCCGACATAGTCCATGTAGGCGCGCCTGTGGATGCTCGACTTCGTGTTCGCCTTGGTGACGATCAGCGGTTCCGGGCCTTCCAGGAACGCGCGAATTTCCGGCGTCACATGGGCCGCGCCGTCGATGGCGCGCAACACCCGCACATTCGGGTCAGAAAGGATTCCGAGCGCCGGCGCATCGGAGAGCTTCAGGTCCCCGCCAGGTTCGTAGGCGAATTCGCGCATGCCGAGGAAGGTGAAATTGTCGTCGCGCAGCCATTCGAGGAAGGCGATCGCCTCGCTGGCCTTTTCCGACGACAACGGAACGTCCGGTTGCGCCAGGTCGGAGAGCGCCAGGTTGAGGCGGCCGATCATGGCCCGCCAGCCGGTTACCGCCTGGCGAAGCTGCGCCAGCAGCGTGGTCAGTCGCTCCCGCAGCGACTCCGCTGCCTCATCATCCATGCGCCGGACATGGAACTGCATGACGGAGATGCGGTCGAACTCGGTTTCGCGACGCTCGGCCAGGCCGCGCACGGTTTCCACGCCGCCGGCGCCGTGCTTCACGGCGAATACCGGGTGGGCCACCAGATAGGGTGCGCCGCAGGAGGCTGTCACCTCGCCGGCGATACTGTCAAACAGGAAGGGCATGTCGTCATTGACCAGTGTGATCACGCTGACGATGCGGCCCTCGCGCCGGATCCCGCTGTCGGCGGCGACCGAAACGATCGAATGGCCCTTGCGATGGTGCAGGAGAGCGGCGCGGGCGAGCTCCGCCGCCGCGTCGAGCGCCGCCGGATTGTAGGCGGCCGCATCCTCCTCGGCGATATGGGCGACGAAGGAACCGTCGAACGCCGCGGCGGCCGGGTCCCTCGGCCCGACGCCGCTACCGGCTGAATTCGCCATAGCGCAATGTCCTCCCCGGACTTATGGTCGGCTCTGACGGTAGCAAGAACCGCGCGCCGAGCCGTTATGGCCGGTACTCTAGTGCGTTTTGCGGTCAGATTGAACCAGGAGGTTGAACCCCATATGACGGATCACAGCATTCTCGCCATCGACCTGCCGCAAGCGGAATTGTCGCCGTCGACGCAGGCCTATTTCGAAAAATGCGAGGAAAAGCTCGGCCTTGTTCCGAATGTCCTGCGCGCCTATGCCTTCGACGAGAAGAAGCTGCGCGCCTTCACCGACATGTACAACGATCTCATGCTCGGACAGAGCAGCCTCTCCAAGCTCGAGCGCGAAATGATCGCGGTTGCCGTCTCCTCGGTGAACCACTGCTATTATTGCCTCACCGCACACGGCGCGGCGGTCCGCCAGCTGTCCGGCAATCCCGAACTCGGCGAGATGATGGTGATGAACTACCGCGTCGCCGAGCTGACGACGCAACAGCGGGCCATGCTCGATTTCGCCGTCAAGCTGACCGAGGAACCGGCAAAGATCGTCGAGGCCGACCGTCAGCGACTCCGCGACGCGGGATTCAGCGATCGCGATATCTGGGACATCGCTTCGGTTGCCGGCTTCTTCAACATGTCGAATCGCGTCGCCGCCGCGACCGACATGCGCCCCAATCCGGAATACCATACGCAAGCCCGCTGAGCGCGACGCTTATCCGGCCGGTCGGGCGCCTTCGCTGTCCCGGTCGTCGCGTTCGCCAGGCGGGCGGATCGCGCTTCCGGCCGCCTTCGCGGTCATCGGGATGGCGGCGTCGCGCAGCGCCTCCCAGATGCGGAACTGGATGTCGGAGGAAAACCGGTTCGGACCGTCATCGAGGCCGTCGACCCAGAAGGTGACGGCGAAGGCAACGCGGAATTCGCCGAAACGCCTCAGTTCGGTCTGCGGCGGCTCGGGTTCGCTCAGCACCCGCGGATCGGCCGCCGCCGCCTTGATGAGAAACAGCACCGAGATGCGGATGTTGCCCACCGAGATCGCCAGGCTGTCGAGCCAGGCGAGCGTATCGTCGAGATAGCCGAAGGCCCACAGGATCGCCGCTGGCACGCCGATCCATGTCGCGACCGAACGCATCAGCGGATTGGCGACGAAGCGGCGGATGGCGCTGAAGAGAAGATAGGCGACGGCAAGGCTCAGCGCTGCCCTCACCAGCCACGAGACGCCGATCGACGCATCGGCGGCCGACGCGCCGCCGGCAAGCAGCGCCACCATCAGTAACGGCCGCAGCAGATCGCGGGGCCGCGAAAACGATGCGGCGCACCGCGACCAGGCGGCTTTCGGCCTCGGGCTCGCCGGCGAGCCAGGGCAGGCCATTTGCCAGCCGCGGCGCCGAAAGGATCGCGACGACAATGGCCGCCGCCACGATGGCCGCCTGGACGTAGAAATCCGCTGACGTGAACCACTCCATCGCCTTGACGGCGATGGCATCGGCATGGGCACGCAGGGTTTCGATCATGGTCGTCCCGTCCGGTGGAACGGGGGACTCCTATTGCCTCGCGCGCGAATTCAAGTTTCGCAAGGCAGGATCGATCAGGCGACCTTCGACTTTTCGAAGCGTTTGCGCTCGTGCGGATCGAGGAAACGCTTGCGGAGCCGGATCGATTTCGGCGTCACCTCGACCAGCTCGTCGTCCTGGATCCAGGACAGCGCGCGTTCGAGGGTCATGCGGATCGGCGGGGTGAGCTTCACCGCCTCGTCCTTGCCGGCGGCGCGGACGTTGGTGAGCTTCTTGCCCTTCAGCACATTGACCTCGAGGTCGTTGTCGCGCGAATGGATGCCGATGATCATGCCCGGATAAACCTTGACGCCCGGATCGATGACCATCGGCCCGCGATCTTCCAGGTTCCACAGCGCATAAGCCACCGCTTCGCCCGCCTCGTTGGCGATCAGCACGCCGTTGACGCGCCCGCCGATATCGCCCTTGTAGGCCTCATAGGCATGGAACAGGCGGTTCATCACTGCCGTGCCGCGCGTGTCGGTCAGCAGCTCCGACTGGTAGCCGATCAGCCCGCGCGTCGGGCAATAGAAGACCAGGCGCTGGCGGCCGCCGCCAGACGGGCGCAGCTCGATCATGTCGGCTTTGCGCTCGCTCATCTTCTGCACGACGATGCCGGCGTGCTCCTCATCGACGTCGATGACGACTTCCTCGATCGGCTCCAGCATCTCGCCGGTGTCCTCGTTCTTGCGGAAGACGACGCGCGGTCGCGACACGGCAAGTTCGAAGCCCTCGCGCCGCATCGTCTCGATCAGCACCGACAATTGCAGTTCGCCGCGCCCGGAGACGAAGAAGGAATCCTTCTCCGACGATTCCTCGATCTTCAACGCCACATTGCCTTCCGCCTCGCGCAACAGGCGGTCGCGGATGACGCGGCTCGTCACCTTGTCGCCCTCGGTGCCGGCGAGCGGCGAATCGTTGACGAGGAAACTCATCGTCACTGTCGGCGGATCGATCGGCTGGGCGGGGAGCGCCTCGCTCACATCCATCGCGCAGAAGGTGTCGGCGACCGTGCCCTTCGACAGGCCGGCCACGGCGACGATATCGCCGGCCTGCGCCTCATCGATCGACTGCCGCTCCAGGCCGCGGAAGGCAAGGATCTTTGACACGCGGCCCTGCTCGATGAGCGCGCCATCGCGCGACAGCGCCTTGATCGGCTGGTTCGGCTTGATCGAACCCGACAGGATCTTGCCGGTGATCAGGCGGCCGAGGAACGGATTGGCCTCGAGGATGGTCCCGATCATCCGGAACGAGCCTTCCTCCACCCGCGGCGCCGGCACATGGCTGAGGATGAGGTCGAACAGCGGTGCCAGGCCCTGGTCCTTCGGCCCTTCCGGGCTCGCGGCCATCCAGCCGTCGCGGCCCGAGCCGTAGAGGATCGGGAAATCGAGCTGCTCGTCGGTAGCGTCGAGATTGGCGAACAGGTCGAAGATCTCGTTAATGACCTCCTGGGCGCGGGCGTCGGGCCGGTCGATCTTGTTGACGGCGACGATCGGCTTCAGCCCGACCTTCAGCGCCTTGCCGACAACGAACTTGGTCTGCGGCATCGGGCCTTCGGCCGCGTCGACCAGCAGCACGGCCGAATCGACCATGTTGAGGATGCGCTCCACCTCGCCGCCGAAATCGGCGTGCCCCGGCGTGTCGACGATGTTGATGCGCGTGTCCTTCCAGACGACCGATGTCGCCTTGGCAAGGATGGTGATGCCGCGTTCCTTCTCCAGGTCGTTGGAGTCCATCGCGCGCTCGGCCACGCGCTGGTTGTCGCGCACGGAGCCCGACTGTTTCAGGAGATTGTCGACCAGCGTGGTCTTGCCATGGTCGACGTGGGCGATGATCGCCACATTGCGAAGGTTCATGATCGGATGCTCGGGATTTGCGAGGCGTCATCAACCGCGACGCCGTTTTCGGTTGGCGCGCTCATACAGGAGAAAAGCACAAAGCGGAAGCGCCTCGAAGAATCGGCCTTGATGGCCTCAGACGGCCTCGGCCCGGAACCGCTCCACCGAACCGTCGCGGTAGAACAGATTGTAGGTCTCGAACGGAATGATCTGGCCGGCTGGCGTGACGAAATGCGTGCAGGAACGCTTGACGTTGCCGACGCAGAAATTGAACCGGTCCATGAAGTCGACGATGACGACGCGGAAGATGTTCTCGTAGGTCAGCCCGTCCGGCACCGGCACCTGCGGCAGGCAGCAGAGCAGATCGCCCAGCCGCTCCGCCACGTTCGGCTCGATGGTCGAGAGCGAGAACAGGTCGAGGATCTTCTGCTTCAGCATCGGATAGCGCTCGAAATTCACCGCGTTCGGCACGTCGCGCACGATCTCCGATTTCGGGATCATGGCGGTGACCGGCACGACACTCGTTCCCGAGCGCAAACCGTAACCGATCGAGATGGCGGTCGGGTTGCACGGCAGCGGGATCATGTCGGCTTCGCCGAAGAGACCCGAATCGTCGATTACCCGTCGGCGGATTTCCGACAGCAGTACCCTATTCTTCTTTGGATCGAAGCCTTCGTTGCGGCCGACATCCTGCACCGGCTGGAAGGTGACACCGCGCACGCATCTGAACTGCAGCGCGTGGTCGATCAGTGCCTTCATCTCGGTGTCGTTGATGCCTTTCTTCACGGTGGCCACCAGCGTCGTCGAGATGCCGTGCGCCTCCAGCGCACCGAGTGCCTTGCGCCTGACCTTGGACAGGTCCGCGCCGCGCAAGTTGCGGATCGCCTCGGGATTGAGCGAATCGAACTGCAGGTAGATTTCCAGCCCCTTCTTGCGCTTCGCCAGCTCCTTCACGAATTCAGGGTCGGCGGCGATCCTCAACCCGTTGGTATTGATCATCAGATGGCGGATCGGACGCTCCCGCGCCATATCGATGATGCGCAGGATGTCGGGGTGGATGGTCGGCTCGCCGCCCGATAGCTGCAGCAGGTCCGGTTCGCCTTCCGAGCGCACCAGCGCATCCATCATGCGGCCGATCGTTTCAAGGTCGAGGTGACCGGTCGCCTTCTGCGAGGAATCGGCGAAGCACACCGGGCAAGTGAGGTTGCAGGCTTCGTTGACCTCGATGATCGCGAGGCAGGAATGCTGTTCGTGGTCGGGGCAAAGGCCGCAGTCATAGGGGCAGCCGTGATCGGTGCGTGTCTGCACTTCGAGTGGCCGGTCGCCCGGCTTCAGCCACGACAGCTGCGCCAGGTAATAGGCGGCATCGGTCGAGATCAGCGTTTTCTGCACGCCGTGTTCGCGGCAGCGTTTCTCGTACCAGACCTCGTCGCCGGCGATCTCGATCTTGGCCGGAACCAGCCGCCGGCAGGTCTCGCACAGCGACTGAGTCTGGCCGTGAAAGAGATAGGGGCGCGACTTGCGCGGCGCCTGCACGCTCATGCCTTGCCCGTCGCCCTGCGGATCATCCAGATGCCGAGCCACGCCAGCCCGAAACAGGCCAGCCATAATAACCAGAGAATACCGAGATCGGTCGTCATGGTCGGAATCATGGCCGCCATGAAGCCGAGGCTGCAGATGCCGGGGAGCAAGAGAATGGCCCCGACGATGAACTGCAGGATTTTCATACCAGCCCGCCTCCCCCTGTCGGCCCTTCCGGCCGGTTTGACCAATTCATGCCTGATCCGGCCCGGATTGGAAGCGGGTATTTTCGGCTAATTTCGGGCCGCCGTTTCGACCCGGTCCGCCGTTGCCAGCATGACGGCGGCGTAGGCAAGCAACGCCAGCGCCAGCAGCTGGAAAACCGTCAGTGAAAGGAAAGCCGGCTGGTAGGGCTTGAGGAACTCGAGCGCGAATCGCTGGACGGCGTAGAAGCCAACGCAAAGGTAGAAACCGTCGCGTTTCCACCGTGAAGAGCCGCGCCGCATGGCGATCACATAGATCGCCGCGAACCCCGCCATCGCCACGCTCTCATAGAGCTGCACCGGATGGCGCAAGGTGCCGTCGCCGAAATCCCAGCCCCAATCGCCAGCGGTCGGGACGCCATAGGTGAAATCGTCGAGGCCCGCGAGCAGGCAACCAATCCGCCCGACAGCGATGCCGAGGGCCACCGGCAACGCATAGGCCGCTCCGGTCCGCACGACGATGCCGTTCGCCCGCTTCCAGATTTCGATCGACAGGATCGCGCCGGCAAGCGCCCCTTCGATCGAGCGCGCCAGGCCGATTTGTCCCGAAAGCCAGCCGTTCAGCGTGCCGAAAACCCAAGCTCCGGCACCGGCACCGATCAGGACCGTGGCCAAATAGCCGAACCGCTCCGGCGCTTCGACCGGATTGTCGCGGAACCATGTCCGTCGCAGGACAACGAGGGTCAACGCTGCCACGGCCCAGGCCAGCGCGTCGAAAGCGGTATGAACAAGGAGTCCGGATTGCTCGGCGGTCATGGTGCCAAGGGCTTGCACGGCGCGACAACAGGGTCAATCGGCGGCGCCTGCTAGGCAGCGCTGCCCGCTTGTGGCAACACTCGGCAGGAAATGGCGGGACCAGAAAAATTGGACGCAGGCGACACAGTCAGGCGGCGGATCGGCAGGATCATCGACGGCGATGATCCCCGCTTCGGTGGCGCCTTCGATCACGCGCTCATCGCCCTCATTCTCGTCTCGCTGGCGGCGCTGGCGCTGGAGACGGTGCGCGACCTGCCGTCATGGGTTCACATGGTCTGCCAGATCATCGAATTCATTTCGATCATGCTGTTCACGGGCGAATATGCGCTGCGGCTGTGGACGGCCGAAAAGTCCTGGAAATATGCGGTGTCCGGCTGGGGCCTGATCGACCTGCTGGCGATTGCGCCGTGGTGGATCACGCTCGGCGGAACCGGGTTCCAGGCCATCCGCTCGCTGAGGCTGTTGCGCATCCTGCGGGCGCTGAAACTGGTGCGTCACCTCGCGGCTATCGACCGGGTCCGCCGTGCCTTCGAACTGGTGCGCGAGGAACTGGCCGTTTTCGGGCTGCTCGCGGCGATTCTCCTGTTCGTCGCCGGCGTCGGCATCTTCGAATTCGAGCACGACGCCCAGCCGGAAGTCTTTTCCTCGATCCCGCAATCGCTCTGGTTCGTGCTCGTCACGCTGACAACGGTCGGCTACGGCGACATGACGCCGGTGACGGTTGGCGGGCGCATGTTCACCGGCCTGATCCTGATTGTCGGCATCGGCGTCATCGCGCTGCCGACCAGCCTCATCACCACCGGGCTGACGCGCGCCCGCGAGGAGGAAAAGGCCCGCCGGCGCGAACTGCATGAGGGCGGGCCGGAGGTCTGATCTCAGCCGTAGATTTCCACGCCGGCATATTGCTCGTAGGAATAGCGCGCGCCGTGGGCGAAGCCAGGCGGCAGCACCTTCTCGATCTCGGCCACGTCGCTTTCCGACAGCACGATTCCGGCCGCTTTCGCGTCCTCGGCAAGATGCACGGCCGAGCGCGTGCCCGGGATCGGAATGATGTGTTCGCCGCGATTGAGCGTCCACGCGATCGCCAGCGACGAGGCCGTGTGGCCCATTTCGCGCGCCAGTTTTGCGAAGCGTTCGACCAGCTTCACATTGGCCGAGTAGTTCGGTTCCTGGAAACGGGGATTGGCGATGCGGAAATCGCCCGGCTTGAACGCGGCAGGATCGGGAGGCGTGTCGGCGAACATGCCGCGCGCCACCGGCGAGAAAGCGACAAACGCCGTACCGAGTTCGCGGCATGTCTCGAGCATGCCGAGGTCGGGCTGGCGCGCCCAAAGCGAATATTCGCTCTGGACCGCCATGACCGGATGCACGGTCGCGGCCCGGCGCAGCGACGCCGGCGAGATTTCCGAATAGCCGATGCCGCCGATCTTGCCCTCCTTGACGAAGCCGGCAAGCGTTTCGGTCACTTCCTCGATCGGGATCGTGTGGTCGCGGCGATGCACGTAGTAGAGATCGACATGGTCGACGCCGAGCCGCTTCAGCGACCCCTCCAGGCACTCGCGCAGATAGGCGGCTGAATTGTCGAAACCGCGCTTCGGCTTGGTGACGATGCCGCCCTTGGTGGCGATGACGAAACGGTGGTTGGGATGCTTCTTCAGCCAGGCACCGACCAGCTCCTCCGAGACGCCGTCGCCATAGATCTTGGCCGTATCGAGATGGGTGATGCCGAGATCCTGCGCCATGTCGAGCGTGCGATCCGGTTCGCCCGGTGCCGCCGCCCCATAGGCGCCGGCGAAACTCATGCAGCCGAGGCCGATTTCGGCGACCATCGGGCCGCCCTTGCCGAGTTGACGCTGTTTCACCTGTTCAGTTTCCCTCTTTTTTGCGCGTCCTGGCGGCGATGACCGCGCCGATGATCCCGAGGACAACACCGGCCATCGGGCCGAGCACGAAGATCGCGCCCATCGCCCCGCCGCCGTCGCGGTCGAAGACACCGCCATAGGTCGTCATGAGAATGTAGATGAGCAGGACGCCGGCATGGCCGACGACATAGCCGAGCACGAATCCGAGAACCGCCCGCATGATCGCCTCCTCCGCCCTTTTCCTGCCTTTTCGCCCGTCTGATGCCGGGCGGCAAGCCACAAACGCAAACGGCGGGCACAGGCCCGCCGCCGGCATTCCGGTTCTGCCGGATCACTCGCTCGCGGCGGCCGCGGCGAGTTCCTCTTCCTTCTGCTTGGCCAGCGCCGCGCGCTCCTTGGCCTTCGCACCCGGCTCGGCCTTCTTCGGGTTGCTGCGCGTATCGCGCTTGGCAACGCCGGCGGCGTCGAGGAAGCGCATCACGCGATCGGTCGGCTGCGCGCCCTTCTCGATCCAGGCCTTGGCCTTGTCGGCATCGAGCTTGACGCGCTCGGCCGAGTCCTTCGGCATCAGCGGGTTCCACGCACCGATCGCCTCGATGAAACGTCCGTCACGCGGGCTGCGCGCGTCGGCGACGACGATGTGGTAGTAGGGGCGCTTCTTGGACCCGGCGCGGGCCAGGCGGATTTTCAGGGACATGGGTTTCTCCTTTGAACTGTCGTGTCCGTTGAATGCGTTGATCAGCTGCCCGCCTTTGCGCCGGCGGCGATCTGCTCGTGATGGCGGATCACCTCCCTGACGATGAAGGCGAGGAATTTCTCGGCGAAGTCGGGATCGAGGTGGGAATCCTCCGCCAGCCGTCGAAGCCGCGCGATCTGCTCGGCCTCGCGCTTGGGATCGGCAGCCGGCAGCCCGTGCGCCGCCTTGAGCCTGCCCACTTCCTTGGTGCAGCGGAAGCGCTCGGCCAGCATGTGGATCAGCGCCGCATCGATGTTGTCGATGGAGGCACGCAGGTCTTTCAGCACGGCGCGCGCGCGGGTCGCTTCGTCGCTCATTTCTTCTTCGGCAGGCCGGGCAGCCCGCCGCCTCCCAGTCCCGGCAGGCCGCCGGGCAGGCCCGGCAGCTTCGCGCCGCCGGAAAGGCCGGGCAGTCCGCCCGGCTTCATCAGTCCGGCGGCTTCCGCCTGTTTCCTCAGCGCCTCGATCTGCTTCGGGTCCATCTTCGACAGGTCGGGCATGCCGCCGCCCATCATGCCGCCCATGCCGCCAAGGCCCATCTTCGAGGCAATGCCGCCGATGGCGCGCTGCATCATGCCGGCGCCTTTGCCGCGCCCGCCCATCGCCTTCATCATGTCCGCCATCTGGCGGTGCATCTTCAAAAGCTTGTTGATCTCGGCGGCATCGGTCCCCGAGCCCTTGGCGATGCGCTGCTTGCGGCTGTGCTTGAGCAGGTCGGGATTGGCCCGCTCCTTCTTCGTCATCGACGAGATGATCGCGAGCTGGCGCTTGACTGCGCGGTCGTCGAAGCCGGCCGCCGCGATCTTGTCCTTCATCCCGGCCATGCCCGGCAGCATGCCCATGATGCCGCCCATGCCGCCGAGTTTCTGCATCTGCTGAAGCTGCCCGCCGAGGTCGTCCAGGTCGAACTTCCCCTCCTGCATCTTCTTCGCCATCGCCGCGGCTTTTTCCGCGTCGAGCGTCTCGGCCGCCTTCTCCACAAGGCTGACGATGTCGCCCATGCCGAGGATACGATCAGCGACGCGCTTGGGATGGAACTCCTCCAGCGCGTCCATCTTCTCGCCGGTACCTATCAGCTTGACCGGCTTGCCGGTGACGGCGCGCATGGAGAGCGCGGCGCCACCGCGCCCGTCGCCGTCCATGCGGGTCAGAACGATACCGGAGACGCCGACGCGTTCGTCGAAATTGCGCGCCAGGTTGACGGCGTCCTGACCGGTCAGCGCATCGGCGACGAGCAGGATCTCGTGCGGCTTGGAGACGGCCTTGATCTCCGCCATCTCCGCCATCAGCGGCTCGTCGATATGGGTGCGTCCGGCGGTGTCGAGGATGACCACGTCATGGCCGCCGAGCTTCGCGGCCTGGATGGCGCGCCGCGCGATGTCAACCGGCGTCTGGCCGGCGACGATCGGTAGCGTCGCCACGCCGGTCTGCTCGCCGAGCTGGCGCAACTGCTCCTGCGCCGCCGGACGACGCGTGTCGAGCGAGGCCATCAGGACCTTCTTGCGCTCGCGCGTCTCGATGCGCCTGGCGATCTTGGCCGACGTCGTCGTCTTGCCCGAGCCCTGCAGGCCGACCATCATCACCACGACGGGCGCCGCGGCGGCAAGGTCGATGGCGTCGGACGTCTCGCCGAGCATGGCGACAAGTTCGTCATGGACGATCTTGACCACCATCTGCCCGGGCTTGATGGATTTCAGCACTTCGGCGCCGACGGCCTTGGTACGCACCCGGTCGGTGAACGAACGCACCACTTCCAGCGCAACGTCCGCCTCGATCAGTGCGCGCCGCACCTCGCGCAGCGCCGCCGACACATCGGCTTCGCTGAGTGCACCGCGACCGGTAAGGTTCGACAGGATCGAACCGAGGCGTTCCTGAAGGCTCTCGAACATGCCCTTTTCCGTTTTTCCTGCGTGGATCTCACGCCGGAGATGGTTGCGTTCGCGCCGATTGCAACACCAAAGCGCCAAAACACCCGGGGGCGCACAGCGCTGCCGGGTGGTGACCTCCGGGAACGCAGCGTCCCGGTCGGCGGCTCGGAGTTTTCACTCGTCGCGGATGGCGGGCTTCAACAGCAAGCGGCCGCCAAAGTCAAGCCGGCGCACCTCTACCCCAGCGCCGCGATCACCTGGCGCGCCACTGCCTCGCCCGAAAGCCGCGCACCGCCGCAGGTCTGGATCAGCGGCCCGGCGAGATGCTCGCCGGCAAAGAAGATGCGGTCGGCGACTGGCTGCATCAGCGTCTGCCGTGCCCTCGCCCTGCCCGGACGTGCCGCCGCATAGGCGCCGCGGACGGTGCGCTCAGCCCCCCAGTTGGTCATCATCGAGCGGCCGACATGGCCGCGTATGTCCGAACCGAAGACGTCCACCAGCCGGTCGACGACAAAATCCACTGCCGCCGTCTCGCCTGCCGCCGACATCTCCCAGGCAAAATCGCCGCCGACGAAGCCGACCATCAGGTCGCTGTCGAAGGGAAAGGCGAGAAAATAGATATCGTTCTGCGCCGGCCGCTCCATCAGCAGGTCGTCGAAGGGCTGCAGGCCGAGCCGCGTGTTGCGGATCTCGATCGGGATCTTGGTCAGCATGCCCATCGGCAGATCGAAAAACGCCTCGACGTGATCGTCTGGCAACTCGGGATCGAAATGGATTTCCTCGAAGGCAAGCACGGCGGGCGAGGCGGTGACGATGACGGCTTTGGCCCGGATGACGCCGCGCGGCGTCTCGACCTGCACGCCCTGACCGCTCCAGCGGATACGATGCACAGGCGTGCCGAGTTCCACCTTCACGTCGGCGCCGAAGCGGGCGACCAGCGCCCCGAAGCCCTGCCTGGTGAAGTAATTGGGATCGAGGTCAGCGGCCGAGCGGAAATCCTCCACCGAGATTTCATCATAGTCCTTGCCGAAATCCATCGGCCCGGAAAAGGTCGCTGCCGCCCGGCGAATGGCGCCCTTCGTCAGCAGCGAGGAAACGCGGTCGTCCTTGCCGTCCCATTCTTCCATCGCCTTTGCCAGATCGGCATCGGCGGCGCGCATCGCCAGTTCTTCTTCTTCGCTCGCCTTGCGTCGGCCGAGCCAAAGGTGATCGACCTCCATCGCGTGGTGATAAAGCGTCCAGCCGGCTTCCTGAGCCTCGGGAAAGTAAGGATTGCGGTCGGCGGCGTGCAGCCAGGCGCAACCGATGTCGAAGGGAACCCCGAAATCCCCGTCCGTCGTCCAGGCGCGCCCGCCGATGCGGTTCATCGCCTCCAGGACCTTGACCGTCTTGCCAGCCGTTGTGAGAACCTTGGCGGCGGAAAGGCCGGCGGAACCCGCGCCAACCACGACGACATCGACCTCAGACACGGATTTCCTCCCGCCCGGTTCGTCGCCCCGCGGGAACACTAGTCGAGGCTTTTGCGAGGTGCCATCAAAATATCATCTTGTTCGGGCGTGACTGCTACCCGTGACAAATCGCATTTGTCTTGGCACAGTCCGGGCGGGGCGCTCCGGGTGGACGGCGAAAGGGAATTTCTGATGGCAATGAAGTGGTTGGGCCGAATCATGGCGGGCGCAGCGGTCATCCTGGCCGGCGCTGGAACGGCGGAAGCGGCGAAATGCGGCAACGATGCCGGCGGATACGCCGCCTGGGTCGATGCCTTCTCGGCGGAAGCGAAAGCGGCGGGCATCAAGCCCAACGCGCTCAAGGCGTTGCAGGGTACGAGCTACGCCACCAAGACGATCTGGGCCGATCGCAACCAGAAGAGCTTCAAGCTGAGCTTCGAGCAATTCATGGCCAAGCGCGGCGCACCGACCATTATGTCGCGTGGCGTTTCGGCCAAGCGCTCCAACGCGGCGCTGTTTTCCAGCATCGAGAAGAAATACGGCGTACCGGCCGGGCCGCTGATCGCCATCTGGCAGATGGAAACGGGCGGCGGTTCGTTCATGGGCAACCAGAACACGCTCTCTGCCGTCGCGACGCTCGCCTATGACTGCCGCCGTTCGGATTATTTCACCACCCAGCTCTACGCCATGTTGAAGCTGATCGAACGTGGATCGGTCTCCGGCTCCACCACCGGCGCCATGCACGGGGAAATCGGCCAGACCCAGTTCCTGCCAGCCAATGTGCTCAAATACGGCGTCGACGGCGACGGCGACGGCCGCGTGGACCTGAAAGGCAAGGCCGACGCCCTCGCCTCGACCGCCAATTTCCTGCGTGGCCACGGCTGGCGGGCCGGCGCTGGCTACCAGCCGGGCGAGCCGAATTTCGCTGCGCTTCAGGGCTGGAACGCGGCGGGCGTCTACCAGAAAGCCATCGCCGTCATCGGCAAGCACATCGACGACAATTGAGGCTGGCCGCCGAAACGAAAATAGGCCGGGTTCTGCCCGGCCTTTTTCATGTCCTTGATCGGAGACTCAGTACGCGTCGCAATTGTCGGCGACCGTCACCTGGGTCGATTCGGCGATCTTGCCGTCAATAATGCGGAAGGTCTCGCGCATCAGGATGTCGTTGTCGGGAAAGTCGTAGCAGGCGATCACCGTTGCCACGCCGCCTTCGTCCTTTTCGAGCTTGTGGCGGATCTGCGCGCCTTCGACCGCGGTTGCCCATTCGTCCATCGAGCCGATGAAGTCGCCGCGCGACTGCTCCAGCCCGAGGTCCTCAAGCTTGACCACGGCGTCGTCGGCAAGCAATTGCGCCAATTGCCCGCGATCGGCTTTCAGGAGGGCGGCGTACCAGGCATCGACTACCGCCTTGTCGTCGGCGAACGCCGGCGACAGCGTGGTGGCGGCCAGGAGGAGTGCTGCAAGAATTCGCTTCATTCGATTCGGGCCCCGCTGAGGTCTGGATACACAAGCTTGCCAGCAAGCCGAAATTAGGGCGGTCATTCCATGTCGGGTCGGAGAAAATCGCCCGACGCCATGTCCATGACCCACAATTCCCCTGTCGAGATGTCGAACCACGCGCCGTGCAGGGTCAGCCGGCCCTTTTGCTCCAGGATATTCACGCAGGGAAAGCTCCTGAGATTCGAAATGGAGAAGCGGATCGAGATGCGCTCCATCGCGCGCTGCCGCTCGCCTGCCGTCATCAGCGCGTTCGACGCCACTGTCGCCGCCGCCGGCGCGACGAGGTTCATCCACTTGCCGATGAAATCGCCCGGCGAGAGCGGCGCCGCATCCGGGGAAAGCGCGGCCGCGATGCCGCCGCAGCGCCCGTGGCCCATCACCACGATGTTTTCGACCTTGAGGCTCTGCACGGCGAATTCGAGCGCCGCCGATGTGGAATGGTAGGCGCCGTCGGGCTCGTAGGGCGGCACCAGATTGGCCACGTTGCGAACGACGAACAGGTCGCCGGGACCGCAGTCGAAGACAATCTCCGGCGCGACACGGGAGTCGCAGCAGGCGATCACCATTGTTTTCGGTGTCTGTCCGTCTCGGGCGAGATGACGATAGCGGCTGGATTCGGCCGCATAGCGTCCGGACATGAAGGAGCGATAGCCGTCGAGAAGGTGAGGCGGAAGATGGCTCATGGATTGCGCATATCCTGTCGCTTCGGCCGGATCAATTCGTCTCACGTCCAGATGGCGATCGGCAGACCGTGGCCGTCGCGGCCGGGCACCTCGGGATGGCATCTCGCCTCGCCCCGCGCGATCCGGCGCGCGGCCAGCATCAGCACGCAGGCGTCGAGGAAATCGTCCTCGGCAGCCCTGGCCGGGGTCTCGACGAGGAAACCGGGCGCCAGCCCGCAGCCAACCAGGAAAGCCCGTCGTTCGGCCATGCCGGCCGGATGCGGCCTGTTGCTGACCTTCTTCGACAACTCCATCGGTTCCATGCCGTTGAGCACCGCGAACACCGCCTCGGGATGCGATTCGAAGACCCGGCCGGCAAGCGCCCGATCGGATCGCAACAACGTGTCGATCTCGCGGATCCGTGGAAAGAGGGCGAAGGCCTGGAACGACAGGCCCTTCGACGGATCGGACGTTCGGCGGGCCACGCGATCGGCCCTTCGGCGCGCGGCGCGCATCGCCTCCCAGTCGGCGAACGGCCCTTCTTCGGCATAGACCGCCTTACGCGAGGGGATCGAGAAGACGCTCGACTTGCGCTTGCCGAGGGATTGGCGAATCGCGTGCTCCGGACCGCGCCCATCCGGCCCGATGCGTTCGGGAAGACCGATCGGCATGTCGACGGCGATGATGGCATCGCCCGGCAGAGCGCCGAGAACATCCGCGAACGATCGGCGGACTTCCGCCTCCAGCGGTGCGCCCGGGCAATCAATCACCGCGATCCATCCCGCCTTGCAGCCGTCGACCCCGGCGACTGTCGTCATGCGCGCTGGTCCGGCCCGGCGACACGCCGCATCTGCACCATTGACATCGGATGGGTGAGGCAGTCGGCATCCTCTGCCAGCATCAGTTCGTCCGCGTCGCGTCGCGTGGCGCGCGCCAGCGCCTCGAAGACCGAAGCCGTGGCCTTGCGCAGCGCTTCCTCCCGCGGCTCGCCCAGCAGCAGCCGACCAAGGAAAAGCGCCGCGAAGAGATCGCCCGCGCCGTTCGGAGAATGCTCGATTGCGCGATGCTCCGCCATCAGCCGTAGCGACCCCGCGCACAACAGCACGCCGATGGAGCCGCTCATCAGTGCCGGCGCGGAGGTGACGGCCACCATCGGTCGGCCGAGCGCTTCGGCCGCCGAGACCGCCATGGCCGGAACGGAGGTCTCGACTCCGGCGAGCCAGGCCAGTTCGTGGCGATTCGGCGTGGCGATATCGCAGAGCGGCAGCAATTCGTCGCGGATGGCGATGGCGACCGGCTGCGGCACGTAGAGACCGCCGGCGTCGCCGATGACCGGATCGCACAGCACCGTCGCCGAAGGGTTTTGCGCCTTCACCGCGCGGATGAGGCGCGCGGCAGAGGCGACCTGGGACGGTTCGCCGAAATAGCCCGTCAGCACGGCGCCGACCTCGGCCAGCTTGGGCGATCCGGCCAGATCGTCGACAAACGCGGCGAACTGGCCGGGTTCGGGGACGATTCGCGTGGCCGGCCCGTGACCGGGATGCCAGGGCAGGGTCACGGTCGGGATCACCCAGACCGGAAAGCCGAGCCGTTCGAGCGCCGGCACGATGGCACGGTTGCCGACCGCACCGCGGGCCACATGGCTGGACATGACGACGATCGCCGGTCGTTCGCTCATCGCCGTTCAGGGGCCTGTATTGAAGATGGTGACGACGAACCAGATCATGAGTCCGATCGTGATGGCAATGCCCAGCGCACGTCCGATCTTCGTGCCGAGCCGATCGATCGGGTCGTCCTCCGGTTCCGCCGATGGCGGCCCGTATCCGGCGAGGATATCGCCTTCGCGTCCCGCCCTGGACGCGATTTTGCGACCCTGGCGGCTGTTCGCGTCCGAATTGTCCATCATGCTCTGGCCTCGCGCCTGCCACGACCATAGCCGCGTCGCGGCGACAGCGGAAGCGTCCGGTCTTTCCGTTCCGCCGCAATGGTCTATGATGGCATATCGTTCCCGGAGAACTCCCATGATCGCCATTCGCCTGTTTCCGCGGCTTCGCACCCTGCTGGCCTTGCTGCTTGTCGCGCCGCTGCTGACGGCCTGCGGGTTCAACACCATCCCGACAGCCGAGGAACAGGCCAAGGCGGCCTGGAGCGAGGTACTCAACCAGTACCAGCGCCGCTCCGACCTGATCCCGAACCTGGTCGAGACGGTCAAGGGCTACGCCCAGCAGGAGAAGGACGTACTGACCTCCGTGGTCGAGGCGCGCGCCAAGGCGACGCAGGTTCAGATTCCGCCCGAAGCGCTGAACGATCCGGAAAAATTCAAGGCCTTTCAGGAAGGGCAGGCGGAACTGTCCGGCGCGCTCGCCCGCCTGCTCGCCGTGGTCGAGGCCTATCCGGACCTTAAGTCCAACCAGAACTTCCTGGCGCTGCAGGCGCAGCTTGAAGGAACCGAGAACCGGATCGCGGTCGCCCGTCGCGACTACATCGAGGCGGTCCGCGTCTACAACACCTCGCTGAAGACCCTGCCGACGATGCTGTGGGCGAAATTCTGGTTCACGGGCAACGAACCGCTTCCGACCTTCACGATAAGCGACGACAAGATGGACGTGCCGAAGGTGGGCTTCCCCAAGGGTTGATGATCCGTCATGGCCGCGCATCGGAGGATTGCGCAGATCGGCGCCACGATTGTGGCGCTGCTGCTGTTCGTGGCCACGGCACTCGCCGTCGATTTTCCGGCGCTGACCGGTCGCGTGGTCGACAACGCCGGCATCATCGACACGACAACGCGGTCATCCCTGGAAACCCGCCTCGCCGACTACGAGAAGAAATCCTCCGACCAGATCGTCGTCGCGACGATACCGAGCCTGCAGGGCGAAGTGCTCGAGGACTACGCCAACCGCCTGTTCCGTACCTGGGGCCTCGGCCAGGCGTCGGAGAACAATGGCGTGCTTCTCCTTGTTGCCCGCGACGACCGCAAGATCCGCATCGAAGTGGGCTATGGGCTGGAAGGCACGCTGACCGACGCCTTTTCCAAGCTGATCATCGAGAACACCTTGGCGCCCGCATTCCGGGCCGGCGACTTCTCGGGCGGCATTTCGGCCGCCGTCGATGACATCATTGCCGTGCTCGAGGGCAATGGCGACGAACTGGAAGCGCGCGCGCGCCGCGCCGCGGAAAATGAGCCGTTCCCGTGGGAGGTCGCGCTGTTCGTTGCGCTGTGGTTCTCCATCGCATTTGCGGCGATCGCCTTCGCGGTGCTGCCGCCGCTCTTCGGGCGCAAGATCGGACCGAATCGCTATCACTGGCTGGGCATGGACTTCGACTATCGCAATTCCGGCGGCGGTGGATCCTCGGGAGGCGGCTCCTGGTCGTCCAGCAGCAGCAGCGGAGGCGGATTCTCCGGTGGAGGCGGCTCGTCGGGAGGCGGCGGCGCCTCGGGAGGATGGTGAGATGGCAAAGCCGCTCATGAGCGAAGCCGAGCATGCCCGCGTCGCCGCCGCGGTCCGCAAGGCCGAAGCGGAAACATCCGGCGAGATCATTTGCGTGCTCGCACGATCAAGTGATTCCTATTTCGCCCATGCCGGACTTTCTGCCGCTGTGGCAACCGCGCTTGCCGGACTGATCGTCGCCATCGTCGCCTTCGGTTTCGATCGTAACGCGTCGATGCTGGCATTCGCGATTGCCGAGGTCGCCGCCTTCGCCACGATCCTTGCCCTGCTCTGGTTTGCCCCGTCGGTGCGGATCGCCTTCGTGCCGAAGCGGGTGCGCTATCGCCGGGCCCATGAGAACGCCTTGCGCCAGTTTCTTGCCCGCAATGTCCACCGTACGGCGGCCCGCACCGGCATCCTCATTTTCGTTTCGGTCGCCGAGCGCTATGCCGAAATCGTCGCCGATGCCGGTATCGATGCCAAGGTCGAGCAAATGGCCTGGAACGACATGGTCGCCCGCCTGATCGAAGATGTCCGCCATCGTCATTACGCCGCGGGGTTCGAGGCCGCCGCGCATCGCGCCGGTGAACTTCTCTCGGTCCATTTCCCCAAGGGCTCCGGCGACGTCAACGAACTGGCCGATCATGTCGTCGAACTGTGAGCAACCTTGCGGTCTCGGTTGATGCCGCTTGCCGGGAAAATACCCCGGGTTTATGGTTAATGAACCATGAAGACGCAGACGATCGACATTCGCAGGGCCGAGCCGAAGGACGCAGCAGCGATCGCCGACGTCCACAATGCGTCATGGTCCGGGGCCTATGCCGGCATCATCCCGCACAAGGCGCTGACCGCCATGCTGGCGCGCCGCGGGCCGCAGTGGTGGTCCAATGCCATTCGCCGCGCGACCTCGGTCCTGGTTGCCGAAATGGGCGGACAGATTGTCGGCTACGCCACGTTCGGACGCAATCGCGTGCGCGAACTCGCCCAGCAGGGCGAAATCTACGAACTTTACATCGCCCCGGAGTACCAGGGCGTCGGCCTCGGATCGCGCCTGTTCGCAGCCGCGCGCGACGCCCTTGGCCGCCACGGCCTGGAGGGCCTCGTGGTCTGGGCGCTTGAGGACAATGGCGGCGCCGTGACGTTTTACGAGGGTCTCGGCGGCCGCGACGTCGCCGAAGGCGTCGAGGTCTTCGACGCCAAGGCGCTCAAGAAGATCGCCTACACCTGGAACTGAGGCCGGTGCGGCGGCATACGGTCGCCCAATGGCGCATTGCGCCCGGGGCCGACTGCCGCTAGGCGTTGTCCCGAACCCCAAGCGGAGACATTCATGCGCATCGACGCGATTTCCATCGGCGCCAACCCGCCCGAAGACGTCAACGTCATCATCGAGGTGCCGGTCGGCGGCCAGCCAATCAAGTACGAGATGGACAAGGAAGCCGGCACGCTGGTCGTGGACCGCTTTCTCTACACCCCGATGACCTATCCGGGAAACTACGGCTTCATCCCGCACACGCTGTGCGGCGATGGCGACCCGCTCGATGTCCTGGTCTGCAACACGCGCCCGCTCCTGCCCGGTTGCGTCGTCTCGGTCCGGCCGATCGGCTTCCTCGTGATGGAAGACAATGCCGGCCGCGACGAGAAGGTGATCGCCGTTCCGTCGCCGCACATCACGCGCCGCTACGAGAAGGTAACCGACTATACCCACCTGCCGGAAATCACGCTGCAGCAGGTGCAGCACTTCTTCGAGCACTACAAGGACCTCGAGCCCGGAAAATGGGTGCGCCTCGGCGGATGGCATGGTGCGGCGGATGCCCGCCAGCTCATCCTCGATTCCATTGAGCGCGGCCGCAAATAGTCACTCTACCTCGCCCGGACGGGAGGGCTCCGGCAACGGCGCGCCCTCGGCGACGATGACGGGTTCGTCGCTGCCGCAGGAAAATGTCCGCGCCTGTTCGTCGGCGATGGCGCGCGCCTTCTCGTTGGCTTTGGGATCGCCCGACGCCACCACATAGCCGACAACGCAGCCCTGGCGATCGGTCAGCGTCGCCACGCGTTCGACCACCAGCACCTCGGTCGTCCGCGTGGAATCTTCAGGTTCGGAAACAAACCAGCGGTGGATCGTGGCGAAAGGCAGCACCCGGTCGCCATCCTTTTCGTAGCGCCATTCGATCTTCGGCCCGACCGTATTGAACGCGGCGAAGCTCTCCCATCCGGCGAACAGGTCGTCCTGCTCCGGCGGAAAGCCATAGAAGACGGATTCGCGTGCATCCCCGTAGGAAATGATCACCGGGAAGCCGCGAAAGCCGTTGCAAACCGATTCGGACCAGTCGCCCTCGCCCTCCGCGCCCACGCCGACGAGCGCGCACGCCTCGGGATTGTTGATATCGGAATAGGCGCTGTCGATGGTTCCGGCTGCCGCCGGCGCGGCGGCAAGGGAGAGGAGAAGAGCGAAGCGGCGGATCATGGGGGCATCCCTCGTTCGGGGTGCCGAAACTATCATCGCCTCGCAGGCGCATCCAGTAGGCCGTCAAGCCGCGCTGCCGCGTGTCGTTCCAGTTCTGCCGGATCGCCATCGACGGCAACCGTCTTCAGCCGCATCGACTGTCCGGCGACGATGGTCACCGCGGAAACCGGGACGTTCATCCAGTCGGCGATCAGGCGGATTAGCGCCGTGTTGGCTGCGCCTTTCTCGGGCGCCGCCCGGACCCGCGCGGCAATGTGGGCGTTGCCGGCCGAATCGATCCTCACGCCATCGATGCCGTCACGCGAGGATTTCGGCGTCAGCCGGACCGCCAGCGCCAGACCGTCCGCCCGGCGGCGCCACGGCCCGTTCTCCATCAGATGCCGGCGCGCATGATGGCGGGCGCGACGTAAAGGACCAGAACGCGCTGCACCAGCATCAGCAGGAGCAGCAGGACGATCGGGGAAATGTCGATCGTGCCGAGATTGGGCATGAAGCGGCGGATCGGCTTCAGCAGCGGTTCGGTCGCCTGATAGAGGAAATTGCCGATTGCCGCGACGGCCGCGTTGCGCCCGTTGACGATGTTGAAGGCGTAGAGCCAGGAAAACACCACCGAGCCGATGATGACCCACCAGTAGAGGTCGAGTGCGACGAGGATGACTTCGAGGACGGCAAGCATGGCAGGCTCCGATCAATTGCCCCGATGTAGTCGCTGCCACTGCGCCCGGCAAGGGCGCGCGGATACGCTTGACAGGACGCGGCCGCCTCCCATATTTGCGCGCACCGCCGAACGGGGCTGTAGCTCAGCTGGGAGAGCGCATCGTTCGCAATGATGAGGTCAGGGGTTCGATCCCCCTCAGCTCCACCATCGGCGGCTTTCCGATAGCGAGACGACGCCTGCGGGCTTTCGGGGCATGAGAGCGGTCGCTCTGCCTTGACAGCCGCCCGCGATGTTTCCCTTTTGATCCATGTCATCGCGGCTCTCGCCGCGTGATGATCGAAGACGGACACAATTCCGAAACAAGGGAGGCAAATTCATGTACCGAAACATCCTCGTGCCGATCGACATCGCCAACGCCGAGCGCGGCAAGGCCATGATCGCCAAGGCCAAGGCGTTACGTGACACCGGCGGCAAGATCACGCTGCTGAACGTCGTGGAGAGCTTTCAGGGATTCGTCATGGCGGAAATCCCGACCAGCGTTTTCGAAGACCGCGAGAAGGAAGCCGCAGCCGCGATCAGGACTCTTGCCGATGCGCTTGGCGGCGGGTTCGAGATCGCCGTGCGGACGGGAAAACCCGCCGCCGAAATCCTCCAGGCCGCCAAGGACGGCGGCGTCGACCTGATCGTCATCGCATCCCATAATCCGGGAATGCAGGATTTCTTCATCGGTTCGACGGCGGCACGCGTGGTCCGCCATGCCCATTGCTCGGTGCTCGTCGACCGCCGCCCCGACTGAGACGAAATTCGGGCGGAATTTGCTTCGGCCCGCGCCAACCGGTGAAAAACAGGCTATGGACCCGGTTCTCGCCGAGGGAACTGGGTTCCATGACGTCTGCCGCACCGATCCGCCCGGATGACCGCTTTGCCGCCTTTCGGCATTCGTCGTTCCTGCGCTTCTGGGTCTCCCGGTTTGCCACGACCTTTTCGACGCAGATCGTCTCGGTCGCGGTCGGCTGGCAGGTCTACGACCTCACCCGCAATCCCTACGATCTGGGAATCGTCGGCCTGGTCCAGTTCCTGCCCTCGCTGCTGCTTGTCCTCGTCACCGGCGCCGCGGCCGACCGGTTCGGCCGCCGGCTGATCGCTTCCCTTGCCACCTTGGTCGAGGCGGCCTGCGCGGCTGCGCTCCTGTCCTTCGCGGTATTCGGCATCTCCTCCGTAACGCCGATCTTCGCGGTCCTCGTCGCCTTTGGCGTCGCCCGTGCCTTCTACGGCCCGGCAACCGGCGCGCTTGTGGCCAACCTCGTGCCGGCGGAGGATTTCGCCTCGGCCGTCGCCTGGAATTCCTCGGCCTGGCAGACCGCGACAATCGTGGGGCCGGTGGCCGGCGGCCTGCTCTACGGGCTGTCCCCGGCGTTCGCCTATGGCCTCGCGATCGCCCTGTTCGGCGTCGCAGCTGTGCTGCTCCTCTCCATCCCGAAGCCGCCCCAGCACTTCACCGGCGAGCGCCGGAGCCTTTCGACCCTGCTGGCCGGCTTCCACTATATCTGGTCGGAAAAGATCGTCCTCGGCGCCATCTCGCTTGATCTCTTCGCCGTCCTCCTCGGTGGCGCCGTGGCCCTCCTGCCGGTCTTCGCGCGCGATATCCTCGAGCTCGGCCCCTGGGGGCTCGGCTTGCTTCGCTCCGCTCCAGGCGTCGGCGCCGTCATCACCGCGCTGGCCCTCGCCTCCCATCCGGTGCGCGACCATGCCGGCCTCATCATGTTCGTGGCCGTTGCCCTCTTCGGCGCGTTCACCGCCTGCTTCGGGCTGTCGTCGGTCGTCTGGATTTCGATCCTGATGCTGGCACTCGCCGGAGCCGCCGACATGATTTCGGTCTATATCCGCGAAACGCTGATCCAGCTCTGGACGCCCGACCGGCTGCGCGGGCGGGTCAATGCCGTCAACATGGTGTTCGTCGGCGCATCCAACGAACTGGGCGAATTCCGCGCCGGTCTGATGGCGGGCGCCCTCGGCGCTGTGCCAGCCGTGGTGATCGGCGGGATCGGTTCAGTTGCGGTCGCCGGCCTGTGGGCCTGGGGTTTCCCCGCCCTGCGCAAGACACGCCACCTCGACGGCCGCCCCTGACGGGGCGCAACGGTCGAAAACGAAACCGAGGAATGTCCTCAGCCATTCCAGCAGGCGCGCGTCGAACAGCATGCGCCCCTCCAGGTGATGATGGCCTTCCTGCGCGCCGGGCAGAGTGAAGCGATGGGCACCGCGGACCACCCAGCGCTGCATCATCGCCCGCGTCAGCTCGGCATGGAACTGGATAGCCCAGGCATTCTCGCCATAGCGGAACGCCTGGTTGGGATAGTCGTCGGCCGTCGCCAGCAGCGTCGCGCCGCGCGGCAATGTGAACCCTTCGCGGTGAAACTGGTAGACCATGCGCGGCCAATCCATCAGCGCCCGGCCCGCGGGCGTGGGACGGATCGGATACCAGCCGATTTCGACACGGCCATCCGGTCGCGTTTCGACCCGCCCGCCAAGATGCTTCACCAGCAACTGCGCGCCAAGGCAGATGCCGAGAAACGGCTTGTTTTCCGCAAGCGGCACCTTCACCCAGTCGATCTCGTGCGCGAGATAGTCCTCGTGGTCATTGACGCTCATCGGCCCGCCGAACACGACGGCGCCGGCATGATGTTCCAGCGTTTCCGGCAGGCGGTCGCCGAGCGGCGGCCGGCGGATGTCGAGCTTGTGCCCGCATTGGGTCAGGAGCTGGCCGACCCGTCCCGGGCTCGACCCCTCCTGGTGCAGCACGACCAGGATGGGCTTGTCGCCTCCGTCGCGTTCACCAGCACTCATTGCGGATCCTTCGACGGGCTTTCGATGGCCGCGACGACGCGCCGGCGGATGGCATTGCGTTCGGCGGCATCCACCCCAAGCAGTTCGGCGATGCGCCAGACCACGCTGTCTTCCATCTCGTGGCGCTCACCGTCGGCATAGACGACCGACCACAGATGCTCGATGAACGTCTTGCGGGCGTCTTCGTCGAGTTCCCGCATCAAGATGCTGGTGAATCCGTAGAAATCGACGGCGCTACGCTCGGCTTCACTGCCGGCCGTGACCAGCCGATCGAGTTCCAGCCCCGAAATGCCGAACGCGCTGCTGAGCGCAACGCGCAACTCGTTCATCTCCTGCGGCATGCGCTTGCCATCGGCATCCATCACGCCGATCAGCAGTGCGGCAGCGGCAACGCGCGCATTGTCGCCTGTCGGCGCCTGTTGTCCGCCGCCATCCGGAAGCCTGCCAAGATAGGAAAGGAATCGGTCGAACATCTCCCCACCATTGCTGCGCCCCAATTGATACGGCGGGGCGGCGCTCAGAACAACCGGAAGCGTTTCGACTCTGTTTTCCGGTTCGGTGCGCCCGGATCGTCTGGAAGGCGCACGATCTCTGCAGCCGGCGCGGGCGCGGCTTCGGCAACGGCCGGTTCGCTCGCAGCGTCCTTGGAAGCCGGCTCACTGGCCGCTGGCTGCATTTCGATGGCATCCGGAGCCGCGACTTCCGCTTCAGGTTCCGGCTCGATGGCGGCGCTGGAAAGGCGCTCGACCGGCGCCTTCCACTCGAAGGCGTCCAGACGGCCGGTGATCGGCGAGAATGGCGCCCAGCGTTCCGAAACGCGCCCATCGGCCACCCAGGCGGGATCGGCGGGAGCCCTTAGCGCCCGGGCCAGCCAATAGCGTACGCGGCCCTGGTCGCCCGATTCGGTCTCGGCGATGTCGGCCATCAACAGGCAGGCGGCCTTGCGCGGTGAGGTTTCCAGCGCCTGTTCCGCCTCCCGGCGTGCCTTGGCGAAATCATTCGCCTGTAGCGCGGCGCGCGCCACCGCGAGGTGGGATTCGGCGTCGTTCGGCTCAAGCGACGCCAGCTTCTCCGCCCGTTTCACGCGATCCGATACCGAGTCGCCCGGCCGCGCATGCACATAGGCGTCGGCAAGATCGGGATGCGGCGCGATTTTCCATGCCGCCTCGATGAGGCGCGCGCCACGCTTGAGATCGTTGGCGGCAAAATGGGCCTTGGCCGCCATGACTGCTGCCGGAACAAGGCCTGGCGCAAGGCGGTTGGCTTCCGCCGCGGCGGCGTTCGCGGCTGCCGGGTCGGCAGCCTGCAATTCCATGGCCTTCGCCGCCAGGATGACCGCCTTTTCCCGGTCGGCCTTGGCGCGGTCGATCTGCCCGGAGGAACGCTGTGCATCCAGCAGCGTCAAGGCCGCGTCGTACTCGCCCCGCGCGATCTGCGCCGCCAGGGTCGGCGCCGCCGCCCATTCGGCCTGGGGCGCAAACCGACTCGCCTTTTCGGCGAACTGCCTGGCAGCCTCGTGGTCGCCCACCCGCTCGGCCTCGAGATAGAGCCCGCGCAGGCCCAACAGCCGTGTCTCAGGATCTTCCGCCATCGCCTCGAACTTGCGCCGCGCCGCATCGCGGTCGCCTTCAAGCATCAGCGCCTGGGCTTCCAGAAGGTGGATGAGCGGCTCCTGGTCGGCCGAGAGATTGGCGCGGACCTGGCGCATCATCTTGCGCGCGGTGGCGGTGTCCCCGGCGCCGGCGGCGATAAGCCCGGTCGAGAGCGACTGATAGCCGCGGTCGCGCTTTCGCGCCCGGAAATAACGCGAAATCGTGCGCGGCGAATTCCACACACCGGCGACGATCCACCACAGTATGAGGACCGCGGCGATGAGGACCGCCGCCGCCGTCGCCGCGACGAGGAGACTGGTCTTGTACTCATAGCCGCCGAAATTCATCACGATCTCGCCGGGGCGGTCGGCGAGCCAGGCAAAACCAAGGCCCGCGGCGAAGATCAGCAACAGGAAAAGCAGGATACGGACCATGGTTCAGCCCCCGGCCGCGCCCGAGGCGAGCGCCTGGGCAAGCGCCGCGTCGATGAGGGTTTCGACGGAAATCCGCGCCTGGACCCTGGCGGAAAAATCCGCCGCGGCTGCGCGCGCGGCCTCCGGCGCCTTGGAGATTTCCTCCAGCGCTCCGGCCAGATCACCCGTCTTCGTACGCGCCTCCATGCGCGCCGCAATCGCATCGACGCCCTCGCCCTCCACCATGCCGATGGGGCGGACCGTCACCAGCGCCTTGGCGCTGTCGAGAAGGCTCTGCAGGAAGCCGGCATCGGGATTGCTGGCGTTGACCGCCGCGATCATCGCGTTGGCTGCCTCCCCGGCAGCGATCGCAAGATCCGCCCGGGTCGGCACACCGGACGCCGCAAACGCCCGCAACTGCGTGATTTCAGGCGCGTCCGGCGCGACCGCCGCATAGGTTTCCAGTTCCGTCATGAACGGCAGGCCGCGATCGACGGCCGATTTCAGCGCCGCCGCGGCGATGGCGAGTGCGATTCGCGGGTTACCGGAGGCCGCCGCGGCTTTTTCCTCCACCGCCTTGACCGTCGCAGCGAGGGCATCGATGCGTGCCGCCTGCGCACCGGCTGTCTCGCTGGCAGCCCTCGCGGCATCGCTAGCCGCCGCGATGCCAGCCTCGAGGCCCGCGAGCTTCGCATCGATCGCCGCCAGGCGCTCCAGCGCGGCGGGGTCGCCGCCAGACACTTTCAGATCGGCGATCTTGCGTTCCAGTTCGCCGATCCTGAGATCGAAGGCCGAGAGGTCCGGCGCTTCGGCCGGCTTGATCGCCGCAACCGCCTGCTGGAGGTCGCCAACGCTTTTCTGCAGCTGTCCCAGCATGTCGGAAAGCGCGGCGATGCGGTTATCGCGGGCGGAAAATTCCGCCACGAAATCGGGAAGCTGGACCGCCGGCGGCGTGGTCGGATTGAAATAGCCGAGCGCCCAATTGCCGCCGGCGGCAATCAGGCCGCCGACGATGCCGGCGCCGAGCAAAGAAGCAATACCGGCTTTCTGCCGGACGGGAGGCGGCGCAGGTGCCGGCGGATCGTCGCGCGGCGGTGGGTCACCGGGAACTTCGGGTTCGGCCGCGACATGATCCGCTTCTTCCGTCCGTTCCACCACTTGCTCCGATGTCGCCGCCTCAGTCGCGATTTCATCGGCTTCGGCAGTGTCCGGCTCGACGACGACTTCCGCCGTGCCGTCGATTATCGGCGGTTCGCCCGTTGGCTTGGAGTGGCGGGAGCGTGGCGCCTTGGCCATGAATGGGTCTCCGATTGTCGTTCGGCTCGCAGCGGGCAGGGTGTAGCTTCCTAGCCGCTGAGCTTGGTTGCGGCAAGGCGGCCCGCGGTCACAGGGCGGCCAGGACCTGAAGCATCGACGCTTCGTCGGGCGCGACAGCAATAAGCGCACGCGCGGTCCAGTCCGGCGGTAGCGCAGCGGCAGCGTCCCGCGAAATGGCGACGAAGCGGGCGCCGGCCAATCTTCCGGCGAAGGCCGCGGCAAGCCGCCGCGCGGCGCCGGGCGAATAGACAAGCACCGCATTGGCGTCTGCCGCGCGGGCGATCTCGGATGGTTCCGGCACCCGGTCCGCCGTGTCATAGGTCTCGATGGCTGCGACCGTTATCCCGGCTTCGCCGAGCGCCAGTTCCAGCGCATCCTTGCGTTTTCGACCGCACAGATAGGCAAGGCAGGATCCCCGTGGCAACGCGTCGGCAATGACATCGCCCAGCCCCCGCGCATCGCCGGGCCCGGTTCGCACATCGCCAAATCCGGCGCGGCGAGCCGTGTTTGCCGTTTCGTCGCCGACGGCGAAGCATGGCGATTGTCGGAACGCGCTGAGGAACGCCGGATCGGCATGGCGAAGCGCGTTGGAACTCGTCACCGCCACGGCATCGACCGCAGCGCCGGACGGCGGCGCGACAAGCGGTCGAATCTCCTGCAGCGGGACGACGACCGGCTGGTGCCCGCGTGCGACGAGCGCTGCTGCCGTACGGGAGGCGTCTGGTTCGGCGCGCGTCACCAGTACGCGCATGGTCACCAGCTTTCGAAGAAGTGTGGCCCGGCAAGACGGCGCAGTTTCTCCGCCGCTTCGGCGCCGAGGGCCGCCGCGTTTTCCACGGCCCCGACCATGGTCGTTTCATGCGTCTCCCGACCGTCCGGGGTCAGGATCATGCCGGCAAAGTCGATCCGGTCGCCCAGCACGGTCGCATGTCCGGCAATCGGCGTGCGGCAGGACCCGTCGAGGCCGGCAAGAAAGGCACGCTCGCAGGAAAGGGCGATCTGTGTCGGCATGTGGTTGATGGCAGCCAGCATGTCGCGCACAGGCGCGTCGTCGGCGCGCGCCTCGATGCAGATGGCGCCCTGGCCCGGCGCCGGCGGAAAATCGGCGACTTCCAGCGCCTGCGTGACGATCTCGGCAAGGCCAAGGCGCCGCAGCCCGGCCATCGCCAGGAAGGTACCGGCCACCTGGCCTTCATCGAGCTTGCGCAGGCGGGTCTGCACATTGCCTCGGAACATGACCACCTCGATGTCCGGTCGCGCGCGGCGGATGAGCGCCTGACGCCGCAGGGACGACGAACCGACGACCGCGCCCTGCGGCAGGTCGGCGAAACGCGGCGCGGCACGGCCGATGAAGGCGTCGCGCACGTCCTCGCGCTCGAGGTAGCAGATGAGGTCGAGGCCGTCCGGCAGCTTCGTCGGCATGTCTTTCGACGAATGCACGGCGATATCGATGCGGCGGTCGAGGAGCGCTTCCTCGATCTCCTTGGTGAACAGCCCTTTGCCGCCGGCCTCGGCCAGGGGACGATCGAGGATGCGATCGCCCGAGGTCTGGATGATGACGATCTCGAAGGCATCTTCAGGCAGCGCATGCGCGGCCATCAGGCGCGCTCGCGTCTCGTGCGCCTGCGCCAGCGCGAGTGCGCTGCCGCGGGTTCCGATTCTCAGGCGACGTGTTTCCATGTTCCCGGCTGACGTGTTAACCCGGCCCCGCCGGATGCGTCCGGCGTTCATAAACGAATTGTCCCGGAGCGCAATCTTGGCCGCGCAAACCGTCTTCCTCGGCATCGAAACAAGCTGCGACGAGACCGCCGCGGCTGTCGTGTCGGTTGTCGACGGCGCCCGGCCGGTGATTCTCTCCAATGCCGTCTTCAGCCAGATCGCCGAACACGCCGCTTTCGGCGGCGTCGTCCCGGAGATTGCCGCTCGCGCCCATGTCGACGCCCTCGACGGGATTGTCAGAGCGGCATTGTCGGACGCCGGGACCGGCCTTGCCGAACTCGACGGCGTCGCTGTCACCGCCGGACCGGGGCTGATCGGCGGCCTCATCGTCGGTCTCGTCACCGCCCGCTCCCTCGCCATGGCCAGCGGCAAGCCGCTGGTCCCTGTCAACCATCTCGAGGGGCACGCGCTCTCCCCGCGCCTCGTCGCCGACCTCGATTTTCCCTATCTGCTGTTGCTGGTTTCCGGCGGTCACACGCAGATCGTCGCCGTGGAGGGCGTCGGGCGCTATCGCCGCATGGCCTCGACCATCGACGACGCACTTGGCGAAGCCTTCGACAAGACGGCCAAATTGCTCGGCCTTCCTTATCCCGGCGGCCCCGCGCTCGAGCGCGCCGCGCTGTCCGGCGACACCGGCCGCTTCGCTTTCCCTCGCCCGTTGAAGGGCGAAGCGCGGCCCGACTTCTCGTTCTCCGGATTGAAGACCGCCGTACGGCAAGCCGCGACGGCCATCGCGCCACTATCCGACAAAGACGTCGCGGACATCGCCGCCTCGTTCCAGCTGGCAGCGACCGATGCCGTTGCCGACCGCGTCGCGCGGGCATTGGACCGCTTCCGTAACGAACATCCGGCGCATAGCGCTCCTACGCTGGTCATCGCTGGCGGTGTCGCCGCCAACAAGGCGCTGCGCGCCGCGCTGGAGGAAACAGCGCGATGCCACGGTTTTGCGCTGCTGGCCCCGCCGCTCGACCTGTGTACCGACAATGCCGCCATGATTGCCTGGGCGGGCATCGAGCGCTGGCGTCTGGACCTCGCGCCGGTCGATGCGATGACCTTCGAGGCGCGGCCCCGCTGGCCGCTGGATGAGGATGTCGTGCCGCTCTACGGTGGCGGCCGCAAGGGAGCCAAGGCATGACCATCGCAGTCCTCGGTGCCGGCGCCTGGGGAACCGCACTGGCGAGCACGCTGGCAGCGGCGGGCAACGATGTCGTCCTGTGGGGCCGTGACGACGCAATCGCCGATGACATCAACCACCGCCACCGCAACGCGCGATACCTGGCCGGAATCGAACTCGACGGTACTCTCCGCGCCGAGACCGATCGCGCCGCCGCTCTGGCGCAAGCCGAAATCGTGCTCGCGGCCGTGCCTGCGCAGACACTGCGCCCGGTATTGGCGGACCTCGCCGGCGGGATTCCCGCCAACGTCCCGTTGGTCCTGTGCGCAAAGGGCATCGAGGCGGCGACCGGAAAGCTGCTCTCCGAGATGGTTTCGGAACTCCTGCCGGCCTCGCCCGTCGCTGCCCTTTCCGGACCGAGTTTCGCAACCGACGTGGCACGCGGGTTGCCGACCGCCGTGACGCTCGCCGCCGCCGACCCGACACTCGCCAAGAACCTCGCCGCGCGGCTGTCGACACCGTCCCTGCGGCTCTATTCGACCGACGATCTGGTGGGCGTCGAGATCGGCGGCGCGTTGAAGAACGTCCTCGCCATCGCCGCCGGCGCGACCATCGGCGCGGGTCTCGGCGCCAGCGCGATGGCTGCGCTCATCACCCGCGGGTTCGTCGAACTGCGCCGCATCGGCGCGACCTTCGGTGCCCGTCCGCAGACACTGATGGGTCTCTCCGGCCTCGGCGACCTCATGTTGACCTGCTCCTCGCCGCAGTCGCGCAATTTCTCCTACGGGCTTGGGCTTGGACGCGGCGACACCCTCGCCGGTCGTCCGCTGGCCGAAGGTGTGGCAACCGCCGGCATTGCCGCGCGCCTTGCCACCGAACGGAGGATCGACGCGCCTATCGTGGCCGCGACCGCCGCGCTTCTTGACGGCCGCATCCGCATCGCCGATGCGGTGGAAACGCTGCTTGCCCGTCCGCTCAAGGACGAGGACGCCTAGAGGAGTAACGATGCTTTTCGCGCTGATCTGCAACGACAGGCCGGGCCACCTGCAGACCAGGCTGGATACACGCCCGGCCCATCTCGCTTTCCTCGACGGGCTGAACGCCAAGGGCGAACTGGCCTTCGCCGGCCCCTTCCTCGACACCGATGGCAAGCCGAATGGCAGCATGGTCGTCGTCGACGTCGCCGACCGCGCCGCCGCGGAGGCCCTCGCCGCCGCCGATCCCTATGCCGGCGCCGGCCTGTTCGCGTCCGTCGAGGTCAGACCGTGGGTCTGGGTCGTCAACAAACCTGAAAACGCGTGAGGCGGACATGAACCATTGGTTGTTCAAATCGGAGCCTTCCGCCTGGTCGTGGGAGCAGATGAAGGCCGCAGGCAAGAAGGGCACCGAGTGGACCGGCGTGCGCAATTACCAGGCCCGCAACAACATGCGGGCGATGGCGCTAGGCGACCGCGGTTTCTTCTACCATTCCAATGAGGGCCTCGCCGTCGTCGGGATTGTCGAGGTTGCCGCGCTCGCGCACCCCGATTCGACCGCCGACAACCCGACATGGGAATGCGTCGACATCCGCGCCGTCGCCGAAATGCCCAATCCGGTGCCGCTCGCCGACGTCAAGACCAATCCTGGGCTCGCCAAGATGGCCCTCGTCGCCAATTCGCGCCTGTCGGTGCAGCCGGTGACCGAGGCCGAATGGGCCGAGGTCTGCCGCATGGGCGGCTGGCGTGGCTGATCGGATTTCACCCGAAAACGCCACCCGCTTCATCCGCGCCAATACCGGCATCCTGACACCGCCACATTTGCCGGAAATCCGCCTGCATCTGGCCGACGAGGCCCATGCGCTGTGGCAGAGGACAGAGGAGGAACTGGCCGAGATCGGCCTGCCGCCGCCCTTCTGGGCATTTGCCTGGGCCGGGGGACAGGGGCTCGCCCGATACATTCTCGACCATCCGGACATCGTCGCCGGCAAGCGTGTGCTCGATTTCGCCGCCGGGTCGGGGATGGTCGGCATTGCCGCGCTGAAGGCCGGCGCCCTTGCCGTCCTCGCTGCCGATATCGATCCCTTTTCGAAGGCCGCCGTGGCGCTGAACGCGGCACTCAACGACATGTCGATGGAGTGGACCGGCGAGGATTTGATCGGCCACGACGCCGGTTGGGATGTCGTCCTCGCCGGAGACATCTTCTACCAGCGCGACATCGTCGAGCGCATCCTGCCGTGGTTCGCCGACCTCGCCGCCCGCGGCGCCGACATCGTCGTCGGCGACCCCGGGCGCGCCTATCTGCCGAAAGGCAGCCTGGAGCAACTGTTCACCTACGAGGTGCCCGTCTCGCGCGAACTGGAGGATGCCGAGGTCAAGCGCACCACGGTGTGGCGCTACCGCGCTTGAACGGCGCGCTCAGCCACGCCGCACCACGAGTCGCCTGCCGGCTTCGAGGCGGGGCAATAGCCGCGTCATGTCGCGCGCCGAGACCGCCACGCAACCTTCCGTCGGCAGATAGCCGGGTCGGGCCAGGTGAAGAAAGATGGCGCTGCCGGCGCCGCGCCGCCTCGGACGGAGGTTCCAGTCGAGAACGAGACAGGCATCGTAAAGGTGGTCGTCGCGCCGCATCCGTTCGGCACTGGCGGGATAGGGCAACCGCACCGGACGATTGTAGTTGCGATCGGCTTGAGCATCGCACCACCCGAGACGCTCGCCGATCGGGCGTAGCGCCATCGGCGCTTTCGGTGCAACACTTCCCCGGCGGCGGAAATAGCCGGCAACGATCCGCATCGAGGCGAGCGGCGTCGCGCCGTCGCCTTCGCGCTTGAAGGCCGACAGTCCGCCCTTGCCGAGGGCGCATCGCAAGACCAGCGGGCCGATGCGAATCAGCCCCTGGCGCGGTTCGCCCGGCCGCGACCGCACCGTGAGGGGCGGCAAGCGACGCTTGCGTCGGGCACGTTCAACCATCGATCACAACGCCTTGAAGCCGTTTTCCTTCGCCCGATTGTGTCATAGGGCAAATCGAGCAGCGCGCAACGGCGCTTGCGTCGCCACCGCTTTCGCCAAACAATGGGCCGGCGGGGATACGCTGATCCTGGAGCAGACATGACCGAACGCACCATCCTGATCGTAGATGACGACGACGACCTGCGCTCGACGCTGGCAGAGCAGCTCGGCCTCTACGAGGAATTCCGCATCCTGCAGGAACCGACCGCGTCCAGGGGCATCCAGGCGGCGCGCGCCGGGGTGACGGACCTTCTCGTGATGGATGTCGGCCTGCCCGACATGGATGGCCGCGAGGCGGTGAAGATCCTCCGCAAGGGCGGTTTTCGGGCGCCCATCATCATGCTGACCGGGCACGATGCCGATGCCGACACGATTCTGGGTCTGGAGGCCGGCGCCAACGACTATGTCACCAAACCGTTCCGGTTTGCCGTCCTGCTCGCCCGCATCCGCGCCCAATTGCGCCAGCACGAACAGAGCGAGGACGTCACGTTCCAGGTCGGCCCCTATCTCTTCAAGCCCGGCCAGAAACTGCTTGTCGACCAGCGCGGCTCCAAGATCCGCCTGACCGAGAAGGAGTCCTCGATCATCAAATACCTCTATCGTGCCGGGTCGAAGGTCATCACGCGCGACGTGCTGCTGGAGGAAGTCTGGGGCTATAATTCAGGCGTCACCACGCACACCCTGGAAACGCACGTCTACCGGTTGCGCCAGAAGATCGAACGCGATCCTTCCAATGCCCAGATACTTGTGACAGAAAGCGGCGGATACAAGCTCGTACCCTGAGCCGGCGGACCCGGCGGGCGCGGGCGGGGACGCAGGCGCATGGGGCTCGATCAGGACATCGCCAACCTGTCGCGCGTCGACCTTTTCGAAGGGTTTGGCGCCGATCACATGCGCCTTCTCGCGTTTGGCGCCGAAACCATCCGCCTGCCCGGCGGACGGGTCCTCTACCGCGAGGGCGACGACGCCGACTGCGGATTCGTGCTCACCTCCGGGACAATCGTGCACCAGGTGGCGCGCGCCGACCAGGATCGTGCCGTCGGGCGGACGGAGGCGCCGGCGCTGCTCGGTGATGTCGCGCTGATCACGCAGACCGTACGCACCACGACCGCGCTTGCCGAGACGCCCTGCGAATTGCTGCGGCTCAACCGCACCCAATTCCGCCGCATCCTCGAGGAGTGGCCCGAGCTCGCCGCTTTGGTGCACGAGCGCGTCGCCGCGTCGCTCGCCGGCATGGTCGATTCGCTCTCGCGCATCGGCGAGCGCCTGAAACGCTGAATCGTCAGGTAAGGTTGAAGCGCGCGATCACCGGCACATGGTCGGAGGGACGCTCCCATCCGCGCGCGTCCCGCAGTACCTCGATTCCCGCCAAACCGGCGGCGAGATTGCCGGATGACCACACATGGTCGAGCCGCCGGCCGCGGTTGGACGCAGCCCAGTCGGCCGCCCGATAGCTCCACCACGTGAAGAGCTTCTCCTCCGGCGGCACCATCTGGCGCATCAGGTCGGCCCAGCCGCCCTCCTTGCGCATGCGCTCGAAGCTTTCCGTCTCCACTGGCGTATGGCTGACGACATCGAGCAGCTGGCGGTGCGACCACACATCGTGCTCGAGCGGCGCGATATTGAGGTCGCCGACCAGGACGGAGGCGTCGGCGACACGCGTTTGCGACGAAACGCTCCGCATCTCGTCGACGAAATCGAGCTTGTGACGGAACTTCGGATTGGCCTGCGGATCGGGAATGTCGCCGCCGGCCGGAACGTAGAAATTATGCAGCAGCACCCGCGCCCCGTCGGCGTCGAACGTCACGGAAAGGTGCCGCGAGTCGCCCACGCCGCAGAAATCGCGCTTCTCCACGATGTCGATCGGCCGGCGGGCGATGGTGGCGACGCCGTGGTAACCCTTCTGGCCATTGATGGCGACGTGCTCGTAGCCGACCTTGCGCAGATCGGCGAAAGGGAAGCGGTCGTCCGGGCACTTCGTTTCCTGCAGGCACAGGATATCGGGCTGGTAGGCCGCGAGAAAATCGGTCACGAGCCCGATGCGCAAGCGCACGGAATTGATGTTCCAGGTAGCGATGGTCAGCGTCATGCGGATGGTCCGGTTCCGGCAGGCGTCGACCCTGACAAGGGTCACCAGTGCGCGCAACCCCGCCGGACCGCGAGGCGGCTCAGTCCACAACCTTATCGGTTGGGCTGGAAGCGATTGGCTTCCTGGACCTTGGAGTAGTCAATCTTGAAAATTCCCGGATCGAAAGCCATGCCGGACTGGACGTTGAAGATCATTACCGTCGTGTCCTTGCCCTGCGCGTCGGTGATCGTCCACTGGCGCAGGTCATAGCTCTTGGAATCGAACATCATGGAAATGGTCGAATTGCCGAACACCGACTTGTCCTGCAGCTTGACGGTGACGAGATCGTTGTCGACCTTCACCGTCTTGACCTTGTCGCCGGTGAGGTCGATGCGCTCGCCGAGCAGCAGCTTCAACGGCGTCTTCGACAGGGGATAAAGATCCGCCGTTTTCAGTTTCGTGTTCGAGACGACGACCGACTTGCCGTCGGAGACGACACGATAGGCCGACGGCGCCTCATAGTTGAAGCGCACCTTTCCCGGCCTCTGGATGAAGAACTTGCCGCCGGTCTGCTCGCCCTTTGGCCCGAACTGAACGAACTCGCCCTGCATCGACTTGATCGCTGAGAAGTGGCTGGCGATCACTTCGGCCACGTCGGGTGCTGCGAAGGCGGGCGCATGGGCGCCCGTCAGCAGCAGCGCCGCAGCCCCGGCCAGGACGGCGCGGCGGTTGGCTCGGGCAGTGAGACGTTCAGGCATCGGCAGTCCATCCATCGTTGCGGATCGCAGCGCTAACGCCGCTTTCGGGCCTTTGTTTGGCGCGTTCATGGCGCGCGGTCACATCTTGTCCTGCTCTGTCGGCACGAGAATTTCGCGCTTGCCGGCGTGGTTGGCCGGGCCGACGATGCCCTCGCGTTCCATCTTCTCGATGATGGAGGCGGCACGGTTGTAGCCGATGCCGAGACGCCTCTGGATATAGGACGTCGACGCTTTGCCGTCGCGCAGCACCACGGCAACCGCCTGGTCGTAGGGATCGTCGGACTCGCCGCCATAGCCTTCGCCGCCGCCGGACTTCATTGCGTCCTCGTCGTCCTCGTCGTCCTGCGTGATCGCGTCGAGGTATTGCGGGGCGCCCTGCAGCTTGAGGTGCTTGACGACGCGTTCGACCTCGGCATCCGACACGAATGGCCCGTGGACGCGCTGGATGCGCCCGCCGCCCGCCATGTAGAGCATGTCGCCCATGCCGAGCAGCTGTTCGGCGCCTTGCTCGCCAAGGATGGTACGGCTGTCGATCTTGGAGGTGACCTGGAACGAGATGCGGGTCGGGAAGTTGGCCTTGATGGTACCGGTGATGACGTCGACCGAGGGACGTTGCGTTGCCATGATCACGTGGATGCCGGCGGCGCGCGCCATCTGCGCCAGGCGCTGGACGGCGCCCTCGATGTCCTTGCCGGCGACCATCATCAGGTCGGCCATCTCGTCGATGATGACGACGATGTAGGGCATGGACTCCAGATTCAGTTCCTCGGTCTCGTAGATCGCCTCGCCGGTCTGCCGGTCGAAACCGGTCTGCACGGTCCGGCTGATCCGCTCACCGGTTTTCTTCGCTTCCGCGATTCGCTGGTTGTAGCCGTCGATGTTGCGCACGCCGACCTTGGACATCTTGCGATAGCGGTCCTCCATTTCGCGCACGGTCCATTTCAGTGCGACGACGGCCTTTTTCGGGTCGGTGACGACCGGGGTCAGAAGGTGCGGAATCCCGTCATAGACCGACAGTTCGAGCATCTTCGGGTCGATCATGATCAGCCGGCACTGCTCGGGCGTCATGTGGAAGACCAGCGACAGGATCATGGTGTTGATGGCCACCGACTTTCCCGAACCGGTGGTGCCGGCGACCAGCAGATGCGGCATGCGGGTGAGATCGGTGACGACGGATTCGCCGTTGATGGTCTTGCCGAGTGCCAGGCCGAGCTTGGCCTTGGTCGTCTCGAAATCCTTGGAGCCGAGGATCTCGCGCAGGTAGACGGTCTCGCGCGTCGAATTCGGCAGCTCGATGCCGATGGCGTTGCGCCCGGGAACCACGGCGACGCGCGCGGCGATCGCGCTCATCGAGCGCGCGATATCGTCGGCCAGCGAGATGACCCGCGACGATTTGATGCCCGGCGCGGGTTCCAGCTCATAGAGCGTGACCACCGGGCCCGGCCGCACATTGATGATCTCGCCCTTGACGCCGAAATCGTCGAGCACGCCTTCCAGCATGCGCGCGTTCTGCTCCAGAGCGTCGCGCGTCAGGTTCGGATCGCGCGCAACATTCTTCGGTTCGCTGAGGTAGTGCAGCGCCGGCAATTCGAACCTGTCGGCCTTCAGCAGCGAAGCCTGGGCTTCACGCTGCACGCGACCTGATGCCTTGGGGCGCGGCGCCGGCGCCGCGATGCGCGGCTGCGAGCGTTTCAGGATCGCCGGGAGGTCGTCATCCTCGTCAAAGGGCGCTTCGTCCATGTCGGATGCGTCCTGGCGTTCGTCATGGGGCGCGCCAAATCCGGGTTCTACCCGCATGTCGCCGCCTGTTCGTTCGCGCCCGGGCGCGTAGCCGGCGAGCGGATCGGTCTCGAACGCGTCGTCGTCCTCGAAACTTTCGTGCGCGCGTGACCAGCGCGTCCGCGGCAGTTCGAGGCCGGAAAGCCGGCGCCTCGCGAATGCCTTGGCTGAAAGCCACCAATGCGTGAGCGCGCCGAGCGCCAGTCCGCCCTCGTCGTCGTCCAGATCCTCGTCATCGTCCTGGGGACGCCGCGCCGGGCCGGATGCGGCGGCCGGCGTTGCCCGCCACAGAACGCCCGCGCCGTACAGCAGGGCGACAACCGCAAGCGGCGCCAGCACCAGTCCGCTCAGGACGGCGAGAAAGCCGGTTGGATAGCCGCCCGAAAGCAGCCCCGGCACCTTCAGCACGACATCGCCGATCACGCCGCCGAGGCCAAGCGGCAGCGGCCATGACGGCGGGATCGGCAGCGTGGCGGTGGCACCGGCGGCGGCCAGTGCGCCGCCGAACCAGGAAAGACCGCGCCGGCCGGGCATGTCGATGCCTCGACCCGAAAGGAACAAATAGCCCCATGCCAGCGCCGGGACGAGCACCGCGACAGCCGCGAGCCCGAAAAACTGCATGGCAAGATCGGCGAACACGGCGCCGGGATAGCCGGCCGCATTGGTGACCTCATTGCCGGTGGCATAGGAGAAGCTCGGATCGGCGACATTCCACGTTGCCAGCGCAGCGGTCGCGAAAATCGTCGCCAGTGCCAGGGCCAGCCCGCCGAGCCGGTGCGCCAGCTGCTTCAGTGCCGAGCGGTTGTTGCGCGGCCCGTCCGTAAACGCCATCGTGGCGGCATGACCCGAACGCATGTCTTCTCCCGTCCATTCGCAGCCGTCGCGCGGACAGCCGTGGGCGGGAGCCTAGGCACGAGAAGTTAAGGCGCCATTAACCATGCGCGATCACGCGGCGCGAACCTCCGACTCCGGATTGGCCCCGATCTTGTGGATCGAAAGATCGGCGCCGCGCATCTCCTCCACCTCGCTCAGGCGCAGGCCGATCGTCTGGCGCAGGACGCCATAGACGAGGAATCCGGCGGCCAGCGCATAACCGGCCCCACCGACGCTGCCGACAAGCTGGCTGAGGAAGCTGACACCGCCAATACCGCCAAGGGCCATCTGGCCGAAGATGCCGGCCGCGACGCCGCCCCACAGCCCGCAAAGCCCGTGCAGCGGCCATACGCCGAGCACGTCGTCGATCTTCAGTTTCTCCTGCGTATAGGTGAAGCCCTTGACGAAGATGACCCCCGCGAGCGCACCAGTGACGAGCGCGCCGAGCGGATGGAACAGGTCGGAACCGGCGCACACCGCCACGAGGCCGGCAAGCGCGCCGTTGTGGACGAAGCCCGGATCGTTGCGCCCGACAAACAGCGCCGCGACGATACCGCCGACCATCGCCATCAGCGAGTTCATGGCGACAAGTCCGGTCACGCTGGCGACCGATTGGGCGCTCATGACATTGAACCCGAACCAGCCGGTGCACAGCAGCCACGAGCCGAGCGCCAGCCAGGGAATGGAGGAGGGCGGCGTGGGGAAGGACTTGCCGGTCTTCGAATAGCGCCCGAGCCGCGGCCCGAGCAGCATCACGGCGCCGAGCGCTATCCAGCCGCCGACGGCGTGCACCACAATGGAGCCAGCGAAATCGTGGAACGGTGCGCCGAACAGGGCCTTCAGGCCATCCTGCAGGCCGAGCCGGCCGCCCCAGACCAGCCCCTCGAAGAAGGGATAGACAAGGCCGACGATGATCGCCGTCGCCAGGCCCTGCGGGCGGAATTTCATGCGCTCGGCAACACCGCCCGAGACGATGGCCGGGACCGCGGCGGCAAAGGTGAGAAGGAAGAAGAATTTCACCAGCGACAGCCCCTGCGTCAGGTAGGGGCCACCGTCGTGGTTGCCGGACAGAACCTCCGCCGAGGCAAGGAAGGTCATGCCGTAGGCGACCGCATAGCCGACGAAGAAATAGGCGATCGTCGAGATGGCAAAGTCGACGATGATCTTCACCAGCGCGTTGACCTGATTCTTGTGGCGGACGGTTCCGGCTTCGAGGAATGCGAAACCGCCATGCATGGCGAAGACAAGGATGGCGCCCATCAGGATGAAAAAGACATCGGCGCCTACGGCACTGGCTTGCATGGTTCTTCCCCTTTTTCTCGCGCCTGCGGGCGTGTTTGCCTGCAGGCAAACAAGCTTCGTGCCATTTGCCGAAAAGCGCGCCAGATGCCGAAATATTCCGCAGACGAGAATGGAGAGCGCACAAAGAATCGGCATTTGCCTGAAATTTGTCGCCCGTTCTTTGGGCAAAAAAAGCCCGGCCGAAGCCGGGCTAGAAGGACACCGAAACTGGCGTCCGGGGGAAGTCGATGCAACGTCAGTTGTAGGCGCGCTCGCCGTGCGACGTGATGTCGAGGCCTTCGCGCTCCTGCTGTTCGGTGACACGCAGGCCCATGACCGCCTTGACAACGTAGAGCGAGATCGCCGCGACGACCGCCGACCACACGACCGCGATGACCACGGCGGTGAGCTGGGTCACGAACTGGCCGCCGATCGTGTACTCGGCGCCGCCGGGGCCGAAGCCGCCGAGCGCCGGTGCGGCCACCACGGCCGTGCCGAGTGCGCCGACGATGCCGCCGATGCCGTGCACGCCGAACACGTCGAGCGAGTCGTCGTATTTCAGCATCGGCTTCAGCGAAATGACGGCCCACAGGCAGATGACGCCGGCGACTGCGCCGAGAACGATCGCGCCGACCGTGCCGGCAAGGCCGGCTGCCGGGGTGATTGCCACGAGGCCGGCGACCGCGCCCGACATTGCGCCGAGCGCCGAGGCATGGCCGCGAAGCAGCCGTTCCGCACCGGCCCAGGCCAGAGCCGCCGCTGCGGTCGCGGTGATGGTATTCATCAGCGCCTGCGCCGTCAGGCCGTTGGCCTCCAGGTTGGAGCCGGCGTTGAAGCCGAACCAGCCTACCCACAGCAGCGTCGCGCCGATGAAGGTGAAGGTCAGGTTGTGGGGTGCCATGTTCTCCTTCATGAAGCCCACGCGCGGGCCGACGATGAGGGCGGCCACCAGGCCGGCGATACCGGCATTGATGTGCACGACCGTACCGCCGGCGAAGTCGAGAGCGCCCATCTCGAAGAGGTAGCCGCCGCCGGCCCAGACCATGTGGGCGATCGGCAGATAGGCGAAGGTGAACCACAGCACGATGAAGGCGATGACCGCGCCGAAACGCATGCGTTCAGCAACGGCGCCGACGATGAGCGCCGGAGTGATGGCACCGAAGGTCAGCTGGAAAATGACGAAGACCAGTTCCGGGATGACAACGCCCTCGGAGAAGGTCGCGGCCGTCGAATCCGGCGTCACGCCGGCCAGGAACAGCTTGTCGAACCCACCGAAGAAGGCGCCCGAGCCATCGCCGCCGAACGCGATGGAGTAGCCGTAGATGACCCAGAGCAGGGCGATGATCGCGAAGCCCGCGAACACCTGCATGAGCACCGACAGCATGTTCTTGGTACGGACCAGGCCGCCATAGAACAGGGCGAGGCCCGGAATGGTCATGAGGATGACGAGGATGGTCGACACCAGCATCCAGGCCGTATCGCCCTTGTCGGGGACCGGTGCTGCGGCCGGTGTCTCGGCCGCCGTCTGCGCGAACGCCATCAGGGGAAGTGTCAGCGCCGCCAGGGACGATGCGGCCGCGCTCTTGAGGGAAATAAGTCGCATGGATGTATCCTTTCTGTCTCAGAGCGCGTCGTTGTCGGTCTCGCCGGTACGGATGCGCACCGCCTTGTCGAGCGGGATGACGAAGATTTTGCCGTCGCCGATCTGGCCGGTTCGCGCCGCCGCGGAAATCGCCTCGACCGCACGATCGACGAGGTCGGCCGTCACAGCGATCTCGATCTTGATCTTCGGCAGGAAGCTCACGGCATATTCGGCGCCGCGATAGATTTCGGTATGGCCCTTCTGTCGTCCGTAGCCTTTGACTTCGGTAACGGTCAGACCCTGAATGCCGACGGAGGTCAGCGCCTCGCGCACCTCGTCGAGCTTGAATGGCTTGATGACGGCCATCACGATTTTCATGGTTCACCCTTCTGTTCGGCGGAATTCCGCTTCGTTCCGAACGTCACCGGCGAGCCGTTTGGCTGCCGACGCTCGACAAAGGTGAATCAAACTGCGTGCCAATTGCCGCAGCTGCGGCGTTTGGACCCGTTTTTACGGAAAATTAAGCTCCGCAAACCGGACGGAACCGGCCACCGGGCGGATTCGTCAGATTAAAAAATAGGCATTTCGAAAAAAGTGCCTACCTTTTGTGCGGATGGCGGATGCGGATCAGCCCTTCCTGGGCAACGGAGGCGATCAGCTTTCCTGTCCGCGAGAACAGCGATCCGCGCGTGAAACCCCGGGCACCCGATGTGGAGGGCGAATCCTGGGTGTAGAGAATCCAGTCGTCGAGCGGATCATCGCGGTGAAACCACATGGCGTGGTCGAGGCTGGCGGCCTGCAGATCGGGATCGAAAACCGCACGGCCATGCGCGTAGGTCGAGGTGTCGAGCAGCGTCATGTCGGAGAGGTAGGCAAGGACGGCTGCGCGCGTCGCATGGTTCTGCGGTATGCTGCCGGCGACCCGGATCCAGATGTCCTGGCGGGGCGGCAGCTTTTCGCGGCTGATGTAATGGTCGAGCGAGACCGGCTTGATCTCCATCGGCCGTTCGCGATCCCAGAACTTGCGGATATTGGCCGGGACCGCCTCCCCTCCGGCCGCAACAAGTTCGCGCTGGTTCAGAAGCTTCTCGGGAGGCGTCACGTCGATTGGCATGGCGATCTGGTGTTCGAGCCCGTCTTCCACGACCTGGAAGGACGATTCCAGCGAGAAGATTGCCTTGCCGTGCTGGATCGCAGTGACGCGGCGGGTCGCGAACGATCCGCCATCGCGCAGCCGCTCGACCTGATAGACGATCGGATAGGCGGGATCACCCGGCAGCATGAAATAGCCGTGCAGCGAGTGCACCGGCCGCGACGCATCGACGGTGCGCTGCGCGGCAACAAGCGCCTGAGCGATGACTTGCCCTCCGAACACCCGCAGCCAGCTGGTCGGGAGGCTGCGACCGCGAAACAGGTTGTGTTCGAGCGGTTCGAGATCGAGTATGGCGAGCAGTTCCTGCATGGCCGCGGACATGGCCGTTTTTCCTTGGTGATCAGCGGATGTCCCGGTATCGATCAGGAAGGACCGGTCCAGTCAAGGCAATGAAAGGAAATGTCATGCCCAAGGAGGCGACCTCGACAGGAAACGGCATGCTGCCGCCGCAGGTCGACATTTTCATCGCCGGTGCCGGCTATGTCGGGCTCGCGGTCGCCGTGGCGATCAAGAACGCACGACCGAGCCTGTCGGTTGCTCTCGCCGACGCCGCGCCGCCCGATGTCTGGCGCAAGGATGTTCGCGCCTCCGCCATCATCGCCGCCGCCATCCGCATGCTGAAACACCTCGGCGTCTGGGACGAGATCGAACCGGAGGCGGAACCGATCCGCGACATGGTCGTCACCGACTCGCGCACCAACGACCCGGTACGCCCGGTCTTTCTCACCTTTGCCGGCGAGGTCGAGCCGGGCGAACCCTTCGCCCACATGATCCCCAACGTGGCCATGAACGCGGCCCTGCGCCGCCGCTGCGCCGAACTCGGCGTGGCCGTCGTCGACGGCATCGCCGCCACCGGCTTTTCCACCGCCGACGGGCCGGCGGACATTTTACTCTCCGACGGAAGCTCGATCCGCGCTCGCCTTGTCGTCGCCGCCGACGGGGTGAAGTCGAAGCTGCGCGACATGGCCGGCATCAAGCATGTCCGCTTCGAGTACGAGCAGTCGGGCATCGTCTGCACCGTCGAGCACGAGCGCCCGCATGAGGGCCGCGCCGAGGAGCACTTCCTGCCCGCCGGTCCCTTCGCCATCCTGCCCTTGAAGGGTAACCGCTCCTCCATCGTCTGGAACGAGGGCCGCGCCGAGGCCGACCGGCTCGTGGCCGCCGATCCGCTCGTCTTCGAGGCGGAGATGGAACGGCGCTTCGGCCTCAAGCTGGGCGACATCCGCGTCGTCGGCAAGCCGCGCGCCTTCCCCTTCGGCCTCACCCTGGTGCGCGAATTCGTGGCGCCGCGCTTCGCGCTTGCCGGCGACGCCGCGCACGGTATCCACCCGATCTCGGGTCAGGGGCTGAACCTCGGCTTCAAGGATGTTGCCGCTCTGGCCGAGACCATCGTCGAAGCCGACCGCATGGGCGAGGACATCGGTGCGCTCGACGTGCTGCGCCGCTACGAGCGCTGGCGCCGTTTCGACACCGTGCGCATGGGCATCACCACCGACGTGCTCAACCGCATGTTCTCCAACGACTTCACGCCGATGCGCGTGTTGCGCGACATCGGGCTTGGCCTCGTCGATCGGCTTAACCCGCTCAAGCGCTATTTCATCCGCGAGGCGTCGGGCCTGGCCGGCCCGACTCCGCGTCTGTTGCGTGGCGAAGCGATCTGACCGCTCAGGCCGCCGGCTGACCGAACAGCTGGTCGTAGGCGGCGAGCGCCTCGGCCGCGTAGATCGCCGCCGGACCGCCGCCGAGATAGATCACCACGCCCATCGCCTCGGCGATCTCTTCGCGCGTGGCGCCGTACTTTACCGCTGCCCGAACGTGGAAGACGATGCAGCCGTCGCAGCGCGCCGCGACGCCCAGCGCCAGCGCGATCAGCTCCTTGGTCTTGGAATCGAGGACGCCAGGCTCGATCGCCGCCTTCGCCAGTTCGGCAAAGCCCTTGGCGACGGTCGGGATCGACTTGCGCATGACCGCCATGCGGGCGTTGGTCTGGTCGTTGAGGTGTTTCCAGTCGGAAGAGGACATATTGAGAATCTCCTATGTGTCGAGTGGCCTATCGCACACAGGAGAATGCCCTGATTTGACGCCGGTCAACCCCGCCGTCACATGGTCCGGTCGACGCCCCGATAGGCCTGATCGCCCCAGACGCGCTTGACCTCAGCGTCACGGCCGCAACCCTTGCGGTAGCGCTTGTAGGCCTTGGTCTGGTCGACAAAGCCGAACCATGTCAGCCGCTTCTTCATGCCGAGATGGAAATCCTGGTGCTCCTCCTCGGCTTTCCAGAATTTGACCGGCCCTTCCACCGGCGTGACGATTCTGCGGCCAAGAACCTTTTCACCTTCTTCGATCGCAACCTGCGCCTCCTTCTCCTGCTTCGCATCGAGCGCGTGGATGGCGGTCGTATAGGCATGGCCGCGGTCGCAGAACTGGCCGTCGTCGTCGGTCACGTCGACCGTGCGCAGGAAGGTCGCCACCAGATCGTGATAGGAGATGACAGCATCATCGAACCCGACCTCGACCACCTCGCGGTGCCCACCCCTTTCGTAGTCGTCATAGGTCGGGCTGGTCGATGTCCCGCCGGCATAGCCGCTGGTGGTGGAAACCACGCCGCGCACGGCGTCCATGTCGGCCTCCAGGCACCAGAAGCAGCCGCCGGCAAAGAGCGCGGTCCGGACTTCGGCACCGGCCGGCAGGGCCGCGAACACGATGGCGGTGGCAACGAACAGGCGCGCGAACATGGGGAAATCTCCGCTTCGTCGTCGTTCTAGCGCGCCGGCCGGGCAGGGGAAAATCACGCCGGAGCACGTTCCGGTGATCGCCGCGTCATTGGCGGCCTGCCGCGAAGAGACCTGGATCTGAGGACCGCGATGCGATGGCCGCCGTCTCGAACACGCACTCCTGCGGCCCGGCCGAATAGGGAGCGATTTCATAGGAGTCGAACCGGATATGCACGCCGTCCGCATCGACATGCCAGCGCTCCATCGCACGCAGCGTCTCGGCGACGACGCCCGGATAGGTTTCCTCGAGTTGCTTGATGCCCTCCTCGATCTTGTCATCGTCGAGGTCCTCCCAATCGGCCCTGACGATCTGAACGGCGCAATCCTGTTGCAGCGCTTCCAGCCCTTCCTTCGTGAACAGGGCCGCAGGCGATGGCGTCCGCGCTGACTTGCGGTCAAGGAAAAAGCCGTCGGTATCGGAGTTCGGATGCGCGCCGCCGGTATAGAAATAGTTCCATGACACCGCCGAAATCAGCCGCTGCGTCAGCCACGGCGCGGGAATGTTGGCTTCCCAGGAATAGGCGCGGTGATCCTCGTCGGCATCGGGCGGCGCTCCATAGGGCGAATTGGCGACAAGCTTGTCGATCCAGCGATTGTAGGCGTCTTCCGCCGGTCCGATCGTCTCGGTGAAGCGATAGCCCTCGACCTTGACCTCGTAGCCATTGTCCACGCCGGGCTGGAACAGGAACCAGGGCGCCATGCCGGCCGGAGCCGCTTCAAGCGCTTGCGTGCGGTTGTCGGACTCCTCGGCGAGACAGGCGGTGACCGGCCCGCAGCGCTCGTTGCGATAGGTGATCCAGGCGCGCTGGCCGTCGAGCAGGACCGACTTGCCCTTCGGCCCGAGCGCGCCCCGCAGCTTCGTGTAGGCGGCTTCCATCGCGGCGTTGGCTTCGACGGCGTAGTCCATCGCGCAAATCGCCTTGTCGATGTCGCTCGCTGCCTTCTTGCAGTCGAAGGCGTGGGCGGGCGCCGCCAGCATCAATGCCGCGGCCGCTAGGGGGATTCCTTTTCTCATGGCTCATGCTCCAAGCGCCCCGGTTGCATGGTGAAGCGAAGTCACGGCAAAGAAAAGGCACGTTTTCACCCCGCCACGCCCGCTGTTTGAGGCATCTGGCGGCTGAGGCGATCGTCCGTCGCGGCAAGCCAGAGGGGGGGGTCCATTCCAAATTCCTCTCCCTTGCCACGCCCGCGAAACGCGTCTGGCTTCTGGAGGGTCAGGGAAGACGGGGCTGCTGCCCGAACCTCTCGGTTAGGATGACGGTGGCTCGCGCCACGGCCCCGTCCGGTGGTCTTGCCC
>WBZS01000390.1_pt1 | contig 60085 bp, 62 predicted proteins | sample 5204201 | NCBI WGS metagenome assembly WBZS01 (sample SAMN12344357, study PRJNA552823) | activated sludge metagenome | biome: Activated sludge suspended growth; feature: Nitrification reactor; material: Wastewater; isolation source: activated sludge from nitrification reactor of wastewater...
TCATCGAGTCAGGCTATCATGGAAAGCGGTTGAAGATCAGGCAAAAAGCCGGATAAACGGATGTGAACCGGCTCGTGGAAGAACGAAACCATGCCGAAACACGAAATCACCCCGCGCCTCAATGCCTATGAGGTCAATGCGTTGATGGCGCGGGTCTATCCGCAACTGAACGAGGCCCACAGCGCCTACCGCACGCTGGAGGTCCATCCGGGCGGCTGCACCGTGCGGCTCGACGCCGACGGGCGTCATCTACGCCCCGGAAACACCGTGTCGGGCCCTTCCCTGTTCACGCTCGCGGATATTGGCGGCTACGCGCTCGTCCTCTCGCATGCCGAGCCCGACGCGCTCGCCGTCACCACCAGCCTCACCATCAATTTCGTGCGCAAGGCCGAGGCCGGCCCGCTCGACGGCCATTGCCGCATCCTCAAGATGGGCAAAAGCCTGATGGTTTTCGACATCGACATCGTGCCGGCCGGCGGCGGCGACACGATCGCGCACGCGACGGGGACCTATTCGATGCCGCCGCGGCGCGGAAAATGATACGGTAAAATAATACCGCCTTCCTAATCAATTGTTTTTTCTGTATTTTTCTAAATTCCATCGCCATCACGGCGCTTGACACACCCCTACCCATCCCCTATTGACCCCGCCAGCGGTCCTCTGGGGCCGTTTTTCGTTGGCCCGAATGTTCTTCGCGCCAACCCAAGCAACAAGAAACGCCCGGAAATCCGGGTTCGGACCCAAGAGAGACACCGATGACGACTTTCGTTCAGAAGCCGGCTGACGTGGTGAAAAAGTGGGTGCTGATCGACGCCGAGGGTCTCGTCGTCGGTCGTCTCGCCACCATCGTCGCCATGATCCTGCGCGGCAAGACCAAGGCCACCTACACCCCGCATGTCGACGACGGCGATAATGTCATCGTCATCAATGCCGAAAAGGTCGTGCTCACCGGCAACAAGCGCGCCAACAAGCGCTATTACTGGCACACTGGCTATATCGGCGGCATCAAGGAGCGCACCGCGCGCGACGTGCTGGAAGGCCGTTTTCCCGAGCGCGTCATCGAGAAGGCCGTTGAGCGCATGATCCCGCGCGGCCCGCTCGGTCGCCGCCAGATGCGCAACCTGCGCGTCTATGCCGGTGCCGCCCATCCCCACGAGGCGCAGCAGCCGGTCACGCTGGACGTCGCCGCCATGAACCCCAAGAACAAGAAGGCCTGAACAGATGGCTGACCTTTCCGCCCTCAAGGACCTCGCCTCGCCCGCCGCCTCGGCGCAGCCTGCCGCGCCGGTCCACGTCCAGAAGCTCGACAAGCACGGCCGCGCCTATGCCACCGGCAAGCGCAAGGACGCCGTCGCCCGCGTCTGGGTCAAACCCGGCTCCGGCAAGATCACGATCAACGAAAAGGACTTCAACGTCTATTTCGCCCGTCCGGTGCTGCAGATGATCCTGCGCCAGCCGATCGTGGCGACCAACCGCGACGGCCAGTTCGACATCATCGCCACCGTCGAGGGTGGCGGCCTGTCGGGCCAGGCGGGCGCCGTGCGCCACGGCATCTCCAAGGCGCTGACCTATTACGAGCCGGGCCTGCGCGCCATCCTCAAGAAGGGCGGCTTCCTCACCCGCGACCCGCGCGTCGTCGAACGCAAGAAGTACGGCAAGGCCAAGGCCCGTCGTTCGTTCCAGTTCTCCAAGCGCTGATTTCAGTCCGGCACCGCCGGATCTTGCAAAAGCCGGGCCTCGCGCCCGGCTTTTTTCATCCCGTGCTCCAGGCGCGCGGCTGCTTCATGCCGGCGATCTTGCAGGCCTGCTTCACATAGCCATAGGGAAACAGCTCGAAGAAATGCCGGCGGGCTTCCTCGAAGCCGGTTCCGCGTCTGGCGGCGATGTCGCGGAAAACGAAACGCGCGTCCGGCATGATGCCGTGCTCGTCGAGCCAGGCACGCATGAAGGCGAAGACCGCGAAGTGCTCCGGTCCGAGCACAAGCCCCTCCTCGGCGGCGAAGTGCTTTGCCACGCCTTCGTTCCAGTCGTCCGGATCGACGAGGTATCCGCCTTCGTCGCGGCGGATGGCGCGGCCGTCGATATCCTCGATCCGGATCGTGTCGGGCAACGTCCGCACGGCGCATCCTTCCTGACGATCTTTTGGCGAGCGCCGGACGGCGCCCGATGCGTCGAGAATAGCAAAAGTCGCCAATCCACGCCTGTCCAACGTCAAGCGCGGCGGGAATGCCCTGTCATTCAGCCGCGGCGATGGCGGCGCTGCGCAACTCATGGCGGCGCATGATCATCCGCATTGCCGGCATTTCGACGAAGGTAAACAGCGCCCACGAACCGGCCGCGATCACCGGGAAGATGAGAACCGCAATCGCGAGGACCGACGGCACGGAGATGCCGACATGCGGCAGGATCAGCTTGGCGACCAGCTGGATGACGTAGATGTGCAGCAGATAGGTGGAATAGGACCAGTCGCCGAGTCTCTTCAGCGTCGGGATCGGAACATCGAAGCCGCGGATGCCGCCGGCGACGACGAGGCTTGCCGGGATGCCCCAGGTCAACAGCCGCACCTGCCCTTCGCCGACGCTGGTCTGGCACATCAGCATGACAAGGCCGGTCGCCAGCGCGGTGCCGTAGATCCATGCCCCGCCGGGCGCGTGATGGCGCCAGGCCAGGTGGTAGATCATGATGCCGATGGCGAACTCGACCATGATCGGGTCGGTGTAGAAGCGGAACAGCAGGTCGTCGCCCGGCATCACCCGGCCAAGGAGAACAAGCGCGAAGATGGCGGCGATGACACCATAGAGCCGGCGGTCGGTGAACAGGTGCGTGGTGACGGCGATCAGCGCGTAGAAGAACATTTCGTAGTTCAGCGTCCAGCCGAGCGCGAGGATTGGCGTCGCGGCGCCCTGCCCGTCGTCATGAGGCAGGAACAGCAGCGAGCTGACGAGATGGCCGAGATCGGCCTTGGCCGTGTTGAGCAGGCCCGGCGCGACGAGCGCGACGGCGAACAGCAACCCGGTCATGAGGAAGTAGAGCGGTGCGATGCGCGCCCAGCGGCGCAGCAGGAACGAGCCATCGACGGCTTCTGCCCGGTCAACCACCATCGCCATGACGAAGCCGGAGAGCACGAAGAACATGTCGACGCCAACCGCGCCGAGCGTGAAGACGACACCGGCACCGGTTTCGCGGGCAAGCGAATCGGTCAGGTGAAAAACCACGACCAGATAGGCGGCGATGGCACGAAGGTGCTGAACGCTGTTCAGGGTCCCACCGGTGGCCGCGGTCGTGCCGGTTTGGATCGCCATCTGTTGCTCTCGCTCCATTTTGCCGGGAACCTGACCTGAAACGACACAATGGCCGTTTCGATGAGGCCCCGGAGGCCTTTGTCGCAAGCTTCGTGCCGCTCGACGCAACGAAGGCGGCCGCGCTTCCGCTGCCTGCCCATTTGCGTTACGGATCGCCGCAGGAGAACGACATGAGCCGCGATATCGACCACGCCTTTACCGCACCAAACCTTTTCGGCCGCGCCAAGGACCCGACCTACGCCGGAGCGCTGTCGTTCATGCGGCGCAAATACACCAAGGCGCTGAAGGGCGCCGATGTCGTGGTGCTCGGCATTCCGTTCGACGCGGCTGTCTCCAATCGTCCGGGCGCGCGTTTCGGGCCGCAGGCAATCCGCCGCGCCTCCGCTATCATGGACAACGATCCGCAATATCCCTTCCACCGCGACCTGTTCGCCGACATGGCGGTCATCGACCATGGCGACGTCAAGCTCGACTATGGGCACCACGGGAAAACGCCGGCGACCATCGAGCGGACCGCCGCGAAGATCCTGAAAGCCGGGGCCTTTCTGCTTTCGCTCGGTGGCGACCATTTTGTTACCTGGCCGCTGCTCAAGGCCCATGCGGCCGTACACGGCCCCCTCGCCCTCGTCCAGTTCGATGCGCACCAGGATACCTGGCACGATGAGGCGGGTCGCATCGACCACGGCTCCTTCGTCGGCCGCGCGGCGCGCGACGGCCTCATCGATACGGATCACTCGATCCAGGTCGGCATCCGTACCCATGCGCCGGAAACCTGCGGCATTGCGATCCTGCACGGCTATGATGTGGAGGAGATGAACGCGCAGGCCATTGCCGATGCGATCCTGGCGCGCGTCGGCGGACGCAAGGCCTATGTCACCTTCGACATCGACTGCCTTGATCCGGCCTTCGCGCCCGGGACCGGCACACCGGTCGCCGGCGGCCCCTCCTCGGCCAAGATGCTGTCGGTCCTCTCGAAGCTCGGCGGGCTCGACATGGTCGGCGCCGACGTCGTGGAAATCGCGCCGGCCTATGACCACGCCGACGTCACTGCCATCGCCGGCGCGGCCATCGCCCAGCACTATCTCGGCCTGCTCGCCGCCAAGCGGGCGCGATGACGTTCACGCATTGATTCAGCGGCCTGCCGGATTGATTCCACGGGCCTGCGCAACTATTTGAGCACGCACGAAAAAAGGAACCGGCCCATGACGGCGAAAATCTTCATCGACGGCGAGCACGGCACCACCGGCCTGCAGATCCGCGAGCGCCTCGCCGGCCGCAAGGATATCACGCTGCTGTCGGTCCCGGTCGAGCGGCGCAAGGATCCGGCGGCGCGCGCCGAGTTTCTCAATGCCGCCGACGTCGCGATCCTGTGCCTGCCCGACGACGCAGCGAAGGAAAGCGTCGCGCTGATCGCCAACGGCACGACGCGCGTCATCGACGCCTCGACGGCGCATCGCGTCGCGGCGGGCTGGGCCTACGGTTTCGCCGAGATGGACGAGGGCCAGGCGGCGGCGATTGCCTCGGCGCGTTTCGTCGCCAATCCGGGCTGCTGGCCGCAGGGGCCGATTGCGATGCTGCGCCCGCTGGTCGCCGCCGGACTGCTGCCGGCCGACTACCCGGTCACCATGAGCGGCATTTCGGGCTATTCAGGCGGCGGGCGGCAGATGATCGAGGATTATGTCGCCAAGGGTGAGGATGCCTCGGAATTCCTGCTCTACGGGCTGACGCTGAAGCACAAGCATGTGCCGGAACTGAAGGCCAACGCTCTGCTGTCGCGCGATCCGCTGATGCAGCCGGCGGTCGGCAATTTCGCCCAGGGCATGGTCACCGCGGTGCCGTTGCAACTCGGCGCGCTCGCGCGCGTGCCGACTGGCGCACAACTGCACGCCGCCATTGCCGATCATTTCGCTTCGATCAAGGACAGCGCCGTCGATGTCGCGCCGCTCGAGGCGGTCGAGCGGACGCCGGCGCTCGACCCGGAGCGCCACAACGGTACCAACCGCATGACGCTGCACGTGTTCGCCAACGATTCGAAGGCGCAGGCGGTGCTGGTCGCCGTCTATGACAATCTCGGCAAGGGCGCGTCCGGCGCGGCGGTGCAGAACCTCGACCTGATGATCGGGGCGACCTGACGCAGAGCCTAGGCGGTTGCCGCCATCCATGCGCGAACGAGGGCGGTGATTTCTGCCGCCCGCTCGTCCAGCATGTCCGGGCCGGTGATCGTCAGCACGCCCCTGTCGGCCGCCGCCCATTCGATCAGGCCGAACGGATCCATGAACGAAAAACCGCCCTCGGGCCTTGCCTTGGCACCCCGGTGAAACACGAGCTGTACGCGGTTCCCCGGATGCAAGCGCATGGTCACGCGGTCGTCGCCGTTCCAGCAGAAGCTCGGCGCGTTCCATTTCACGGTCTCGGTGATACCGTCGACGGCGCCGCGCACGATGTCCCGCAGGCTCGCGATCTCATCCTTTCGGGAATGCGCCAGGGCGGCCAGGAAATCGTCGACGCTTTTTGCCTTGCCCAAGCCGCGCCTCCCGCCCGCCTCAGTGCCGCTCCATCACCACCGTTTCAGGCGGATAGGCGCCCTTGGTGCCGCGCCAGTGCGCGACGGCGAAGCCGAGGACGACGAGCGCCGCCGCCTGATGGGTCAGCGCGACATCGAGAGGCACGGCGAGCAACAGCGTGGCGATCCCGAACGTCGCCTGCAGCAGCACAAGCAGGAACAACACCACGGCGCGGCGGGCGTGGGTACGTCCCTTCTCATGGGCGAGCGCGGCAATCATGTGCCACAACGTCAGCGCGATGATGCCGTAAGCGATCGAGCGGTGCAGGAATTGCGCCGTCTTGGGGCTTTCAAACAGGTTGCGCCAGGCCGGTTCGATGACGAAAAGGCCGGACGGCACCAGGTGGCCGTCCATCAGCGGCCAGGTGTTGTAGGTCATGCCGGCATCGAGGCCGGCGACAATGGCGCCGAAATAGACCTGCAGCAGCACGGCGGCGACGACGAAGCCCGACATGATGCGGGCTTCGCGGGTCGCCTGCCCTTCCGAATGCGGGGCGAGGCCGCGCGCGACCGCCATGATGGCGGCGAAGATCAGCGCGGCGAGGGTCAGGTGCACGGCGAGGCGATACTGGCTGACATCGACGCGATCGACGAGGCCGGAAGAGACCATCCACCAGCCGATGCCGCCCTGCAGGGCTCCGAGTGCAAGTATCCCGGCGAGTTTCGGCTTCAATTGCCGCTCGATGCGCCCGGTCATCCAGAAAAAGAGCAGCGGCAGCGCGAAGACCACGCCGACGCTGCGGGCGAGGAAGCGATGGCCCCACTCCCACCAGAAAATCGTCTTGAACCCGGCGAGGTCCATGTCAGGGTTGATCTGCTTGTATTCCGGGATCTGGGTGTAGCGGTAGAATTCCGCCTGCCAGTCGGCCTCCGACAGCGGCGGAATCACGCCGTGGATCGGCTTCCACTCGGTGATCGACAGGCCGGAATCGGTGAGCCGCGTCGCGCCGCCGACGAGCACGAGCGCAAACAGGAAGGCGAGCACGACGTAAAGCCAGCCGCGCACGAGCGCCCGGTTTTTCGCCTCGCGCGAGAGCAATGCAACCGGCGTCGGCATTTCGGCGGTGATGACGGACATGGCAGCCTCCCTGTCGACGCTTCTTGACGAAAGCTTTTCGGCGGATCAAGGGCAAGCGGCGACGCAGGCCAACAAAAGGATGCTTCCATGCGATACCGCTGGCGTAAATTCATCGGCACCATCGCGCTGCTGGCGCTGGTGATCCTGTATGCGGTGGTCGCTGTCACGGTTGCCTCGTCCCGCCTGGCGGAATCGACGGCGCTGGTGCATTTCACCTTTTTCCTGCTTGCGGGACTGGCATGGGTGCTGCCGGCGATGGCGTTGATCCGCTGGATGGCAGGACCGCGCCCTCCCCGGTAACCTTCTTGGTCCAAGGTTCCTTCATCTTTTGCTGACAGGGTTTCCGGCCAGATCGCGTTCACAATCGGCCGGGACCCGACGATGGCGGAATCAGTTGCGACATTTTCGAAGGGCAGCGTGCCGCGTCCGGCCGAGCGCGCCACTTCGGCGTCCTTAATCGCCGGCGTGGCTACAAGCGTCCTGTGCGGCGTCGAGGCGATCGAAAGCTATGCGGCTGCCGTCACGGGGATGGTCTTCGCGCCGCCGCAATCTCCCGACTGGGTGCGCCTCTGGTCGGAGACCGTCAATCCCGACGTGGTCGTCGGCCTTGTTCGGCGCCACGGACGGACCCTGTTCGCGCTGCCGCTGGAGGTGGTGTCAGTCGGTCCCTTCAAGGTCGCGCGCTTTCCCGGCGGCAGTCACGCCAACGGAAATTTCGCGCCGACCGACCGGATCGAACTACCGCTGGCCTCCGATATCGAGGCACTGGTCGCCGCCATCGCGCGCGCGCGCAGGGACATCGACCTCATCGTCCTTGAGCGACTCTGCCCGGAACGCGACGCGCTCGACAACCCGCTTCTCTCGATGCCGCACATGCCAAGTCCCGATATCGGGCTCGCGGTCAATCTCGAAGGCGGGTTCGACGGCGTGCTCGGCCGGGTTTCGGGGAAGCGCAAACGCAAGAAATACCGCTCGCAATTGCGCAAGTTCGAAGCCGTTGGCGCCGTCGATGTCGGCCGTGCCCGCTCCCCGGCGGAAACGGCCGCGATACTCGACACCTTCTTTGCCCTGAAGGGCGAACGATTGAAGAGCATGGGCGCCGATGACGTTTTCGGTGACGAAAAAATTCGCGCCTTCTTCAGGCGGTTGTTCGGCGAAGCGGCGGAAAGCAGCGAACCGGCCTTCGTGATCGACCGCTTGACGGTCGGCGGCGTTGTTCGCGCCATCACCGGGTCGAGTCTCTGCGGCGATCGTCTGATCTGCGATTTCTCGGCGATCAGCGATGACGAGCTAACGCAATGGAGCCCCGGCGACTTCCTGTTCTACGAGAATATCGCGGCGGCCTGCGCCGCCGGCCGGGCCGTTTTCGACTTTTCCGTCGGCGACGAGCGCTACAAGCGCGAGTGGTGCGATATCGAGACGGTCTATGCCGATATCCGCATGCCGCTCGGGTTCAAGGGCGCCCTGCTCGCCGGCTCCATCGCCGCGCGCAGCGGCATGGTGCGTTTCGTGAAATCCCGTCCTGGCCTGTGGTCGCTCATCCGCCGCCTGCGCCGGCGACGCGCCGAACCCGCACCGGCGCCGAATGACGACACGCTGGTCTCCGAATCTTAGGCGACCGAGCGAACCTTTGCTTTCGCCGGCCTGGTGGCCGCCGGGGCCACGAGGATGACATCGAGGCCGGCGCTGGCCAGATCCTCCGCCGTCGCAATGACGTCCGGATCGGCCGGATCGAGTACCGACAACAGGATATCCGTTCCCTCGTCCGTCAACCGATCGAGCGCGGAGGCATCGCTCGCGCCGCACTCGATCACCACCAGTTCGTAAGCCGCGCTAAGCGCATCGAGGATCATCGGCAGGCGGTCCACCGCGCGCATGGCGCGCGCCGCATTCGCCGTGCCGGTCGGCATGACGTGGCAATCGGAATAGAGGTCGGTGTGGATGACCTCGGCAAAGGAGGCCTCGGAACACAACAGATCGGTCACGCCGGCGAGCCTGGCGCCTTCGGTCATCGGGCGCGAGGCCGCGCCGGTCGCGGTCAGGTCGAGCAGGATTACACGTAGTCCCGTATCGGCCGCGGTACGCGCGGCAACGACGGCGGACGCCGCGGCATCGTCGCCTTCGGGCGACACGAACACGGCGCGCGTGGTTCCCGAAGCGATCATCTGCTCGGCTGCTGCGGCGGCGGTCACGCCGCCGAAGGCTTCCGGGCCTTCGGGCGCGGTTTTTTCGGTCTTGTCGAGCGCGGCGCTCAGCATCGGGCCGGCCGGCTCGGGCATTTCCACCTGCGGCACCGGGTCTACGGTGAACCGCGCCTTTTCGCGCATGGCGCGGCCGGAGAACAGTTCGCTCACCAAGGTCAGGATCGCCATCAGCAGCAGCGAACCGACAAAGGCGGCACCGATGATCGGGATCTTCTTCGGCGCGTAAGGCTCCGAGGGCACGTCGGCGCGGGAGAACACGCGGGCATCGGCCGGGAGGTAGTTGCGTTCGTTTCGGGCGGTCGCTTCGCGGTAGCGCGTCAGATAGGATTCCAGCAATTCGCGCTGCGCATTGGCTTCGCGCTCCAGCGCCCGCAATTCGACTTCCTCGTCGCCGACCCGGGCCGATTCGGCCTTGAGGCGGTTCAGATCGGCGGTGAGTTCGGTTTCGCGGAACTTGGCCGCGACCGCCTCATTCGCAAGTCCGCTCATGACCTTTTCGGCCTCGACACGGATCTGGCGGTCGAGATCGGCAAGCTGCGAGCGCAGGGCCTTGATCTTGGGGTGCCCGTCGAGCAGCGTCGTCGACAGGTCGGCGATATCGGCCTTGAGCTGAACCTGGCGCTCGCGCAGGCGCTGGATCAGCGCCGACGAGAGCACCTCCGGCATCGTGTCGAGGGCGGCGCCGTTCTTCAGCGCATCGCGGATGGCGGCGGCGCGCGCTTCGGCGGTCGAGCGTGCGGCCTTGACGCGGGAAAGCTCGGTAGAAAAGTCCGACAATTGCTGGGCGGCCAGCGTCGTATTGTTCTGCCCAGTCAGGAGATCGGAGGACGAACGGTACTCGGCAACCTTGCGTTCGGCGTCGCGCACCTTGTTGCGCAGGTCGGCGATCTCGGGCTCTAGCCACGCGGTCGCAGTGTTGTTGACTTCCAGCTTGGCCGCCTTGTTGACGGCGATATAGGCGTCGGCAATGGCATTCGGGATCGCGGCGGCGAGCTGCGGGTCCTTCGACGAGGCCTCGATGACAATGACGCGCGACTTTTCCACCCGGTAGACGTTGAGTTTTTCGCGCAGGGCCGCGAGCACGCGCTCTTCCGGCGGCATTTCGGAGGGATCGTTGAGCAGGCCGACCATGATCAGCAGGCGCGAGGGCAAGGAAATGTCCGCCGCCGGGTCGAATTCCGAACGGCCGGCGAGCTTCAGCTTGTCGGCAACGTCCTTGAGCAGTTCGGAGGCGGTGATGACCTGGACCTGGGAGGTGACCCCCTCCTCGTCAAGCAGCGAACGGTCGGCATCCGGGCCGGTATCGGAGCGCGTATAGACGGACTCGCGCGTCTCGATGAGCAGGCGCGCTTCCGACTTGTATTTCGGCGAGGCCAGCATCGTGTAGGCAAACGCGGCGGCGGTAACCGCCAGCGCGACCAGCACGATCCGTCGCCAGTTCCTCACGATGCTGAGAAACAGGACGCGCAGATCGACGTCGATCTCGGGTTCGACAACACTCATACCGGTCATTGCGAGCACTCCAACTCGCCATGAAGGTAAACGGACATGGTAACCGAGCGGTTAAGGGGTGCACTGCAATGTCCGGGCCGGGCTTTACCCGCCATTAACCCTAACGGGAGGATAACGGGTCAGCCAAACGGGCGGGCCAATGCTCCGCTCGCCGTATTCAAGGGTGACGAAGCCGTCATGAAGTCTCCGATCGCGACCCTGCTTCTCGCCGCGTCCCTCGCGTTGACCGGCTGTGCCAGCTATCAGCCGGCGCCTGCCGCCTTCCATGAGGCTCTGCAGCAGCCCTACCGACTGGACTCCGCCGACACCGTCCGCGTGACCGTGTTCGAGCAGGAAGCCCTTACCAATACCTACGCCGTCGACCAGGCCGGCTACATCGCCTTCCCGCTGATCGGTGCGGTGCCCGCGCGCGGCCACACCGCGCCCGAGGTCGAGGCTTCGATCGCCGCCAGGCTGCGCAACGGCTATCTGCGCGATCCCGACGTCTCGGTCCAGGTCGACAAGTACCGGCCCGTCTTCATCATGGGCGAGGTGGGCGCTGCCGGGCAGTATTCCTTTGTTCCCGGCATGACGGTGCAGAAAGCCATCGCGGTCGCCGGCGGGTTCTCGCCGCGGGCCCAGCAACTCAATGCCGACATCACCCGGACGGTGAACGGCAAGGTCCTGACCGGACGCGTGCGCATTTCCGATCCCCTGCTGCCGGGCGACACTGTCTATGTGCGCGAACGGCTGTTCTGATCGGGACGGCCCGCATCCGTGAGCAGCCGCCCCCTGCGCATCGTCCACTGTTTCCGCTCCCCGGTCGGCGGCATCTTCCGCCATGTCCGCGATCTTTCGCTGGCGCAGGAGCGACAGGGACACCAGGTCGCCATCGTCTGCGACGCCTCGACCGGCGGGGAGTACGAGGCGCAGCTGATCGCGGATCTGTCCCCTCACCTTTCTCTCGGCGCGCATCGCACGCCGATGCAGCGCCATATCGGCCCCGGCGATCTCGGTTCGGCCTGGCGCTCATGGACTTTGATCAAGGGATTGCGGCCGGATGTCCTGCATGGACATGGCGCCAAGGGCGGTTTCTACGCCCGCGCCTTCGGCTCGATGCTGCGGGTTGGAAGGTCACGCGTCGCCCGCCTCTATTCGCCGCATGGCGGCAGTCTGCACTATGACGCCAGCTCGACGACCGGGAAGGCGTTCTTCCTGATCGAACGCCTGCTGGAGACGGTGACGGACCATCTCGTCTTCGTCGCGGACTACGAGCGGCGCACCTTCGCGGAGAAGATCGGCGGACCGCACACGGCATGGTCCGTCGTCTATAACGGCCTGGCGCCGGCGGAATTCGAGCCCGTTGCCGCGGCGCCCGGCGCCGCCGACTTCCTCTATATCGGCATGATGCGCGCGCTTAAGGGCCCCGACCTCTTCATCGAGGCGCTGGCCGACGTCGAACGGCGCACGGGCAGGAAACCGACCGCCGCGATGGTCGGCGCCGGCGACGACCTTCCGGCTGCGAAGGCGCAGGTCGAACGGCTCGGCCTGGGAGGTTCGGTTTCGTTTCACGAACCGATGCCGGCGCGTGCCGCCTTCACGATGGCGCGCACCGTCGTCGTGCCGTCGAGGGCCGAAGCCATGCCCTACATCGTGCTGGAGGCGCTCGGGGCGGCAAAGCCACTGATCGCCACGCGCGTCGGCGGCATCCCGGAAATCTTCGCCAACGCCCCGGCGGCGCTGTGCGACGTCGCGGCGGCGAGCCTTGCCGAGCGCATGGCGAAGGCCCTGACCGATCCGGCCGGATTCGCCGCTTCCATGCCGACACGAGAGGATCTTGAGGCCCGTTTCTCCGTCGAAGCGATGGCTGGCGCCATTGCAGGCATCTACGACGGCATTCTCTCCGGCCGCTGATCGGCGGTTTCAATCCTTTCCTAACCGCTGCGCGCTAGTCTCGAGGTTCAAAGCCTGCGAAAGCCATGAACGAAATCGACCCCTCGCTGCGGATCACGGCCGATGCCGTTCGCAACCACCCGGGACAGACGGGCGGGCGGGCGGCGCACAAGCTGAACCCGATGGCGGTGCAGATCGCGGCGCAGTTCCGTCAGGACACCATGTCGCCGGTCATGGTCATCGGCCTGCTCAGGCTGGGCGAATTCCTGCTTCTGGCGCTCAGCGGCCTGGCAATCTTCGTCCACTATGTCGGCTTTCCGGGACCGCTCTGGGCCGGCTATCTCATCGCCACGCTGAGCGCGTCGGCGGCGACGGTCCTCTTCCTCGACATCGCCGATTCCTATCAATTGCCGGTGCTTCGCCATCCGGCGCGCCAGTCGGGCCGGATCCTGGCGGTCTGGTCGGGCGTCTTCGGGCTGCTGGCACTCACCGGCTTTCTGGCCAAGACCTCGGCCGACTATTCGCGCGTCTGGTTCATCTCCTGGTATATCCTCGGCTACGCCGTCCTGATGATCGAGCGCTTCTTCGTGGCGCGCGCGATCCGCAAATGGGCGCGCAACGGCCGCATGGAGCGGCGCGCCGTCATCGTCGGCGGCGGGCGCGATGCCGAGCGGCTGATCCGGTCGCTGGAGCAGCAGCCCGACAACGACATCCGCATCTGCGGCATCTTCGACGACCGCGACGACACCCGCTCGCCGCGCATCATCGCCGGCTACCCCAAGCTCGGCACGCTTGACGAGCTGATCGAATTCGCCCGCCTCGCCCACATCGACATGCTGATCGTGTCGCTGCCACTGACGGCGGAATCGCGCGTGCTCACCATGCTGAAGAAGCTATGGGTGCTGCCGGTCGACATCCGGCTGTCGGCGCATTCCAACCAGCTGCGTTTCCGCCCGCGCGCCTATTCCTTCGTCGGCCAGGTGCCGATGCTCGATATTTTCGACAAGCCGATCGCCAACTGGGATTCGGTGGCGAAACGCGTTTTCGACATCGTCTTCTCGCTCCTCGCCATCGTGGCGCTCGCCCCGGTGATGCTCGGCACCGCCATCGCCATCAAGCTCGACTCCAAGGGTCCGATCCTCTTCCGGCAGAAGCGCCACGGCTTCAACAACGAAGAGATCGACGTACTGAAATTCCGCTCGATGTATACCGACCAGTGCGACCCGACGGCGAAGAACGCGGTCACCAAGAACGATCCGCGCGTCACCCGTGTCGGCCGCTTCATCCGCAAGACCTCCATCGACGAACTGCCGCAGTTCTTCAATTCGCTGACCGGCTCGCTGTCGCTGGTCGGACCGCGCCCGCACGCGGTCGCCGCGCGCACTCATGACCGCATCTACGACGAGATCGTCGACGGCTATTTCGCCCGCCACCGCGTCAAGCCGGGCGTCACCGGCTGGGCGCAGATCAACGGATGGCGCGGCGAAATCGACAGCGACGAGAAGATCCAGAAGCGCACCGAATACGACCTGTTCTACATCGAGAACTGGTCGCTGTGGTTCGACCTGAAGATCTTGTTCCTCACCCCGATCCGCCTGATCAAATCGGACAACGCCTATTGACCGCCGCCGCTCTCCCGCTTGACCGCTCCGCCATCGACGCGAAGCTCGTGGCGATGGTTTCGGCCGGCGCCGTCGGCCTCGGCGTGCTGCTCTCCGGCTTCGTCGTGTTCGAGCCGGCACCCTACGAACTCTACATGGTCGCCCTGATCGCGGTGTGGGCGCTTTTCGGCCTGCGTATCTCGCGCACCGTTGCGCCGCTGCTCGTGCTGCTCGTGGTCTTCAATCTCGGCGGCGTGCTATCCGTCCTGCAGATGGCGGACATCAAGGACACGCCGCTCTACATCGCCGTGTCGCTGTTCCTGGCGTTCACGGCCGTGTTCTTCGCCGCCGTCGTCGAACGCCAGCCGAGCCTCTACCCGCTGATCTTCAACGCCTGGATCGTCGCGGCGACGCTGACCTCGGTGCTCGGCGTCGCCGGCTATTTCCACGCCTTTCCCGGCGCCGAGCTGTTCACCAAATACGACCGAGCCGCCGGCGCCTTCCAGGACCCCAACGTCTTCGGGCCCTACCTGACGCTGCCGGCGCTGTGGCTGATGGCGCGCATCATGACCGGCCGCATCATCGACATGCCGAAGCTGGTGCTGCCGCTGCTGTTCATTGTCTTTGCCATCTTCCTGTCGTTCTCGCGCGGCGCCTGGGGCCTGTTCGCCTTCGCCGCGATCCTGACGATCTTCATGCTGCTGGTGCAGAACCCCAACCCCGCCTTCCGCATGCGCATCCTCGTCATGGCGATGATCGCCATCGTGCTGATCGCCGTCGCGCTGGTCATCGCGTTGCAGATCCCGGCCATTGCGGACCTGTTCTTCACCCGCGCCAAGCTGGTGCAGGATTATGACGGCGCCCGCCTCGGCCGCTTCGCCCGCCACGCCATCGGCTTCCTCCTGGCGATGGAACGGCCCTTCGGCATCGGTCCGCTCGAATTCGGCCTGACCTATGGTGAAGACACCCACAACATGTGGCTGAAGGCGCTGATGGACTATGGCTGGCTCGGCTTCGCCTCATGGGTGCTGATGATCGTGTGGACGCTTGCCGGCGGGCTGCGCTCGATCCTGCGGCGTACGCCGTGGCAGCCCTATGTCACCTGCGCCTGGGCGGCGGTCGCCGGCCACGTCATGCTCGGCAACGTCATCGACACCGACCACTGGCGCCATCTCTACCTGCTGATCGGGCTGGTCTGGGCCGGCATGGCGCTCGATTATCGCGACCGGCTGGCGGCGTTTCGGCGAAATCGCGCCGCCGGCGCAATCGCGCTTGCGCCGGACGCCCAACGCGGCTAATGCCTGTCCCCGGTTCGGAGCGTAGCGCAGCCCGGTAGCGCACTTGACTGGGGGTCAAGGGGTCGTGGGTTCGAATCCCGCCGCTCCGACCATTCCTTCCCCCTCACATCCCGTCGACGATGATCACCGTGCTCCTGGCGTTGGCATGGCGAAGCTTGGCCACCAGTGCGTACTCGGCCGAGTGGGCGAAGGCCTTCGCCGAGGCCATGTCGGCGTTGCAAAGTCGTCGGCGCGTCTTGAACAGGTCGCGGCCCTCCCACGGCCTCCGGCGGCGGCGACCAGCGCGAATCCCGGTTGTCATTGATCCAGGTCAAGCCTCCTTTGCGATTGCCGCATTAGGAAATATCGAAATCCGGGGGCAGATCATGAATCGGATGGCGTTGTTGTTTGTCGCGGTGGCAGCTGGCGCGCCGGGCGCGCACGCGGCCGAATTCTCGGGCTTGGGCGATATATACCTTGGCGGCGCCTACATCGGCGAGACGACCGTGTGGTCGGTCGGGGGTGCCGGACGCCTCAACGCGGGTCTTGACGAACGGTGGAACGCCGAGGGCGAGGCCTTCCTCGACCGGCTGTTCAACCAGGACGGCAGCCTTGCCGCGTTCGGTGGCGCCGGGCACCTGTACTGGCGCGATCCGCAGGTGTTCGCCCTCGGTGGCTTCGTTGCCGGCAACGGCCTGTGGGGCAACGGGACGCATTTCGCCACCCATTACCGCGTCGGCCCTCAGGCGCAGATCTACGGCGAAAACGCCACGCTGTATGGCCAGGCCTGGTTCGGCCAGGAATTTTCGGTCGGCAATCCGACCCCGCTCGACGAGGTCGGCGTGCGCGCCATGCTGCGCTGGTTCCCGACCGAAAATGTGCGGCTCGACGGCGAACTGACTTATCTCGCCGTCAACGGCGCGGGCATCGAGGCTTCCGGGATCATCGCGGCGCTGCAGGCCAATTACCGCTTCTCGGATGCCGGATGGACCGTTTTCGGCCGATACCAGCTGGATCATCCGATGGGCGATGCGACCTTTGTGGGCGATCTGCACCGTATCCATTTCGGCCTGCGCTACAGTTTCGGCACCGGTTCCCTCAAGGACGAAGACCGCAACGGCGCGACGATGGAAGCGCCGACGCGCATCATCCATTTCTTCGCCCGCTCCTGAGGAACCGGCCCTCACATCCCGTCGATGATGATGACGGTGCTTTTCGCGTTGGCATGGCGGAGCTTGGCCACCGGTGCGTACTCGGCCGAGTGGGCGAAGGCCTTCGCGGCCGCCATATCCGGAAACTCGATGATGACGATGCGCGTCGGCGACCACAACTCGCTGTCGATCACGTCCAGCTCGCCGCCGCGCGCGCGGTAGCGGCCGCCGAATTTCTCCGCCAGCGCCTTGGCCTTGACCTTGTAGGCCTCGTATTCGGCGGCGTTCTCGATTTTCGTATCGGCGATGACAAAGGCGGCCATTCACCCTCCCCGGGTTTATCTCACCTGATCGAGCAACCGTTTGCATTCCAGCAAGTCGAACAGCGCCTCCTGGAGAAGCGCGCGGTTGTCGCGCGTGAGGCGGCCGGTCTCGGCGGCAGGCGCCGCCGCCCCCTCCTCCTCCTTGCCGAAACCGAAGAAGCGGCGCGAAGGCTTGGCGCGCGGCTGGCCGAGCAAGGTATCGCCATCCGAAACAGCGGGTTTTTCGGACGTCTCCTCGGCGTCCCGGGCAGCAAGCAACGCGTTCGCCGCCTCGACATTGCCGGCGCCGAGCGCCCCGATGAAGGCGATGCCGCGGTCGCGCAGCAGCTTCTGCACGCCCTTGATGGTGTAGCCCTGGTCGTAGAGCATGTGGCGGATGCCCTTGATCAGGTCGACGTCCTGCGGCCGGTAATAGCGGCGGCCACCGCCGCGCTTCATCGGCTTGATCTGCGTGAAGCGGGTTTCCCAGAAGCGCAGCACATGCTGCGGCAGGTCCAGGTCCTCGGCAACCTCGCTGATGGTGCGGAACGCGTCGGGGCTCTTGTCCATGACGTTTGTGCGACTCTCCACGGCGGACGTCTCATTTCACCGTCAAGGCGTCATGACGGCAAGAGCCGATTTTCAGGCGTCGGCGGCGGCCTTGCGCCCGCGTCCCCGGGTGGATTTGTGGCCGCGCAGGATGCGGCTCTTCAACACGTTCGAGGCCTTGAACGTCAGCACCCGGCGCGGAAGGATCGGCACCTCCTCCCCCGTCTTTGGGTTGCGGCCGATGCGCTCGTTCTTGTCGCGGATCTGGAAGGTGGCAAACGACGACAGCTTGACCGACTCGCCCCGCACGATGGCGTTGCAGATTTCGTCGATGATCATTTCCACCAGTTGCGCCGACTCCGTGCGCGATAGCCCCACCTTGCGATAGACGGCCTCAGCCAGGTCCGCACGGGTCAACGTCTTGCCGCTCATGGTCGGTTTTTCCACCCGCAAACTGATACGCATTCGACAACTTGCGGAAACGTAACGGGATTGCGCCGCGGACTCAAGCCAAAATGGCAGAATTGCGGCGCGGCGTTTCTACCAGCGCAAAAGAACGGCGCCCCAGGTGAATCCGCCGCCCATCGCTTCCAGCATCACCAGATCGCCGCGGCGGATCCGCCCGTCGCCGGCCGCTTCCGCCAGCGCCAGCGGCACCGACGCGGCCGAGGTGTTGCCGTGGCGGTCGACGGTGACCACAACCTTGGCGGGATCGACGCCGAGCTTCTTGGCCGAGGCATCGATGATGCGCTTGTTGGCCTGGTGCGGCACGAACCAGGAAAGGTCCGAAACGCCAAGCCCGGCCTTGGCGAAGGCGTCCTCCACCACATCGGTGATCATGCCGACGGCGTGCTTGAACACCTCGCGGCCTTCCATGCGCAGGAAGCCTACCGTCCCGGTGGTCGAGGGGCCGCCGTCGACATAGAGCTTGGTCTTGTGGCTGCCATCGGATCGCAGCGACGTCGACAGGATGCCGCGATCATCCGTGGATCCGGCCTCTTCGCGCGCCTCGAGCACGAGGGCGCCCGCGCCGTCTCCGAACAGCACGCAGGTCGTGCGGTCGGTCCAGTCGAGGATGCGCGAGAAGGTTTCGGCGCCGATCACCAGCGCCCGCTTTGCTTGGCCGCCACGCAGGTAGAGGTCGGCGGTTGTCAGCGCATAGACGAAGCCGGAGCACACCGCCTGCACGTCGAAGGCGAAGCCGTGGCGGATGCCGAGCCGTTCCTGGATTTCCACCGCCGTTGCCGGAAAGGTGTTGTTGGGAGTGGAGGTCGCGAGCACGATCAGGTCGATCGACTCGGCGTCGATCCCGGCATTGGCAAGCGCGGCGCGCGCGGCGGCCTCGCCGAGCGAGGCGGTCGTCTCGCCTTCCCCGGCGATGCGGCGCTCGCGGATGCCGGTACGCTGCGCGATCCATTCGTCCGAAGTCTCGACGATGCCCTCGAAATCGGCGTTGCGCATGATGCGGGCGGGCAGCGCGGCCCCCACGCCGAGCACGACGGAGCGGATCATCAGGGTTTCTTTCCGGACGGTTCGGCGGCTTCCCCCGCCGGCTGGGCGAGGCGGGCGTTTCGCAAATGGAACTGGTCGAGATCGGTGCGGATCTTCTCGATCACACGCGCGGTCGCCATGTCGTAGGCAAGCTCGGTGGCGGCGGCGATGCCTTCGGCGTCGGTGCCGCCGTGGCTTTTGACGACGATGCCGTTCAGGCCGAGGAAGACGCCGCCATTGGCCTTTCGCGGGTCGAGCTTCTCGCGAAGGCTGTTGAAGGCGGAACGGGCGAACAGGTAGCCGATGCGCGCCATCAGCGTCCGGTTCATCGCCTCGCGCAGATAGCCGGCAATCTGCTTGGCCGTGCCCTCGGCGGTCTTCAGCGCGATATTGCCAGCAAAGCCTTCGGTGACCACCACGTCGACCGTGCCCTTGCCGATGTCGTCGCCTTCGACGAAGCCGCGATAGTCCATGCCGGCGACCACGCCGTCGCGCAGGATGGAACCGGCGGCCTTGACCTCTTCCTGGCCCTTGATCTCCTCGACGCCGACATTGAGCAGGCCAACCGTCGGCCGGTCGAGGCCGAAGACGGCCCGCGCCATCGCCGCGCCGAGAATGGCAAAATCGATGAGCTGCAGCGCATCCGCGCCGATGGTGGCGCCGACATCGAGCACGATGGATTCGCCGCGCGTGGTCGGCCAGATCGCCGCCAGGATCGGCCGCTCGATATCGGCCATCGTGCGCAGGCAGAACTTGGCCATCGCCATCAGCGCGCCGGTATTGCCGGCCGAGACGCAGACGTCGGCGTCGCCGTTCTTGACCGCCTCGATCGCCTTCCACATCGACGATTTCCACCGTCCCTGGCGCAGCGCCTGGCTCGGCTTGTCCGCCATCGAGACGGCAACCTCGCAATGGGTAAACGTCGAGCGCTCGCGCAACAGCGGCAGCTTGGCGAGTTCGGGCTCGACATCGGCGGTCTTGCCGAACAGGAGGAAATGCACGTCGGGGCGCCGGCGCGCGACCCGCTCAAGACCGGGAAGCACGACGGACGGTCCGTGATCGCCGCCCATCACATCGAAAGAAATTCTGGTCAATTCGCCAATCCGTTTGTCAAATCGGGCACCTCCCCGGCGAAAGCCGGCGGACAATAGCCAAATTACGCTACGGCACAACCGCTTTCCGCGTGCGGCCGGCGCGCGCTCACCGCTTTTCCTTCAGCGTCTGCAGCGTGGAGAAGGCGCCTTCGCTTCCATCCGCCGAGCCGGAGCCGGCCAACGTTGCCCCGGGCGCATGAGGATAGGGATCGATCGCGAGTTCGAAAAATTCCTCGGCCAGTTCGCCGACGTCGATTTCGTTGCCGGCAAAGGTTTCCGGCACGTCCGGACCGTCCGGGTCGACATGGACCTCGCCCTGGTGCGGGACGGCGAGGCGCGAATGCTCCGGCACGAAAACGGCCTCGACCGGAGCGGCGATCGCCGCATGCACAGGCTCCAGCGTGATCACGCAGGCCTGCGCGATGCGAGCGGTAACCTTGCCGGTCACCTTGACCCCATCGCGGCTCCAGCGCTCCACGAGCAGATCGGCGGAAAAGTCCTCGACCGCCTCCAGGCCGTGCGCCTCGGCGAGCGCGGCGCGAGCCTCGTCGTCGGCGACGATCTTCACCGGAAAACCGCGCGACGGCAGGCGCCGCACGTCGACCAAAAAGGAAAGCGGGCTGGCAGGAGCGGCTTGTTGGTGCGACACGGGTCAGCCCTCCGCGGCCGGGGACGGGAAGATGAAGCTGCCGTCGGCCAGCGCCTCGACGGGTGCTTCCGCCAGCGCCTGCGTCGCCCGCAGGGCATGGCGCGCAAGGTGCCGGGCGTGCGGCCAATCGGCGACATTCGGGCGGATGTTGCGCGCCAGAGCGCCGGCGAGCGCATCGACATCGCCGTTGCCGATGGCGTCGCCATAGGCCTTGGCGCGGCCGTAGAACATGCCGGCCATGTCCTTCATGCGCCTGGGCACGCGCGTGTCGCCAACGCCGAGGTCGCGCAGCGCCCGGTCGGTTTCGCGGAAAAACAAATCGGTCAGCGACTGCGCCAGCCGTTCGGCACTAACGCCGGCGCCGGAAAGGCGCCGCAAGGTCAGGATCATGAACAGCGCCACCATTTCGAAGCGCCCGATCGGCGTATCGGGAACATCCCAGTCGGCAAACGGCGTTTCCTGCCGCGCCGCCGCCACGATTTGTCCGTAGAGCGCATCGCAGGAAGCGTCCGAGCGTCCGGTCCGGCTTTGAAAGAGGCGCCTTAGCATGGTGAAATGGGCCCGACTCCGCGGCGCGAGGGATCAGTTGCATCAGCCTTGAAGCTGGTTTACCGAGTTTGGCGACCGGCGCAAGCGCAGTGTGGCGCGCACGCAAAGGAGAGTTTCTTGGCGAAACGTTGGACGATGGATGCGCGGGGCGCGCGGGCGGCGATATTCGCAGCGTCGACGCTCGGGGTGCTTGCCGGATGCAGCGCGACGGAATCGCTGGCGCCTCGCGGCAGCCTGACGGCCAGCGAAACCCTCCACCAGGGTTATGTTTTCGATCAGCAGGCCCTCGATTTCGTACCCGTCGGGTCGAGCCGCGAACAGGTTCTCCTGGCGCTCGGCTCGCCAACCACGACCGCGACGTTCGACAACGAGGTGTTTTACTACATCTCGCAGACCCGAAAGCGGTCGGTCGCGTTCATGAAGCCCCAGCTCGTCGACCAACGGGTCCTGGCGGTCTATTTCGGCGCCGATGGACGCGTGTCCAATCTCGCCGCCTACGGCATGAAGGACGGGAAGGTCTTCGATTTCATGTCGAAGACCACGCCGACCGGCGGCAAGGACCTTACCTTCCTCGGCCAGATCCTCTCCGGCGCCAAGAAGGGCGGCGCGCCTTCGAGCCTCTTCAAGGGCGGGCTGTAGGCGACGTCCCCTATCGGCGGCACCGGCCGCGAAAATGAAAAAACCCCGCGGATCGCTCCGCGGGGTTTCATTTTTACGTCCGTTCCGGCGTCAGGCGCCGATGCCGGCCAGCACCGCGAGCAGCAGCAGCGCGACGATGTTGGTGATCTTGATGGCCGGGTTGACGGCCGGGCCGGCGGTGTCCTTGTAGGGATCGCCGACGGTGTCGCCGGTGACCGAGGCCTTGTGCGCTTCGGAGCCCTTCATGTGCTTGACGCCGTCCTTGTCGACGAAGCCGTCCTCGAAGCTCTTCTTGGCGTTGTCCCAGGCGCCGCCGCCCGAGGTCATCGAGATGGCGACGAACAGGCCATTGACGATCACGCCGAGCAGCGAGGCGCCGACCGCGGCGAAGGCATTGGCCTTGGAGCCGGAGATCAGCAGCACGCCGAAGTAGACGACGATCGGGGCAAGGACCGGCAGCAGCGACGGAACGATCATCTCGCGGATCGCGGCCTTGGTCAGCATGTCGACGGCGCGGGCATAGTTCGGCTTGGAGGTGCCTTCCATGATACCCTTGTCTTCGCGGAACTGCTTGCGCACTTCCTCCACGATCGAGCCGGCAGCGCGGCCGACCGCGGTCATGGCGATACCGCCGAACAGGTAGGGAATGAGGCCGCCGAAGATCAGGCCGGCGACGACATACGGGTTGGAAAGCGAGAAGGAGATGTCGCCGATGCCCTTGAAGTAGGGGTAGAGCGTCGAACCGTCCTTGTTGGCTTCCGCCGCGAAGTGCGTCAGGTCGTTGCTGAAGGCCGCGAACAGCACCAGCGCGCCGAGCCCGGCCGAACCGATCGCATAGCCCTTGGTGACGGCCTTGGTGGTGTTGCCGACGGCGTCGAGCGCGTCGGTCGACTGGCGCACTTCCTTGGGCAGGCCGCTCATCTCGGCAATGCCGCCGGCATTGTCGGTGACCGGGCCGAAGGCGTCGAGCGCGACGATCATGCCCGCGAGGCCGAGCATCGCTGTGACCGCGATCGCCGTGCCGAACAGGCCGGCCAGCTGGTAGGTGACGATGATGCCGGCGACGATGACGATGGCCGGCAGCGCCGTCGATTCCAGGCTGACCGCGAGACCCTGGATGACGTTGGTACCGTGGCCGGTGACCGACGCCTGGGCGATCGAGTTGACCGGGCGCTTGTTGGTGCCGGTGTAGTACTCGGTGATGACCACGATGAGCGCGGTGACGACGAGGCCGATGAGGCCGGACCAGAACAGGTTCCAGCCGGTGATCGACTTGCCATCGACGACGCCAATCTCGCCCCAGCCGATCGACAGCGACGTCGCCGCGCCAAGGCCGACGATGGAGAGCAGGCCGGTGACGATGAGGCCCTTGTAGAGGGCGCCCATGATCGAGCCGTTGGCACCGAGCTTGACAAAGAAGGTGCCGACGATCGAGGTCAGGATCGAGAAGCCGCAGATGGCCAGCGGATAGACGATGATGGTGTCGAGGTTGCCGGTGGCGGAGAAGAAGATCGCCGCGAGCACCATGGTGGCGACCACGGTCACCGCATAGGTTTCGAACAGATCGGCCGCCATGCCGGCGCAGTCGCCGACATTGTCGCCGACGTTGTCAGCGATGGTGGCGGGGTTGCGCGGATCATCCTCGGGGATACCGGCTTCCACCTTGCCGACGAGGTCGCCGCCGACGTCCGCACCCTTGGTGAAGATGCCGCCGCCGAGACGGGCGAAGATGGAGATGAGCGAGGCGCCGAAACCGAGGGCCACCAGCGCGTCGATGACCTCGCGGCCTTCCGCCGGGTCGAAGCCCATGAAGCCGGTGAGGATCCAGTAGTAGACCGACACACCGAGCAGCGCGAGGCCGGCCACCAGAAGGCCGGTGATGGCGCCCGACTTGAAGGCGATCTCGAGGCCACCGGCCAGCGACTTCGACGCCGCCTGGGCGGTGCGGACGTTGGCGCGCACCGAGACGTGCATACCGATGAAGCCGGCAGCGCCGGACAGCACCGCGCCGATCAGGAAGCCGACCGCCGCCGTTGCCGAAAGCAGCCACCAGGCGAGAAGGAACACGACCACGCCGACGATGGCGATCGTGGTGTACTGGCGAGCCAGATAGGCCTGCGCACCCTCACGGATGGCGCCGGCGATCTCCTGCATGCGGGCATTGCCTTGGTCGCTGGCCAGAACGGAGCGCGTGGCCCAGATGGCATAAGCGATGGAAGCAAGGCCGCAGAGGATGACGATGAGTAGCATGGTCATGTCGGATTCCCCTGGGTGAGGCCCGAATCCCCGTTCCGGGCCGGTTGGAATCGCTTTTTCGGGCGCATACGCCCCCCTCAAAGCGTCGCGCGGCTTATGCTTTGGGTGCCGTCAAAGGTCAAGATGCGGCGTCCGCCCTGACCCCGGGAAAATGCTGAGACTTTCGTGTGCCCGGTTCAGCGCACCGCAGGCGGCCGCATCGACACCAGATAGCCGACGGCGATCAGGCTGATCATGACGAACGGGAATATGACCCAGTTGAGCATGGCCCAGCCGTGGGTGTTGTAGATCCACCCGGACATCAGGGAGGAGAAGGCGACGATGGAAAACAGGATGAAGTCGTGGATTCCCTGCACCTTGTTCTTCTCGGCCGGCGCGTAGCAGTCCGCCACCATCGAGGTGGCGCCGATGAAGGCGAAGTTCCAGCCGACGCCGAGCAGGATGAGCGAACCCCAGAACTGCCAGAGCTGCAGGCCGGACAGGGCCACCAGGCCGGATCCCGCCAGAAGGACCAGGCCGACGGCAACGATGGCTTCCTTGCCGAAGCGGGCAATGAGGTGGCCGGTGAAGAAACTCGGCGCGAACATCGCCAGCACATGCCACGAGATGCCGAGCGTCGCCTCGTCGGGGGTAAAACCGCAACCGACCATGGCCAGCGGCGCGCCGGTCATGACGAAACTCATCAGGGCATAGGAGGAGACACCGGACACCATCGCGACGATGAAGCGCGGCTGGCTGACGATGGCGGAGAGCGGTCTTCCCGTCGATTCGCTCGCCGCGTGCGCGGCTTCTTCCTTCGGCAGGTCGAGGAACGTCAGGACGAAGGCGCCGAACATCGCAAGCACGATGATGGCGGCGAAGGCGCCGGCGAACATCACCGGGGCAAACAGGTCGCGCGTCCAGATCACGGTCTGCGGCCCGACGATTGCCGAGAACACGCCGCCGGCCAGCACCATGGAGATCGCCTTCGGCTTGTCCTCGATCGGTGCCGAATCGGCGGCGGCGAAGCGGTATTGCTGCACGAAGGCAGCACCCATGCCGACCAGTGCCATTCCGGCGGCGAACAGCCAGAATGATCCCCGGAACAGCGCCAGCGTCGCGATCAACCCGGCAACACCGGTGACGAACGTGCCGCCGTGGAACCCGACCTTGCGGCCGAAACTGCGCATCAGCCAAGCCGCCGGAAGGGTCCCCAGCGCCAGTCCAAGGTTCTGCGCGGTCACAGGCGCGGTCGCCAGGGACTTGTCGGGTCCGAGCAGGAAATGGCCGGCAAGCGCGCCGAGCGAAATCGAAACCGGCGTGGCCGAACCGACCACAGCCTGCGAGATCGCAAGGACCAGCGCGTTGCGGCGCGCGCGCGGGTCGGTGCTCACCGGCCCCTGCCCTCGCCGCGCACGTCGCGCGCCACGCGGTCGAGCACGGCGTTGACGAGGCGCGGTTCCTCCTCGCCGAAGAAGGCGCGGGCGACATCCACGTATTCGGAAATGATCACCGGCACGGTGACGTCGCGCCGTTCCATCAGTTCCCAGGCGCCGGCGCGCAGGATGGCCCGCAGGGTGGAATCGAGGCGCGACAGCGGCCAGTCGTCGGTCAACGCTGCATGGATCAGCGGGTCGATGGTCGTCTGCAGGCCCACCACTCCGGCGAGGATCGCGCGAAACCATTGCGCGTCGGCTTCCCGGTATTGGGCGCCGTCGATCTCGCGGCCGAGGCGGAACGCCTCGTATTCGGCCGTCGTCTCGAGCAGGCCGGTGCCGCCGACATCCATCTGGTAGAGCGCCTGCACGGCGGCAAGGCGCGCCGCGCCGCGCTTGTTGGCGGGCTTGACGGTGCGTTCGCCCGGGGTGGCGCCGGTCATGTCAGGCGCCGAGCGTTTTCTTGAGCGCGATCATGGTCAGCGCGGCGCGGGCGGCGAAACCGCCCTTGTCGCCGTCGCCGATGCGCGCACGCACCCAAGCCTGCTCCTCGTTCTCGACCGTCAGGATGCCATTGCCGATCGACGCCTTCTTGCGCGTCGTCAGGTCCATGATGCCGCGGGCGGATTCGTTGGCCACGATGTCGAAATGATGGGTTTCACCGCGAATGACGACGCCAAGCGCAACATAGCCGTCGTAGCGACCGCCCCCCATCGCCATCGCGATGGCTCCGGGGACTTCCAGCGCACCCGGCACCGTGACCACGTCGTAGGACGCCTCGGCGACGTCCAGCGCGGCCTTCGCGCCTTCGAGCAGGGCGTCGGAGAGATCATCGTAGAAGCGAGCCTCGACGACGAGGAGGCGCGGATTTTTCTTCTTCGGCATTTTGACTGGCCCGCGTGGCGATTGGAAGCGCGGATTTAGGCGTCTTTGGCCGCCTCGGCAAGGCGTGCGGCATATCGCGCCATCGTATCGACTTCCAGATTGACGCGATCACCCTCGTCGCGCCCGCCCCAGGTGGTGACGGCGAGAGTGTGGCGGATGATCAGCACGTCAAAAAGGCTGCCGTCGACGCGGTTGACGGTCAGCGAGGTGCCGTCGAGCGCCACAGAGCCCTTCGGCGCGATGAACTTCGCCAGGTCGCGCGGCGCTTCGACGACAAAACGAACCGCCTCGCCCTCGTCGCGCCGCTCCACGATCGTTGCCAGTCGATCGACATGGCCCGAGACGATGTGGCCGCCGAGTTCGTCGCCGATTTTCAGCGCCCGTTCCAGGTTGATGCGCGTGCCGGCGGCCCATCCGCTCGCCGTTGTCAGTCGCAAGGCCTCTTCCCAGGCCTCGACCTCGAACCAGCGCGCATTCGAGCTACTCTCGGGCAGTGCCACCACGGTCAGGCAGATGCCGGCGCAGGCAATCGACGCGCCGAGCGCGATCGTCGCCGGATCGTAGGCGGTACGGATCCGCAAGCGCACGCCCTCGGCGAGCGGGGAAACTTTCTCGACCGTACCGATGTCGGTCACGATGCCGGTGAACATGCCCATTCCTCGTAGCGGTCTTCGCCGAAGCGGCGCTCGTCCTTCTTGACCAGCCGGGCCGGCGGCGCAAGGGCCTGCGCCGGCGCGGCGATACCGTCCACGCCGACCGTCGCCAGCCCGCGGAAGAGGCAAAGGCGGTCCACCAGATCTTCCTTCAGGAACGATTCCGCGACCGCGGCACCGCCTTCGACCATCAGCGTGGCAACCCCGCGGGCGGCGAGGTCTTCCAGCAGTTCCGGCAATGCCACGCGGCCATCCACCGTCTCGGTCGCCAGAATGCCGACGCCTGTCGCCTTCAAGGCCTCGATGCGCTCGCCCGGCGCGTCGCCGCGGACCGCCGCCATCACCGGCACCGTATGGGCCGTCCGTACCAGTTTCGAGGCGAGCGGCAGGCGCGCTGACGGGTCCAGCACGATCCGCAGCGGCGAACGGTCCTCCATGCCTGAAAGGCGCACCGTCAGGTCGGGGTCGTCGGCCATCGCGGTGCCGATGCCGATGAGGATGGCGTCGGCCTCGGCGCGCATGCGGTGCACCTGGGCGCGGGCGATCTCGCCGGTGATGCGGACCTGTCCCTCGCCTTGGCGCCCGATCATTCCGTCGGCGGAAACGGCAAGTTTCAGAGTCACTTCCGGGCGTTTGCGCAAGGATCGAGTCAGGTAACCGGCCATCAGGTCGGCCGCCTCCGCCGCGAGCACGCCCTCTACGACATCGATCCCCGCGTTCCGCAGGATGGCGTAACCCTTGCCGGCGACGCGCGGGTCCGGATCGGCGGCCGCGCCGACGACACGCGCCACTCCGGCCGCCACCAGCGCGTTGGCGCAGGGCGGGGTGCGGCCGTGATGGGCGCAGGGCTCCAGCGTCACATAGGCGGTTGCGCCGCGCGCCAGTTCCCCGGCTTCCGCCAGCGCCTGCGTCTCGGCATGCGGGCGGCCGCCGATGGCGGTGACGCCGCGTCCCATGATGATCCCGTCGCGCACGATCAGGGTGGCAACGGAGGGATTGGTCGCGGTCCGGCCGAGATGGCGCCGCGAATAGCGGATGGCGGCGGCCATGAAGCGGCGGTCGGCGTCCACGCCGTTACCCTCGCGTCTCGTCCTCGCCGCCGCCGAACTCGCCCAGCGCCTCCTGGAATTCGCGCACGTCGCGGAAATTCCGGTAGACCGAAGCGAAGCGCACATAGGCGACGTCGTCGAGGTTCTTCAGCGCCTCCATGGCGAGGCGACCGATCTGTTCGGACGGGATCTCGGATTCACCGGAGCTTTCGAGCTGGCGCACGATGCCGGTGACGGCGCGGTCGAGCCGCTCGGGATCGACGTTGCGCTTGCGCAACGCCACCTCCATCGACCGGGCGAGCTTGTCGCGGTCGAACGGCACGCGCCGCCCCGACTTCTTGACCACCACCAGATCGCGCAATTGCACGCGCTCGAAGGTGGTGAAACGCCCGCCGCAATCGGGGCAGACGCGGCGGCGGCGGATCGAAACGCCATCCTCGGCGGGACGGCTGTCCTTCACCTGCGTATCGGCGGACTGGCAATAGGGGCAGCGCATGGAGCGATCTTACTCGATTCTGGTTACTGAAGTCGGGACCATACGGAAACGGAATCCGCGGTTCGGCAATGGCGCGTGGACAGCGGCGCGTCAAGGATCGCGACCGGATTGCCCTCCGAATCATACATTGCTTGAAGAAATCCAGTGTTCAGGGCAACATGGACTGAGTGGGGACCGGCGCATCGGCGAAATTATGCGTTCGGTCGACTGCGGGGGTTGAGTTCGATGTTGGAGTTGACGACGCTGATCGGCAGCGGCCGTGAGCGTGATGTTTATTTGTACCCGGGTCGCGCCGACCGTGTTGTCAAGATCATGAAACCGGAAGCCGGCGTTGACCGTAACTCGGTCGAGGAATGGTTTCTCGCCAGGGCGAGACGGCCGCGAGGATTGGTGGCTGTGCCCGCACTGCATGGCTGGGTCGAGTCGAATCGTGGCCGCGGTCTGGTTTACCAGCGCATCCGTGAGGATTGGGGCACGACCTGCCGATCGTTGACGCAATGCCTGACCGAGGGAGCCCTTGAGGCCGAGCGGTCGCAAGCCTTGTTCGAGTTGGCTATTGCAAGCCTGCGCGATGAAGGGTTCCTCGTCTACGATCCAACGCCCGACAACATTTTGATGAGGGCGACGCCCGGACCGGACGGGCGTCAGCTTGTCCTCGTCGACGGTTTCGGCCCGAATACCATCACCACGCGGGCGTTCTTCCGCACGCTGTTCCCAGCGCTGGCGCGCCGCAAAATAGACCGAGTGCGCGCCCGCGCTCGCGTGGACTGGTATGCCTCGTGATCGGGCGGTAACGCCCCCTCACCCCATGTAGCCGTACATCGGGAAACGGTCGGTCAACGCGTTGACCTTTGCCTTCACCGCCGCTTCGACCGTCGCGTTGCCCTCGTCGTCATTGGCCATACGCAGGCCGTCGAGTACTTCGGCGATCAGCTTGCCGATCTCGGCGAATTCGGCCTCGCCGAAGCCGCGCGTCGTGCCGGCCGGGGCGCCGAGGCGCACACCGGAGGTGACGAAGGGCTTTTCGGGATCGTAGGGGATGCCGTTCTTGTTGCAGGTGATGTGGGCGCGGCCGAGCGCGGCCTCGGCGCGCTTGCCCGTGGCGTTCTTCGGGCGCAGATCGACCAACATCAGATGGTTGTCGGTGCCGCCCGAAACGATGTCGAGGCCCTCCGACTGAAGGCTCGCGGCGAGCGCCTGCGCGTTCTTCACCACCTGTCCCGCATAGGTCTTGAACGAGGGATCGAGCGCCTCCTTCAGCGCCACGGCCTTTGCGGCGATGACATGCATCAGGGGTCCGCCCTGCAGGCCGGGGAAGACGGCGGAATTGATGCGCTTGGCGATATCTTCGTCGTTCATGAGGATCATGCCGCCGCGCGGGCCGCGCAGCGACTTGTGCGTCGTCGTGGTGACGACATGGGCGTGCGGGATCGGCGAAGGATGCACCCCGCCCGCCACGAGGCCGGCGATATGCGCCATGTCAACCATCAGGTAGGCACCGATCGAATCGGCGATGTCGCGGAAGCGTTCCCAGTCCCAGATGCGCGAATAGGCCGTGCCGCCGGCGATGATCAGGCGCGGATTGTGCATGTGGGCGAGATGCTCGATCTCGTCCATGTCGAGGCGGTGGTCGTCCTTGCGCACGCCGTAGGAGACGACGTGGAACCACTTGCCGCTCATGTTGACCGGCGAGCCGTGGGTCAGATGCCCGCCGGAATTGAGGTCGAGGCCCATGAAGGTGTCGCCGGGCTTCAGCAGGCCGAGGAACACCGCCTGGTTCATCTGCGAACCGGAATTGGGCTGCACGTTGGCGAACTTGGCGCCGAAGAGTTGCTTGGCCCGCTCGATCGCCAGCGTCTCGGCGACGTCGACATACTGGCAACCGCCATAATAGCGTTTGCCGGGATAACCTTCCGCGTACTTGTTGGTCATGATCGAGCCCTGCGCCTCAAGTACGGCGCGGGAGACGATGTTTTCGGAAGCGATCAGCTCGATCTCGTGGCGCTGCCGGCCGAGTTCGTCGCGGATGGCGCCGAAGATCTCCGGATCGGTTTCCTCGAGCGTACGGTTGAAGAAGGTCGTCATCGAAGCGGCCATGGCGCGGTCTCTTGGTTTGTGAAGCCTCACGGAGGCGCGCATCTAGCATGAACAGACCCCCGGCGAAACCGCGCGGGCGCGACGTTTTTCGCGCCGGCAGCGGCGCAACGCCGATCAAAGGGCACTATGCGTAAGGGCGTTTACAGCGCCTGAGACAGCTGCAGCTCGTCCACGCCGTCACGGCCGTAGATGTCGTCGCGGAAGTGGACGACACCGTCCCCCGTCGACCATGCCGAGATGTAGGTGAAATACACCGGAACCGGCTGGGAGAGCTGGACAGGCGTATTGACGCCGGAGGCAATCGTCTCCTCGAAGCGGCGGCGGTCCCAGCCGGGCGTGTCGCGCATCAGCCAGACGACGAGGTCGCGCACGTTCTGGACGCGCACGCAGCCCGACGATTCGAAGCGCAGCAGCTTGTTGAACAGGCCCTGCTGCGGTGTGTCGTGCATGTAGGTGTCGTGCGGGTTAGGGAAGTTGATCTTCACCGAAGCCATGGCGTTGATCTTGCCCGGGTCCTGACGGAAGCGGTAGTTCGCCGCCTCCTCCGTGTTCCAGTCGATCGTGGTCGGATCGATCTCCTGACCGCTCTTGGTGTCGAGGATGTGGATGTTGTTGCGCGTCAGGTAGGTCGGATCCTTGCGCATCAGCGGAATGATGTCCTTGCGGACGATCGATTCCGGCGCGTTCCAGTACGGATTGACGATGATCTCGTTGATCTTGGAATTGAGGATCGGCGTCTGGCGGTCGATCTTGCCGACAATCGCGGTATGGCGCAGCACGACGCGGCCATTTTCCACCGCTTCGATCTGCGCGGCCGGGATATTGACCATCACGTAACGGTCGCCGAGGAAGCCCGACATCGAGCGCAACCGCACGAGGTTGGTCTCGAGCTGGCCAAGACGCACGTCGGCGCCGACGTTCATTGCCGCGAAGGTGTAGCGGCCGAGCACGCCGTCAGACGGCAGGCCGTGGCGGGCCTGGAAGCGCTTCACCGCCGAATCGACGTAGGAATCGAAGGCGCGCGACATGCCGGCCGATTGCGCCAGGTCACCGGAATACATCAGCCGCTTGCGCAGCGGCACGACGTCGTCGTCGACGACACCGATCTTGAGCTTCTTGGTCGCCGGCACCTGGTTCCAGCCGCCGGCGGCGACGATGCCCTGGTAGCGGGCGATCGCCTGCTCGATATACATCGCCGTCTCGGGCGAGAAGATTGGCAGCGTCGACTGGACCTTGCCGCCCCACTGGCTCGCTTGGGCGTCGAAATCGTCGGACCAGTTGCCGCGGCGCGGCGCGTTGATGATCGACTGGATGATGTCCTCGGCGCGGGCGCCTCCGGCGGCAAGCGACGCGGCAAGGGCTCCCATGCCCGAGAGGAACGCCCGGCGTCCCCTGACCGAATTGTCGTTGCGCATGAATGGTCCCTCTGACGTTTTTTTAAACGCGACGGCGTCGCGCGGCATCACCCTAGGTCCCGCCGATTAACAATTCGCCAACCATGATGCGCGGAAACCGGCGGGGTCTTTTGCCCCACCCATCCCTATCCAGAGGATTATGGCGGCTTCGTGACCCACGCCACAAACGCCAGAAAACCGCCGGCGCGCGGGCACCGGCGGTTCTCAGGCGGCTGCGGTGGAATCACATGCGATAGGCGATCGTATCGTTCCAGAAGCGGTCGAGACGCTGCAGTGCACGGTTCATCTGGCGGAATTCCTCCGCATTGATGCCGCCAACCTGTTCGATCGAGCCGATGTGGCGGTTGTAGAGATCGGCGACGACGTCGGCGACCTCAACCCCGCTCTTGGTCAGGCTGACACGCACGGAACGGCGGTCGATGCGCGAGCGCTGATGGTTGATGAACCCGAGGTCGACCAGCTTCTTGAGATTGTAGGAGACGTTGGAGCCGAGATAGAAGCCGCGCGAGCGCAGCTCGCCGGCGGTCAACTCGGCGTTGCCGATGTTGAACAGCAGCAGCGCCTGGATGGCATTGATGTCGGAACGCCCGCGACGGTCGAACTCGTCCTTGATCACGTCGAGAAGCCGGCGGTGCAGGCGCTCCACCAGTTGCAGGGATTCCATGTAGAGGGAGCGGATCGCATCCTTGCGCTCGGTCCCCTCCGCTGCGGCCGGTCCGGCCGTGCGCGCGCTGTTCATCGGGTTTGCCTCACTGTTCTTCCCGGCGTGTTTTTCCCGCCTTGGAGCAGACCCTAGCGAATGCGCATAAAATTCGACTTAAAACGAAGGCTTAACAAGTCCTTGCCGTCCGTCCGCGCAAATGGTGGTCAATGCGAGGTTAATGCTCGACGGCGCGGCGCTGGCGGGCGATGACCAGCCGGAAGGCGAGGTAGAGCGCGATGACGAAGGCGTGCGACAGGCCGATGGCGGGCTTGTAGCCGAAGAGGTCCGGCATGGCGACGTACATCGCCACCTCGGCCAGCGCGCAGATGAACCAGACCACCGCGCCCCACGAGGCGGCCATCCACAACCCCGTTGCGGCGAAGGGAAACAGGATCGCCAGCGAGGTGGCCGCGATGCGCCAGTGCGGCGACATCAGGTCGAAGCGCCAGTCGGCGCCGGGAAAAACGCCAGCCAGGCGCACCCAGTAGAGCGTCCCGAACAGCAGGCAATAGCCGGCCATGATGCGATGAAACCAGACGAAGGCGGCCTCGGCGGCCGTCGGCATCGGGATGACGGTTTCCTCGTCGCGCCTCACGGATCCAGCTCTCCTGCCTTCAAAGGAGCGAAATACGCCTCCACATCGGCGGCGGCAACGTCCGAAAGGGTTGAGGGCCGCCAGCGCGGGGCATTGTCCTTGTCGACGACGACGGCACGGATGCCCTCATAGAAGTCGTGGCCGGCCAGCATCCGCGAAACGATGCGGAATTCCATGCCCATGCATGCATCCATGTCGAGGCGCGCCCCCTCGCGGATCTGGCGGAAGGCGACGAACAGGCTGAGCGGCGAGCGCTTGCGCAAGGTCGCCAGCGTGGTCGCGGCGAAAGCGTCGCCGCCCGTGGCCTCGCCCTCCAGTCGCTCCACCAGCCGTTCCAGCCGGTTGGCGGCGAAGAAGCGGTCGATGGCGGCGCGGCGGTCCGGTTCGATCGCCGACGGCATGTCCGCGTGGAAACGGTCGAGAACCGCTGGATCGCCGGTTTCGGCCAAGGCATCGACGATCGCCGGCAGGTCGGCCGCCTTCGCCGTGTGGGTGGCAAGGCCGATGGCGCGCGCGTCGCCGGCGCCAACACGTTCGCCGGTCAGCCCCAGCCACAAACCGGTCTCGCCCTTCAGGCGTGGCAGGATGTAGGCGCCGCCGACATCGGGGAAGAAGCCAATGCCGCATTCGGGCATGGCGAAGCGGGCGTTCTCGGTCATCACGCGGTGCGAACCGTGGAAACTCACGCCGACTCCGCCGCCCATGACGATACCGTCAATCAGCGCCACATAGGGTTTGGGGAAGCGCCTGATCTGGGCGTTGAGACGGTATTCGTCGGCGAAGAAGTCGATCAGCGGCTCGCCACGCCGTCCCGCCTCGTAGATGTGCAGGATGTCGCCACCGGCCGAAAACGCCCTTCCTTCGCCCCGGATCACGACCAGCGCGACCGCGCCGTCGTTCTCCCAGGCGCTCAACGCCCGCGCCAGCGCCCGCACCATGCCGTGCGTCACGGCGTTCAGCGCCTTCGGCCGTGTGAGCGTGACGATGCCGGCGCGCCCGCGCCGCTCGAAGCGTATCTCGTCTCCGCCGTCGAAATCGTCCACTGCCGTCATGGCGACCGGCTTACGCGTTCGCCCGCGTCCGCGTCAATTGCCGCTTTGGCGCGAGGCCGGCGCGGTGCTAGAAGCGGCCGACAAGGGAGGCCGCGCCATGAACCGCCGCGAAACCGTCATGACCCGCAGCGTCGACGAGATCACGCAGAGCCGCCGCCTGCGCCGCATGCGCAAGGCGGACTGGTCGCGCCGGCTGGTGCGCGAGAATGCGCTCACCGTCGACGACCTCATCTGGCCGATCTTCATCATCGAGGGCGAGAACCGGCGCGAGCCGATCGCCGCCATGCCGGGCGTCTTCCGCATGAGCGTCGACCTTGCCGTCAAGGAAGCCGAGCGCGCCGCGAAACTCGGTATCCCGGCGCTTGCCACCTTCCCCAACATTGATTTGAAGCTGCGCGACGCCTCCGGCTCGCACATCCTCGATCCCGACAATGTCATCAACCGCGCCACCCGCGCCATCAAGCACGCGGTGCCCGGGATCGGCATCATCACCGACGTGGCGCTCGATCCGTTTACCAGCCACGGCCATGACGGCATCCTGCGCGACGGCATCATCGTGAATGACGAGACGGTAGAGCAACTGGCCAAGGCGGCAATCCACCAGGCCGAAGCCGGGGCCGATATCATCGCGCCGTCCGACATGATGGACGGGCGCATCGGCGCCATCCGCGATGCGCTCGACGCCAACGGTTTTTCCGACGTGGCAATCATGTCCTATGCGACCAAGTTCGCCTCGGCCTTCTACGGGCCGTATCGCGAGGCGGTCGGCACGGCCGGGCTGCTCAAGGGCGACAAGAAGACCTATTACATCGACCCGGCCAACAGCGACGAGGCGGTGCGCGAGGCCGAGCAGGACCTCGCCGAAGGCGCCGACATGCTGATGGTCAAGCCCGGCCTGCCCTATCTCGACATCTGCCGGCGGCTGAAGGACGAGTTCGCCGTGCCGACCTTCGCCTACCAGGTTTCCGGCGAATACACGATGGTCGAGACCGCCGCCGCCGCCGGCTATATCGACGGCGAGCGGGTGATGATGGAATCCCTCCTCGCCTTCAAGCGGGCCGGGTGCGACGGCATCCTGACCTACTTCGCGCCGAGGGTCGCCGAGGTGCTGGGCGGATAGCCCGTTCTTTCACCTCCTCTTTTGGGAAGGTCGTAAACCGGGCGTGCGCCTTGTCCACGCGGAGGCAGCAGAGAAGCGGCCGCGTGAGAAATCCGCCTGGCCCTGCCCTCTCATGGAGACGGGAGGAGTTCGAACAGCGGCAGGAATTGAGAACCAGACTCGGGAGAATACGGGACTGTTCATCGCTGAAGACTGGCTATAGGAACCAGCGTACCGGGACCGCCCCTACCCAAACCCGCGAGAAGCTGATCTGGCATGCCGATCTACAAGGTTACGCGATCCGTTTCCGCCCGGCCCGAGCACATTTGGCACTTCGTCTCCGATGTAGCCCATTGGGCGGACCTGCTGGAAACCGTCGATAAGGTCGAAGCCTTGGACGGTTCGGAGTTGACCGTCGGCCACCGATTCCGCCTCGAACAGCCAGGTCTTCGGCCAGGTGTGTGGGAGGTGACAAAGGTCGATCCGGAGGAAGGGTTCGAATGGGTTTCCCGTGCGTCGGGATTCGTCATGACCGCCGATCACCGGATTGCCCGGGGTGACGCCAGAACTTCGATCCTGTCGTTGAGTTTTCGTTTCTCGGGCCTTCTCGGGGCGCCGGTCGGCTACCTCTTCGGCCGCAAGACCAGCGATTTTCTCAATCGCGAAATCGGCACCTTCAAAAGCCTCGGTGAAGGATTGGCCCGAGGTATTTCCTGAGGATCTTGCCAGAACTACTTCGCGAAAGCGGGTGACGCGTAGCCGGCTGGACTCGTGAAATAATCCGGCGGACCTCCAGATTTCGCCAAGTCGGCGGTTCTTAAGGACCGATACGGGAACAAACAGGAGTGCGTCGGCTTTGGTGAAGCGGGCGTGGCGCGGATCGACTGGCTCGCGCCTCACGTCCAACCGAGCGCCACGGCCGCCACCGCCACATAGCGCGCCACCTTGGCAAAGCCAACGACGAGCAGGAAGCGCCACAGCGGTTCGCGCAACAGGCCGGCGGCGACCGTCAACGGGTCGCCGATCACCGGCATCCACGACAGCAGCAGGCTCCAGTGGCCCCAGCGGCCGTACCAGCGCGCCGCGCGGTCGAGCGAGGCGGCGGAAACCGGAAACCAGCGCCGGTCGCGGAAGCGGTCAAGGAAGCGGCCGAGGCCCCAGTTGACGACCGAGCCGAGCACATTGCCGGCCCCGGCGACGGCGATGAGCAGCGCCGGATGAAAAGTTCCGGCGAGCACCAGCGCGGCAAGGGCGGCCTCCGACTGCGCCGGCAGGATCGTGGCGGCAACGAACGCCAGCACGAACAATCCGCCGAGTGTGGCCGCGTCGCCCATGTCGCCTCCCCATGCGCCGGTGATGGCACGGCGGCGCGCGCCGGTCGAGGCGGCTTGCACGCCGCCCCTGCCCTTCCCACATTTGACGGCGACAGGAGATGCCGATGACCGCCACGACCTATGTGCCTTCCCTCGACGAGGCCGCGCTCGACGGCGTGCGCACGCGCCGCGTCATGGCCTTCATCCTCGATTATGTGCTGATCGCCATCCTGCTCGTTCCGGCGTGGCTGCTGGTCGCCGTGTTCGGCCTGCTGACCCTCGGACTTGGCTGGGCCGCCTTCGCGGTGCTCGGGCCGGCGGTGGCGCTGATCTATGTGGCGGTGACGATGGGCGGGCCGCGCCAGGCCACGCTCGGCATGCGGGCAATGGACATCGTGGTCGAGCGGCTCGACGGCCAGCGGATCGACGGCATGACGGCGATCATGCACACCGTGCTGTTCTGGGCCGGCAACGCCATCCTCTCGCCGCTCATCCTGCTCGGAACGCTGTTCACCTGGCGCAAGCGCACGCTGCACGACATCCTGCTCGGCACGCAGGTGGTGCGCGCATCGGCATCGTGACAGCCGCTTGACCGGCGGGCGCGGCGCGGCCAATCTAGCGGCGATCCGAACCTGCCCGACCGCGTCCCATGACCCAGCAGCCCGGCGCCACGCCGCAATTCTACCTGACCGCGCCGACGCCCTGCCCCTATCTGGACGGGCAGTACGAGCGCAAGGTGTTCACGCATCTCGTCGGCGAGCGGGCGGGCGAGCTTAACGACATTCTCACGCAGGGCGGGTTCCGCCGCTCGCAGAACATCGCCTACCGGCCGGCATGCGAAAGCTGCCGCGCCTGCGTGTCGGTCCGGATCCTGGTCGGCGAATTCGAGCCGTCGCGTAACATGCGCCGCATCGTGGCGCGCAACGCCGACATCGTCGTCTCCTCCTCCGAGCCGGCGCCGACGGCGGAACAGTTCTCGCTGTTCCGCACCTATCTCGATGATCGCCATCGCCGCGGCGGCATGAGCGACATGACGGCGCTCGACTTCGCGATGATGATGGAAGACACTCATGTGTCCACCCGCGTGGTCGAATACCGGCTGCGCAACGCGATCACGGACGGGCCAGGCGATCTTGTCGGCGTGGCGCTGGTCGACCGCATGGGCGACGGCTGGTCGATGGTCTATTCGTTTTACGATTCCGCCCGCGCCGAGCGCTCGCTCGGCACTTACATCATCCTCGACCACATCAACCGGGCACGCAAGGAGGGCCTGCCCCACGTCTATCTCGGCTATTGGGTGGCCGGTTCGCGCAAGATGGCCTACAAGGTCCGCTTTGCGCCGCAGGAGCACCTCGGGCCGAAAGGCTGGGCCCGCTTCCCCGCGCCCGGGGAGCCCTGATTGGGTCCAATCGACCATCGCAAGGGTCTGGCACTGACCGCCTTTGGCGGGCTGATGCTGACGTTCGACATCCCGCTGATCCGGCTTGCCGATGGCGATGCCTGGTCGACAATGCTGCTGCGCTCCGGCGTTACGGTGATCGCCGCGCTGATGATCCACGCCGTGCTGAGGCGCCTGTATCCCTCGACTCCGCCGCTCGTCCCCGGCCGCGCCGGATTGCTCGTTTTGTTGCTCTACGGGCTGACGTCGATCACCTTCATGCTCGCGGTGCACTACACGACCAGCGCCAATGTCGCCTTCATCCTCGCCTTCAACACCTTCTTCTCGGCGCTGTTCGCAGCGATCTTCCTGAAGGAACGGCCGCACCTCTACACCGTCGCGACGATGGCGGTGATGGTGTTTGCCGTGCTGCTCATCGTCGAGGACGGGATTTCGGCCGGCCATGTCCTCGGCGACCTGCTGGCCCTTGGCACCGCCTTCTTCGCCGCCGCGGCCATCACCGTGTCCCGCGCCTCGGGCAAGGACATGGGGTTCGCCGCGCTGCTCGCGGCGATCGTACCGGCGATCGTCGCGGGGTTCGTCGTGTCGGGCGCGTCCTTCGACGTCGCGTCGCCGTGGTGGCTGGTGTTCAACGGCGCGGTGGTGATGCCGCTCTCCTTCGCGCTGCTCGGCAATGCGCCGAAATGGATTCCGGCGCCGGAAGTCGCGATGTTCTACCTGCTGGAAACGGTGCTGGCGCCGATCTGGATCTATTTCCTGTTTGCGGAGCGGCCGTCGAACCAGAGCCTTGCCGGCGGCGCGATCCTGATCGCCGCGCTCGCGGTGCACTCCGTGTGGCAGTGGCGGACCGGGCGGGCCTAGCCGCCGAACTTGCCCGTCCTCGGAAAGCCCTTCGGCACCATGCGGCCGGCGGAGGCGCGCGCACCCAGCCATTCGGCCAGCTCGGCCTTCGGCTTGACGAAGGTGCGGCCGGCGGAATCGAGCCAGGAAAGGCCGTCGTCGATGGCGAAGGTCTTGATGTCGAGGATGCCGCCGTCCTTGTATTTCTGCAGCCGCACGCCCTTGCCGCGCGCCATCTCCGGCAGTTCGGCAAGCGGGAACACCAGCAGCTTGCGGTTCTCACCGATGACGGCAACGTGGTCGCCGGTCGCGGGCATGCAGAGCTTGGCCTCGTCGGGCGCCTTGACCGACATGACCTGCTTGCCCTTGCGGGTGTTGGCAACGATTTCGGCCTCCGGCACGATGAAGCCGTTGCCCTGGTGGCTGGCGAGCAGCAGGCGGCGCTCGGGTTCGTGGACGAAGACGTCGACGATGTCCTGGTCGGCTTCCATGTCGACCATGATGCGCACAGGCTCGCCGTGGCCGCGGCCGCCCGGCAGGGTCGCGGCGCCGAGCGTGTAGAACTTGCCGCCGGTGGTGAAGATGATGAGCTTGTCGGTGGTCTGCGCCGGGAAGGCCGTCTTGAGCTTGTCGCCCTCCTTGAAGGCCAGCGTCGAAAGATCGACGCCATGACCCTTCATGGCGCGCAGCCAGCCCTTTTCCGAAACGATGACCGTCACCGGCTCCTTCTCGATCATCGCCTCGAGGATGTCCTCATGCGCATGGTCGGGAGCCGAGGCGAAATCGGTGCGGCGCCGCCCGAGCGGCGTGTCCTTGGCGAACTTTTCGCGGACCTTGGCGATCTCCCAGGAAACGGTCTTCCACTGCAGCTTTTCGGACGCGAGCAGCGCCTCGATCTGGGCCTTCTCGGCCGTGAGACCGTCGAACTCCTTGCGGATCTCGAATTCCTCGAGCTTGCGCAAGGCGCGCAGGCGCATGTTGAGGATCGCCTCGGCCTGCACGTCGGTAAGCCCGAAGCGGGCCATCATTACCGGCTTCGGCTCATCCTCGGTGCGGATGATGCGGATGACCTCGTCGATGTTCAGATAGGCGATGAGGTAACCGCCGAGGATTTCCAGCCGCCGCTCGATCTCGCCCAGGCGATGGCGCGATCGGCGCACCAGCACGTCGCGGCGATGGTCGAGCCATTCGACCAGCACGGCCCTGAGCGACAGGACATTCGGCACCCGCCCGCGCGACAGCACGTTCATGTTGAGCGGAATGCGGCTTTCCAGCTCGGTCAGCTTGAACAGCGACTCCATCAGCAGCGCCGGGTCGACCGTACGGCTCTTGGGCACGAGAACCAGGCGGATGTCCTCGGCGCTCTCGTCGCGCACGTCGTCGAGCAGCGGCAGCTTCTTGGACAGCAGCAGTTCGGCGATCTTTTCGACCAGCCGGCTCTTCTGTACCAGCCAGGGAATCTCGGTGACGACAATCACCCAGGTGCCCCTGCCCTGGTCCTCCTGCTGCCAGCGGGCGCGCACGCGGAAACCACCGCGGCCGGTCTCGTAGGCCTCGCGGATCGCCGCCGGATCGTCGACGACGGTGCCGCCGGTCGGAAAGTCCGGTCCGGGTACGAATTTCACCAGATCGGCGACGGTCGCGTCGGGATGGTCGATCAGGTGCAGCGCCGCGTCGCACAGTTCGGCGGCGTTGTGCGGCGGGATCGACGTCGCCATGCCGACCGCGATGCCCGACGAGCCGTTGGCGAGCAGGTTCGGGAAGGCGCCCGGCAGGACGACCGGCTCCTCGTTCTCCTCGTTGTAGGTCGGGCGGAAGTCGACCGCATCCTCGTTGAGGCCGTCGAGCAGCATGGCCGCCGCTTCGGTCATGCGGGCTTCGGTGTAGCGCATGGCGGCGGCGTTATCGCCGTCGATGTTGCCGAAATTGCCCTGCCCGTCGACGAGGGGATAGCGCTGGGCGAAATCCTGCGCCAGGCGCACCAGCGCGTCATAGATCGCCTGGTCGCCGTGCGGATGGTACTTGCCCATCACCTCGCCGACGATGGTGGCGCATTTGGAGAAGCGCTGGCCAGGTTCGAGGCGGGCAAGGCGCATGGCGTACATGATACGGCGGTGGACCGGCTTCAGTCCGTCGCGCACATCGGGAAGCGCACGATGCATGATGGTCGACAGGGCATAGGCAAGGTAGCGCTCTTCCAGCGCCGCCTTCAGGTCGACCGGTTCGATGTGGTCCCCGCCCGAATCAGGCGGGGGAGCGTTCTTCCCCATGCAAGCCGGTTATCAAGGCGAGTCCGGGCGGGCAATGGCCGCATGCCGTTCTGCGCACCGATCTCAATCGCTCACTTTTTGTGCAGAAGACATTCTGCTGTATTTTTTAGCATTTGGTTTGCTTCATTTGTTTTGCATTGCACAGCGAAACGGCAAGTCGCGCGCGCTTCACGAATCCGAAATCTCGTGTAACCGCAAGATTTTCTTAACTTTCAGGTCCTGCCGTGGCACCCGACGGCTTCTGGCATGGACCTTGCTGTTCCTGCTGCGGTGCAAACAAACCGCCGGAGGCCTCCATGACATCGCGCAGCATTCGCCTTGCCCTTGCCTATTCCGCCCTGCTCTCCACCTCGGCCCTGACCAACCCGGCCTTTGCCGAGGACACGATCAAGGTCGGCATCCTGCATTCGCTGTCGGGAACGATGGCGATTTCGGAGACGACACTGAAGGACGCCATGCTCATGCTCATCGACGAGCAGAACAAGAAGGGTGGCATCCTCGGCAAGAAACTCGAGCCGGTCGTGGTCGACCCGGCGTCCGACTGGCCGCTGTTCGCCGAAAAGGCGCGCGAGCTGATCGAAAAGGACAAGGTCGCCGCGGTTTTCGGCTGCTGGACCTCGGTCAGCCGCAAGTCGGTGCTGCCGGTGTTCAAGGAACTCGACAACATCCTCTTCTACCCCGTCCAGTACGAGGGCGAGGAGAGCGAGCGCAACGTGTTCTACACTGGCGCCGCGCCGAACCAGCAGGCGATCCCCGCCGTCGACTACCTGATGAACGAGGAAGGCGTGAAGCGCTGGGTGCTCGCCGGCACCGACTACGTCTATCCGCGCACCACCAACAAGATCCTCGAGGCTTACCTTTTGGCGAAGGGCGTGGCCCCCGAGGACATCATGATCAACTACACGCCGTTCGGCCATTCCGACTGGCAGACGATTGTTTCCGACATCAAGAAGTTCGGCTCGGCCGGCAAGAAGACCGCCGTCGTGTCGACCATCAACGGTGACGCGAACGTCCCCTTCTACAAGGAACTGGGCAACCAGGGCGTCAAGGCCGAGGACATCCCGGTCGTCGCCTTCTCGGTCGGCGAGGAGGAACTGGCCGGTCTCGATACCGCTCCGCTGGTCGGGCACCTCGCCGCCTGGAACTACTTCCAGTCGGTCGACGCGCCCGTCAATGCCGAGTTCATCAAGACGTGGAAGGCATTCATCAAGAACGACAAGCGCGTCACCAACGACCCGATGGAGGCCCACTACATCGGCTTCAACATGTGGGTGAAGGCGGTCGAGAAGGCTGGCACCACCGATCCGGACAAGGTCATCGACGCCCTGCCCGGCATCGAGGTGCCGAACCTGACTGGCGGCACGTCGGTCATGCTGCCGAACCACCACATCACCAAGCCGGTGCTGATCGGAGAAATCCAGGCCGACGGCCAGTTCGAGACCGTCTGGAAGACGGAGGGCTTGGTGCCCGGCGATGCATGGTCGGATTTCCTGCCGGAATCGAAGCCGCTGGAGGCCGACTGGGTCACGCTCAAGTGCGGCAACTACAACACCGAGACCAAGACCTGCCTCGGTGCGGCCAACTGACCCGACACTCGCGCCGGGCGGTTTGCGCCGCCCGGCCCCTCCTTCCTGACCTAGGGACAAACGCGCGATGCGTCTTGCCGCCCGGCTGTTCGGCCTGATCCTTTTCGCCCTGTCGCTTGCGACCGCCGCGCGGGCGGACGAAGCGGCGGTGCGCGGCGTTATCGCCAAGTTCGCGACCGTGGCCGGCTATGCCGAAATCGAAGCCGTGATCGACGAGTTCGGCGTTCTTGGCGATCCGCTGGGCGCGCGCAGCCTCAACGCGCTCAATGACGGCCGCCTCGTGGTCCGCAAAGATGACCGTTCGGTGCTTGTCACCGAAAGCCAGGGCGGGCGCGAAGTGCTGACCGATCCGGTCAACGGCGACGTTGTTGCCGAGGCGGCAGGGGTCGAGATCGACAAGGTCAAGATCAAGAATTCGATCCGGCGAAAGATCGCCGCGGTGCTGTCCGGCCTCACGTTGATGGCCAAGGATCCAGCGATACGCCTGGCGGCGGCGGAACAGATCTTCGCCAAGCCGGATCCCGCGCAACTGGAGGCCCTCGAGACCGCGATTGCCGCCGAGAAGGACCCTTCCGTCCGTACCCGGATGGAAGAGGCGCGCGCGGCCATCGTTCTTGCGACCTCGGAGGACGAAGCCGCGCGCGTCGCAGCCATCGCCGTCATTTCGGCGCGTGGCGACCGGGCGGCGCTGGCGTTGCTGTCCTCGGCCGCCGCTAGCGCTCAGGGCGCAACGGCAGAAGCCCTGGCCAAGGCCATCGCCTCGATCAACCGCGACCTCGCCTGGTGGGACGTCGGCCAGAACATCTGGTACGGCATTTCGCTCGGTTCGGTGCTGCTGCTGGCGGCCATCGGCCTAGCCATCACCTTCGGCGTCATGGGCGTCATCAACATGGCGCATGGCGAAATGGTGATGCTCGGAGCCTACACCACCTTCGTGGTGCAGGACCAGTTTCGTGCCTACGCGCCGCAATATTTCGACCATTCGCTGACGGTCGCCCTGGTCGCCGCCTTCCTCGTTGCCGGCGCCGTCGGATTCGCCATCGAGCGCACCATCATCCGCTTCCTCTACGGCCGGCCACTGGAGACGCTGCTGGCGACGTGGGGCGTATCGCTCATCCTGCAGCAGGCGGTGCGCACGGCCTTCGGGCCGACCAACCGCGAGGTCGGCAATCCTTCATGGATGACCGGCGCGTTCCAGATCGGAGAGATCGCCATCACCTGGAACCGGCTATGGATCGTGGTCTTCGCGCTGGCGGTCTTTGCCGCCCTGCTCGTGGCGGTCAACTTCACCCGCATGGGCCTGCAGATGCGCGCCGTGACGCAGAACCGCCGCATGGCCGGCGCGGTCGGCATTGCCACGCCGCGGGTCGATTCGCTCACCTTCGCGCTAGGCTCGGCCATTGCCGGCATTGCTGGCGTCGCGCTTTCGCAGATCGACAACGTCTCGCCCAATCTCGGCCAGGGCTACATCATCGATTCCTTCATGATCGTGGTCTTCGGCGGTGTCGGCAATCTCTGGGGCACGCTGATCGGCGCGATGACGCTCGGCGTCGCCAACAAGTTCCTCGAACCGTTCGCTGGCGCCGTCTTCGGCAAGATCATCGTCCTCGTGCTGATCATCCTGTTCATCCAGCGCCGGCCGCGCGGCCTGTTCGCTCTGCGCGGAAGGGCGGTGGAATCATGATGTTCGCCCGCTTCCTCGCGGGCGGCGCGGCATCGCGCGCGGTGCTGGCGACGGTGCTGCTGCTGGTCGCGGTCGCCATTGCGGTGCCGGTGCTGACGCTGGCCCTGCCGCCGTCGAATCCCCTGTCCATACCGGCCTATCTGGTGCCGCTGCTCGGCAAGTATCTCTGCTTCGCCATGCTGGCGCTGGCGCTCGACCTCGTCTGGGGCTACGCCGGCATCCTGTCGCTCGGCCACGGCGCATTTTTCGCGCTCGGCGGCTATGCGATGGGCATGTATCTGATGCGCCAGATCGGTTCGCGCGGCGTCTATGGCAATCCGCTGCTGCCCGACTTCATGGTGTTCCTCAACTGGAAGGAGCTGCCCTGGTACTGGTACGGCTTCAACCATTTCTGGTTCGCCGCGCTGATGGTGATACTCGTCCCCGGTCTTCTCGCCTTCGTCTTCGGCTGGTTCGCCTTCAAATCGCGCGTGACCGGCGTCTATCTCTCCATCATCACGCAGGCGCTGACCTACGCGCTGATGCTCGCCTTCTTCCGCAACGAGACCGGCTTCGGCGGCAATAACGGCCTGACCGATTTCAAGGATATCCTCGGCTTCGCGGTGTCCTCGCCAGGGACGCGCGCGGCGCTGTTTGCGGCGAGCGCGCTGGCGCTGGCCCTGTCGCTGCTGGTCATCTCGGGGATCGTGGCGTCGAAATACGGCAAGATGCTCGTCGCGGTGCGCGACGCGGAAAGCCGCACCCGCTTCCTCGGCTACCGGCCGGAAAACGTGAAACTGTTTGCTTTCGTTCTGTCGGCGGTGATCGCCGGTGTCGCGGGCGCCCTCTACGTGCCGCAGGTGGGCATCATCAACCCGGGAGAATTCGATCCCGGCAACTCCATCGAGGTGGTCATCTGGACGGCGGTCGGTGGACGCGGAACGCTCGTCGGGCCCATCGTCGGCGCGCTGATCGTCAATGCGGGAAAAAGCTGGTTCACCGGCGTACTGCCGGAATACTGGCTGTTTGCGCTCGGCGGCCTTTTCGTCGCCGTGACCCTGTTCCTGCCGAAGGGGCTGGCCGGGCTGGTTGTCGCCATCGCGCGGCGCCCGCGCGCAACGCCGCCCCTCCCGCGTGAAACCGAGGCAGCGGAGTAGCCATGCGCGAAACCAAGTCCCTCCTCTATCTCGACGGCGTTTCGGTTTCCTTCGATGGCTTCAAGGCGATCTCGAACCTGTCGCTGGCGCTCGATCCCGGCGAGATGCGCGCCATCATCGGCCCGAACGGCGCCGGCAAGACGACGATGATGGATATCATCACCGGCAAGACCCGCCCTGACGAGGGCGAAGTCGTCTTCGACGGCGATATCGACCTGACCAGGCACGACGAGGCCGAGATAGCCTCGCTCGGCATCGGGCGGAAGTTCCAGAAGCCGACCGTCTTCGAGACGCTGAGCGTCGAGGACAATCTGCTGCTGGCGCTGAAAGGCGACCGGCGAGCGCTTCCCGCTCTCTTCTGGAAGGGCGACAAGGTGGGCGCCGGGCGGATCGACGCGATCCTTGCGACGGTGCGCCTGACGGAGCGCCGCAAGGAGCTTGCCGCCTATCTTTCGCACGGCCAGAAGCAGTGGCTCGAAATCGGCATGCTGCTGGCGCAGGATCCCAAGCTGCTGCTCGTGGACGAACCGGTGGCCGGCATGACCGACGCCGAGACCGAAGAGACGGCCCGCCTGCTCAAGGAAATCGCCCGAACGCATTCCGTCATTGTCGTCGAGCACGACATGGCATTCGTGCGCGCACTCGACGTCAAGGTGACGTGCCTGCACGAAGGCTCGGTGCTGGCGGAGGGAGCGCTCGACCACGTCGCTTCCGATCCGCGCGTCATCGAAGTCTATCTGGGGCGCTGACGATGCTGGCGGTCAAGGACATCCATCTTCACTACGGTGCGGCGGAAGCGCTGCGCGGCGTGTCGATGACAGCGGTGGCCGGCAAAATTACCTGCCTTCTCGGTCGCAACGGCGTCGGCAAGACCAGCCTCATCCGCGCCGTCGCCGGCCAGCAGCCGGTCACGTCGGGCGAGATCGCCTTCGACGGGAGAAGTCTGGCCGGGTTTTCCGGCTACGAGCGCGCCCGGGCCGGCATCGGCCTCGTCCCGCAGGGGCGCGAAATCTTCCCGCTGCTGACCGTACGCGAGAACCTCGAAACCGGATTTGCCGCGCTTTCGCGCGCCGATCGGCACGTGCCCGAACACGTGTTCGAACTGTTTCCGGTGCTGAAAGACATGCTGGGTCGGCGCGGCGGCGACCTGTCGGGCGGCCAGCAGCAGCAACTCGCCATCGGCCGCGCGCTGACCATGCGCCCTCGCCTGCTCGTCCTCGACGAGCCGACCGAAGGTATCCAGCCCTCGATCATCAAGGATATCGGCCGCGCCATCCGCTACCTGAAGGAATCCGCCGGCATGACCATCCTGTTGGTCGAGCAGTATCTCGATTTCTGCCGCGAGCTTGCCGACACCGTCTACATCATGGAGCGCGGCGAGATCGTCCACCAGGGCGACGCCGCCAGCCTCGACCGTCCCGAGGTTCGCCGCTACCTGACCGTGTAGCGCAAAGCTTCCGCAACGGTTTTTCCACCATCACGAAAATTTTCCGGCCGCCATCTTGCGGTCCATTTTTGTCACGACACAATGGCGCGGGGCGAACTGCATTCATCAAGAAGGATTTTTAGAACGATGACCACGCGCAGATTCGCCGTTTCGGTCGCTCTGGCGGCTGCCCTTGCTCTCGTCGCACCGTCCGCCTACGCCTTCGATGCCAATGCCGCGCTCGACCGGCTGAAGGCGATGGTCGCCGAACAAGGCATGGATCTTCAGTGGACCGCGGCCAATCCACAAGGCGAAGGGTTCGTGCTGGACGGCGTGTCCATCGGGATGCCGGACCAGGACGAACGGCTGCCGATCGGACAGGTCACGCTCGCCGACATCTCGCAAGAGGACGACGACATCATCCGGATCGGATCGATCACGCTGCCGAGCTTCGAAATGTCGGCGCCGGACGACGGCCATGTCAGCGTCAACGAGGTCGCTGTCGAAGGTCTGGAACTGCCGGGGCCCGCGACGACGGATGAGGTGGCCAAGCTCGGCTTCTACGAAAAGACCTCGATCGGCAGCGCCGAAATTGCCGTCAAGGGCGCCAAGATCTTCACCATGCAGGACCTGGAGGTGAATGCGGCGCACACCGATGGCGGCGGCATGGAGTTCGAGGGCGGCATCGATACCATCGCCATCGACATGACCCAGGCGCCGGATCCGAAGGCACGCGAAACGATGGCCGCGTTCGGCTATGAGACGCTGTCAGGCGGCATCTCGTTCTCGGGCGCCTGGGATCCGAACACCGGCGACACGAAGATCGACGACTACTCGTTTACCGTCGACGATGCCGGGACCCTCGGCATGACGCTCGACGTGTCGGGCTATACGCTCAACCTCGTCAAGCAGCTGCGCGAGATGAGCAAGAAGATGAACGCGGCCGGCATGACCGAGGACGAAAAATCCATGCAGGGGCTTGCCATGCTCGGCATGATGCAGGGCCTGACCTTCACGTCGGCCACGCTGCGCTTCGACGACGATGGACTGACGACGAAGGCGCTCGACTATGCCGGCAAGAAGCAGGGCATGTCGGCGACCGATGTCGCCAACCAGGCCAAGGCCGTGGTGCCGTTCATGCTGGCGCAGTTGCAGAATCCGGATTTCACCGCGCAGGTGTCGGAAGCGGTCAACGCCTTCATGGACAATCCGCATTCGATCGAGATTTCGGCGAAGCCGGCAGCGCCGCAACCGCTGTCGGCGCTGATGGCCGCCGGCATGGGCGATCCGAAATCGCTGATCACGACGCTCGGCGTGACCGTCAAGGCCAACGAATAAGCGCCATCGCGCATGGAACGGAAACGAAAAGGCCGGGCGAATGCCCGGCCTTTTTCATGAGTCGATTCCGCGGCTTCAGCCCTTCTTCTGCTCCAATACGCGAAGCGAAAGCTCGCGCATCTGCTGCGGCGTCGGCTTCGACGGCGCGCCCATCAGCAGGTCGACGGCCTGCTGGTTCATCGGGAACAGCGCGATGTCGCGCAGGTTCTTCGCGCCGCAGATCAGCATGACCATGCGGTCGATGCCGGCTGCCATGCCGCCATGCGGCGGCGCGCCGTACTGGAACGCGCGATAGAGGCCGCCGAAGCGCTCCTCGACGTCCGTCGCCGACAGGCCGACCTTCTCGAACGCCTTGACCATCAGGTCCGGCTTGTGGTTGCGCAAGCCCCCCGAAACGATCTCGAAACCGTTGCAGACGAGGTCGTACTGGTAGGCCTTCGCCGCCAGCGGATCGCCGGATTCCAGCGCCTCAAGGCCGCCTTGCGGCATGGAGAACGGGTTGTGGGCGAAGTCGATCTTCTTCTCCTCCTCGTTCCATTCGTAGAACGGGAAATCGACGATCCAGGCGAGCTCGAAACGGTCACGATCAACGAGGTTCATCTCCTCGCCGGCGCGCGTGCGCGCATCGCCCGCAAAACGGTAGAACTTCTTCGGATCGCCGGCGACAAAGAAGCAGGCGTCGCCATCGGCAAGACCCATCTGGGCGCGCACCTGCTCGGTGCGCTCCTCGCCGATGTTCTTGGCGACAGGTCCGGCGCCCTCGAGCTTGTCGCCTTCCTTGCGCCAGAAGATGTAGCCGAGGCCCGGCTGGCCCTCGCCCTGCGCCCAGGCATTCATGCGGTCGCAGAAGGCGCGCGAGCCGCCGCCCTTGACCGGAATGGCCCAGACTTCGGCCTTCGGATCATTGGCGAGGATGCCGGCGAACACCTTGAAGCCGGAACCGCGGAAGGCTTCCGAGACATTGTCCATGACGATCGGGTTGCGCAGGTCCGGCTTGTCGGAACCGTAGCGGCGGATCGCCTCGTCATAGGGGATGCGCGGGAAGGACGCCGTCACCGGCTTGCCGGCGGCGAACTCCTCGAAGACGCCGCGCAGGATCGGCTCCATCGTGCCGAGCAGGTCGTCCTGGGTGACGAAGCTCATCTCGAGGTCGAGCTGGTAGAACTCGCCATAAAAACGGTCGGCGCGCGGATCCTCGTCGCGGAAGCAGGGCGCGATCTGGAAATAGCGGTCGAAGCCCGAAACCATCAGCAATTGCTTATAAATCTGCGGCGCCTGCGGCAGCGCGTAGAATTCGCCCGGATGCAGCCGCGAGGGCACGAGGAAGTCGCGCGCGCCCTCGGGCGACGAGGCGGTGAGGATCGGTGTCTGGAATTCGTTGAAACCGGCATCGGCCATGCGTCGGCGCATGGAGGCGATGACGCGCTGGCGCGTCATGATGTTGGAATGCATGCCTTCGCGGCGCAGGTCGAGGAAGCGGTATTTGAGGCGGATATCCTCGGGATAGTCGGGCTCGCCGAACACCGGCAGCGGCAGCTCCTTCGCCGTGGAGAGCACTTCCATCTCGCGGGCGAAAACCTCGATCTCGCCGGTGGCGAGGTTCGGGTTGAGGGCCTCGGGCGCACGCGCCTTGACCTCACCGTCGACGCGGATGACCCATTCGCCCCGCACGGTCTCGGCAATCTTGAAGCAGGGCGAGTCGGGATCGGCGACGATCTGGGTGATGCCGTAGTGGTCGCGAAGGTCGATGAACAGCAGCCCGCCATGATCGCGCACGCGGTGGACCCAGCCCGACAGGCGGGCGGTCGAACCGGCATCGGCAAGGCGCAGGGCGGCGCAGTTATGGCTGCGGTAACGGTGCATGGGATACTTCCGGACTGGCGCGAAGCGCGCAAGAAAATTCGCGCGGACCTAGGCCATCGCAGGGGCTGTTTGTCAAGGACGGCGCCGCGCCTCCAGCAAATCCGCCGTCCTTGCGGCGCTTTCCTCCTATCGGCGTATCGATTTGCCGGATAAGCAGGATTTCCTGCCCGAAACCGGCCCGCCGATGTCTGCACTGCGCCCTCTTCTTCCCCTGCTTCTCGCCGCCGGCATCCTGCTCGGCGGCAACGGCATCCAGTCGATGCTGATCCCGATGCGCGCTTCGGCCGAAGGCTTTTCGGCCACCGATGTCGGGCTCACCGGCACGTTCTATTTCGCCGGGTTCCTCGTTGGTTGCCTGACGGTGCAGCGCATGCTGCGTGCCGTCGGCCATGTGCGCACCTTCGCCGCGCTCGCGGCCATCGCGGCGGCCAGCGCGCTCACTCTGGTGCTCGCCATAAACCCCTATGTCTGGATGGGGCTGCGCTTCATCACCGGTTTTGCTTTCGCCGGGCTGTTCACCGTCATGGAAGCCTGGCTCAACGCCGGCGTCGGCAACACGCACCGCGCCCGGCTGCTCGCCGTCTACCGCGTCGTCGACATCTCGTCGGCCTCGGCGTTTCCCTACCTCATCCCGGTCTTCGGCGCGATGTCGTTCGCCATCTTCGCCATCGCCTCGATGATGATCACGCTCAGCCTGGTGCCCCTCTCGCTCGGCGACCGTTCCAACCCGGCCGCTCCCGAAGACGTGAAGCTCGACCTGAAACGCGCCTGGATGATCTCGCCGGTCGGCGTGTTCGGAGCGCTGGCGGCCGGCCTTGCAAACGGCGCAGTGCGCTCGATGGGGCCTCTTTATGCGTCCGACATCGGCCTGTCGGAGGCGGCGACCGTCACCTTCCTGTCGCTCGGCATCGTCGGCGGCGGCATCGTGCAATTCCCGCTCGGCTGGCTGTCCGACCGCTGGGACCGGCGCGGCGCCATCCTGCTGGTCGGCGCGCTCGCCGCGGTGTTCGCGCTGGCGCTCGCCTTCTGGCATGGCACCGAATACTGGTTGTTCCTGCTCGTCTTCCTCTATGGCTGCGCGGCAATGCCGATCTATCCACTCGCCTCGGCCCATGCCAATGACCGGGCGCAGGCGGGGGAATTCGTGTTGCTGTCGGCCGCGTTGATGCTGTTCTGGGCGATCGGGGCCGTCGGCGGACCGCTGTTCGCCGCCGCCGTCATGCAGTCCTTCGGTGCGCCGAGCCTGTTCGTCTATGTCGCGGTCATCCACATGCTGTTCGTCGCCGTCACGCTCTGGCGCCTCGGCGCACGCGAGGCCGCGCCGGCGGAACAGCGCGGCGAATTCACCCCCTTTGCCGGGAATCCGCCACGCGGGCTTGCCGGTGAGGACGCGGAGCCGCGCTAAAATGCGGACGGGGCTTTCGCTGGGGAAGATTTTTCCCTAAAGGGCCGGCATGCAGTTGATCACGACAACGGCGGAACTCCGTACCGCCATCGACGCCCTTTCCCGCTCGTCTTTCGTCACCGTCGATACGGAATTCATTCGCGAGACGACGTTCTGGCCGGTCCTTTGCCTCGTGCAGCTGGCGAGCGAAACGACGACCGCGCTCATCGACCCGCTCGCGCCGGACATCGACCTGGCGCCGTTTTTCGAACTGATGGCAAACGAGCGCGTGCTGAAGGTCTTTCACGCGGCGCGCCAGGACATCGAAATCGTGCACCACCAGGGCGGGCTGATCCCCCACCCCGTCTTCGACACGCAGGTGGCCGCGATGGTGTGCGGCTTCGGCGATTCGATCTCGTACGACCAGCTCGTCGCCAAGGTGACGGGCGTGCAGATCGACAAGAGTTCGCGCTTCACCGACTGGCGCCACCGTCCGCTTTCAGACAAGCAGCTGGCCTATGCGCTTGCCGACGTCACGCATCTCATCGACGTGTACAAGCATCTGGCCGCCGAGATGGAACGCGAGGGACGGGCACACTGGCTCAACGAGGAAATGGACATCCTCACCTCACCCTCGACCTACGACCTGCATCCCGACGATGCCTGGAAGCGGCTGAAGATGCGCGTGCGCAAGCCTGTCGAGCTCGCCGTGCTGCAATCGGTGGCGCGCTGGCGCGAAATGGAGGCGCGCGAACGCGACGTGCCGCGCTCCCGCGTGCTGAAGGATGACGCGATCTACGAAGTCGCGCAGCAGCAGCCGCGCGACGCCGCGGCGCTGGCGCGGCTTCGCTCGACGCCGAAAGGCTGGGAGCGCAGTTCGGCTGCGACGGGCCTGCTGCTCGCCGTCAACCGGGCGCTCGCGATCCCCAAGGAGGAGCTGCCGCGAGTGCCGCGTCCGGCCAACAATCCGGAGGGCGCTAGCGCGGCGCAGGAACTGCTGAAGGTGCTGCTCAAGATCGTCGCCGAGGAACAGGGGGTTGCCACCAAGGTGATCGCCTCGGGCGACGAACTCGAGCGCATCGCCGCCGAGGGCGAGAAGGCGGACGTCCCCGCCCTGCACGGCTGGCGGCGCGACGTATTCGGCGAGAAGGCCCTGAAGCTCGTCAGCGGACATCTCGCCATCCGTTTCGTCGGCCGCAAGATCACCGTCTACGACGCCTGATCTCGGACGCGCCGGACCGGCTGGCGGATCACGGTCTTGAGCTTTTCCGGCGCGACGCGGCGCGGGTCGGAAAGATAGATTTCGTGGTGATGGCCGTTCTCGGCCAGCCCGTGCGCCGGCAGGTATTCCTTGTGCAGCCGGGCGATGGTCGGCCCCTCGGCCGCATAGGTGCCGACATGCATGATCTGCACCGACAGGCCCTCCGCGAATCGCTCCAGCCGCAGCGACGCCGGCGGATCGCCGAGCTTCCCCTTCGTCTTGTCGACGGCGGCGGAAAACATGTCCGCGTTAATCCAGTCCGGCTGGGCGATCATCGCCGTCCACTTCCACTTCGCCTTGTTGCCGGCGACGAAATCGTTCATGTCGTCAGCCCACCACAGGCCTTCCAGCGGCAGGACACCGTAATCGCGCCCATTCGCCTTGGAGGCGAATTTCAGCGTGTAGCTGACGCCGTAGAGCCATTGCACGGCATTGGCGTAGACGGGCGAGACATTCGGATCGCCCTCCCCGTCGATCATGGCGAACAGCATTCCGGGGACATCGACGACGCTGAAGTCGCGAGTGGCCGGTTCATAGAACTGTTTGAGCGCCTTGCGCAGATCGGTCTTTTCCATGGTCAGTCTCCCTTGGCGAGAGCGCTCGTGCGAAGCCAGGCAAGTTCGGCGCGCATGAGCGCGAGCGAATAGTCGAAAAGAGCGGCGGCGAATTCCGGCATCGGCCGTACCGCCCGGGATTCGAGGTCGGCGATGGCAGTGGCAAGCGTCTTTGCGCGCTCGCGAAGGGCCGCGCGGCCGGCGTCGCCGTCGACGACGGGCCAGTTGGCGAGCGCAACCAGGAAAGGACTGCGGAACGGCTCCGGCCATTCGAGGGAACGGCGAACCGCCGCGACCAGCGCCTCGCGGCCGGCCGGCGTGGCCTCAAAAACCTTGCGCCGGCCGCCCTCGCCCGGCCGTTGGGCGATCAGCCCGCGCCGCTTCAGGCCCGCCAGCAGGAAATAGATCGAGGAAAATGCGATCTCGGTCCAGTCGCGCATGCCACGCTCCGCGATCACCTGCTCGATCTCGTAGCCGTGACGCGGCGCCTCCGCGACCAGCCCGAGGATGGCGAATTCCGCCGGTGTCAGCTTTTCGGTCATTACTCTAGTACTATAATATTAATGCGCAGAAAAATCAATGCGGCCATGCGGTAAATTCAGGTGTTGTCGACGTCCATGTCGAGGTCGAGGCCGACGATGCGGGCAAGTTGCTCCAGCCTGCCCTTCGGCCGCTCGCCGATCAGCCAGCCCTTGTCCTTCGGCACCAGCAGGGTCAGCCCGGCGTCGCCGTGGTCGCGCCAGCGCAGCCTCGGCACGAGGCCGGGCATCGAGGCGGACAGGATGTAGACGACGCGCATCAGCGCCGCGAGAACCTTGGCGCGCTGGATCAATCGCTCCGGCGTGATGCGGCGCAGCGGCTCGGATGCGTCGTCATCGTAGAGCCCCTCGTGGCGCCAGAGGTTGGCGAGCGCGATGAAGGAGCGATGCGCGTGGTCGATGCCGACGAACGAGGCGTGGTTGATGAGGTTCATGGCCTGCAGGCCGCGGTATTCGGGATGGGCGCGCCAGGAAATATCGGCAAGCAGGCAGGCGGCGACGCGGCTGCGCCGCTCGTTCTCGGTCTCCGAGATGCCGAGGATACGGAACGTTTCGCCAGCGAATTCGGCAAGTTCGCGCGCGTGCGTCACCGAGCGCGAGCGCAGCACCGCCAGTTCCTCCGCCGCCGAAAGCAGCGGGTCGGCGCGCTGTTCGTCCTCATCGAGCAGCGAATGCAGATAGCCCTCGCGCACGCCGAACGCCGAGACGATTAGCCGGGAGGGTTCCATCGCCGCGATCACTTCCTGCAGGACGATCGCGCCGTAGGACAGCAGCGCGCGTCTGCTTTTGGAGATCTTCTCGATCCCCTTGATCTTGTCGGCCTCGCCCCTGGCGACCTGCTTGAGGAACGGGCCGATCGCTGCGGGGTCCGCCTCGTAATGGTGCATGACCTCGAGCGGATAGCCGCTGGAGAGCATGTGCAGGCGAGCGAGGTTACGCCAGGCGCCGCCGATCGCGTAGAAGACTCGCCCCTTGCCGGCCTTGATGAAAGCGGCGCGGGCGACTTCCCTGCGCGCGATCTTCTGCGCGTCGGCGAGAGAGCCTCGTGCGGTGTCGGCCAGCCGCAGGCCCCCGAGCGGCAGCGTGATGCCCTCCCCCTGGCTGCGGTCATGAATGTCCACCAGTTCGAGCGATCCGCCGCCGAGATCGCCGGCGATGCCATCGGGATGGTAGAACCCGGCCATGACGCCGAGCGCGGCGTAGTGCGCTTCCTCCCGGCCGCTCAGTACGCGGATCTTCACGCCGAGGATTTCTTCGGCGGAGGCGATGAATTGCGGCCCGTTCTCGGCCTCGCGCGCGGCGGCGGTGGCGATGACGTGGACGCTGTCGGCGCGGGCTTGGTCGGCCAGCGCCTTGAAGCGGCGGAATTCGCCGAGCGAACGCTCCACCGCCGACGGATCGAGCTTGCCGGTGAGCGCGATGCCCTTGCCGAGACCGGCCAGCATCTTTTCGTTGAACAGCATCGTCGGCGAACGGGCGATGCCCTCGTAGATGACGAGGCGAACGGAGTTCGACCCAACGTCGACGACGGCGACAGGCTTGCGGTCCGGCAGACGTCCCTGCGAGCCGTCGCTCATCGCTCGCCCCCGCCTTTCTTGCGGCGCGGACGCGGCACGGCGGCGAAGCGGCGCGGCGCATGCGATTTCAGCGCGCCGCCCCGCCCGGACAGACTCGGATTGGTCATGAAATAGCGCTGCGCGTTAAACTCCTCCTCCTCTTCCTCGGGCTCGATGCGCCGCGACGTTCCATCGGACAGCACCTCGAAACTCTGGCAATTGTCGAGGAGGTTCCCGAGCATGATCTGGTCCAGCACCTGTTCACGCACGGTCGAGTTGGTGATCGGCACCAGGGTCTCGACGCGCCGGTCGAGATTGCGCGGCATCATGTCGGCGGAGCCGAAGTAGACGAGCGCCTGCGGCGAAGGCAGGCCCGAGCCGTTGCCGAAGCAGAAGATGCGACTGTGTTCGAGGAAGCGGCCGACAATGGATTTGACGCGGATGTTGTCGGAAAGGCCGGGCACCTGCGGCCGCAGGCAGCAGATGCCGCGCACCACGAGATCGATCTCAACGCCGGCGCGGCTCGCCTCATAAAGCTTGTCGATCACCTCGGGATCCACGAGCGCATTGAGCTTCATCCAGATCTGCGCCGGCCGGCCGGCGCGGGCGTGTTCCGTTTCCGCCGCGATGTGACCCAGGATGCGCGGGCGCAGCGTCAGCGGCGAGTAGGCCAGCTTCATGTCGCCCGCCGGTTCGGCATAGGAGGTGATGAAATTGAAGATGTGCTGGACGTCGCGGGCGATCTGCGGGTCGCAGGTGAAGAACGACAGGTCGGTGTAGATGCGCGCCGTGATCGGGTGATAGTTGCCGGTGCCGAGATGGACGTAGTTGCGCAGGCGGCCATCCTCGCGGCGCACCACCAGACTCATCTTGGCGTGGGTCTTCAACTCGATGAACCCGTAGACGACCTGCACGCCGGCGCGCTCCAGGTCGCGCGCCCATTTGATGTTCGCCTCCTCGTCGAAACGGGCCTTGAGTTCGACCACGGCCGTCACCGACTTGCCCGATTCCGCCGCGTCGATCAGCGCGCGGACGATCGGGCTGTCGTTGGAAGTGCGGTAGAGCGTCTGCTTGATGGCGACGACATCGGGATCGGACGCGGCCTGCCGCAGGAACTGGACCACCACGTCGAAGGATTCGTACGGGTGGTGGACGACGATGTCCTTTTCGCGGATTGCCGCCAGGCAGTCGCCGCCCTGCTCGCGGATGCGTTCCGGAAAGCGCGGCTGGAAGGGCTCGAACTTCAGGTCGTCACGCTCGACCGAGACGATCTCGGAAATCTGGTTGAGCGCCAGCGGCTTGTGGATGATGGAAATGCGGTTGCCGGCCACGCCCAGTTGTTCGGCGACGAATTCACGCAGGGCCACCGGCGTCGTCTCGTCGAACTCGATGCGGATCACAGAGCCGCGACGCCGGCGTTTCAACGCCGTTTCGAACAGGCGGACCAGATCTTCGGCCTCTTCCTCAACCTCGATGTCGGAATCGCGGATGATCCGGAACGTCCCCGCCCCCGCCACGGTGTAGCCGGGGAACAACTGGTCGGCGAACAGTGCCACCAGATCCTCCAGCGCGATGAAGCGGATGCCGCCGCGCCGGTCCGGCAGGCGTACGAAGCGCTTCAGCGCCGGCGGCAGACGCAGCAGCGCGATCATCGCCTCGCCCTTCTTGCGGCCGGTGAGCGAGAGGATGATCGAAAAGCCGAGATTGGGAATGAACGGGAACGGGTGCGCCGGATCGATCGACAGCGGCGTCATCACCGGGAAGATCGTCTCGTCGAAATGCTGGGCCAGCCAGGTCATGTCAGACGCCGACAGGTCGTCGGCGCCGACGATGTCGATCTTTTCGGCGGAAAGCGGGCCCGACAACTCGGCGAACACCGCGCGCTGGTCGGCCTGCAGGCTGGCGACCTCGGCAAGCACGCGCTCGAGCTGCTCGGCCGGGGTGAGGCCGTCGGGGCTGCGCACGGCAATGCCCTCGCGCACCTGTCCGGCAAGGCCAGCAACGCGGACCATGAAGAACTCGTCGAGGTTGGCCGCCGAGATCGACAGGAAGCGCAGCCGCTCCAGCAGCGGATGGCGTTCATTGCGCGCCTGGTCGAGCACACGGCGATTGAATTGCAGCCACGAGAACTCGCGGTTGATGAACCGTTCCGGACCCGAAAAATCGGCGCCGTCACCGGGTGCGGCAAAACCCGGCTCGTTCCTGGCGCTCTCGTCCATGATGCTTCCCCGTTCCGGCTCGCGGATCGCGCGATCCGCCATTCCTCATAATCGAGCTTGCAAAGCGATGCCAACTGTTCCAAACGCTTCGACAACGCGGCAAGTGCGGAGACGGATCATGGCCGGGCACGCGGTTCCCCATTTCCAGAACGACCAGGGCAATGCCACCATCGCCATCGGCGTGAAGGAATTCATGTGCGTCGGGGCTTCCGCGCCCTACGACCATCCGCATGTGTTCCTGGACATGGGCGCGGAGTCGCAGAAGATCTGCCCCTACTGCTCGACGCTCTATACGTACGACGCGTCGCTCAGCGCCCACGAGACCCGGCCCGCCGGCTGCGAATACGTCGACAAGGCCGCCTGAGCCCCGGACGGGCGGACATGGCCTCTCGCGCAAACCATACCATCATCGCCGGCGCCGGCATGGCCGGGCTCTCGGCGTCGCTCGCGCTCGCCGCCGCCGGCCGCACCAGCCTTGTGCTTGAGCGAGCGGCGAAACTCGACGAAGTCGGGGCCGGCCTGCAACTTTCCCCCAATGCGACACGCATCCTTCGCCGCCTCGGCGTGCTTGACCGGCTCGACGGGCTTGCCGCCCGCCCTCAGGCTCTGGTGCTGAGGCGCGCCGACAATGGTCGCGAGGTCGCGCGGCTGCCGCTTGGCGCCAGCGCCGAAGCACGCTGGGGCGCGCCCTATCTGACGCTGCACCGCGCTGACCTTCAGTTGGCGCTGGCCTCCGCTGCGCGGGAGAACGAGCGGATCGAACTGCGCCTTGATGCCGCGGTCGCCGATGTCGCCGTGGAGGGCGATCGCGTTACCGTCCGCGCTGGCCGTTCGAGCGAAACGGCCCCGCTGCTGGTTGCCGCCGATGGCGTGCGTTCGTTCGTGCGCTCGAAACTGGCGTCCGCGATCACTGCCCGGCCGACCGGTCATGTCGCCTGGCGGGTCACCATCCCCGCCAGCGCACCCGAGGCCGCCACCGCCCGTCTCGATCCGACCTCGGTCGTCACCTTCCTGCATCCATCGACCCATCTCGTGGCCTACCCGATCCGTGCCGGCAAGGCATTCAACCTGGTCGCGGTGACAGAGGAGCATGGCACGCCCGACGCCGCGGCGTTCCCGGCAAGACTCGCGCGCACCGCCGCGGCGTTCGCGCCGTTCGGCACGATCGGCGGCTGGCTCGCCTGGCCGCTGAACGCGGTTGGGCCGCGCGCCGTCTGGCAGGCCGCCGGGCGCGTAGCGTTCACCGGCGACGCCGCCCATGCCGTCACGCCGTTCGCCGCGCAGGGCGCGGTCATGGCGATCGAGGACGCCGCCACGCTCGCGCGCCTGCTCGGCCGCCATGCCGAAACTGGCACGGCGCTCGCAGCCTACGAGGCCGAACGGGTGCCGCGGGTGGAGCGGGTGGCGCGGCGCGGCGCATTCAACCACTTCACCTGGCATGCCGCCGGACCGGTGGCGTTGGCGCGCGACCTCGTCTTCCGCCTTTCAGGCGGCGACCGGCTGATCGGCGGCCTCGACTGGATCTACGGGTACGACGCGGCCGCCTGAGCAGTGGCCATGACCGGGATCAAGGAATTCCGGGATTTTTCGTTTAAAATAATCTTGTTTCGTTCCCATCAGAGGAGGGAAACATGACAAAACTTGTCAGGACTCCCACCGTCCAGACGGCGCAGCCGCTCGATCTCTTCGGTCGCCTGCGCAACCAGATGGACGATCTTTTCACCAACTTCTTCGATGAACTCCCGACCGCCCGCATGCCGGCGGTGTTCGGCGGAACCGACTTCGCCGTCGATGTCGCCGAGACCGACAAGGTCGTGACCGTCAAGGCCGACCTGCCCGGTGTCGAGCCGGACGACGTGATGGTGACGCTGGAAGGCGCCGCCCTCATGATCGAGGCCGAGAAAAAGGTCGAGAAGGAGGAGAAGGAAAAGGACTGGTACCGCGTCGAACGCAGCTATGGCAGCCTGAAACGCGTCATCCCGCTCGGCTTCGAACCCGAGGCGGAGAAGATGGAAGCCAGGCTTGACAAGGGTGTGCTCACCGTCACGGTGCCTCGTCCGATGGTCGAAACGCCGAAAGCCCGGAAGGTCGAGGTGAAAGCGGCCTGAGCGGTTCGGCGGACAATGAGAAAGGGGCGCCCCACCGGCGCCCCTTTTCGTCGCGTAATTG
>WBZS01000391.1_pt1 | contig 59896 bp, 55 predicted proteins | sample 5204201 | NCBI WGS metagenome assembly WBZS01 (sample SAMN12344357, study PRJNA552823) | activated sludge metagenome | biome: Activated sludge suspended growth; feature: Nitrification reactor; material: Wastewater; isolation source: activated sludge from nitrification reactor of wastewater...
CGGACGACCTGCTCCGGGGTGTGACGCTTCCTGCTGTTCGTCATGATCTGACCAGTCTCCCTGCCCGCGACCGCGGGCAACAGGACGACCCTCATAACGACTGGACCTACGAAACGGGGTCAGCCCAGCGGCAGCGACTTGGTCGGTGGTGGCGCGCCCTAGGGTTCTGGGCCGCGCTGCGCGAAGTCTTCCCCACCACCCGCGAGCAACGGTGCTGGTTCCACCGGATCGCAAACGTGCTCAACGCCCTGCCCAAGTCCGCCCAGCCCGGCGCCAAGGCCGCGCTGGCCGAGATCTGGAACGCCGAGGACCGCGAGCACGCCGAGGCCGCCGCCAGGGCGTTCGCCGCCGACTACGGCACGAAGTGGCCCAAGGCGGCCGCGAAGATCACCGAGGACCTGGACGTGCTGCTGGAGTTCTACGACTACCCGGCCGAGCACTGGGTCCATCTGCGTACGACCAACCCGATCGAGTCGACCTTCGCCACTGTCCGGCTCCGTCAGCGCGTCACCAAGGGTCCTGGCTCGCGCGCCGCGGGCATCGCGATGGCGTTCAAGCTCATCGAGTCCGCGCAACGACGCTGGCGCGCGGTCAACGCCCCGCACCTCGTGGCCCTCGTCCGCGCCGGCGCCACCTTCGAGCGCGGCAAGCTCGTCGAACGACCCGAGGAATCAGGACGCCAGCAAAACGTCGCATGACACGCCGATCCACAGGTCTTGACAATTACTCGGGGGTACGCCGCGGCTTGCGACCTGGCTCTGGCACGAGCCCTGTGTCTGCGGGAATGGCCTGGGCTCCGACGGTGCTCTGCACTTCCAGCGCACGCAGCTGGTGTGCATAGGGTGACGCTTCGAGCTCGCGTACCTCGGAGGTGAAGTCCGCGAGTTGAGAACTGACCACCGCATGCACGCCGTCGGTGAACCGCTGGTTCGCAGCAAACAGCTGTTCATTGAGTAACGCGGAGGCGACCTCAAGTCTCGACCAGTCGGGACTCTCCGACTCCTCGATGGACTCGGCAGAGTCGGCCAGAGTCTCGACAGCCTGGATGCATGCCGAACGGAACTCGGTTGCCTGGCGATCAAGGGCGGAGTCGAGCAGCCCTCGGCGGTTCGTCAGCGCGCTGCGCTGTCTCGCCAGGACGGTGAGCACGGCCTGCTCGTCCGGGTCATCCGCGAGCACGGCGAGTGCCTCGCCAGCAGCCAACGCAATCTGCTGGAGCGGAACGCGGAATCGAACAAGGTCGCCTCGTTCTCGTGCGATCTGGTTGATTGTGTTTGTCAGCTCGGGAACTCCTGATGCCTGGATTCGACGGGCCGCACGAAGTGGATCGTCCTCGTGGAGTCCGTCCAGGTACGTCTTGGCGTCGCATTCGGCCCAGGGCACCTGGTCCGCGAACGCACCCAAAGCTGAGCGGATCGCAGCCTCTCGTACTCCTTCGGCTGCGTGCAGCGTGCGGCTCTTGGTGATGACAACGAGGAGTTGTGGCGCCTTCCGAAGGTCTTCGGTGACATGGCGCAGATGCTCGACAGATCGATCGTCGAACAGATCGACGGTGACAGCGAACAGCACCAGGTCAGCCGTGCGGAGAGCCTCCTCGGCTAAGCGGTCATGTTCTGCCAAGCCGGCCTGGACACCGGGCGTGTCAACGAGATCGACGAGTCCATCCCAGTCGAAGACTTGAACTTGATCAGTTGCGACCGCAGAGTCGATGACCACCTGAGCCGCCTCGCCCGTGAGCGCCTTGATGAGGGTCGATTTGCCGCTGCTGTATTGCCCGGTAAGCACCATGCGTGGGCGGTCGTGTTCATCAATGACGAGAAGCTGCAGGAGCCTCGATCGATCCTCTTGCGGGAGTTCGTTGAGCAACGCCGTCAGACGCTGGGAGAGATCACGAACCGCCGCAGGGGCGGCATGAAATAGCAGGTCGTTCATGTCGTGTGGCTCCTTACGACGTTTGGGCGGATGATTGTGACCTGAGTGTCCAGGTGATCTGAGAGCGTCGCCGACCAGGCTGCCCGAATCGGCTTGGGGACCGGAGCGTCGCTTGTAACGACGGTGTCATCGTCGCGTGCCTGAAGCGCTACAGGGACTCGCTCGGTCAGGCCGAGTACATAGGCGGCAGCACGTGCGCCAGGCGTCGCGAGAGAAGGGGGGCGTCCAAAGGTCATGATCTCGGGTGACGACGGTGGAAACAGCCACGCTTCCGCAAGTGCGTCGTCGGTCACCTCAACCGCAACGCATACACCGGCGAGTCGGGTGGCCCGCTTGACAGCCCCAGCCAGGCGGGATCGTCCATCGACCTCCAGGAGGCAGACGGTCGTGTCCAGGTCGAGTGCTGCCATTGCATCGCGAATAGTCTGCTGTTCACGCGCGAGCAGATCGGCAGCATCGAGAGACGCGCTCTCCGCATCGGCCCGTTGCTTCTCCGCCGCACCGAGGTCGGCCCGAATTCTTACGAATGCCTCGTCGATCTGCGCGCAAGTCTGTTTTTCCAGATCGTCTAGCACAGCATCAATCTCAGTGCGCAAAAGTTCGCGGTTCTCCTCTAGGATTTTCGCCTTCCCCTTGAAGAGTGACTAGACCTTCTTCCGGAGTGGGCTGACGAGGGCGGTGCCGAGACCTCCCACGAGCACCCCGACGGCGGCACCGATCGGCCCACCGAAGGCGGCGCCGGCGAGAGCCCCAACCTTCGCGCCTAACAGGGCTGCCCCGAGAGCCCCACCAGCTCCGACTGCGGCACCTACCGCGCGCCGCTTCCAGAGGCCTCGGAAGTCGCGCAGCCCTTCGATCCTGGGTGCTGACGGGGTCGCCGTCGACCACTCCTGATGCGCGGCGCTGCTCGCTTCAGCAATGGCTCGGGAGAGCTTGTTGAGATGTGAAGTCAGAGCTTGGGCGATCTCGCCAACAAGGGCGTCCTGCTCTTCTTCCCACTGCTCCGACACCTGCGGGCCGAAGTCGGTAACGGTCTGGTGCCACCCGTGTCTCTGCCCGATAATTCCTATCGCGTCGTCTTCCATCCGCTGCTCGCAAGCATCCACCAGTCGCCCAACGCGCAACCGCTGATCCTCACGAAGCCCTCGTTCAAGATGCGCGAGCTCCCGAATCCGCTGCTCACTATCGGCAAGGACCTCACCGAGCACCTGCCTGGAGTATTCACCGGAGTCGTCGTGAGCCGGGGGAAAGTGAGCGTGTCTCGAGGGTGAGGGTGCCCCTGACCTGGGAAGATGTAGATGGACTAGATCAGCATCGGACTCAGGAAGAGGCACCCTCATGGTGAAGTGTACAAGCGAGGTCAAGATCGTCGAGGCAGCCTGGTCCTCGGGCCTGCTGGTGCGGGCCGAGGGAACGGGGACGGTCGCGCACGCGGGGGTGGTGCTGCCCCGGCTGCTGGCCGACCGGGTCGGGCTGACCAGCGCGTTCCGGGACGTCCTGGCCCGGCGTGGGTTCGTCCCGGGTCGGGACCGGGGACGGGCGGTCACCGACACCGTCTCCGCGCTGGCCGCGGGTGCCTCGTGCCTGAGCGACGTGGAGGCGACGACGGCCCAGGTCGAGCTGTTCGGCCCGGCCGGCGGCGCCAGCGACACCACGGTGCTTCGGGTGCTGGGTGAGTACGCCGACCGGCTGCGCGGCGACGGGCTGCCCGGCCGGGACCTGGCGCGGGCCACCGCGCAGGTCCGCGCCCGCGCCTGGGCCAAGGTCGTGGCCCGGCACGGGTCCCTGCCCGCGGTCAGGGTCGCCGGCCGCCCGCTGACCCGCGAGGGCGGTGAGCCGGTGACGGTGGTCCGGCTGGACGCGACGGTGATCGCGGCAGCCTCGGACAAGGAGGGCGCCGAGGCGAACTACAAGGGATACGGCTTCCACCCGCTGACCGCGTGGTGCTCGAACACGGGTGAGAACCTGGCGGTGATGAACCGGGTCGGGTCGGCCGGCTCGTTCACCGCGGCCGACCACGTCGCCGTCCTCGACGCGGCGCTGGCCCAGGTCCCCGCGCCCTACCGCAAGGACGTGCTGGTCACCGTCGACGGCGCGGGTGCCTCCCACGGCCTGGTCGAGCACCTGCACGCCCTGAACACCGCGACCGTCCACGGGGCCCGGGGCCGGCGGGTGGAGTACTCGATCGGGTGGCCCGTCGACGCCCGCACCAGGTCCGCGCTCGAGGGGGCACGCGAGGGTGACTGGTCACCCGGGCTGACCACGAAGGGCAAGGCGGACCTCGACGCGCAGGTGGTCGAGCTGACCGGGCTGCTGCGCACCGGTCCTGGTGGGGACCAGCTGGAAGGGTGGCCGCCCGACATGCGCGTCCTCGCCCGCCGCACACCCCGGGCGCCTGGGGAGCAGGCCCAGCTCGGTCAGGACCCCAACTGGCGCTACGGCGCGTTCGCCACCAACACCCCCACCGGGCAGGTCCAGTACCTCGACGCCCGGCACCGCACCCAGGCGCACGTGGAGGACCGGATCAAGGAGCTCAAGGCGTGCGGCGGCGACCGTCTTCCCTCGACCTCCTACGCCCGCAACAGTGCCTGGCTGCACCTGGCCGCCCACGCCACCACCGTGCTGTCCTGGCTGCGGCTGTTCGCCCTGAGCGACGACCTCGCCCTCGCCGAGCCCAAGACCCTACGGTTCCGGCTGTTCTCCGCCCCGGGCAAGCTCGTGCGGCACGCCCGTGCCCGGGTGCTGAAGATCCCGACCGGATGGGCCTGGGCCACCCATCTCGCCGACGCATTCGCCCGCCTCCGCGCGCTGCACCCCGCCTGACCGGCGGTGTCCCTGTCCACCCACGAACCCCAGCAGTGCCCGGCACGTGGAAACCGGCGCCCACCCGAGCGGATCGGCGACCCCGCTACGCCCACGACCCGCCCCGAGACCTCTGCTCGGCCTCGGCGGCATCTCACGGCCTCAGGCCATCACCGTGAATGGTCGAGGCCTGAGCCTGAGCTCGCACCTCGTCCGTGGCGCGGAGTACCCGGCGAGCGACACGATGAACCTGAGACTCACGTTCAAGCACCTCCAGGAGGTACTTGAACCTGCTCGCGATGCTGAGGTCAGCGCCGCAGCTGACATCGGCCCGGGCTAGCCGTGCTGCTTCGGCGTGAAGCATCACTTCTGCCACGGGCCTGACTCCGGCGGCCGAGAGGTGAGCTCGAACCGTGTCGAAGTGTCCCTCGTGCTGTTCAAACACGGATGCCGGGTTATCCAGGAAGTCTTCACGGTCAAGCTCATCGACCAGCGCTGCGCGACAGTTCAAAGCGACGACGACCGGTTTCCCCCGAAACGCAACCGCCCGAAGTGCCTGCGCTGTTTCCTCTTGAAAGGAGTCGTTGCTGGCCACCCACAGCACAAGGTCAGCGCCGGGAACCTCAGCCATCGCCATGGCCACGTCTTCCGCCCCATCTCTGGCGCCAACCCCAGGCGTATCCACGATCTCAACGTCTTCGAGGTCGAGCGCGAGGGCCGCATACACGTCGCGAGAGGTGCGCTGCGCACCGACCCCAATCCTCTCTGACGCCCCACCAGTAAGTGCTGCCAGGAGAGTGCTCTTGCCTGCCATCGTGCGACCCATCAGAACCACACGCATCGGTCGATCGGCCGCAGCGGAGTCCGCGATTGCGGCGCCCTCAACGAAGTCCACGAGGTGCACTGTGGTCTCGCGCCCGGCCAGCGCGTCGACGCTCTCCCGGTGGGCGCTTCGCAGAACCGAATGGAAACGTGTAATCGCCTCGGCGTGCGCCGGCAGTGGATCACGTCCCTTGGGGTCGACTCCGAAGAACTGATCACGGGCATCCACGCACCAATCCGAGCGGGCCTTGGTTCCGGTTGGCGTCACGGAACGTCGCCCTGCCACTCTTTGACAACCTCGTCGATATGCTTGGAAAGGTCGGCAAGCTTCGTTGAGTCGCTCCACACTCCGATGAAGTTCGGATCGTCACTCTTTGGCGGGTTCAAGATATCTCTGATACGTACCGCAACGGGTACACCGGTGCTCACCCCCGTCACCAGTGCATGCTGCTGCGCCAGGCCCGGCAACTGGTCAAGGAGTGCCCTGGAACTGAACGCTGTTGCGTGTCGGAGCAGGCTTTGGTCAGCCTCGTGTGTGAGCCGATGGGCAATTACGGTGCCGCATTGGGCGACAACGGTCTCGCTCAACTCGCTCGGGCGTTGACTCGCCAATAGGAGTGAGAGCCCAAACTTTCGTCCCTCCTTGGCGATACGCTCGAAGACGGCGGCTGAGCGGCTGGCCCCTCCGGCAGAGTCCGGACGTGCCGGAATGAACCGATGCGCCTCTTCGAGGACCAGCATCATAGGGTGCGCAGCGCGTGGATGGCTTCTGACGGCGAAGTCGAAGAGGATACGGCCAAGTAGCGCCGTAACGTTCTCCAAGACATCGTTGGCGACCAAGCTCAAATCAAAGATTGTTACTGACGGGCCGTCTCCGTGAGATTCGACATGTCGTTTGTGATGGTCGGCTGCGGGCCAGTCCGTCGTTGGGCGACCATCTATGGGGTCGGCGCCCATGAGTGCTTTCAGGTAGCTTCCGAGCGGGTCGTGGTGCTTCTCGACCCGGGTGATGAAATCGTAACGACCATCAGCGAGGAGCCGACTGAGTCGCATCTGAAGCGTTGCCACATAACCTGCGATCTTGCTGTCATTCGCCTGCTCCATCTGGATGCGATTCGGGAGAAAGAAGTCGCAGAGCTCTTGAAGTGAGTAGTAGACCGGCGCATCGAAGTCTGGAGCAGCTGTGGCGGTACCCATTCCGAGCAGGCCGAAGCCAGCGGAGATCTCTTTACGGATCGCAACACACATCCGTGCCAGGATGTCTCGCTGGGGAGCTGTAAGCGGCGTCCACTGGACGTTCTGCACTGCTGCTTGAGGGACTCCAGCGTCGAGAATGACTTTGATCTGGGACCACTGAGCGGAGCACACGCTTGTCTGACCCACCTGAGTGTTGACAAGCGAGAGCATCCCATCAAGTTGGGCATGTGCGGTGTCCGATCCGCTCCTGGTGTTGCCAAACGCACCTTCGATGATGCCCATTGAACTGAGCAGGTTCTGTAAGCGGAGCAACTCAATGTTCGTCGAGGCGCCCGCCACACGAGCATCGGCGATCGACCGCTGAAGGACGGGAGCCTGCACGCCCTCGCTGGCCTTGAGGAGGCTCATGTGTTCTTCGTTGTTCATGAACCAATGTGGAAGAAACAGCCCTGATTCAACGCCAGGCTTGGGGCCGAGCACCAGCGGCCGCGTCTTCCCACCGCGGTCACTCGTAGCGGAAAACGATTGTGCGTACTCGCCGTTGATATCGAAAATGACGATGTGCCCGTTGGGAATGCTGTGATCGAGGAGGCCATCAATGACCGCCGTGACAGTGCAGGACTTGCCTGACCCGGTGGAGCCGACAATGGCGCAATGGTGGCCGAGTAGAAGATTGGCATCGAGATACACTGGCTGCTCCGTGGCGACAGCCGAAGTCCCGATTCGGAGGGCGGGCCCACCCTTGGGGAGGAAGATGTTTCTTACCTCGCTCGGGGACGCCGCCTGGACAGGTGCATGCAGTGGCGGGTACCCCGTGAGGCCGGACTTGAATGTCTCTCCCTCAAACCTTCCGACGACTGTCGCTTCGAGCTCATAGCTCGCCACATCGTCTTGGCTCAGGAGCGCGCTGTCCCTCCTCTGATCCTGGTGCCCTGTGATGTAGACGCCACTGACGATGCCCACGACTCGGTGTGCTCCCGCAGGGACAGTGATGTAGGAGTTGACAACACCGACGGTCTGGAGCCCGTCGGGCCCAACTTTGGTGAATCCTTTCGAGCCGACGTCCAGAGCAACTCGGATCGTCGTGCTCCGGACGTCGATCACTCGCCCAATGATGCTCGCGTCAGTCATCGCAACTCGTCATCAAGGCTCGGATGGCTACCATCTCGTGCGGCGAGCGATAGTGCTTCGATCAGCTTCGCGGTCGCATTGGGGGTTTCGTCTTGCGAAACTGGGCCGGGCATCAGGTGGGAGAGTTCCGTGAATTTGCCGTGTTCACCAGTGAGTACCGCAATGCGCGAGTCGTTGGCCTTCGCGAGGGCTGCGATCGCTGTCTGCTTGGTCGTGAAGTGAAGGTCGTCTAGCTGTTGTTGTTGAGCATCCGAAGTGAGAGTGAGCAGATCAACCTCTTCGAGCACGGCGAATGGATCAGCTACGAGAATGTTGAGCGCAGTGTTCGTCGCGAGGCTCCGAAGAAGCAGGCGGTTGATGTGTGCGTCCGCGAAGCCGTATCCCGCGACAATCACCGCAGTGTCCTCCTGCTGGACTGCATCGCCAAGGAGACGGAGGAGGTCCGAGTACGGGAAAGCGAGCGTGTCCCCTTCTTTCGCTGACGTCGGGTAGATCAGTACCAGCTCGTCGTCATCCGCGGAGGCTCCCCGTTGCTTGACCTCCAGAGACTCAAGTCCGGTCAAACGGTCGCGGTCATTCGATGGTCGCCAGTTGAGGCTGCCGTGGACCTTGTGAAGGTAGAGTGTGCCCTCTGCGCGGGCGAGGACGGTCTGCGTAGTGGTCTCGACCCGATGGAAGTCGAGCCCATAGAACGCGAGGTTGAGGCGACGATCGACGGTGCCGCTGAAGCCGTCAATATACGGATAGCCCAGTTCATCGAGAGCGCTCTCGATCACCAAGTCGTAGTTTGTTGTGAATACTCGTGGACGCGGGAGATTCGCCCGACGGTTGCGAACTATTCGTGACAAGAAGGTGCGGTGTGCGAGGAGCGGGTCACGGTCGAAGGGTGCATCGAGCTTCTCGCTCTCCTTTGGGAGGCGGCAGGCTTCAGCCAGGGCTCGGTTGATCCGCTGCCTGAGGGCATCAACATCCCTCTTCGCATACGACCTCGCTTCAGTACCGACGCCGAGACTCACAGTGTCCTGCCCCGCCTGAACTGCCAGGGAGGCAGCAAGCTGAAGCCCATTCAGCAGCGTCTCCAGATCGCCACTGTCGGCGGGGTTGATGGTGCCAAGAAGGGCCGCGTCCTCCGTGGTGGGCTCGTCGCCAGCGTCTCTGATGAGGGCCAACACTTGGTCGTTGGTGAGGTCCCGCGTTTTTGGCGATCCGAGGTGGAAGGACGCGCCAGACCCGAGGAGGACAACGAGGTTCTTGACCTGGAGCAGGGCGCTCAAGTGCTCACGTACCGCCTGTGGCTCCGCAGCGGCAATGACCTCTTTGACCATGCCGCCCACGATGAAAAGCCCCTTTGCTACTGGCTTGTCCGGGCCGCTTCCTGCGTCGTCGCCTGTCATGAGGCCCCCTCGCCGTCGTTGATGTAGGTGATGCCGAACGCGAAGACCTGGCGGAACTCTTGGCGTCGGGAGCCGAGGTCGTACGGGCTGCCGGAGCCCTTCTGGAAGATGTCGAGTCCTCGGCCGAGGAGGAGCTTCCATCCGTGGTCGGTGCGGATTGACCTGTCGTGGATGGTTTCGTCCCAGGTGACCGTGAACTGGATGCCTGCGGTGGCGGCGCTGTCTTGGATGTCCTTGAGCATGAGGAGGTGTTGTTGCTCGTACTCGCCTCGGACTTCCTTGGTCACGAGCGTGACGGTGATTTCGTCGGCGGGGTCTTTGGAGGCTGCCAGTAGAGCGAGCAGGTCGACGAGGTTGCGGCCTTGGTGCGGCAGCCGGATGTAGGGGTCGACGATGGTGATGTCGCTTGCACCGCGGAGGTACGGCATGAGCAGCGTCTCGTAGGAGACTCCGCGTTGGTTCTCCTGGAACTCTCGGTGTCCCTCGAATAGTTGAGGCGCCCGCTCGTCCGATGGCTGGATCGCCGTTGTGGGCTCCGTGTCGGCGGTGTCAGCCTCAGCGGTCGAGGCTGCGTCGTCGGTCTGGGGCTGTCGCGCTTGGTAGTAGTCGGGGTATTCGTCTTCTTCGAGGGTGGTGACGCCGTGCCAGGTGCCGGTTGTGTCGCTGTAGCCGAAGTTGACGGCGGCCATGGTGGTGTCGATTCGCAGGATTTGGTCCTTGACGCGTTTGCGTCCTTCGATGGCGAAGCGGAGCAGTTCCTCGATCTCGGCTGGGGTTGCTTTGCCATCGGGGTAGATGAGCTTCATCAGGCCGGAGAAGGTCTTGTGGATGCCGTCGCGGTCGCGGGTGGAGATGTCTGAGCCGAGGGTGAAGTGCTGCTGGTAGCGGTCGGAGTAGTCGGTGTTGCGCATCGACCGCAGCACTTCGGCGATGTAGTCGACGACGAAGCCGTAGCCGGCGGAGAACATCTCACTGCGGATGGTGTCTACCTCCCAGCCGGGGATGTAGAAGTGGAGCCGGTCGAGGTAGGCGGAGTCGTGGTACGCCTCGGGCAGTTCGTCGAAGAGGTCGGAGTGCTTGAGCATGTAGGGCACGTTGTGCGAGGTGTTGCCCACGAACACCATCGATGCTTCGGCGCCGAGTGTCTCCACCCCACGGGAGAATGACTTGTTCGCCATGTAGTTCTTCATGATGTCGACGAGTGCTTTGTCGGTGCGCTTCTTCTTTCCGGCGAACTCGTCGAACGCGACAACATCCCAGTAGCCGACCAGGCCGATGCGGCCGTTGGCGTTGTTGACGAAGAGCTTGGGGACGGTGACCTCGCCGCCGGAGATCAGCATGCCGTGGGGCGAGAACTCGGAGTAGATGTGGGACTTGCCGGTGCCCTTCGGCCCGAGCTCGACCAGGTTGTAGTTGCGCTCGACGAACGGGATGAGGCGCACGAGCTGCAGGAGCTTTGCACGGCGGCCGAACATCTCGGGGTTGAACCCGATGGACTGGATCAGCAGGTCGATCCACTCTTCCGTGTTGAATCCGAGGCGTGATTCGAGGTAGCCCTGGTAGTCGAAGCTCGACATCTGGATCGGCTTCAGGCTCCCAAGTATCCACGGCACAACGCGAGCGTCGTCGCTGTGGAAGTACTCGATGTCGCAGATGCACCACACGCCGCCGACGAGCAGCTTCGGGTTCGCCTTCACGGTCGCCGGTTCGACGATCACACCGCTGAGGCCCAGGTTGGCGAACGATGCCTGGTACACGTCCTGCTTGTCGTTCAGAGTCACGGTCACCTTGTCGATGATCCGGTGGCGGCCCTTCTCGCGGATGGTGGACTTCACCAGTTCGGACTCGTTGCGGTGTACGTAGTGGTCAGCGAGAATCTTGCGCACCGCGTCGATACCGGCCTGGATCGTCGCCTCGTCGTCGGACGCGGCGTACTGGCCGAGAAGGTACTCCAGCACGTAGGAGGGGACGATCGCGTTGCCCTTGACGGCTTTCACGAGGTCCTTGCGCACGACCGAGCCGCCGAACAGCAGGTTGATCTTGTAGTCGAGGTCGCTCTGCTGCGGTGTACTCGTCGCGGCGTCTGGTTCTTCGCCGGGATGGTTCTGGGTGTCCGTCATGGCTGCTGCTTCCCCTAGAAATCGAAGTCCGACGTGAACGAGCGCTTGAGCAGGTACTGAGCCCGCTGGTAGACGCGCCACTGTGTGGTGTTGGGTATCTGCTCTTCGAGTCGGAACTCGACCGTGCGGTTGTTGAACTCGTTGGCGTCCTGGCTGAGCAGCATCCGTGCGCTCTGGTAGCGGTCACGCTTGTCGTCGGAGGGCTGGTCGAAGATCAGCTCGGGCTGGTTTGAGATCAGGGTCTCGCCGACGTAGATGCCCGCGCGCAGGGTGCGCGGCTGGACCTTCTCGCTCACTGGCTCGGTCTGGAAGAGCTTCACGACTAGTTGCCCGGTGGTGATCTTGTCTGTCTCGGGTAGAACCTCGACGTTGACGGGCCGGGTGTCGCTCTTGCGCTTCTTGTTGACCGTGACGACCGGCACCACGACTTCCTGGAGCGAGGCTCCGCCGTGGACGAACCGTGAGCCAGCTCCTGGGAGCTTGAGGCGGTGGATTGACTTGGGAATCTGTACCTCAAGGTCGCTGCTGAGCCCCACCTGTTGGGGCTCAAACGTTCGGAAGGCCGGATCGTCCTTGAGGCCCCGCCCGAGCACGTATCGACGGTTGGTGACCACGAGGTCGTCGCCCTGCGGCTTGGTCGAGAGGTACGAGGCGTCGACTAGTGCGGTGTCCTGGAAGAGGAAGCCGTGGTCGGCGGTGACGAGGATGTTCGTGGCGTTCGCGTTGGTCAGCCGCTTGATCAGGTCCACCAGATCGCGCAGCGCGTCGTTGGCGGCCTCGAACACCTGCCGCTCGGTGGTCGCCTTGTCGCCGATTGCGTCGATCCGGTCGTGGTAGACGTACAGCACCTGGTGTGCACCGTAGAGTTCGCGCAGCTCACCGCGCGGCATCGACAACACTTCCTCGGCCCGGATCGCGAACCCACCCACTGGAGCCAAGACCTTGTTGCGGTTCGCAGTTCCGTCGGAACGCTGGCCGTCAACGAGCACGGGATCGCCACCATGGGAGTGGGCCAGGGTCTTGTGTGGAAGCAGAGCCGCCATGCCGAGCTGGGTGTAGCTCGGCAGCACACCGAGCATCGCGTCGAGTTCCGCGTCGAAGCGGTCTTCCTGCCGGATGCGTGAGCGGAGTTCATCGGCGATCTCGTAGCGCATCGCATCGGAGATGATGACGACGGCCTTCCGGTTGCCCTTGCGGATGATCGGCTCAACGTGATCGGTGAAGAACCTGGTCTGCGGTCGTAGCGTCACGGATCGCCAGTCCTGCACGGCGTCGACCTGCTGCTGCCAGGAGTTGCCGAGCTCATACAGATAGCGGTTCGCATAGTGCTTCTCCACCTCGACGCGGAGCGCTTCCAGCGGACCGGCGTACTCGGTGGTGCGAGCGGCAAAGTGGAACTGTCGATAGAGCTGGTCGATGCGGAACCACTGCTTGCGGTAGCGGTCCAGGCCTTCGTCGAACGACGTTATCGCGAACCGCGCGGTTGAGAGTTCGCTCAGCAGGTCCGAGGCGGCGCCGAGCGCCGTGTACAACTCCCGATACCCGTCCACCCAGATGCTGCTCTGGCGCGCGCGGATCGTCTCTGAGACCTCCCGCGCGTTCATCGTCCGTTCGCCAACTGCCTGGGCGAGCAGACTGATGACCTTTTGTTCCACATCCTCGAAGAGGTCATTGCCTACAAGGTCGATGAGTTCGGCGTCCTCGATGCTGTCCGAGTAGCTCAGGCTCTCTGATGCTCGGCGCGCCAAGATAGCGAGTGCGTCGGCGCTGCGCCGGTCATTGCGCAGGCTCGCGAAGTCGAGCTGAATGTTGCGCAGCGCACCCGGAACCTCCGTGGCGAACCCGTCGGCTGCCTGGCGGAACATCCACAACACGAAGTCATCGACGCTGGGCTCGTTTGCTTCGTAGCCGTAAATCTTGGCTACCCCAGCCCAGTGGAACCCATCGAGCCCCTGCTCAACCAGGGCTTCGTACTTGCTCGCCTCGCTGCGTGCGTTCTCGATCAGCAGCGTGCGAGTGAGTTCCAGCATGCTGTGCTCACGCTGGCCAACCAGGACAGCGCACATCTTGGCGCGCAACCTGTCCGCATCGTCGTCGGCCGTGAGTAGGGTCTTGAGGGTCTGCACTCGCTTGGTGGCCCGGAAGAACTTCTCGTGGTCGCGGACGACCTGGTCGATTCGGGGGCCATCGAGCCCAAGGTCCTGTCGCACGAGCGCCGGACGGTCGGCGGTGAACACGCCGTAGGCCAGCTCAAGGTCGAGCAACCAGTTGCCGATGCCGGCGGGGACGCCACCTGCTCGGTAGATGAGGAACTTGGCCGTCGGATCGTCATGTAGCACACGGTTCTTCACCGCGTACTCGTTGTTCTCGACGCGCAACGTCGTGACTTCGCCGAGGTCAAGCGTGTCGAGCTCGGCAGCGTACTCGCCCTCCGTGTCATGCCAGAACACGAGCCGTTGCGACTCGAATCGCTGCTCCAGATGTGGAAGGACGGCGCTGAGTGAACTCATTCTGAGCCCTCCTGCCCCGATGTCGCTTCGATCTCGCGCCTCGCGACCCTCTCGGTGGCCGCCTGATATATCTGCTGGATGCGTGCTTGCAATTCGGCCTTTGGCGGTAGCGCGGTCCAGTACTCAGCGACGACGATCCCGTCCTTGTGCATCTCCAGCAGCTCGATCTGCTCGCGGCCCGTCTCCGTGCACAGGATCAGTCCGATCGGTGGCTCCTCACCCTCTCGCCGTTCGTAGCGGTCAAGCCACTTGAGGTAGAGCTTCATCTGGCCCTCGTAGGCGGCCTTGAACTTGCCGATCTTCAACTCGACGGCGACTAGGCGTCTCAGCGGTCTGCTGAAGAAGAGCAGGTCGAGGTGGTGGTCGTCATCGTCGATGATCATCCGCTTCTGGCGCTCGACGAACGCGAAGCCGTTGCCCGCTTCGAGCAGGAACGCCTCCATGTCTCGGACGATCGCTGCTTCGAGGTCGCGTTCGAGGAACGTGTCCTCCAGACCGAGGAAGTCCAGCAGGTACGGGTCGCGGAACACGTCGCGCGGGACGCCGGTCTCACCAACGAACTGCGCGTTAGCGATCTCGCGGCGCTCGAACGCCTTCCGTGAGATCAGATGCCGCAAGCCTCGAACGCTCAGCCCCTGAGCCATGGCCTCCTGCACGTAGAAGGCTCTGGCCTCTGGGGACTTCAGCGGCAGCAGGGCTCGGAAGTGGGTCCAGCTCAAGTGTCGTCCCAGCGAGACGACAATCTGTTCGTCAGGGAACTGCTGGGCGAACTGGACCATGCGGCGAAGGTTCTTCTCCTCGTACGAACGCCCGTACCGCTCCACCAATTGTCGTCCCAGCGAGACGACAATCTGCTCGCCGTAGGCAGCGCGCTCTGAGCCGAGCACTTCGTCTCCGACAAGCCGGCCGAGTCGCCAGAAGGTCAACGTGAGGGCGAGGTTCGTCTGGCGAGCCGCCGCAGCCTGGCCCTCCTCGATCACCTCTGCGGCACGCGCAAGCAGCTCCCGTTCGGCTCCCTGGCCGCTCCGAGCGATCTCATTCATCGGCGGCCTCCAACCCAGTGATCTTCTTGAGGGCCGGGTAGAACCTCGGGTAGTTCACCTTCACCCCGTCGTCGAGGTCGATGGCGATCTGTTGCGACGCCAGTGGGTAGAGCACGTCGTGCTCGTACTCACCCAGCTCCAGCAGCACCTTGCGCAGCCGCTCGGACTCCTTCAGCGCTGCGGCCTTCTCACGTGGCGTGCCATCCCCGGCGGCGAGACGCTCCTGGTGCTGAAGGTTCGCCTCCAGCTTCGACTCGAACTCCCGCAGGTATTCGTTCAGTACCGTCGAGACCGTGGACGGCGTGTACCGGTGCATATAGATCAACGCATTGAACGAACCCTTAGTGCTGGAGAACAGCCAGTAGATGGGGCGCTTCTTGTAGCGCTTCACGTGATCGTCGTAGAACTTGGATCGTCCGGCACGGGTAATGAAGTACTCCCGCAGAGCCTTGACACCGAGCGACTCCTCAACGAATCGAAGATTCTCCTCGAAGTGCTCCTCGCCGAACGCTGCCCGCAGGAACTGGCGGAACCGCGCCACAATATCGTCCTCGAACCAGTCGCCATCAACGATCGGTAGAACGTTGTCTACATCAGGCGCGAAGGTAGGCTGCGGTACCTTGGTGAGGTAGTCCTGTAGCGTCGCGCCCTGGTCAGCCAGAATCAGGCCGGGTACGTCGAGGCTGTACCGACCGAACATACAGCCAACAGCATAAGAAACAAGTTCGACGATGCTGTCACAGCGCGAGGCGTCGCGTCTTTCAACTTCGGACTTCGCAGTTGGATATTGCCAGTCGGCGTTCTCACGTAGAGCCACTTGGTCCTTACGCACCTCATAATCGAGTTCGCCGAGAAGTCCGTATGCAGCCAAGAACATCTTGTTGTTGGCCGACTCCAGCGTCCGCGCTTCCTCAACTCTCTGATCCCGTCCCTCATTAACACGTGCCCAGAGTTCGGCCAATGGAGCCGGGCTCGATCGTGCGTCCACCAGCGGATCTCTGGCGTATCCCCACGAGAGTTCCTGGGTGTCCCAGTCGTTCCGTGCAAGGCCTGTCAGCCGGTCGATCATTGAGAGATCCATATCTCGCGGACTGGGCGGTAGTGGAATACGGCTCAGCGCTGTGATTCGGTAGTCGAGAGTTGGACTCATGGCGTGAAGCAAGTGGGCCACGACCACGCTGTTCAGCAGACCCAACAGAAGTTTGAGGTCCGGCTCCTTACCAAAGATCGAAGGCGCAGTGGAGTCGTAGGAGAAGCCTGAGCCGTAGAACCTAATCGAGAAGTCAGACGTGCTGATCCGGCTCCACGAGAGCGACTGGTGGAAGAAGTGCGCCTTACCTCGCATCGGCGCTCCGTTCGTGGCGAGCGGAACGTCGTGGTATCGGTGGATGGTCTCGCCCGAGGGCCCCCAATCCAAGACATACTCTTCGTTGCCAGCCCAGCGCCGGAAGGCGCCACCCTTCTTGTGGGGCACCCAGCGTCGCGACGCCTGCCCGTTCGCGGTGCGATCGAATGAGATGCGTTCGTGCGCGACCTCCCACCAGCGACGCAAGAACAGAAGGTTGTTTCCGGTATTGATACCCTCCCGGATACTGACAGCGTCGCCGACGTACTTCGCTCCTCCGAAAGCTGCACGTGTGGCGCTAGAGAGCCAGTAGGCGATGGGTGACCCTGGGATATGGACGAAGTCGGCGGGAGTGACATCGTAGCGAGAACCTGAGTGGGGTGTCTTGGCTGCGATCCGAAGCAGAGTCGGCTTCTGCGATAGAGGTTGTTCAACAAGCCGAACGTAACCACCACGTCGTGACTGGTCGTCACCCTTGCCGAGCACAAATGCGGATGTGGTGACGACTTCTCCACCGATAGTTTCGAAGGCTCCCGCACCCAGATGAGCCATCGTGCGAATCGGCGACGCGGCAAGGATGTGTTCTCGCAGCCTCTCGAAACTCGACAAGAACATCCACGACTGCATGGTAATCATGGCAACTACACCGTGGCTGAAGACGAGAGCCGTGCACCGCTCGATGAACATGGCGAAGAGGTCCGCTTTGCTGGCAGGGAACTCGTTCTTCGCAAAATCCGACAGCAGCGCGCTCATATTCCCGCTGCCCATGTAGGGCGGATTGGCAATCGCAGTCGAGTACTGACTCGACAGGTATCTGGCTTGTTCGACTACCCGCTCGGCTCGGTCGAGGGAATTGGCTAGGAGAATGTCGCCGCCGCCATCGAGTGAGGCGATATGGCGCTCTAGGTGAATGGTGATCTCGGGGTTCGGTCTCAGCAACGACCCAAGAACATCTACATCCCGAAACTGGTTCCAAAAGGTCGACTCTGCGTCCCGGTCGCCATCGGTAGTCAGGAGGAGCTCGATTTCATCCGGCACAAAACTGATCGGTTCAAGAACGCAAACGTTCGGCTTGACCTGCTTCCTGAAGAACCTGTGCTGCGTCGCGCGGGCCTTCATAGTTAAGGCGAAAGCCGCCAGCGCGCCTGCGCGCGGGTCGATCTCGGTGCCGTGGAGGTTGTGGGTGAGGATCAGCTCGGGAATCTCGGAGGGCGCGTAGCCCTCCTCTTCGTAGATCGCGTAGAGCAGGTCGAACGCATAGGTGAGCATGTGTCCGGAGCCGCATGCCGGGTCGATGACCGTCAGCTCTTCGGGGCTGGTGATCTTGAGGAAGTCGGTCTCTTCGTCGACCGGCGCGATGTAGTAGTCCATCTTGTCAATCAGTCGCGACTCGGGGTGGTTGAGCATCCAGAGCCGGCCAACGGAGTTTTCAACCAGGTAGCGGACGATCCAGTGTGGGGTGAAGAGTTGGGTGGCTGCCGGAATCTCGGCCGCGCCTGCCTTCTTGCCCTTCTTGAACCCGGCGAAGACCTCGTCTTTCCGCTCCGAGATGTAGAACTGGTACAGCCATCCGATCACTTCGACTTCGCGGCAGACCTCTTCGGTGAGAGCCGCGGCTGCGCGCGTGAGGATCGAGTCTGCTGCGAGGAGGTTCGCGGGGATGAGGAGTTCGGTGTAGTCACCTTCACGCTCGAACATGAACGGCATCGAGCGGTTCCAGTAACGGCAGTACTCGGCAAGCAGGAGTGTGTAGGCCTCGCCCTGGGCGTCTGCGCTGGGGCGGGTTCCGTCGAGGAGTCCGGTGATCGCGTCGAGGGTGCGCTTGTTGGTGATGACGGCGGGATCGATGCTGCCGCGCTTGGCGTCGGCGAGTATCTCGGGCTGTCCGACCTGTTGGCCGTTCGCGGGTGAGACGAGGCCGATGCCGGTGTAGCCGTTGGCGTCCATGAAGCGCAGCGCGATGATGCGGTTGAACCAGGTGTAGGCGACCTTGTCGGCGATCGCGTCCTTGCCCTTGGCGCCGCCTCCCGCGGCTGCGATATCACGTTCAAGCGTGGCAACCGCACGCTGGTTCTCGACCCGCTCCTGTGAGGAGGGGGCGAGAACGGCAGTCAGCCGGGCGCTGACCTGGGTGATGAGTTCTCGCCTGGCCCATGTGGCGAAGCTCTTCAGCGGTGCGGTTTCCATGCGTGGTGTCTCCTACAGCGCGATGCGCTTGTCGTCGTTGAGGGCCTGGACCAGCGCGGTGCGGAGTGCGTCGAGGTAGCGGTCTACGTCGTCTTCGGTCTCCAGTACGCCGTGGATGCCGGTGGCGCTGATGCTCTTGACCGAGACTGTCTGCTTCACGGGAACGGGCGGGGTCGCCGGCTCGTCGTCGCGAGGGCGAGCGTCCTCGGCGAGTTGGTCGAGGATGGCTGGGTAGGTGTGTTCCTCGAAGGTGTTGGCGATCTCGCGGACGACGGCGATCTGGCTCTCTCGACCGATCCGGTCGAGGATCGTGTTGATTGTCTGGGTCGCGTTGCGCTTGGCGGCGTCTGTGGCGTCGACGTAGATCGTGCTGGTCTGGAGGGGCGCCCAACGTGAGTCGATTTCCAGGAGCGCACCGTCGCGGTTCGCGAGAAGCGCCTCGCTGATGCGCGCCTCAAGCTCGACTGCGGCGGCTTTCAACTTGGTCATCCGGTTGCCACGGAAGGCTTGCGGGTCTGCGAGGAGTCCGGCCACCTCTTGGCTGCTCCCAGATGGCAGATAGTTGAGGTTGTTGGCGTTGGTCGTGAGGAGTTCGTTTGCCTCGTCGTAAATCTTGCGCTGGGCGCCGCCGAGGAAGGCTTGGATGGGGTCGATGATGTCGGTCTTCGCGTCAAGGAGATCGTCGGCGGCGGCGAAGTCGGTCAGGTACCAGTCATCGGGCTTGCCCACGACAGAATCCAGCAGTGCGATCGGAGCTTCGAGCTGAGTCACGAAGGGGTACTTGGAGCCGCTGACTCGCGCCTTGAGTTCTTCACTCTTGGCGCGGAGGCGCTCGCTTGTGTGCCGGGCCAGTTCGAGCGGGTCTTTCGGCACGGCGGGTTCGTCGAAGAAGTCCGTGCAGAAGACCCGGAGCGTGGCGACTTTGCGCTGGTCGAAGGTCTTCTGAGGTGCGACGACTGCATGGGAGTGCTTCTGTGTGTTGCGCAGTGCCGCCGCCACTTCGCTGCGCTTGAGGATGTTCGAGTCGACCGTGAGAGTGATCTTCGAGGTGCCGACGAGCCAGGCGATGACACACTCGATGGAGGCGAGGTCCCAGCCATATGGTTTGGCCTGGAAGTGATCGACGATCTTCTTGACGGTGATCTGCTCCCCGAGACGGTCGCGCTGCAGCACGTACGACAGCACCTCATCTGCCGGGGCCGCGAGCGCGTGCATTGAGGAGTCGTCAATCATGGCGGCCTGGTCGGGGTTCGCGAACCCGGCAACCTGCTGCTCGCTGTAGGTGCGTCCACCGAGCAGGCTGAGTTGCGTGTAGGTACGCGCGATGAGGTCTTGGAACCCCTCGGTGATCCGCGTGACTGCTTCCTGCGACCCGGATGTGAGGTCTGCGGCGTTGATCACGAGATCGGCTCGCCCGACGGCCCGGCGGATTCGCTCTACCAGCTCCTTCTCGCGCTGCGCGTTTTGAGTCGCCTTGGCGCGCAGAATCTGCTCCTCCACTGGCGAGAGCGAGCTGGTCTGCTTGCGCTTGGTGTACTTCTCGGTCTTGATCAGCAGCCGCAGGTCGGCCAGCACCCGGTCGTCCGGGGCGAGAACCACGCGCAGTTCGTCCTTGCCCGCCGAGTGCATGCGAATCTCCTCCGGCCCGTAGGGGTACTCGGGAGTGATGAAGTGCAGCGAGAGCTCGCGCTGCTGACCGAACGCCTGGTCATCGAGCTTGTACCCGAACGGGAAGTCTTGCCCGTTCTTCGCGTACCGGAGCTTGGAAGTCTTGACCACATCGCCGGAGAGAATCTTGTTCAGCCGGGTGGAGACCTCAGATGAGTCGATCTCGACGTTCTTGATCTCTTCCTCGATCACCTGCTCTTCGTTGGTCAGGTACTCGTAGACGTTGCCGTTGCGCTGCACGTATGTCTGGGTCTCTAGGAGCGTGAGCGCGTCTTGAACCTGCTTGGACAACGCGGGCAGGTCGAGTCCGAACCGGTTGTAGACCAGAACGGTCAGGTTTCGCGGGGTGGCCTGGAAGCTCTCGACGTATTTCACCAGGAACAGTGCCTTGAGCAGTCGCACGGCGAGCTTGGTGACCGGTGAACCGCTGTCGGGCAGGTCACGCTCGGCGCGGTCAATCGAGCGCTGTGCCGCGGACTTCAACGACGCGCGGATGCCTGCGAACATGGCGTCGAAGGTGGCCAACGTGCCGATCTCGACATCGCCGATGTCCTTGGCGACTTGCTGGACGACGCCGAGCATGGAGCGCTCACCAACGGAACTGTTGCGGCCCTCGAAGACGTTGTGGTCGGAGATGCCCTCGATCGCGGCTTGGAACAGCGGGAACTGGTAACTCACGAACGGGTAGGTGCCGACGAAGTGGGTCTCGTCGGTGAAGTTCCGGTAGGTCTTCGCTCCATCAACGAAGTCGAACAGCGTCTTGAAGTTCGCAGACTCCTGCGCGTAGACGGCTTCGAGCACCTGGGTGCCCTTGTCGTTCTTCTCCAGCAGTCGCTTGCGGATGACCTCTTCCACGTCTGCGGAGGTGAGCTTCACTCGGGTCTTGAACCGGGCCTGAATCTTCGAGAAGTCGTTGCCCTGCTGCTTGGTACGGTCGCCGACGACCTTGTCCATGTCCTCCTGCGACGTCACGAACACCCACGCCCGTCCGCCGCACTTCGTGTTGAGCGACTCGGCGATCGTCTGAAGATTCAGCATCAGATGCGTGTTCGAGCCGATGAACTGACCGACCTCATCAACAAAGAAGTTCAACCGGTACCCTGCGGGCTGCTTGTCCAGCCAGTCACGAACCTCGTCGGCGAAGTCCTCGATCGAGACCGAGTAGGTGTCCTGGTAGGTCTTCAAGATGTCGGGGGCCGTCGATGCGTCGAGGCCGGTGATCTGGGCGTACGCCTCGTTGACCTGCTTGCGCACGGTCGGAAGCCCGAAGCTCGGCCGGCGCTCCATCCACTCCCGGCCCGATACAGCTTGGAACGCGCTCTTGAATGCATCGAGCTGCCCCTCGTCGTCGAGCTGGCGCTCGAAGCGGGCGATGTGACCCTGGTCGCCGTAGTAGCCGCGAGCCTCATCGAAGACCTTCACGAACACGCGCAGCAGGGCGTCGGTCTGATCCTTGCTGATCAGGGTGGCCTTCTGATCGATGTTGAACAACAGGCTCTTGGCTGGGATGCGGTCGGCCCTGTCGAGAAGGGGCGGGAGGAAAGCATCCGTCGCCTTGGCGCGGAAGCTCTCCGAGACGCGTTCGCGCGGGAAGTCGTCGCCCTCCGCATCGCCGAGGAGGTGCGCGAGCATCTTCAGCAGGTGCGACTTGCCGGAGCCGAAGAAGCCTGAAATCCAGACACCGTTCGCGTTGGTGTAGTTCGTGTATGCCTCAAGCAGCAGTTCCAGTCCCTTGGCGGCTTCATTGGTCAGGACGTACTCGTCGACCTCGGTGCCCAGGTGTGCAACGTCGTCAGCCTTGATGACGCCCTCGATGGGCCGCTGGACGTCCTTGGCGAAAATCTCGGTGAGGTGCATGACGGTCACGGTTCCTGTTCCAGAATGTTCTTGGCGCGGTAGTACTGGTCGTCCTTCAACCTGCCGAACAGCACGAGCGACGAACCGAGAGTGTCGGACTGCTCGTAGCGGCCGGGGAAGAACATGAGCATCGGTTTGCCCACAACGACGCTCTGCAAGTTGTTCAGCACGTTGTGGGAGCGGATGTAGGGGAACACCTCACCGATCCCGGTGAGGAAGACGATGTCGAACTCACCATCAGCGAGCCGTTCTCGGATCGCGGGCGCGAGATGCTGCTGTGGGTTGAGCATTGACTGCAACATCTCGGTGAACTCCGCCTTATCGAGGTCGGACTCCACTTCGAGAACCTCGTCCCAGTCGCCGCGCTCTTTGAGTACGTCGACCGACAGGTCGTAGAGGTTGATCTCGCGGACCTCGATGCCCTTGCTGGCCAGACGGTTCTTGACCCGCTTCTTCGCCTTCGCTACATCGAGGGCGTGCTCGGGCTCGTATGGGTAGATGAAGAACGGGACCTCGTTCGACAGGCCTTCCATCTTGAGGAAGCGCTCGCCACTGAGCACCGCGAACAGGTGCTCTTCCTGGCGAGTGAGTTCGCTCGGCGTCACAGCGCACCCTCCTTGCTGTCTCGGGTCGGGAGGAACCGAACGTCGCTCGGTGTCTGGGCTTCGAACGCCTCGCGGACGCGCTCGGACAGGGTGGCGTGGACGATCTCGCCGTTAGCGAGCAGCCCCGCTTCCGTCAGCATTCGGAACACCGTCGATCGGAGCTTCTGCAACGTGGAGTCCTTCACCTCAGCGAGTTCCGGGTGCCAGAGCGTCTTCCCATGAACGAAGCTGTCGAAGTCCCCGTAGCCCAGCGCTGGCGTGAACAGGAGGAACCGCTCCCGCACGACCTCCTCGGCGAAGTCACCGATGAGCGCATAGTGGCGACAAGCCGCCACCCACATCAGGTGACCGCGCTCGCTCGGGCTCGTATCTCTCAGCAACTCCAACTCGTCGTCGGTGAGTGCAGCCAGGCGCTGCGCCACCTCGCGTGCCAGCCGGAACCCGGACGAGCTGGTTCGCGCCTGGAGCAGGTTCTCAGTGCGGAGCCGCTCTCGGACGATTCCCCAGTCACGAGCTTCCAGGTAAAGAGGTGCGGCGATCACTGCTTCTCGGGTCAGGAGGGCACCGCTGGTGAACGACAGCGCGTAGCGGTCGTGCGCGGAGATGCTGTTCATCGGGAGCCTCCTTCCGGGATTTGGGCAGTGGATCAGGATATGGGGTACCACCGACAAAAGCGTCAGCAGCGGCTCAAACTGAGCGAAGTGCTCACCCTGGCGGGGATGGGTCGGAGTCGGCGGCTGCGCCGCCTCGGCGTACCCAGTCGTCGATCTCACTCGCTTGGAACTTCCAGAGGCGACCGACCTTGTGTGCGGGCATGGCCTTCTCAGCGATCCAGGTGTAGACGGTGTCTTTGGTGACCCCGAGGTGGGCGGCGATGTCGTCTGCGGACAGCCACGGCTCAGCCACGTTGGTCCTCCCTCGCACTCCGTGACCCGGGCGGGCCAACAGCTTCCATCGTACCGGGAGTTGTGCCGCTTGAACTGGGTTTGTCCGGGCGTGGCCGAACGAGATAGGTGCCGCGAGTCGAAGCGATCAGGGCCTGAGCTGTCCACGGAGCCAGGCTGTCACTGCGGAGCGCCACCGCTCAGGATCGGAGTTCCAGGCGAGCGTGTGGTCGGCGTCGAAGGTCTCCAGTGTCACGAGGTCGGGGCGCTGGTCTCGGAGTGCTTGCGGGAGCCGGATGGGTGCGGAGCTGTCTCTTGTGCCGTGGAGGATCAGCGTGGGCGTGGCGAGGTCAGCGGCGCGAGTAGTCCAGTCGAACTGACGGAGTGGGGTCGGCTCAGGTAGCCCGAGCATGTGTGCGAGTGGCCCGGTTGTGAGCCATGGGATGGCGAGGAGCCCGGCGGCGGCTGGGAGTCCGGTGCGGGCGCAGTTGGCCTTGATGGTCTCGGTCCAGTCGAGGACTGGTGAGTCGAGGACGAGGGCGGTGATGACCCCGTCGTGGCGCGGCCGGGCGGCGAGTTGGAGAGCGATGGCCGCGCCCATCGACCAGCCGAACAACACGATCCGTTCCGCTCCTCGTCGGACAGCGTATCCGATTGCTTCGTCAACGTCCGCGCTTTCGGTGTGGCCAAGGGTTGATCGGCCGGTGCCGACGCGGGGGCCTTCGGCAGTGTTGCGGTAGGTGACGACGAGAGAGGTGTAACCGAGTTCGGTGGCGACTTGGACGCCGCGGAGGGTTCCGGCGCGGCTGCTGCCGAGTCCGTGGATGTGGATGGCCCAGGTCGAGGGGTCGCCGTCGATCCGCCATGCAGGGCACGGACCCGCGGGGGTGGTGATGGTGATGTCGCGTGCGTTGAGTCCGGCGTCGGCTGGGGTGGCGTAGTAGATGCCGCTCCACGAGGCACGGTCATCGGCCACGAGCGTCAGGCCTGGCGAGGTGCCGACGACGGTGCGGGCGATTCGATCTGATCCACGGTCGGCCACTTCTGCGGAGAGTTGCGCCCAGCCGCCGCCCTCGATCCAGAGGTTGTAGATACCGTCGGCAGCGGTCTGCGGGGTGCGGTCAAGCACGACCCGCTGCGACCCGCTGTCGTGCTCGATGTCGCGGATGGTGAGGTCGAAGACGCGCGGACCAGCTGGCGCGGTAAGGCGTCGTGAGATCGTCCAGCCTGCGCCGAGTGCGCTGGCGGTGATGAGTCCTGGTCCCAGGGCGAGGCTGTACTTCACGGGTAACGCTCCTCATGGTGCGGAGCGCCGATATCCGCGCCGTCCATATCTTGTGGCGGCTCGGTCGGCGTCGGGGCGGTCTGGTCGTGGCCGACGAGGTGCTGTTCGGCTTGTTCGAGCAGGGCGTGTTCGGCGTCGGTGATGGTGAAGGTGATGCGGGAGTCGATCATGGCGTCGCGTATCTCGACGATCTCGCGGTGCAGGCGACCTTCCGGGTCGTCGCTCGCGGAGAGTGATTCTGCGTTGCTGAGGCCAGGCCGCACTCGGGTCGCGCGCTGCCAGAGCGGTTCGAGCTGGTCCGCGAGGGCCGTTGTGCTACGACGGCGCGCATAGCGCTGGGCGCGGCGGACGACGGGTTGCGCGATGAAGCCCGCGCAGAGAAGCAGGAAGGTGAGTAGTGACAGCGGTGAGTAGATGGGTTGCACGGCGTGCATCAGGGTGATCTGGCCTGTCACGTGGGCGATGTCCATGGTGAGGACGGCGAGGCAAAGCATCACGCCGAAGGCCGAGCCAAGGGTCAGGAGCGCGGCGGGGAGGCGCTGGATGCCGTGGGTGCTCCGGTACTGGCGGGCGGCGAGGACCATCATGGTCGCGATGACGATGCCGCCGTAGGTGAAGTTGATGATCGAGTAGATCGCGGTGGCGGGCTGGTTGCCGAGGTCGGCCATGAACCGGGTGGTCGTGGTGCCGCGGTCGATGAACGAGAACGCGATGGTGATCGCGGCCAGGGAGGCCAGCAGGGTGGGGCGGCTGACGACGGCCCGAACGAGTTGGGGTCGGTACTCGCCGGTGCGCATGACGCCTCGGCCGAGGAAGAACAGCCCGATCATGAGCAGCGCGTCGGCGATCAGGGTGGCGATGTTGGTGCCGCCCAGGATTGGATCGACGGCGGCGTAGACGGCATCGACGTTCAGGGTCATGGCGATCGCGATGGTGATGGCGGCGTAGGTGACGCTTCTGTCTGCGCGTTTTCGACGGATGATGAGCAGGCTCGCCACGAGCGCCCACATGAGCACCGCGACGAGGGTCTGGGTCATCCGAACACCTCCAGGTAGCGGGACTCGGCGAAGGCGTGTCCTCGGATGCCAGCGGCGAGCCGGTCGGCGAGGGCTTCAGCGGTGATCTCGGTTTCGCAGTCGATGTCTTGCCGCTTGAGGAGGCGTCCTCGCGTGTAGGGCGGGATGTTGGGCAGCAGCGCGTCGGCGGCCGCGCAGTCTTCGCCTTCGCAGTGGCCGAGGATCATGTGGGCGAACTCGTGCAGGACGAACTGTTGGCGGTGCAGGGCGGAGTCGCTGGGTGCGTGGAGCACGACATCTTCGGTCTCGCCGATCAGCCAGATGGCGCAGAGTCCGTCGCTGGTATCGAGTTCGGCGAGTTCAACGACGCGAAGTCGGCGCTGACGTCGGGCCTGGATCGCGTGGACGAGATCGTCGCAGGTGAAGGTGCGGCCGAGCTGGAGGTCCGCGACGGCCGCCGATACGGTCTGTTCGATATTCACGGTGCGCCCCTCTCGGTGGAGAGCACGTGGCCGGTATCGGCGTCGCGTTGCGCGATACCTGTCAGTGCTCAGGCATGTGTGTCATTTCCTCATCCAGGAACTTGGTGATGGCGTGGAGTGCTTTCGGTGAGATGTCACCGAGGGTACGGGCGGCGTAGGACTTCACCTTCGCCGCGCGCATGGAACGAACGAGGTCGAGCTGCGCGGTGACCTTCTCGGGGGTGGTGGCGCCGTCGGCTCCCATGAGGAAGTCGGTATCGACATCGAAGTAGGCGGCGAGCCCCTCGAACACGGCGGGGTCTTGGACGTAGCGGTGGCCGTTGACCATGTACGTCCAGCGCGACCGCGACAGGTTGACGCCGCGTTCTTTGAGGAAGTCCGCGATTTGCGAGTAGGTCGGCTCTGCGCCGGACTCGGCCTCGGCAACGTCCATCAGGAGCCGCAAGCGGTTGGCGAGATCGACTGCCGCAGCCTGGGTCTCTTCTTCGGTCATGGCCGCTGACCTCCTTTCCCTTGTGACGGGCAAGGCCTCGCTGTTGTCCACCCCGGAGGGCGGTTGTGCATGCTCAACGCTACTCGTTGGGCATGCACAAATCAAGCCTTGCGCATGCTCAACGGTCGTGCTCCAATGGGAACTCGAACCTATTTGAGCATGCTCAATCGCTTGCTTGGGTGGGTCGTTCTCGCCAAAGAGGAGGTGAACGATGCTGGTTCTCGCGCCGTTCCCGCTCGGCTCCTCGCGGAGGCACGCCGCTGTGCCAGGCCGCCCAGTAGGGCTGGCCCGGCAGGTTCGCTCCGGTCGTGGCGGGAGGGGTTGCCTACCTCGAAGGTGTACCGCCGCGCCCACGAGTGTCGTGGTGGTCGCGAGAGGAGACCCGGTCATGGCATCGACATCGGAGCAGCGGGCGGCGCGTGAGGCGAAGCTCGACGAGTTGCACGAGAAGCTGACGAGTGCGGTCGAGCAGCTCATCTCCGGCGACGACTGGCGCGACGCTCTCGCGTTCGCGGCGAGGTTCCGTAGCCGGTCGTTCAACAACACGATGTTGATCTGGGTGCAGCACCAGGTCGCGTTCGAGGCCGGCCGGGTGCCCGAGCCGTTCCCCACGCTCGTGGCGGGGTATCGGCAGTGGCAGGCGTTGGGGCGTCAGGTGATGAAGGGCCAGCCGGGGTACATGATCTTCGCGCCCGTGACCGGCAGGTTTGCCACCTCTACGCCGTCGGATTCTGGTTCGTGGCGGCGGCTGGGGCCGCGGGAGAAGCCGAAGCCGGGTGAGGTGGTGCGCTCGCGTATGGTCGGTGCGCGCCCGGCGTACGTGTGGGATGTCTCCCAGACCGACGGCGAGCCCCTCCCGGCGACGCCTGCGCCGGTGTTGTTGGAGGGTGAAGCCCCCGCAGGGCTCTGGGACGGCCTCGCCGCGCAGATACGGGCCGCGGGGTTCGAGGTCGTCTCCGTGCCGGACGAGATGGCGATCATGGGCGCGAACGGCATGACCGACTACGAGGCGCGCACGGTGTCGGTGCGGGAGAACATGCCTCCTGCTGCACGGGTGAAGACGCTGGCGCACGAGCTCGCGCATGTGAGGATGCACGACCCTGGCGACGTGGAGGTGCGGCAACATCGCGGCATCCGCGAGGTCGAAGCCGAGTCCGTGGCGCTGATGATCGGTGCCGCGCATGGCATGACTACCGACGGCTACACGATCCCGTACGTCTCGACCTGGGCCGCGCGCGCAGACGACAAGGAACCCGCACAGATCGTGCAGGCCACCGGCGAACGGGTGCGGAAGACGGCGCTGGCGATCCTCGACCAGCTCGACACCTCGCAGCTCGGTGACGGCACCCCTCCCGGGCTGGAACGCGACATTCCGGCCGTGAAGCCGACCCGCGCGGCGGCTCGGCAGGTGGAGCCTGATCGGCCGCACGCGGTGCCGGTGTTGGCTGGACGGGGGCTGTGATGCCCGATCCCTTCGACGTTCTCGCCGCGCTCATCCGCGTAGACCGGACACCGAACCTCGCGGCAGCAGCGCGGAGTCTCGCAGCGTCCGGGGTGCCGGTGTTCCCGTGCGAGCCGGATGGGAAGCGGCCGATCACGCGGCGGGGGTTTCTCGACGCGACCAGCGACACTGGGCAGGTTGCCGCGTGGTGGTCGCGCACCCCGGAGGCGAACATCGGCCTCCCGACCGGCGCACCGTCTGGTGTCGTCGTGGTGGATGTCGATGTGCACGGCCCTGTCGATGGTCGCGCTGCCTGGCGTCGGGCCTCCGAGGCGGGGCTGGTGGATGGGGCGGGTCTGCTGGTGCGGACCCCGACCGGCGGCGCGCACGCCTACTTCCCAGCCACGTCGGGCGTCGAGCAGCGGTCGTGGCAGGCCGCCAGTGCCGGGGTCGATTTCCGGGGCGACGGCGGCTACATCATCGCTCCACCCTCCCGCCGCACCATCGACGGCACACTGCGGCGCTACGAGATCACCGACCTCGCCGCCAACTCCATCGGGCCCGTCGATGCCGCACGGCTCCGCGATTTCCTCGACCCCCGACCAGCCCCACTGACGCGAAACAGCGACGGCGCGACCGCAACGGTGGCTGCTGAGCGGCTCGCGGCCTGGGTCGCGAGCCGTGGTGAGGGCGAACGGAACCGGGGCCTGTTCTGGGCCGCCTGCCGCCTCGCCGAGAACGGCACCCCACCCGCAGACACACTCGATGCCCTCGGCCCACCCGCTGCGCGGGCCGGACTCAGCGAACGCGAGATCGCCACGACCGTGCGCTCTGCCTACCGCGCCACCAAGCCCACACCCGAAGCCAGCTCCCCGGCTGATGCGCGGCGTGGGGCTGATCGCTGGTGCAGCCGCTCCGCAACACCGCCGGTGGCCTCAGTCGGGCGGGCGGGGCTGTGATCGACAAGACGAGTCCACGACGGTGGGCTGCGGGGACGGCGGTGGCGGGGACGGTGTTCATCGCCGCCGGGGCGTTCTGGCTGTCGTTCACTTCGCTGGCCGATCTTGCCGCGCGTTCGGGGATCGGGGCTGGGCAGGCGTGGGCGTGGCCGCTGATCGTGGACGGCATCATCGTCGTCGCGACCGTCGCCGTCGTCGCTCTCGCCGGGCAACGCTCCGCCTGGTACCCCTGGGCACTCCTGACCGGGGGCGCGCTCGTCTCGGTCACCGCGAACGCGATCCACGCCGTCGTCGCCGCCGACGCCGACGTGCCCAGCATCCTCGCTGCCTCCGTCGCCGCCGTACCTCCCGTCGTGCTGCTCGCGATCACGCACCTCACCGTCATCCTCACCCGCACCCCGGTTCCCGCGTCGGAATCGGAGACGCCTGGCCGACCTCACGTCGCCTTGCTCGATGAGACCACTGCCGAGTCAGCGCCGAACGAGCTGGACGCGGTGCCAGCGTCATTTGGTGTCGCTGAGTTGGCGTCTACGCCTGCCGAGGCGGATTCGCTCGATCCGGCGGATCGTCGGGCGTTGGGGTGGGAGCTGCGCGAGGCGGGGTGGTCGAACAAGCGGATCGCCCGTGAACTCGGCGTGCATCCCTCGACCGTGGGCCGCTGGTTCACCCCCGCACACCTCACTACTGACATCACCGAGTCCGCCGACGAGCGGGAGGAGACCACCCCATGAACACCACCGACGGCCCGCAGCACACCGACCCCCGCCACAATCCGCAGCGCGTCGTGCCGACCCCGGCCGATGAGGCACTCTCGGTGCCGCGCGAACACCGCGAGCCTGCCGTCGAGGCCTCGACGGTGCCGGAGGCGGTGCGTGCCGCGCAGGTTGCCCGCACCGAGAAGCAACACGCCGCGGTGGTGCGTGGGCGGGGTGTGGAGTGGGTGCGCCCGACCGATCTGATGGCGCGGCATTCGGCGAACGTCGCCGGGCGCGGCCTGGACTTCCAGGCCGAGCTCGCCCGCCGCACCCGCACACCGCTCCGGATTGGGATGCAGGCCGTGCGGGACCGGGCACGTCGTCTGCCGCCGATCACGGCGTTCGGGCGGCGCACCGTCACCACGTCGGCCCCGACGCGGCCTGGGGTCGGGATGGGGTGACAGCTCGTGGTCCAGACGGCAACCAGAGAGGCGGGGGCGCGTTCGTGGGAGCGGGCGCGCACCTACCTGCCAGGAGGTGCCGACACCATGACCACAACCACCAACCCCCACAACGGCCAGAACTTCGAGCGTGAGGACTTCACCACCGGCGAGGGCTTGCGCGCTCTGCTGCACCGGCTCCACAACGGTGGTGAGGATGCCTGGGTCAATGATCCGGTCGCGCGCGATCTGATGGAGTTCGCCGCCGAGAAGTACAAGGCGCTGGCGCGCAAGCACCGCCTCGATACCTGGGATGCGGTCGCGGCGGCGTTCGACGCGATGCAGAACCGCTCCACCCTCGAAGCCCGCGACCCGTGGGCGATCATCACCCACGCCGTGCGGATCACCTGCATCTACGAAGAACGCGCCCAAGGCCTCCTCTGCTCGGTGCACCAGGCCCGCCGCTCCCACGTCTCGGCGTTCCACGACCCAGAACGATTCTCCGACCGCGACACCGCCCTCGCCGACTACCACCCGGCGCTCCAGGTCTCCGACGACCTGCCCAGCGACACCGAGCCCGACTCGCATGATCTGTTGGGGTCGGCGCAGGCCTGCATGTCTGCTACGTCGGCGGCAGAGGACGCGATCGCGCTGCTGTGCCTGCTCGACTGGCCGACCGACACCGCGCGAGCCTCGGTCGAGCACGTCTGCGGCGCCCTCACCAAAGCAGGAACCCGCCAGTCAGCCTACGAGGCGCTGCGCAGGGATCGGCACGCCCGCGCGCTCCTCGACCTGCCCCGCCGCACCTGGACCGCACTACTGCGGGCGCTGCTCGGGAACCCGCACCCCGCCTACGCGGCCACCAGCGCAGGGCGCGGGGTGCTGCTGCGGCTTCTCCTCGGCGAGACTCTGGAGCTGCTGCTGCGCGACGACGACCTGATCCTCGCCCTCGCGCTCGCCGCGCCCAGAGCCCGGGGCGGTGACCAGCGATGACCGACCCGCAGACCGGTATCCAGCTCGACCGGGCCGTCGATTCCCTGATCGTCGGCAAGCGCCACCGCACCGACCTCGGCGACATCGAAACCCTCGCCGCATCCATCGAACGCGACGGCCTCCTTCAGCCGCTGACGATCACCATCGACGGCGTGCTCGTCTGCGGAGCACGCCGCCTGGCGGCGATCAAGATGCTCGGCTGGCGCACCGTCAGCGTCTGGGTGCGCGGCGGCCTGTCCGACCGGCTCGGGAAACTCCTCGCGGAGCATGACGACAACATGCTCCACAAGCCCTACAACCAGCTCGAAGCCGCCGGCCTCTACCGCGAGATCAAGCAAGTCATGGCCGAAGACGCCGCCCGCCGGAAGTCAGCCACCCAGTTCAGCGCCGAGAACCAGCCGGGAAATGACGGCCCCGGAAAATTTCCGGGACCGTCAGGTGCGCTCGGCGATGCACGAGAACTGGCCTCCGCGATGATCCCCGGTGGCGGGTCGTACAAGACGTTGGAGAAGGTCGGCTACATCGAAGAGATCGCCGCTAACCCCGCCCAACCCGAGTCGCTTCGCGCGGAAGCGGCGGCGGCGTTGGAGCGGATTGAGGCAGGCGACCCGGTGCATCCCCTGTACCTGGCGATCCGCGAGAGCGCCGAGGCTGCGCGTGAGGTGCGCGAGGCGACGATGCACGCCCTCGCCGAGGATGCCGTCGCCCGCGCCACCGCGATGAAGAAGGGCAAGAAGCCCAAGCCACGCCCCAAGCCCCTGGTGCCCGACGACGCACCGCCAGTGAGGTATCCGGTGCGGGCGTTCGTCCAGACCTGGGGCGAACTCGCAGGCTGGTGGACCCACTACGACATCGACGTGCTCGCCGTCGAGCTGACCGACGAGCAGTACGAGAACTTCCTCACCGTTGCCGAAGCGACCGCCCGCTTCGCCGACAGTCTCCGCGCCGCACGCGAGGCCCACGCAGCACAGCCGATCCTGCGCGCACTCTGACGCCGACGCGGTCGCGGGTGTGTACCTGCCAGGCATGAGCCCTGCATCCGCTGATCCCAAGACCCGCCGCCGACTCGTTGCCCTCATCGCCGCTGGCATCGTCGTGCTGCTCCTGGCCGGGGTCGGTGTCTACGGGCTCCTCACCGGCCCTCGCATCACCAGCCCGACCGATCCGAGCCCTGAGCCGTCGCAGAGCGTGACCACGCCGCAATCGCCGGGGCCGTCAACGCCGTCGTTGCCGAAGGTTCCAGCGGTGCCGCGCTCTGCCGATCCGGTGACGTTCGCCGAAGGGGTCGCCCTCACCTTGTTCGCCTGGGATACCGCGCTGGGGTTATGGCCGCTGGACTACACGTCGGCGATCCTCGCCGTCGGTGACCCCTCCGGGGATGAGCAAGCGGGCCTCGCCTCCGACATCGCCATCTACCTGCCGAACCGGGACACCTGGATCGAACTACGCCAGTACGCCACGACCCAGCACCTCGTCATGGACACCTCGCTTGTCCCGGATGCGTGGGCCGACGCGGTCGCGCAGGCGCAGCCCGGGCAGATCGCACCCGGCACGACCGCGGTCACGATCGAGGGCACCCGCCACCGCTCCGGCATCTGGAACGGCCAGCCCGTCACCTCCGAGCATCCCGTCTCGTTCACCGTGTTCGTGGTCTGCGCGCCCACGTATCCGACCTGCCACCTGTTGCGGCTGTCCCAGCTCGACAACCCCCTGCGCTGAGGTGCCGCCGTGTTCCGCAAGACAGCTATCGCAGCCCTCGCACTGATGTTCTTCGCCCCGTCCGTCATCCTGCTCGGGATCGGGGCACTGATGAACCCCGCGGCCGCCAACTGCGCCACCACCGCTGGGGTGAGCCTTGGGCCTGTGCCGGAGTCGCTGACCGTGACGACGGCGAACGGTGAGACGTTCGCGCTGAATCGGCAGCAGCTCACCCATGCCGCCACGATCATCGCCATCGGTAATAGCACCGACGGCGTGGGCAGGTCGGGAATCAAGATCGCGCTCATGGCGGGGCTCACCGAGTCCACCCTGCGGATGCTGTCCAACACCGGCACCTACCCCGAGTCCGCGAACTACCCCAACGACGGCAACGGCTCCGACCACGACTCCCTGGGTCTCTTCCAGATGCGCCCACAGTCGGGCTGGGGCACTGTCGCCGAACTCATGGACCCCAGCTATCAAGCGCGGGCATTCTTCGGCGGACCGACCGGCCCGAACTACCCGAGCCCGCGCGGTCTGCTCGACATCCCCGGCTGGCAACAGATGGACCCTGGCGAAGCCGCCCAAGCCGTCGAAGTCTCCGCGTACCCCGACCGCTACCGCAACTACGCACCCGTCGCCGACGCCATCCTCACAACCCTCACCACAGGCAGCTCCAGCCCGGCATCGGCGGGTACTGGTGGTCCAGCATCGTTGTCGGCGCGGGTGGTGTTCCCACTCCCGGAGGGGACCTGGGTGGCGACCTCGCCGTTCGGGATGCGCGTGCATCCAATCACCGGCGAGTACAAGCTGCACACCGGCGCGGACTTCGCTGCGACTGACGGCACCACGATTCTCGCCGCAGCCGACGGCACCGTGACCGTCGCCGAGTTCACCAGCGGCTACGGCGGTCTCATCGTCATCGAGCACACCATCGACGGCCAGAAGATCGCCACGGCGTACGCGCACATGTGGCAGCACGGCATCCACGTCAAAGCGGGCGACCAGGTACGCGCAGGGCAGCACATCGGCGATGTCGGCTCCTCTGGCTACTCCACCGGAGCGCACCTGCACTTCGAAGTCCGTCAAGGCGGAACGAACGGCGACTTTGTCGACCCCGCAGCCTGGCTCAACCAGCACGGCGCCGCGAACCTCCCCGAAGCGACCAGCGGATCACCCGCCGCCTGTCGTGCGGCGGGGACCGCAGGGCCGCCCACCGGCCTCGATGGCGACCCTGATCGGCTCGTCGACGATCCCACCACCGGCGGGAAGATCACCGCCAGGCTGCTGCACCTCTACCAGCAGACCCTCGCAGCGTTCCCAGACACCGGCTGGGGCTGCTACTCGCCGCGCCCCGGCACCAAGTCCGAGCATCCCCTCGGGCGGGCATGCGACATCACCTTCGGGAACCGAATCGGCCAACGCCCCAACCCCGCCCAGCTCGACACCGGATGGGCCGTGACGAACTGGATGAAAGACAACGCGGGCGTCCTCGGCGTCGAATACCTCATCTGGCAGGGCCAAATCTGGTCTGTCAGCCGCGACTCCGACGGCTGGCGCCCCTACAACGGCGGCGGCATGCACGATCCGACTGACGTGACCGGAGGCCACTGGGATCACCTCCACGTCACCGTGAAAGCAGGGTGACCACGATGGGCGTCTTCCCGGACTTCGACGGTCTCGGCGGCATCGGAGACCTCCGTGCCGTCGTCGGCGCACTCCTCACGTTCGTGCTGATCGTCGCCGTGCTCATGCTGATCGTCTCAGCGATCGTGTGGGCCATCGCCTCCGCCCACGGCAACTACTCCACCGCAAGCAAAGGCCGCGTCGGCGTCCTCGTCTCGGTCGGAGCCGCCGCCCTCGCCGGAGCCGGGGCCGCCTGGATGAACTGGCTCATCAACATCGGTCAGTCGTTGTAGTCGAATCGAACGACAGATCAGAACTTGTTCAGGCGCGAGCGCGCCTCCATCAGCTTCTGGAGCACCTCGGACTTCCGTTGCCCAAGCGATGCCACCTTCTCTCTCGCCGCAGACTGACGTGCGAGCTGGTTGTTCGAGATGGCCATCCAGTTGGGGTTCCGCATCGATGGCGAACGTGCGGATAGCGCTCGTGAGTAGCTCTGCTCAGCACGGTAGATCGCGGCCTCCACGTTCCGAAGCTGTTCCTCCAGACGCCAGACCCGATCCTGAGCTCGTTGCCGAGCTTCCGCCCTCCGCTGCTCGCCGGCTCGCTTCGCGGCTTCGAAGACCCGGTCCTTTGCCGACTTGTACTGCTGCCACAGGTGATCGTTGTCAGCCTTCGCACACGGTCCCGTCGATCGCCACTGCGCATCCAGCGCTCGGGCCTGATCCTTCGCTGCACGGAAGTCGCTCGAGTTCGCCAACGACGCCATCTGGGAGACGAGTCGCTCCTTCGCGGCCTTGTTGGACGCCCACTCGCGTTGCCGCTTCTCGAACTCCTGCTTCTTCCGGTCGTTCAGACGGGTACGCGCTTGGTTGAACCGTGACCACAGCCGGTCGTTGTCGGCCTTCTCGCACGGGCCGATCCGCTTCCACTCGTCGCCCAGCTTCCGCATCTGATCCGACGCCGACCGCAGATCGGACGAGCTCGCCAACGACTCCGCCTGGGAGACGAGTCGCTCCTTCGCGGCCCGGTTCTGATCTTGTTCGGTGCTTCGCGCGGCGAAGTGACGATCCTGTGCAGCCTTGAAACGTGGCCAGAGCGCGGCCTCCGTTGAGCGGTCAGCAGACCCGGCCGACTTCCATTTCTCTCGGAGTTCTCGAAACTCTTGACTCACATCGCGCCAAGGTCGATCCGCGAGAAGTTCGGCACGCTGGGTTAGCTCCCACTTGATCTTCGCCGGGCCGCTTGGGAAGTAGCTGATCTGGTCGTCTCCAACGAACACATCGGTTCGTCCGTTCGCTTCCTTGACGATCGTTGGCCGTCCGGCATGGTCGATGTAGTGCTGGACACGCTCGGCTGCTGAGCGGCGTACACGCGCCTGGTCGAGGTGAGCTCGCTGTCCCGCGTCCCTCGCGTACTGAACGACGTTGTCTGCGTCACCGACATGGTGGCTGTGCTTCTTGTCCTCATCACGGTTGCCGACCATTGCACCTACTCCTGCACTGTCCGCCGCGCGCTTCCTCGAACACCACTTCGTGTTCGACGGCACGAGAGACCACTTCGAACCGATTCTCTCAGAAGCAGCGGCCGCCAGCGAGTTTGACCCCTGTGCTGCCAATCGGGGCGGGTCCCGTGCACCTACTGCCTAGCCCGCTGGTGCGGGGCTTACCGCTCGTCAAGGAGACCCATCGTGTTCGATCTGCTCACTACTTCCGTTCTGCCCGCCGTCGGCCTGGTGCCGATGGATATCAACATCGACCCCAACACCAACGGGCTGCCGGGGATCAATCAGCTGCGCACCATCGTCGGCGCGGTGATGACCATCGGCCTGATTCTCTCCGTCCTCGCGCTGATCGTCTCCGCGATCGTGTGGGGCTTCGGCGCGAACTCCAGCAACCCGCACCTCGCTTCGCGGGGGAAGATCGGCGTCCTCGTCTCCTGTGGCGCGGCGGTGATCTGCGGCGCGTCGGTGACGCTCATCAACTTCTTCTGGAACGTCGGCCAGCAGGTCTGACCCGCATCGTCGTCGAGAGGGTTTGGTGGTTCGTGATGAGCGTGTGCGACATCCCGGTGATCTCCTCGGTCTGCGATGTCGTCGGCGAAGGGGCCGCCACTCTGGTCGCGGCACCGTTCGACTGGCTCGCCCAGGCCATGGGGGCTGCTGCGGGCTGGTTGTTCGAGGCGGTCTGGTCGGTGTTCGACACCACCACCCTCGTCGATGTCACACGGCCCGGCTACGTCAGCGTCTACAACCTGCTGTTCGGTGTCGCGGTGTTCGTGATGCTGATCTTCTTCTGCCTCCAACTCATCACCGGCTTGATCCGCCGCGACCCCACCGCCCTCACCCGAGCTGCCCTCGGCCTCGCCAAGTCCGTGCTCGGGTCGTTCGTCGTCATCACCTTGACCGCTCTCCTCTTGGAGGTGGTGGATCAGCTGTGTATCGGCATCGTCCAAGCCGCAGGCGAGACCACCGAGTCGATGGGCGACAAGATCGCCCTCCTCGCCACGGGCCTGGTGGGGATCAACATCGCCGCCCCCGGTGTCGGGGCGATCATCACGATCTTCATGGCCGGCCTCGCGATCACTGCCGCCGCCATCGTCTGGCTCTCGCTTCTCGTGCGGAAGGCCCTGCTGCTGGTGGCGATCGTGTTCGCCCCGCTCGCGTTCTCTGGTGCGTCGTGGGACGCCTCGCGGGGGTGGATTGGGAAGTGGGCGATGTTCGTCGTCGCGCTGATCTGCTCCAAGCTCGTGCTCGTCGTGATGTTCCTGGTTGCGATCACGCAGGTCTCGGCACCCATCGACGCCGACCTCGCCTCGATCAGCGACCCCATCGCCGGGATCGTGCTCATGGCGATGGCCGCGTTCGCGCCCTATCTGACGTACAAGTTCATCGCGTTCGTCGGGTTCGACATGTACCACGCCATCGGCTCCGAACAAGACGCAAAACACGCCCTCAACCGACCCATCCCCGTCCCCGGACGCGGCGCAGGCGGCGGAGCCGAGCCGAGCCGAAGAAAGTACTCGACGGCGCAAGCAACACCGGCGGTTCCGGTGGTGGCGCTGGCCGCGGCGGTGGAGGCGGCGCGCCGCCCGCGCCGAAGCCCACACCTGCATCCTCGGCCGGAAGCGGCGTTGGCGCGTCAAGTGGAGGTGCGGCCGCTGCCGGTGGGGGTGCAGCGGCTGCCGGACCCGCTGCTGCCGTCGTGGTCGGGGCACAGGTCGCCAAGGGAGCCGCGACCGCCGGGCCGAAGGCCGGGACCGCGCTCGGTGCCCAGGGCGAGCGTGCCGCGGATGCCGCCGCCCAGACACCACCGCCACCGCCTGCCGCTCAGGCCCCAGGTGCGCCTGCACAGCTTGCGCCGCCTTCGTCGGGTCCGGCACCGCCAGTGCCGAGGAGCGATCCCGCACCGCCGCCACCGGCACCGAAACCCGCACCGCCTGCGCCGCGAGCGCCGAAGGAGTAGTAGATCGTGTCCTCGAACCAGAACCAGCGCAGCACGGGCGATCTCGTGCCGGTGAAGTTCTCCCGCCTCACCCGCCGAGGCATCCTCCTCGGCCTCTCCCTCACACAGCTCATCACCCTCGCCATCGGCGGCGCGACCCTGATCGTCGCGTTCTACGCCGGAGGCGGGATGCTCCTCGCGTACACCGCACCCGTCTGGGTGCTTTCGGCTGCGCTGACCTGGATACCCATCGCGGGCCGACCCATCGTGGAATGGCTGCCGGTCGCGTGCTGGTGGCTGTGGCGCACCACTGGCGGCCAGCTCCTGTATCGGCGCAGGATCGTCGTCCCGCGTCCTGTCGGGACGCTCGCTCTGCCCGGCGACATGGCGCGCCTGCGGGAGTTCGACGACCCGGACACCGGGGCCGGGATGATCCACGACCCCCACCAAGCGACATTGACCGTGGTGTGTGAGGTCACCCATCCCGCGTTCGTGCTCCTCGACCCCGGCGAACAGGAACGCCGCGTCACCTCCTGGGGGCGCGTCCTGGCCACCGTCTGCCGCTCCGGCCGCGTCGCCACCCTGCAGGTCTTGGAGCGCACACTGCCGGACTCCGGCACCGGCCTAGCCGAGTGGTGGGCGGCCCACGGCACCCCCGACGGGTCATGGGCGGCCGACACCTACGCCGAGCTGATCGAACGCGCCGGACCCGCAGGTGAACGCCACGCCACCACGCTGTCTCTCTCCTTGGATATGAAGGCGGCGGCCCGGCAGATCAGAACCGCAGGCGGAGGTATCCGAGGTGCGGCGAACGTGCTGCGCCAGGAGATGAACACCCTCGTCGCCGCGCTCCGCTCCGCGGACCTCGCGCCGTCGGGCTGGCTCACACCAGGACAGATCGCGGTCATGCTGCGCTCGGCCTACGACCCCGCCATCGCCGCCACCCTGGAACGCCACGGCCAACTCGGGCAATCTCTCGCCACGGCGGGACCGGTCGCGGTCACCGAGACCTGGGGAGGGTTGCGCACCGACTCCGCGCACCACGCGGTGCTGTGGGTGAGCGAGTGGCCGCGTTCGCTGGTGTATCCGGGGTTCTTGTCGCCGGTGCTGCTGTCCACCGGGATTCAGCGGTCGTTCTCGCTGATCTGCACCCCGATGCGCTCCGATCAAGCCGCCCGCGACATCCGCAAGAAGAAGGTCGAGCACATCTCCGACCAAGCCCAGCGGGCGAAGATCGGCCAGATCGAGGACGCCTCCCAAACCGCCGAATACCACGACGTGCTCCAACAAGAAGCCGACCTCACAGCCGGCCACGGCATCCTCCGCTACACCGGCCTCATCGCCGTCTCCGCACCAAGCGTGGAAGAGCTCGACGCCGCGGTCGCCGCCATCGAGCAAGCAGCGATCCAAGCCTCGTGTGAGACCCGGCTCCTCGTTGGTCAGCAGGCCGTCGCGTTCACCGCCGCGGCGCTGCCGCTGTGTCGGCGAGTCTGAGAGTCAGTCCGTGGGTTTGACGAGAACCGTGGTCGATGGGTCGACGTCGGGTGCCCAGGCGAGGGTCGGGAGGTCGGCGCTGTCCAGCCCGGCGAGTTCAAGTGCAGCCTGGCCCGACAGGTGGGAAGAGTTGATGGACTGCCCGTTGGCGACGGCCGCGTAGAACTGTGCGGCGTAGCTGATCGCGTCGGCGTCTTCGATGCTGTCGGCCATTCCGATGGCGAACGGAACCACCTGCGCCACCAGGTCGTCGATCTGAGCGGCGGAGCGACAGGAGTTCAGCAGGACGAGTAGCGGCGGGTCATCGGTCGCACTGATCGCTCGCGCGAACGCGCGCGCCGTCACGATCACACCTTCGTGGGGTTCATCTGTTTCGTCCTCGAACACGATCAGGTCATCATTGCTGTGGCCCGAGAAGTGCACCACGTGAGGGCGGAACTTCGTGATGCCGTCCAGCAAGTCCGCGGTGGTGGCCGCTGGCCGCACGTCGAGTTCGATCTGGTCGCGGTGCAGCGCGGACTCCACCGCCGACCGGATGCGCTTCTGTTCCCTCCCAACGCGGAGGTCACCTTCAGCCGAGGCACCCAGCATGAGCACCCGGAGCTTCTCGGGCTTGGGCGCGGGGAGGTGCCGCAGCGCGGTGGTCACGGCTACCTCGGCCCCGACGATCCTCGACTCCAGCTGGGCGCGTTCGGCGGCTGTTCGCCGGTCAGCGCGCTGCTGCTCGCTCTTGCGGCGACGTTCGGCCGCGTCCGCCTCCGACTGCTCAGCTCGGGCGAGCTTGATTTGTAGGGCAGCCTCTTCCTTGACGTATCCGGCTGCCCGTGTCTGCCAGCGGCTGGCCTCTTTGCCCGCAGTCTCGGCTTCCTTCTCCCTGCGATCCGCCTCGCGAAGCTTGCTGCTGCGGGTTGAGGTGCTCGATGTCTTGGCTGCCGCCTGTCGCGCCTTGGCGGCGTCGGCACGTTTCGCGGACTCCTTCGACCGATACTCGCCAGCCTTCTTGTCTGCGTCGATGCGCTGCTTGCGTTTGCGATCCAGCTGGCTTCGGTACTGACTTGCGCTCACTCTGCCGTGCTCCTGCTCGTATGCCTATTCGTCGATACAACGGTAGGCCGGACCACTGACAGTCATCCTGGATCGCCTGTGCGTACCTCCCCGTCACACAGCACCAGGGAGGTCCATGATGCCCACGTTCTTCGATTCCACCGCCGACGCCGCTGAGGCGTCCGAGGCTTTGCGGAGTCTCGCGCACGCGAGCCGCACGTTCGATCAGCCCGCCGAGATGTACGGGGTGATCGGTGACCTGTCCTCGGGGATGCGGTCGCTGCACCAGGTGCTGGAGCAGCTCGCCGATGTCCACGAGCGGAAGGCCGCGCACGCGTTCCACGACGACGGCGACCACACGGCCGGGGTCCGGGACGCTCTCGCCACGGCCGAGGAGTTGCGCCGGTCGGCGCGTCTGGTGGATCAGGCCTACGACCGACTTGCGGAAGGGTTCGTCGCGGCGGGGCGGATTGCGTGGCATCCCGAACCCGCGGTCGAGGAGGCTGTGCCGTCGCGGTGGATCAATGTGGTGTTCCTCCAAGGCGACGAGGCCGACCGGCCGTTGCGCATCCTCGGCGAGCTGGGGCACGTCGATGCGGTGGATTACCTCGCGCAGTGGGACTACGGCGAGGAGACCACGCAGGCGGCGTTGGAGTACGGGTACGTCTATGACGTGCCCGGCCAGGGCACCAACGACCGGGTGATGATGTCCGGCGACTACGCCCTGGTCGTCAATCCGCACATCGGCTACGTCTCGCTGCTGCGTCGCCACTCCGAACCCGACGCGAGTGCCGACGCGATCGACGAGCCGTCACAGGGCGGGCCGGAGTTGCTGGTGTCGTACTCCTCGCCGGGCGCTCCGCAGCGTCGGGATGTGCAGCCGCCGAAGCAGGGACGGTCGTGGTTCGAGCCCGCGAAGATCACCCCTGTCCGGGAGTCGCGAGGGCTGGGACTGTGAACCAGGATCGCGAGCGGCTGCACACTGCCGTGTTGGTTGCGCCGTCGAAGGAACGACGGAAGCTCCGCAAACAGCGCCGCCGCGCCGAAGCCCGTCTCCACGCCGAGCAACGCAAGACCGAACTCGCTGCCGCGGAAGCGAAGGCTGAGGCTGAGCGGGCGGAGCGACGCGCCACGATCCACCTCCCGAAGAGCGGCGAGCCGAGTGCGGCGCAGCTCAGGACGCCGGGACGGTTCCGGCTCCCGCGCCATCAGGACACCTCCGCGACCTTGGCAGGGGTGTATCCGTTCGTCGCCGAAGGTGGTCTCGGTGCCGATGGGGTGTTCGTCGGCCAAGACCTCTACTCCGGCGGCTCCTTCGTGTACGACCCGTGGGTGCTGTACGCCCGCGGCATCATCACCGCCCCCAACGTTGTACTGGCAGGCATCGTCGGCTCCGGCAAGTCGAGTCTTGCGAAGTCCCTCTACACAAGGTCGCTGCCGTTCGGGCGCAGGGTCTACGTGCCCGGCGATCCGAAGGGCGAGCACACCGCCGTCGCCAACGCCGTCGGCGGTCGCGCCATCGTCCTGGGCCACGGCCTCAACACCCGCCTGAACCCGCTCGACGAAGGCCACCGCCCCTCCGGGCTGTCGGATGAACAGTGGGCCTCGACCGTCGCCGCCCGCAGGCGCGACCTGATCGGCGCGCTCGCCGAAACGGTGCTGGCGCGGGGCTTGTCGCCGTTGGAGCACACCGCCATCGACCTGGCATTGACGCAGACGGTGCGGGAGAACGAAGTGCCGATCCTGCCGATGGTCGTTGACCGCGTCCTCAACCCCAGCACCGACACCGATGGACGCCTGGCCGAAGACGGGAGGCTCGTCGGCCACGCCCTGCGACGTCTCGTCGCCGGTGACCTCGCCGGGCTCTTCGACGGCCCCTCCACCGTGACGTTCGACCCGACCCTGCCGATGATCTCCCTCGACCTCTCACGCGTCACGGAGAACAGCACCCTGATCTCGGTGCTGATGACGTGCTCGTCGGCGTGGATGGAATCCGCCCTGCTCGATCCGAATGGTGGGCAGCGGTGGGTGATCTACGACGAGGCCTGGCGCCTCATGTCCCACCCCGCGCTGTTACGGCGGATGGACGCGCACTGGCGACTCGCCCGGCACTACGGGATCGCGAACATGCTGATCTTCCACAAGCTCACCGACCTCGACAACGTAGGCGACCAAGGCTCCGCCATGCGCTCCCTCGCCAACAGCCTGTTGGCGAATGCGGAGACGCGAATCGTGTACCGGCAGGAATCCGACCAGCTCGGCCCCACCGCCCAAGCTCTTGGCTTGACCGGCACCGAGCAGCAACTCTTGCCGAACCTGGGTGTCGGTCAAGGCCTCTGGCGGATCAAGGCCAGGAGCTTCGTGACCCAGCACCAGCTCCACCCCGCCGAACTCGCCCTGTTCGATACGAGCTCTCGCGCGGCCGGGGGGCACCGATGAACCTCTCACGCCCACACCATTCCCGCGATCACGAGCCCGAGACGCCTGTCGATCTGCCGAACGTGGTCGTCACGGTCGCCGCGGACGGCACGCTGACCGCAGCCGTCGATGGCGTCGCCCTCCCGCAACCTGCGGCGGGTGCGTGGACTCGGGCGACGTTCGGGTCGCTGATCGACGAGATCACCAAGGACCGCACCGTCTCTGTGCGGGTCGAGGTCCGCGAGTGCGACGGTGGCGTGTTCACCGACATCATCCACGCCCGCAAACGAACTCCACCCGCAGGAGCAGCCGAGCACGCACCAGTCCCGGGCACGCGGCGAGGTCGCCGCGCCGCCGCACCACGAGCACCACGGCTGATGGAGGTTGAGGGTGAGGGTTTCGTGCCGGGTGAGGATGTCGCCGTCGCGGTCATCGTGAGCCACACCGACGCCACCGGAACCGGTACCGCTCGGGCGCTGGTCGATCTCGACGACCTCCCGCCCGACGCGACGGGCGAGGTGATCCTGTTCGGGCGCATCTCGGGCACGACCGCGATTCGGCGGCTCCAATGAACCCGAGACAGGGCGGGAGCATGGGCGACGAACTCACCAACGCCGCCCTCATCGCCCTGATCGGAGCCTTCGGCCTCGCCCTCGCTCTGCGCGGCACCGGATCAGTCGCCGCATTCCTCTCCGGCACACCACAACCACAAGCAGGACCGGCGTCGGGGCTCGGGGTGCTGTTCAACCCCACCGACCCCGCCAGTGCGCTCGACGCACAAGGTCTCAGCCCGGTCGTCTACTGGATCGTCACGACCCTGCTGCTCGCGGCGCTCGTCGTCGGTGTCGCGTGGGCGTGGATGCTGCTGCGCCGCCACAACCGCAAAGTGGAGACCGACCCGCACCGCCTCGCCGGAATCGCCACCGCGCACGAGGTCAAGACCACGGCCTCCGCGAAAGCACTCCTACGCCGCGCCGGAACCCTACGCCCATCCCTGACCACGCCGACAGCCGAAGAAGTGGGCTATCTCCTCGGCGCGAGTCGCGGCATCGGGGTGTGGGCGTCGGTCGAGGACTCGATCCTGCTGATCGGCCCGCCCCGCTCCGGCAAGACCCTCCACATCGTCGTCAACGCGATCCTCGACGCACCCGGCGCGGTCGTCACCACCTCAACGAGGCCCGAGAACCTGACCGCCACGCTCCGTGCACGACGCCGCGCGGGTGGGCCGGTCGCGGTCTTCGACCCCCAACACCTGGCCGAAGGCATCCCCGCCGGTCTGCGCTGGTCACCCGTGCGCGGGTGCCAGGACCCGCTGACCGCGATGATCCGCGCCAACGGACTCGCCGCCGCCACCGGCCTCTCCTCCGGCGGTGTCGAGTCCGGCGGGTTCTGGGAAGGCAAGACCCGCACTGCGCTCCAAGCGCTGCTGCACGCCGCAGCTCTCGACGGCCGGCCTCCCGCTGAGTTGTTCCGGTGGACCCTCGACCCCAGCGCCGCATCCGAAGCCGTCGCCATCCTGAACTCGAACCCGAACGCCGCGATGGGCTGGGGCGACTCCCTCGGCGCGATGATCGACGCCGACCCCAAGACCCGCGACAGCATCTGGCAAGGCGTCTCCCTCGCCCTCGCAGCCCTCGCCGACCCCCGCGTACTCGATGCCGTCACACCCGGCCCGCACGAACAGTTCGACCCCGAAACCTTCCTCACCCAGCACGGCACCCTCTACCTGCTCGCCACCGGAGCCGGGGCCGGCGCATCCGCAGCGCTCGTCGCAGCGTTCGTGGAAGACCTCATCGAAACCGCCCGCCGCCTCGCCGCCCGCTCACCCGGAGCCCGACTCGACCCACCACTACTGCTGGCACTCGACGAGATCGGCAACCTCGCACCCCTGCCGTCGTTGCCGATGCTGATGGCCGAAGGCGGCGGCACCGGCATCACGACGATGCCCGTGTTGCAGTCCCTCGCCCAAGCGCGGGACCGGTGGAGCGAGAACCAGGCCGGGGCGATCTGGGACGCCAGCATCGTCAAGATCGTCCTCGGCGGTGCGTCCAGCAGCCGCGACCTCCAAGACCTCTCCACATTGATCGGCGAACGCGACGAATACACCGACAGCGTGACCCTCGGCGACCGCGGTACGCGCTCGAACCAGCGCTCCGTACGACGGGTTCCGATCCTGCCGCCCGACCGCATCCGCACCCTGCCCTTCGGCACCGGGATCACTCTGCTGCGCTCCGCACCACCCATCGTCACCGACCTCCGCGCCTGGCCCAACCGGCCCGACGCAGCCCAGCTCCGCAGCGACCGCACCGACCTCGAAGCCCTCCTACGCCGCCCCACACCCTGACACCGCGCGTGGTTACGGGAGCGCACCTGCCTGATACAGCGGCCACGACGAGCTGGCCGCCTGAGATCAGGAGGAAAGGCTCATGGCTATCCAGACACAGCAGGCGTTCTCGGGGTTCATCGCGTCCGATCCGCAGCTCTCCGAGACGGAGAACGGCGACGCCAGGCTCTACATGAAGGTCGGCAAGGAGCACTACCGGCAGGAGCAAGACGGCTCGTTCACTCAGCTGGAGACGACCTTCCACCACCTCGTCGCGTTCAAGGCAGCGGCCGAGCAGGGGGCCGAACGGCTTGCCAAGGGCGACAAGATCGTCGCCGAAGGCTACGTCCGCGAGTACCGTTACCAGGACGCGAACGGCCAGAACATCGAAGGCGAGGAGTTCATCGCCCGCCGGATCGGCCACGACCTCGCCCGCACCCGCTACGAAGTGGATCGCTCGTCGCGTCGATCATCCGGTCGCGAGTCTGCCGCGTTCGACGCGCCTGAGTCTCGCTCCGTGTCGCAGTCCGCGACTGTGAGCATGTGAAGAGGCGACCGTGATGTCTGAGTACACCCCGGAGCCGGACGAGCCCGAGACCCACGACAACCTCCGAGGCGGCGCTGATTTCGACCATCCGGAGCCGCCGCACCCGGTCAACTGGAACTTGCTGAGCGCGCACGATCTGGAGCAGGAATGGCTCGCGCTCAATGACTGGGTCGCCTGGCTGCGCCGCACCTATGGGCTGCCCGCATCGGTGATCCCGCCGTTCTGGCACCGGCATCCCGAACTCGTGTGGGAACTGTCCGCGCTGCACCTGCACTGGCTGTCCGCCTACGACCCCGAGCAGGACGGCTCGGCACCCCTCGGGTGGCACCGCGACTTCGCCGACACCCGCGCACGACTTCGAGACTGGGTCGCCGCGTGTGGCACCCGCCTCGACCGAGACCGCCCGACCCGCCAGACGAGCTGGCCCGGCGAAGAACCCGCGCCACCGGTCGAGGATGTCGTCATCGCTGACCGTGGCGAGGACTTCGTACAGTTCGTCTTCGACCAGGTCGATGCCCGCCGGGAGGCCGAGGAAGCGTTCTACGTGACCCTCGACCCGAGACGGGAGAACTGACATGAGCAGACCCGCCGGTGTGCCTCCCGCACGGATGCGCGACTACCAGCTCGCCGCTGAGGTCCGCGAGACGCCCGACCTCCACCGGCTCGCACAGCTGTTCATCGGCATGGCCCGGCAGCGCGCCACCCAAGAGAAGAGCCGCCGGGCCATCACCGCTCCTGGCCCGGCTGAGGGCCGCGAGGTAGAATCAGATACGCAAGAAGCCAACGACTGAACCTCGGTTCGGTCGTGGTGCGCAGTCCTGTTTGGCCCTTCGTGGCTTACCCGGACGAGCTCCTCAGAGCCTCATCCGGGCCGTGTCTCCTGTTACGAGTCGCACCGCACCAGCGGTACCCGCCGTTCGTGCTGGCCCCACTCGTTGGGGAAGGAAACGCGACCCATGACCCTCACACAGCCGGCCGACACCGACGCACTCGGCAGCATCGGCGAGACCACCACGCTCGCCGTCTCCTACCTGCGAGTCTCCACCAAGGAGCAGGCCTCCAAGGGTGGGCGTGACGAGGGGTTCTCCATCCCGGCCCAGCGTGAAGCCAACCTTCGCAAGGCCCGCGAGCTAAACGCGATCATCGTCGAGGAGTTCGTCGATGCGGGCGAGTCCGCTCGCAAGGCAGACCGCCCAGACCTGGTGCGGATGATCGAGTACGTCAAAGCCAACCACGTCGCGTACTGCATCGTTCACAAGGTCGACCGGCTCGCCCGCAACCGTGCCGATGATGTGTCGATCCACCTGGCCTTGAAGGAGGCCGGCGTCATGCTCGTCTCGGCCACGGAGAACATCGACGAGACACCATCGGGGATGCTGCTGCACGGCATCATGTCCACGATCGCCGAGTTCTACAGCCGCAACCTCGCCAGCGAAGTCGCCAAGGGCATGAACCAGAAGGCCCGCACCGGTGGCACGAACGGTAAGGCGCCCATCGGCTACCTCAACGTCACCAAGCGCGACGACCTCGGACGCGAAATGCGCATCGTCGAACCCGACCCCGAACGGGCCGCGCTGGTCAAGTGGGCGTTCGAGGCTTACGCCACCGGCAACTACTCGACCATCACGCTCCGCGAAGAGCTGATCGACCGCGGCCTGACCACCGTGCCGACCCCGAAGCGCCCGGCGAAGCCACCCGCGCTCTCCACGATCCAGCGGATGCTGACCAGCCCGTACTACAAGGGAAGCGTCCTCTTCCGAGGAGCGACCTACGACGGGCTCCACGAACCCCTCGTCGCCACCGAAGTCTGGTACCGAGTGCAGGCCGTGCTCACCGCGCACCAGACCTCTGGAGAGAAGACCCAGGCCCACGACCACTACCTCAAAGGCAGCGTCTACTGCGGAGAGTGCGGGTCGCGCCTGATCCTGACCAACGCGAAGAGCCGACGTGGGGTGATCTACCCGTACTTCATCTGCTCCGGCAGGCACTCCAAGCGCACCAACTGCGAACGCAAAGCCATGTTCGTCCCAGACGTCGAGGCGGCCGTAGAGGACTACTACCGCAGCATCCAGATCGCCCCGCACGTCGTGACTGCGCTGCGGGAACTCATCATCGCTGAGTTCGACCGTCTCCACGCCACCGCCCGCCACGAACGGCAGGCCTACCAGCGGGAACGCGACGAACTGCTGAACGAACGGAAGAAGCTGCTCCAAGCCCACTACGCCGGAGCGATACCGCTCGATCTGCTCGGTGAGGAGCAGGAGCGCATCGCCCGACGCCTCGCGTTCCTCGAAGCCCAGATCGAGGCCGGAGACGTCGAGTACGAGCAAGCCCAAGCCCACATCGACGACTGCCTCGCGCTCGCGGGTGACTGCCACGCCATCTACATGAGCATCGACGACTCGCTGAGGCGCATCGCCAACCAAGCCTTCTTCGACAAGCTCATCGTGCTGCCCGAAGACGGCATCGTCGGCGAGCCAGGGGAACCGTTCAACGCATTCTTCAACCCCGAAGTCCAGACCCGCGCCGTCCACTACCAGGAGCGAACAGCGGAATCTGGACCTCAAACCGCTGATGTCGGCGGTTTGAACAACGACCTTCTGGTGGGCCCACTGGGAATCGAACCCAGAACCCGCGGATTAAAAGTCCGCTGCTCTGCCAATTGAGCTATAGGCCCGCGCGGTTGGCGCGTGCTCACTCTACCGTCCGCGCCGCTGGTGGATCGCCACTCCTGACCACCGTCACCCCTGCGGCTACCCGGCACACCACGCGTCCCAAGACGTGCCAGGCACACTAGGCCCATGGACTGGTGGGGCATCACGTTGATCCTGGTCGCCGGGATCGCGGTGGTGGTCTACGGCTACCTGGACGACCGCCGCAAGACCCGGGAGCGGGACGCCGCCATGGCGGCACCCCCGAATCGGGACATCCCGCGGTTTACGCCGACCGCGGAGCCACCGCAGTACCTGAGCGAACTCGAGGCGCGGACGCGTCCGAACGGGCTGCCCGCGTCCGGTCTACCGGACCAGCGGCGCGCCGAACTCAAGGCCGCGCTGGACGCCGCGCCGAGCATCAGGGCCGGCATCCCGGACGACCGCTTCCACACGGACACCGACAGCGGCTGGGCGGTGGCGTCCGATCCGATGGTGGCGCTTTGCTCCGAGCCGGTCACGACGATCCGGGAGCTCCTTCCACTGTTGGAGAAGGCCCAGCGCGCCGGGCGTCCGCTGGTCCTTGCCGCGCCGAGCTTCAGCGAGGACGCCATCGACACGTTGGCCGCGAACACGGTTCGCGACAAGGTCCGGTGCATCCCGGTCACCGTGACCGCGGACCAGTCCGCACAACTCACCGAGTACACGCTGGCCGCTCCCCTGTCACGCGCCGATCTGCAGGCTGGCTGGGCGCCGGACGATTCGCTCGGCACCACCACGACCTGGGTATCGAGCCGGAACCGATCCTGGCTGGTACAACCCGAGGAGTGACGAACTCCAGGTGGGGACACCCGTGACCAGCGACGCTCCCGACGCGCAATCTCTCAACCTGTACTTAAGGTTTGTTCAGAAACTTCCCAGCATGGCCACATGGCACACAGGAAACTCTCAGGCGTATCCCAGATCGTCGAGGTGCTCATCGTCGATGCCGAAGTAGTGCGCCACCTCGTGCCAGACGGTGATCCGGACCTCCTCGACAACCTCGTCCTCGTCTCGGCAGATGTCGAGGATGGCCTCCCGGAAGATGACGATCCGGTCAGGCAGCACGCCCGAGTACCAGGAATCTCGTTCTGACAAGGGGATTCCATCGTAGTAGCCGAGTAGATCCGCGTCCGGTTCAGGAGCTCGGCCCTCGATCACAACCACACAGTTCTGCACCATGGAGGCCAGCCGCTCGGGGATCAGGTCGAGCGCCGCATCCACCAACTCTCCGAACCGTTCGTCGCTCATCTCCACGGCCATGGCCCCACTCTAGGGACGCCGAGACGGACCGCCTCTTCGATGAGTATTCGCCAAATATTGGCGTGGCGACTTGCAGAACGCAGCTCAGACTGTCCCGCGAGTTTCCCAGCCATGCCCAGCTTCACTAGAGTCCGTCGAGATCTCAGGCAGCCGATCCGCCACACCCCACCCACCAACTCGCTGCCGAATCCCGACCGACAAGCGAGAGGACGCCATGGCCACCCGGACCAGCGCCACTGTTCGAACTGCATTGGCCGCGATGACCGGCTTCACCCTCACCCTCGGTGCTGGGTTCATTGCCTCCCCCGGTGCCGACGCCGCCCCGGTTCACCTGCCGACCGGCCCCGCGAGCGGGACAGGCGCAACGATGGTGACCACCGGCGCGGTGAATCTGCGAACCGGGCCCAACACCGACTCAGCGATCGTGAAGGTGCTCGCCAAGGGCACCACGGTGGCCACCACCGGCACCACCTCGGGCCGCTTCGTTCAGGTCGTCGTCGACGGTGCGACGAACTGGGTCTCGGGCCTCTACCTTGCCCCCGCATCCACCCCCGAGCCGCCCGCCGAGGGGAGCTACCAGGCCACGACCACCGCCGATCTGGCGATGCGCAAGGCTCCCGATGGTGGCTCGGCGTCTGTCGGCACGCTGAAGTCGGGCACCCAGGTTTCGCTCACCGGCACCCACTCGGGCAGCTACTCGAAGATCCTGCACAAGGGCGAGAACTATTGGGTCCTGACCGGCTACCTGGTCACGTCCGGAGCGGGAGCACCCACGCTGCCGAAAGCCACCGGCACACGGTACGTCTCGGTGGACCAACTGAACATTCGGGCCACCTCGGCCTCCGACGGCAAGCTGGTCGGCGTCGCCAAGCAGAACACGCTGCTGTCGATCACCGGCAAGACCGCAAACAGCCGAACTGAGGTGATCTTCGACGGCGCGGCACGGTGGGCGTACACGTCCTACCTGTCGAAGACGAAGTCCGGTCCCACCGACGACGGCGGCAGCCTGGGCAGCCCGAGCCTCGACAAGACCCACGCCCACGTGAAGGCAATCGTCCGGTTGATCCGCTCCGAGTTCCCCGCGATCAAGACGATGTACAGCTGGCGGGCATCGAGCAGCTACTCCTCCGATCACCCCAACGGGCTGGCCCTCGACATCATGATCCCGAGCTACTCGACGTCGTCCGGCAAGGCTCTCGGCGACTCGATTGCCCGCTACCTGCAGGACAACCACAAGCAGCTGCACGTGCACTACCTGATCTGGCGGCAGCGCAGCTGGAACGTCGAGCGGAGCACCAACGTCACCAACTGGAAGCAGATGGCCGACCGGGGTGGCGCCACCGCGAACCACTACGACCACGTGCACGTCTCCGTGTACCGCTGATTTCCCTCGATCGAGCTTGTCGAGACCCCGGACGGCACCACGCCGGCAAGGGGTCTCGACAAGCTCAACCAGCAGTGCCGCTCTTTCCGGGCAGCGACTCTCGGACGAGGTGCCGGTAGTAGCGGACCCCGACCGGCAGGATGGCGTCGTTGAAGTCGTAGTCGTGGCTGTGCAGCGGGATTCCACCGGGTTCGCCGGTCAGTCCGTTTCCGATCAGGGTGAAGTTCGCCGGCACGCGCGCAGCGTAGAGACCGAAGTCCTCGCTGGCCATGATCGGCGGCATGCTCACCTCGGCACCGGCGGCACCAACGGCACCTGCCGCCCGGACGGCAACGGCCGTAGCTTCCGGGTGGTTGATCGTGGGGGCGAACTCGCGGGTGTAGACGACCTCGGCGGCGGCACCGTGGGCGCGGGCGGTGTGCTCGGCGATCTCGCGGATGCGGCGTTCGAGCAGGTCGCTCATCACCGGGTCGAAGTTGCGGGTGTCGCCGCTGATCCAGACGGTACTGGGGATCGCGTTCCGGGCGCCGTCGGTGCTGATGTTCGTGCAGGACAGCACCGCGGACTCGATCGGGTCCACCGTCCGCGACACGACGCTCTGCAAACCGAGAACGATGTGCGCCGCCACCACGAGCGCATCGACGACGCGGTGCGGTGCGGACGCGTGACCACCACGGCCCGTCACGGTCACCGTGAAGTTGTCCTCTCCGGCCATGATCGGCCCGGGCCGGGTGAACAGCCGGCCCGCCGGAAGACCGGGGATGTTGTGCAAGCCGAAGATCGCGTCCATCGCGAACCTGTCGAACAGTCCGTCCGCGATCATCGCAGCGGCACCCTGGCCAGGCTCCTCGGCCGGCTGGAACACGAAGTGCACGGTGCCGTCGAAGCCGCTATCGCCGGCCAGGACGGCTGCCGCACCCAGGACCATGGCCATGTGTCCGTCGTGGCCGCAGGCGTGCATGCTGCCGTCGTGCTTCGACGCGTACGGCAGTGCGGTCGCTTCCTGGAGCGGCAGACCGTCCAGGTCGGCGCGCAGTCCGATCGCCCGGCCGGAGGTGCCGCGGGTCAGGGTGCCCACCACGCCGGTGCCGCCGACGCCGGTGGTCACCTCGACGCCGAGGGAGCGCAGTGTGTCAGCGACGAACTGGGCGGTTTGGTGCTCGGCGAACGCGGTCTCGGCGATTTCGTGCAGCCGGTGTCGCCACGCGGTGAGCGGCAGCTTCGTCATGGGGCCGTCTTGGGATTGGCGGCGGTGCCTTCGGTGCTGAGCAGCACCACGACCGCGTCTTCGGTGAGTCGCAGCTGCGCCCGCAACTCCGCGTCCGCAACGGCCGTGCGCAGGGCGGCCAAGGTCGCCGCGCCGCACGGGCCGGAATCCACCCCGGCCGCAGCGAGTTCGGCGACGGCGGCGAGGGCCTGGACGTCGGTGACCGTCACGGAGGCGTCCAGGCCGTTGCCGAGAACGGGCCAGGCGATCCCGGAGACGGTGCCGCAGTTCAGGCCGGTCATCACGGTGGCGCCGGTCGCGACGGACACGATCTGACCGGTGTGCAGGGCGGTGGTCACCGAGGCGGCGGAATCCGGTTCCACCGACAGCAGCGCCGGAGCATGCCGGGTGGAGCGGTAGTGATGGACGACGGCCTGGGCGAGCGATCCGACACCGGCGGGCACCACCACCAGATCGAGCCGGTCGTGACCGTGGTCGGCGAGCTGCTCGTCGATCTCGTCCAGCAGGGTGGCGTAGCCGTCCACGATCCATTGCGGGACGTCTGTATAGCCTTGCCAGGAGGTGTCCTGGATCAGGATCGCGGCACCGCCCGCGCGGCTCGCCGCATGGGTCAGCACGGTGTTGTAGGGCAAGTCCAGTTCGACGAGTTCGGCGCCTTCGGAGACGATGGCGGCCCTGGCCTCCACCGAGACGCCCGACGGAACGAAGATGGTTGCCGGGAGACCGAGGAGCCGCGCGATGTGGGCGACGGCGCGTCCGTGGTTGCCGTCCGTCGCAGCCACCAACGACAGCCGTCGGCGGCGTCGATCCGGTCCCGCAACACCTCCAGCGGCAGCGTCCGCGTCTCTCCGAGTCGAGCCGACAGCGTCCGGGCGATGGCGTAGGAGGCGCCCAGAATTTTGAAGGCGGGAAGACCCAGACGCTGCGACTCGTCCTTGACCAGCACCGCCCCCACGCCCAGCACCTCGGCCAGAGCCGGCAGCGCGGTGAGCGGGGTCGGCCGATAGCCGGGCAGTGAGCGATGAAAGTCGACCGGGGACTCTGCCAGCGGCGCGGTACGCCAGCGGCGAGCGGCCGGGTTGAGGTAGGGCGTCCGGATCGGTGCGGTCATGCGGCGTCCCCCTCGTCAGTCAGGCGCAGGATCGGTTGTGCGCAGCACGGCGATGCCGGCCGGGCAGGCTCGTGTCGAGAACCTTGCCAGCGCCATGACGTCCGAGACAAGAGCGCGTCCTCATCGGCGCAGGTGCCGCTCGAAGAAGCGCCCGGCATCCTCGCCGGCGAACCGTGGGACGCCGGTGTGTCCACCCATGTTCGCCTGCAGGGTCTTCTCCGCCGAGCCGAAGGCATCGAAGAGGTCCAGGGCCAGCCGCCGGTCGTTGTCGGCGTCGTCCCACTGCAGCAGCACGTGCAGCGGGATGGTGACCTGCCGGGCTTCGGCGACGATGACGCGCGGCACATAGCTGCCTGCGAAGAGTCCGGCGGCGACGATGCGCGGCTCGATCGCCGCCAGCCGGACGCCGATGGCGATCAGTCCCCCGGAATAGCCGACCGGACCGCCGATCTCGGGCAGTTCGAGTAGCGCGTCGAGGGTGGTCTGGCATTCGGGGACGGCCCGCGCGACCAGCGGCAGGATCAGCCGCTCGACGACCTCTTCGGTGGGCCGTCCGCCGTCGAGGATGGTCCGACGCAGGTCGCCACGGGCCTGTTCGAGGTCGTCCAAAGCTGGCCGGTCGCCGCTTCCGGGGAGTTCGATCGTGGCCGTGGCGAAGCTGCCCGCTGCGGCCTCCCTGGCTCGTCCGACCAGCCGGGGATACATTCGCCGCAGCCCGCCGGGATGCCCCAGCAGAATCAACGGGACGGGTTCGGACGCCCGCGCGGGCGTCCACAGAATGCCGGGAATGTCTTCGATGAGGAACTCACGCTCGACGACGCTGTCGTCGAGGCACCGTTCAGAAGTGAACTGCATGGTCGCGCCTTTCGGGTGCCGATCAGCGGCGTTCCGCACTCATGCGAGGTCGGTGGGGTCGGTGTTGGCGCCGCACAGCACAACGCAGACCTTCTCGCCGGCGCGGGGTTGGTAGCCGGTGGCGCCACCGACACCGGCCAGTGCGGTGCCCGCCGCATGTTCCACAGCGAGCCGATACCCGTCCCACAACGCCTGACGTGCCCGGACGATCTCGGCGTCGGACACCAGAACCGAGTGGACGCCAGGATGCTGGGCTGCGCGCAGGGCCATCTCGGACGCTCGGCGCGCGCCGAGCGCATCGGCCGCCACCGAATCGAGCAGGACGTCAACAGGCCGGCCCGCTTCGAGGGCCGCGTTGAGGGCACGGCAGCGCTGCGGCTCGACCGCGACCGTCCGGACGCCGTGACGCCGGGCCGCGGTCGCGACGCCGGCGAACAGTCCACCCCCGCCGACCGCCACCACGACGGTGTCAAGGTCGGGAATCTGCGCATGCAGTTCGAGCATCAGGGTGCCGGCGCCGGCGGCGATGTCCGGGTGGTCGTAGGCATGCGAGGTCAGCGCACCGGTCTCGGCGGCGAACTCGCCGCAGGCAGCCAACGCTTCGGCGTACTCCGAGCCGACAAGTCGGACGTCCGCGCCGTAGCCGCGCAGCCGCTCCACCTTGACGGGCGGCGCAGTCGCAGGCAGGAACACGGTCGCCCGCACGCCCTGCTCCTTCGCGGCCCACGCGCAGGCCAAGCCGGCATTGCCACCCGAGGCGATCGTCACCCCGGCCTGGGGCAGCGTTCCGGCCTCCCGATGCGCCAGCAGGAAGTTCTGCGCACCGCGCGCCTTGAAGGTTCCGGTGTGCTGCAGGAACTCGAGTGCAAAGAACATCGCAGCCGACCCGCCGTCGGCAGCCACGTCGTCCGCCCGGGCGACCGCAATGGGGCGAACTCGTCCCGCGATCCTGGCCGCGGCGGCCTCCACCTCGGCAAAGTCCAACTCACTCACCCGGCCATCCTCGTCCTGACCCTCGACCAACGGAAATCGGCGCCTCCTCGACCAGAGGGTCTGCATTGATCAGCACTACCCTTCCAGGGTGACCCATCCAGAGCGGACCGACCGGCCGGAGCCGCCTGCCGTCCCGGCCGCCCGGCGTCGCGACGGTTCCGACGGCCTTGAGCATGCCCAGCCGGGCGACGATTGGCCCACCCTGTGCGGCATCCCCGCAAACGAAGTGGACCTGTATCGCCACCTGTTCACGGCATCCGCCCCGGACGACTGCCCGCGCTGCAGCGAGCTCATCTGGCGACTCGAGTCGACCGCCCGTCCGCCTGACCACTTCCTCAGCCTGGTCTGGCTCGGTGACAAACCGGCGGTGCGTCTACACCTCCGCGCCAGTTCCGCCGCCGAAGCCACCGAGCGGCTCCGGATCAGGTTCGGTGACGCCTGCCTGACCAGCGTCTGGACCACGGATCCGGCGACCCGTGCCGCGGGTGTCGACTTCGTCACCGAGCCGGCGCGGTTGGCCGCCGCCGATCAGGTGGTCGTGTTCTCGGGTGCCGGCTTCGACGCCGGGCACCGTCGTGCCAATGAGCGCCTGGCCACGGAGCGTGCGGCGTCCGCGATTGCCGAGTTGGCCGGGCTGCTCACCGATTTCCGTCCCGGCGACGGCGCGGACTGGATGGAGTGGCCGACCCTGTCGGTGGTCTTCCTGCGGGATCGTCAACCGGTCGCCGCGTTCGGCCTGCTCGCCGGAGCTCGCTGGGTGCGGACGCCGCTGGCGTCCGATCGCGAGCTCCGCCACCCCGAGCGTCTCCGCGCCTGGTTGAACACCCGCGGCGTCGACGTCGACTGATTGCCCGGCCCGCCCCACAACCGGCAACGCCCACGTTTGGGTGCATGCTGTCTGGCCCGGTATGGTTCTTTGGTCAGGTCCCCATCGTCTAGCGGCCTAGGACACCGCCCTTTCAAGGCGGCAGCGCGGGTTCGAATCCCGTTGGGGATGCCAGCACGAAAGCTGCTTTCACAAGGCACAACGCCAAGCGGGGGCCGCTTAGTCGTTTCCTCGACAGTCAGGTTGGGACACACACGGGACACAGGCGATCACCCCAACAGAGAGCATCTAGACGGTCAACGGCGCGTCCGCGCCGTCTGGGAACAGACCGCCGTCGCGGGTCAAAGTGAACACTACGCTGTTGTGCCCGGCCCACTCCGACACCTCCCGAACGTTGCAGCCGGCCGCCACCAGAATCGCCACAAAACTGTGCCGCAGGCCATGGAAGGTGAAGCCATCCAAACCGGCCGCGACCACCGCTGGCCTCCACACCTGACGATCGTGGACATGTCCGAGGTCATGAAGGAACGGCGCGCTGCCCTATCCCTGTCGCAGGCAGAACTCGCGGTAGCGGTGGGGCTCGACAAGCGTCAGATTCGTAGGTACGAGCTTGGCGAAGCACAGCCAACTCTTCCTGTTGCCAAGGCCCTAGCGCGAGCCCTCGGCATCAGCATTGACGAGCTCGCTGGACTCGGAGAGCAACGTCTCCAGATCACCGGAGATTAGTGGGCGGCGTGGCAGACGACAAAGGACGGTGTTGAAGTACACACCCGCCAACCGGTGCATATAAGCCAGCGCGGCCAGGACCTCGAGATTCGAGCGGTCGAACGAGGCATCGAGGTAGCTGACAGGGGATACCTCTGGCGCGGGCAGCTACGGCTCTGGGGACAACGAGATCCTCATGGGTTGGTACGCATCCGCCGACGAAGCGGTTCGATCCAAGGGGACGCTCTACCTCGTCATCCATCAGCACCGCCAACGCATGTAGGGCCGCTGAGTGGGACTCAGCTACGACGGACCGATTGAAACCGGCCGCGCAGCCCTGGCACGCAACCAGGACGAAGCAATCGCCCTTCTGCAGAAGCCGGTCATGTCGTGAGTGTCGACCAACGCGTGTGCGAACTTGTTATTACCGCACCCGATCCCGAGTGGGCAGCGAAGATCACAAGATCCTTTATCGACCGGAAGCTAGTCGCCTGCGGCCGCCAGTTCCCGATCCAGGCCGCTTACACGTGGCAAGGCGAGACTGAGGCCAACCCTGAGACGCGCGTGGCCTTTCACACCCGAGTAGAGCTCTTTGACGAGATCTCAGCCATTGTCACCGCCGCGCACCCCTACGAAGTGCCTTGCGTCGTTGCCCTACCAATCATCAGCGCAAGCCCTTCCTACGCCGACTGGATCATCACCACGACCACGAGCCGTCATAGTGGCTAGCCGATCGGGCACTAACGGCTCGACCACAGTTTCCGAAGAGATCCGTGCGCTCCGGGTCGGTCGGCGAGACGACAGGGTGGGGCCCGTTCGGCTGCCATCCTGAGCGGGCGCACCTCGACGCGCCCACGGTCGCCACGGTAGTTGTGGAATGCACTTCCTGTTTGGACGCTGCCGATCAGGCATCCGCGAGACCACTGTGCCGGCGCCGCAGAGTCGGTTACAGCGGGTACCAGCTGATGATCCGGTCGCCCTGCGTGAAGCGGTCAGCGCACTGCAGGCTGCCGGGATCGATTCGGAACGAATCAACGTGGACCGTTCGGCGACCAACGGGCCAAGGCCATTCCTCACCGAGACCCTGACCCGTTTAACTGCCGGCGATCGACTGTTGGTGCCAGACCTTGCCAGTCTTGCCCGCAGCACCGGCGAACTTGCGAAGATTGTGCGACTGCTGGACAGCCGCGGTGTTCATCTATGGGTGGGCGGGCGACGCTTCGCCGCTTTGAACGCGGCCGACACTGTCGAGTTGGTGGCCCAGATGTCGGCGGACCTTCTGTGTGCGGCCGAGTCGGAAGACCGGCAGCGAGCCGAGAGATTTCGCGACGACCGCCGTGGCCAATGGCAACAACCAACTGCCGTTGAGTCCCTTAGGTTGCGGGAGCAGTTCGACACCAATGCTGTCGCCCCCAACGAGTTGGTTCAACACTGGAAGGTCAGCCGCGCGACGATGTACCGGGCGATTCGGACCGTCCGCAGTCAAGCGCCCGCTAACCTGACCTCTCCGACATGGCCGGACGTTTGAACCGACCACCTAGATTCGCCCGTCACGCACATCTGGCAGAAATGGGGTTTTGCCGAAGCGCAATCCGGAACTCTCGAGGGCCTCGACCGTGTTTGGGCCTCAAGTTCTTGAAAACTAGGCACCTGCTAACCTATTCAGCAGGTTGCGCAGTTGAGGGCAAGAATCGCTCGACGGCAGCGACTAATACTCCACCGGCAACGCCTGCGAGAGCACCCGCAAGGAACAGGGCCCGCTGATCCATTGCCGCAACAGCGGCATCAGCCCCAGCACTGATGATAAGGCTCGGCCGGAAGTTGGTGTGAGCATATCCCCAAACTACGTGGTCAGTCATCACTGCTTGCGGCATCAAACCCGACCATTGCAGCATCGTTCCTGCGGTCTGCCACAATGTGAAAGTCTGTTCCGTGGGTCGTCCTTGAGATCCGTCTTCGTCGTATACGTTGATGGACGGCATGGCGCTTTTGAGTCCACCATCGAAGGAGACGATTCCTAAACGGTCAGAGCTTGCCTCTATTGCGGCTACAAAGGTGGCAGAGTAGGTGTGAGTTTCGGGGTCGATCCGCTTCCAATCAGTCACGGCGTGAATCGAGTCACCCGTTCCGACGAAGTGTGATGCCTCGCAATCCTTGAAAAGAAACTGACCATTTGCGGACCGGTTCAGCTCAGTGCACGGCGCGAGCGTTGTGTCCTGGATCTCGAGAGATACCTGACCACTGCCAAACCCGGGCTCTCCGATCGCATCTACGCGCATGGCCCACAGATCGCTGCCAAGATGTTCGATGCCTACGTGGAGTTCGGCGACAGGTGACTTTGTCCACACGTGCCCCGTCGCGGCGCTACTTGGGTCTGGAATCATGCGATTTGGTGGCACTAGCACCCACGCCGAGAGCCCGGCAATGATCCCCGCGATCAAGAGAATCAGTGAGCTTACGGTTTTCGTTCGGTTGGTTTTCGGAGCGGAGTTGTGAGGCTGATTCGTGATGGGCGGTCTCGTAACTCGTCTCACCATGGGCCGGGAGGATCCAGGAACACTGTTGAGTCGGCGTGTTCTGGAGCTCGGTCGCGGGCGACGTCGGTCGGCGCTCGTGCTGTCGCGCGCGGGAGACTTAAGCCAAACGCAGATGGAAGACACGGCCGGCCTGATGAGATGTCTCACCGTCCCATTGTGGCAGGCCCAGCAAGGACTCGGTCGAGCCGGAGCCGGGTCATATTGAACTCCCGCGGGCCGGCCCACCCAGATCGGGGGGCGCGACGCCAGTGCGCCCGCGGCCTGAGTCAGGCACCAGGCTTGTCCAACCTGACTTGCACAACCTCGGGATGATTCGACGAATCCCGAGACTATCTCGCCTTGTCAAATCACTATTCGACGTTCGCTGTGGGGCACTAACGAACGTCCAGATCGCGCGTCCGAGGTCCCGCGAT